>ENA-ORXT01001268-ORXT01001268.1-marine-metagenome-genome-assembly--contig:-NODE-1268-length-34813-cov-58.959898_pt1 | contig 34813 bp, 18 predicted proteins | sample MGYA00237868_ERZ511482 | MGnify/ENA metagenome assembly ERZ511482 | reverse complement strand
ATATTAGACTTTGGTTCGCAATATACTCAATTGATTGCCAGACGGGTACGAGAATTGAATATTTATAGCGAAATTGTTCCATATAATAAAATACCTCCCGTCACCGAAGGTGTAAAAGCCATTATTCTATCTGGAAGTCCTTTTTCGGTCACGGATGAAAAGGCATTGAAAATAGATTTGGATCGTCTTGTTGATCAACGGCCAGTCCTGGCTATTTGTTACGGTGCACAGATGATTGCGGATCATTTTGGTGGTCAGGTACAGCGTTCTCAAAAAAGAGAATACGGAAAAGCCAGTTTGAGTGAAGTAGTGGCTACTGATCCACTTTTTAATGATATTCCTGCCGATTCTCAAGTATGGATGTCCCACGGAGATTCAATTATGGCGGTGCCGGAAAATTTTGAGATCACTGCCGCTACGGACAGTATTCCAGTGGCTGCTTTTAAATCCAGAGACAACCATTTTAAGCATCCGATTCATTGCCTCCAGTTTCACCCAGAGGTAACGCACAGCTTGCACGGAAAACAGCTCTTAAAAAACTTCTTGATCAATATCGCTGATTGCAAAGGAACCTGGACACCAGCGTCTTTCGTAGAAGATACCGTTGAAAAATTACGCAATAAAATTGGAACAGATAAGGTTTTAATGGCATTATCAGGAGGAGTGGATTCCACCGTTGGGGCCGCTCTATTGCACCGGGCCATCGGAGATAACCTCTACTGCTTTTTTGTAGACAATGGCTTGTTACGGAAAAATGAATATGAAGAAGTCCTCGCTTCCTACGAAGGAATGGGACTGAATATAACCGGTGTAGATGCCAAACAAAGATTTTGGGATGCACTCGCTGGAGAAAGCGATCCAGAGAAAAAACGAAAAATTATCGGCGGAATGTTTATCGAGGTATTCGATGAATCTGCGGCAAAATTTGAAAACATAAAATGGCTCGGCCAAGGTACGATTTACCCCGATGTAATCGAATCTGTATCTGTGCATGGACCGTCGGTCACCATCAAGTCGCACCACAATGTCGGTGGCTTACCGGACCACATGAACCTGAAGATAGTTGAACCGTTAAGAATGTTGTTCAAAGATGAGGTTCGAAAAGTGGGGCATGAAATGAATTTGCCAAAAAATATTATCGGACGGCATCCTTTTCCTGGACCGGGACTAGCCATTCGGATTCTGGGAGATATTACCCCCGAGAAAGTAGAAATACTCCAGGAAGCAGACGATATCTTTATCAAAGGTCTAAAACAATTCGGATTATATGATGAAGTTTGGCAGGCAGGTGTTATCTTACTTCCCGTTCAATCTGTTGGAGTGATGGGGGATGAGCGAACGTACGAAAATGCGGTCGCACTGCGGGCAGTGACTTCCGTAGATGGAATGACCGCCGAGTGGAGCAAACTCCCGTACGATTTTATGGCTTTTGTTTCCAGCAAAATTATCAATAACGTAAAAGGAATAAATAGAGTAGTTTATGATATTAGTACGAAACCTCCTGCCACAATTGAGTGGGAATAAATTAGGGGTTGCCGGCCTCTGCTGTTGCTTGCTACTGATGTCCTGTGGTTCTTTAAAAAAGGCTTCTACGGACAATCCGCAAAAAACAGAGACTCCCGAAGACCTTGGAGAAATTCAGGGAGGTAAAGTTTATAATCCAGCAACGGGTAAATACGAAAATCCAATGGATCGGGGTTCTCAAATGGATACCATAAACTGGACAGATACACCCCTTGAGGAAAATCCGCCGATCACTTCGGACGGAAAACTTCCCGATGGATCAACCAGTAAACCGGGAATGGATTCTGGTCAGAGAATGGACATATATGACGTGGCTGTTTGTTTGCCTTTTTTGGGCAATCGATTCAGAGAATATGAAAACAAAATTGACGATAAGTCTATGCTGGCGATTAATTTTTACAGTGGTGTAAAAATGGCTTTTGATGATTTATCCTCCCGTGGTGTTCGACTCAATGTGAATGTAATGGACACGGAAGCTTCCGATGCAAAAATGGGTTCAATTTTACAGTCTTCTGAGCTTTTTGAAGCGGAAATTATTATCGGACCCGTAACGACTGGTAACTTGAAAAAGACGGCAGATTTTGCCAAAAAAAATAAAAAAGTACTGATTTCTCCGCTAAATCCTAATAATAAAATTACCCGTGAGAATCCTTATTTTGTGCAGACCAGTCCTTCGCTGGAAAGCCACTGCGAGGCGATCACCAGGCATGCCCTGGACAACCATGCTGCTACTGAACTGGTACTGGTGGTGCGAGACAAAGCAGCGGAAAGAAATCGCTTAAAATATTTTCAGGATGCGCAGAAAATGTATAAAGGATCCGATTCGGTTGACCCAATTAAAGAGTTTGTCATCCGGGATAATTCTTCGGACTTGGGAGACGTGGATTTGATGCCGCTGATTCAGCAAAATAAAACAACAGTATTTATCGTGCCTTCGTGGAGCAATGAAAATTTTATCTACGCGCTGATGCGAAAAATCAGTCTGGTGAAAGGACCGAATAAAGTTGTGGTTTATGGTATGCCACAATGGAGGGATTATACCCGAATCGATTTTGATTATTACGAACGCTTAAACTTGCATATCAGTAGCAACACGGATTATGATATTTATGACGAATCGGTTAAAGATTTCCGTCAGCGTTACTTTGAAAGTTTTGGAATGCCGCCGGCAGAAGATGCGATTATTGGGTACGATCTAATGATGTATTTTGGTGAAATGGTTAGTCTGCACGGTACTGGTTTTACCCAAAAAATTGACGGAAAACAAGCCAGCTTATTACATTCAAATTTAGATTTTCAGCCAGTACAAAGAACTGTTAATATCGAGAATTTAGATGCCGTGGATTTTTATGAAAATAAAATGGTCAACATCCTGAAATTTGAAGACTACCATTTTCAATCGACAAAGTGAGGGAAAGTATAGGTTATTGGCTATTAGCTATTAGCTATTGGCTTCCCTTGATATGCGTTTGAAAAAGATCAAACAATTGAATGAACTTTCTAATAAAACTGCTTCCTTAAAATATGTTTAAAAACGCGATAGAAGAGAAGCTAATTGCCAACGGCCAACGGCTATTGGCTATTAGCTATTGGCTTCCCTTGATATGCGTTTGAAAAAGATCAAACAATTGAATGAACTTTTTAATAAAACTGCTTCCTTAAAATATGTTTAAAAACGCGATAGAAGAGAAGCTAATCGCCAACGGCCAATGGCCAATAGCCAGAAAAATATGAATCCTAAACGCGAAGCAAAATTTCAGTCAGTTGCACAGCGTCGGCAACATAACTTTACCGTCATTCTGGAAAACGTCCACGATACCCACAACATTGGTGCAGTACTGCGTACTTGTGATTCAGTAGGTATACACGAAATATTTGCCTTACACTCTCGCCCGCAAAATAACAAAGCAACCCTCACCCTTGGTAAACGTACCTCTGGAGGTACTCGCAAATGGGTGGATGTGCACTTCTATCACGACCTGGAGGCTTGCTTTGAGCATGTTCGATCCCGCTACGATAAAATTTACAGCACCCATATTTCCGACGATGCAGTATCTCTTTATAAGATGGATCTCACGGGTTCAGTCGCTCTTTTGTTTGGTAATGAACATATCGGCGTAACTCCGGAGGCACTGGCAAAAGTAGATGGAAATTTTTTAATTCCACAGGTTGGAATGGTACAAAGTCTTAATATTTCCGTAGCTTGTGCGGTATCACTCTACGAAGGTTTTCGACAACGAAACGCTATAGGACTCTATGATCCTGAAAGCAGAGATGCTACCGTAGACCAGGAACTCATGGAGGAATACCGTCGCCGCCACGAAGCCCGCGAACGCCTTAAAAAAGTACCACGAATAAAGTAGAGACAAGGCCGGCCTTGTCTCAAAATTGCCAATAGGTAAAAGACGATTTATAAATTGTCTCTATGATTTAAACCAAACCCCAATACGATGGAAGAAATGAAAAAAAAGAAGAACTTCTATAAAATCGCTTTTTATGGATGGTTTGTAATTGCCTTGTTGTTTGTTGTTTATGCTGGATTCAATTACTATAGCAATATTCCGATATCGAAACTCAAAAAGGAATATACTTACGAAGATTCTCAAATGATGAACATCGTAGGGATGAGGGTACACTATCGCGTAACTGGTACCGGCGAACCGCTGGTACTCTTACATGGTACGGGCTCTTCGCTACATACCTGGGAGGAATGGACAAAAGAATTGTCTGGTGACTATCAGGTGATTAGCCTGGATTTACCCGGGTTTGGTTTGACAGGCAAACATTTTGCCAACGACTATTCGATCAAGGCATACACCGATTTTCTGGATGTTTTTCTGGATAAACTTGGTGTTACCCAAATCAATTTAGCTGGAAATTCTCTGGGCGGTCACATCGCCTGGCAGTATGCCCTCGATCATGCCAACCGTGTCAAAAAACTAATTTTACTAAACTCTAGTGGTTTTGCAAAGGAAGATTCGGAGGTCACCCTCGCATTTAGACTCGCTAATATTCCGGTTGTCAATAAGCTAATGTTAAGAATAACACCAAAGTCGCTCATCGAAAGCAGTCTGGAAGAAGTCTATTATAATGATGATAAGGTTACCGAAGAATTGGTCAATCGGGTTCATTCCTTGCAGCTCCGCCGTGGCAATCGACAAGCTTTTGTCGATAAAAGTAGTTATGAATATGCTGATCGAACGGAAGATCTCAAAAATATCAGCTGCCCTACGTTGATTCAGTGGGGCAAATCGGATGAGTGGTTGCCGGTCAGTTGGGCCAAAGATTTTGAGACCGCTATCCCCAATGCCCGGGTGATTATTTATGATCAGGCAGGACACGTTCCGATGGAAGAGCTTCCCGTAAAAACAGCCCGGGACGCTCGACAGTTTCTAGAAACCGGAAGCGTGACGCCGATCACCGAAGGATAGGGTAGGAAGCGCTTGTAAAAGCAGTCAAAGGTGTAAAGTTATTTTGGAACCGTTCCTTAATTCGCATTGTTTAATAAAAATAGTAAAATCAAGCGCTTTAACTCGATAATTAAACACTCATCCACACGAAATTTCTTCCCTTAACTTTCCCTAAAATTCTCCCTTCTAAAACCTCAATATTTCTCATCAAAATTCGTAATTTCGCGCCCTATGAGATTAAAAAGTTTAACCATCAAGGGCTTTAAGAGTTTCGCCAACGAAACGGTCATCAACTTTAACGAGGATGTCATTGGTATCGTCGGCCCCAACGGTTCGGGTAAATCCAACGTAGTGGATGCCATCCGATGGGTACTGGGAGAGCAAAAAAGTAAAGAATTACGTTTGGAAAAGATGTCCAGCGTCATTTTTAACGGAACCAAAAAGCGGAAGCAGTCTGGAATGGCACAAGTATCTCTTACCTTTGAGAATACCAAAAATCTCCTTCCTACCGAATATCATACGGTGACCGTTAGCCGAATCCTTTACCAAACTGGAGAAAGCGAATACCGCCTCAACAACGTAACCTGCCGACTAAAAGATATTACTTCTTTATTTCTCGATACCGGAATTGGCTCCAACTCCTACGCGATTATCGCACTGGGGATGGTAGATGATATTTTGAATGACAAAGAAAACTCTCGTCGTCGAATGTTCGAACAGGCAGCTGGTATTTCTAAATATAAAAAGCGGAAACGCGAAACGCTTAATAAACTCAATAATACCACCGAAGATCTAGATCGAATTGAAGATTTACTTTTTGAAATAGAAAACAATCTAAAGCAACTGGAAAAGCAGGCCAAGCGCGCCAAAAAATATTACGAACTAAAAGACAATTATAAAGAATTTAGTATCGAACTGTCGATTCGTAAATTACAGAATTTTAAAGGGGACCACGAAACAGTGACCAGACAACTGCAGGAAGCAGAGGATAAATTTCGCGGATTGGAAGTTGCTACTCGGCAGATGGAAGCGAAACTGGAAACGGATCGTAAAGAAAATCTGGATAAAGAAAAAATGCTTTCCGAAGCACAGCGAGCCGTCAACGAAATGCAAGGACTGGTACGGGATCAGGAAAGTGAAAAAAGTATTCTATTACAAAAGAAAGGCTTTGTTGAGCAAAATAAAATTAAAATGGCCACGCAGATTGAAAATGCGCGGAACAGAATTGCGGAACTAACCGATAGCCTCGAAGGATATCGTGAACAGATTTACGAAGAAAAAGAACTGGAAGAAAGCCTCGAAACGGAACTCGATACCGTGGAGACCAACCTCAACGAAATTCGCGCCAGTCACGGTTCGCTTAAAGAAGAACTCGAAGTTTTTCTCGGTCAGCAGCAGGAACTCGAACGGGCCATCTTTGAATTCGAAAAGCGCAAAGCGATCAACGCCAATCAAATCGAAAACTTAACCAAAGAAATCGATGGAAGTACCGGAGAAATTGCTTCCCGTGCCGTAGAGATTGAAACGCTCGAAAAAGAACTCGCGACCACCGAAGCGGAGCAGAAAGAAAAAAGTGATTTAGTTGAAAAACTGGAAACGGAAGAGGCGCAGCGACGAACGGATATCCAAACAACCGAGCAAGATATCGAAGTGGCGCGTAAAGCGATTTCTGATGTAAACCGCGAATTGGACGCCAGTCGGAACGAACATAAATTAACCAAAAGCATGGTGGAAAACCTGGAAGGTTTTCCAGAATCTATCAAATTTCTAAGTAAAAATAAAGACTGGAATAGCGCGGCTCCCTTACTTTCTGATGTATTATACGTCAAAGAAGGTTACCGCGTAGCAATTGAAAATTATTTAGAGAAATACCTGAATTATTATGTTGTAAAAAATCTCGAAGAAGCTTATCAGGCTATTTCGCTTTTAAGTAATGCTCAGAAAGGAAAAGCGAATTTCTTCCTGTTAGATGCTTTCAAAGATTATCAGGAACCGATGAGTCTGCTACCAAATACCGAACGGGCGGTCGGATTTATTGAGACCGACGCACCTTACCAAAAACTGGTGGATTACCTTTTGCAGAATGTGGTGATTACCGATAGCGAAGATGTTCTGAAAAATATTCCAAACAGCGAATGGACTGTCTTGTCAAAAAGTGGTCGATTTGTACAACGGAAATTTAGTATCTCCGGTGGTTCAGTCGGACTATTCGAAGGAAAGAAAATTGGTCGTAAGAAAAACCTGGAAGTTCTCGAAGGGGTCATTAAAAAATTAGAAAAACAAGAACGGGAAAAGTCCACTGTTTTTTATAATTTAAAATCCAAACTCGACGAACTCAAAGAAGGCATTCAAAGCGTTGCGATCAGTCGTGAACGCGAAGCGCTCAACCAGATTGCGCAGCGAAAAGTCTCGGTGATGACGCGTTTAGAAAATTTTGAAACTTTTGTTACCAATGCTACCCGTAAACAGGATGCAGCCAAAGAACTCATTCAGTCACTGACGGCGACCAACGCAAAAATTGATGAGGAATTGGTGGAAAAAAGAACCGAAGCAGATCGCGCTAAACAGGAAATCTCCGATAAAGATGGTTCTTTCCGGGATATTGCGGAAAATCTCAGTGTTGCGTCTAATGCCTTCAATGAAAAAAATATTGAATTTATTCGTCAGCAAAATAAAGTGACTACCATTCAGCAGGAACTAAACTTCCGGGAAAAACAGATGGCAGAAAACGAGTCTTTGCGGGACCAGGCACAAACTGGATTGACACAAGGGGAAAGTGAATTATCCGAAATTACGGAAGGTGTTGCTGCGCTGGAAGAAAAACTGCTCGGAAGTTACGAAGCACGGAAGCTCAAGGAAGATGCCTTGACCGCAGTGGAACAAAATTACTTTCAGGCGAGAGGAGGCATCAACGAACAGGAAGATGAACTGCGTTCCCTCAACCGTCAGCGCAACGAGGCGCAGATGAATATTCAAAAATATCGGGATAATTTTAATGAACTAAAACTAGAATTATCTTCTGTTGGAGAACGCTTGAAAATCGAATTTGATATCACCGTAGAAGACGTTATCAATCAGGAACCCAATCCAAAATACGACAAGGAAGAACTGAATATTAAGGTGATAAAAATCAAAAAGCGACTGGACAATTACGGAGAAATCAACCCGATGGCCATGGAGGCTTTTGATGAAATGAAAATCCGTTACGAAAATATTTCTACCCAGCGTAATGATATCCTCGAAGCCAAAAAATCGCTTTTAGCAACCATCAAAGAAATCGAAGATACGGCTACCGAATACTTCTTAAAAGCCTTTAATGAGGTTAGAAAATATTTTATCGAAGTATTTCGTACGCTCTTTAGCGAAGATGATAGTTGTAATCTATTACTCGAAGATCCGGACAATCCACTGGAATCCAAGATCATCATTACCGCCAAACCAAAAGGAAAACGACCACAAAGTATCAACCAGCTTTCGGGTGGCGAAAAAACCCTTACGGCAACGGCATTGCTATTTGCACTGTACTTATTGAAGCCAGCACCATTCTGTATTTTTGATGAGGTAGATGCACCGCTCGATGATGCGAATATTGAGAAATTCAACAAGATTATTCGTAAGTTCTCCTCCGAATCCCAGTTTATTATTGTTACCCATAATAAGCAAACCATGGCCGCAGTGGATGTCATCTACGGAGTCTATATGCAAGAGCAAGGTGTCAGTGGAGTGAGTCCGGTTGATTTTAGAGAGTTGGATCATGCGGCGACTTTGGAGACGGTGTAGGTTGGTTGATTAGTTATTGGTTAATCAGTTATTAGTTGATTAGTTATTGGTTAATCAGTTGTCTTAAATAACCGATCACCGATCCACCGATCACCGATCCACCGATCACCGATAACCAATAACCGATCCACCGATAACCGATAACCAATCCGCACATCCAAATGACGCCCTATCTTGAAAAATCCGCCCTCTTTCCCGCCCAAATTTTCGGCGCTCCCCATCCATCCCTAAACCTAGTCGTCGTCATCCCGGCCTATCGTGAAGAAAACCTGATAGCCAGCCTCAAATCTCTCGCTAATTGCGATGCTCCCCAGGGAGCTGTAGAAATCGTCATCGTCCTCAACGACTCCCAAAAAGACACCAAAAAGACAAAAAAAGAAAATCAGAAAATATATCAGCAAGCCTGTGATTGGGGCCTGACCCATTCCAGTACGCTGCGAAAATTTCACATATTATATCACACCAATTTGCCCGCCAAACACGCTGGAGTAGGGCTGGCCCGAAAAATTGGTTTGGACGAAGCTGTTTATCGGCTTATTCAGGCTGGTAATCCAAACGGTATTCTTAGTTGTTACGATGCTGATGCGGATTGTGATAAAAACTATCTGATTGAATTGGAAAATCATTTTCTACGCCAACCAAAATTACAAGGCTGTAGTATTTATTTTGAACACCCGATTAAAGGAAATGATTTTGATGATAAAATTTATCAGTCGATCGTGCAGTACGAATTGCATCTTCGATATTATATTCATGCGCAACGGTTTACGGGATTTCCGTATGCCTTTCAGACCATTGGATCTTCGATGGCCATCCGGGCTGATGCCTACCAACAGCAGGGTGGTATGAATCGTAGAAAAGCCGGCGAAGATTTTTATTTTTTACATAAATTTATACCACTCGGACAGTTTGATGAATTGCGAACGACCCGGGTCATTCCTTCTCCCCGCATCTCGCAGCGGGTACCTTTCGGAACGGGTCGTGCCATCGGTGCCCTAGTCCAATCAGGGGAAGCACTCACCACGTATGCCCCACAATCCTTCGTAGACTTACAAGCCCTGTTTAAAATAACAGCTGATCTTTTTAAAATAAAATCAGCTACATTAGAAGAGCAGATTGCTGGTTTTTCCAAAGCGGTACAGGCCTTTTTGGTCTTAATTAATTTTTCGGAAAAGTTAAGAGAGATTCAGAACAATACCACCAACCTCAAAAGCTTTGAACAGCGTTTCTTTCGTTGGTTTAATGCATTTATGATTATGAAATACCTGCATTTCTGCCGAGATAATTTTTATGAAAATGAACCAGTAGCAGATGCCGCCCGATGGCTCCTGAAAGAATATCATCAACAACCCGTCACCAGCCGAAATAAATCGGTCAATCTCTTACAGCGTTATCGGAAATTAGATAGAAAATAGATAAAAACAAAAAAAAGGCCTTGAAGCAGGAGTGGAATCGCTTCAAGGCATTGAGATTTTTCTAGAATGGATTTTAAACTATTGAAAAACCTTATGGTGTGTATTAGACACTGCAAAGATGCAGGCCTTCTCGACATGGATCAATACCCTTTTTAGGTTATTTTTTATAATGTTAAAATTATGAAATGAGTAGCGTAGTGCTTGGGGCAGTAGGTGATAAAGTATTAATAAAGTGCGTGTTTTCAAGAAAATTAGAAGGCAAAATGTCTTCCAGGCAGCATTTGATGCTTTGGAGGGGTCTTTAAAACATACACGTCAATTATTGTACTCAGCCAACTATTTTTAAAAAACAAAACTAAAGCCTAACCAAGATGAAAGCAATCCTCTCCACTATCCTTTTTGTTTTATCCTCTTTTTTTGTATGTGCGCAAGATTTTTTCCTTAATGTAGAATCAGATAATTGCCAGTGTGTTTACCTGGAAGTATACGGGGAAGAAATACAATTCCTGGACGTCCAATTTGTAATTTCAAACGTTTTTGGGAATGACACTATTGTCTTTTACGAAAACCCCATAGAATATTGCCAATTATATGAAGGACAATGGTTTGTCAATGCGACCGTGGGTGCGAATGGGAATATCTTCTGGCAGGATGAAGATATATTTGAAATTTATTACGATTTTATAGCGTTTAACTCCGTCAGTGTTTGTGATGAACCGGTGACGACAACTACTGGAGGTTGTGCAACCGCTTATGCCAATGAGTTAGCTACCTATGAGGTTTCTGCCAGTAGTTTTGTATATGGATTTACTGCATTTGGGGGAGAAGTAATTAGCGAAACGTCAACTAGCGTGACTGTCCTTTGGGGAGCTGCAGGGCAAGGTAATATAGCTGCTTTTGGTGATTGTAGTAATGGAAATTTATGTGTCAATATAGAAGAAGGTCCGGAAGCGTCATTTACTGCAAATCCAGCTATTATTAATAATACCATCGAAGCTTGCGCGGGCCAAAATATATTTTTTGAGAATACGAGTACCAACGCAGTCTCATTCATTTGGGAAACTGGTACTGGAGAAGATTTCTCTAATACAAACTTACAATATACTTACCTGAATTCGGGAACTTACGAAGTATCCCTCATCGCATCTGGAGAATATGGCTGTCCGGATACCAGCACCGTGACAGTAGAAGTTGCCGGAGGCTTGGCTCCTTCCATTGATTGTGTGGGTACTGTTTGTGCAGGAGAAATTGTTACTTATACCAGCAGTGATAATTGCGGTCTCTTTGACTGGGCCGTAAGCAGCAATGGCGTGATTACCAATGGAGGAAATGCCACCGACGATTTTGTTACCGTTGAATGGATTGATGGTCATATTGGACAAATTGAATTATCCGTTAGCAACTGTACTGGCGATTATTGTACCCGTCCCGCAATGGTGCAAATTCCTGTTATCTCTCCATCGGCTACTATTCTTGGGGACGCCACCGTTTGTAATAATACCACTAAAACATACAGCCTGCCCAATTATACCGGAACAGAATTTAACTGGACGGTTTCTAATCGGGGAACCATCGAATCCGGTCAGGGTACCAATGAAATAACCGTTTCCTGGTCTTCTGGTTCTGTACCATTAAACAATCAATTTGTAGCTGTCACTTATGATAATTGTTATTTAGGTTGTGGTGGTTCCGCAAATTTACCAATAGGTATTTTATCTAAATTTTTTGCATCCGGTCCGATCGAAGGATGTGAAAATGGGACAAATAATTTTACTGCCAATCGTGCCTCGGGTGGCGCTGCCAATGTCATCGCTGACTGGACGGTCATTGCACCCGACGGGTCAACTGTTCAAACTGAAATAGGCACCGCTAATTTCACTGCCAACTGGACCGCAGGTGCCGGTACTTACCGAATCATCGCCAGTCCGAATAATCCAAACGAATATTGCACTGACGAATATATTCTGAATTTCAACGTACTGCCAACCCCACCAACGTTGACCAGTGTAGATGGTGTTACCGAAATCTGTCCCGGACAACCTTATGCTTACAAAGTAACGGGAGAACCAAATCATACCTTTCAGTGGGAAATCATCAATGGTGCTACGACCACACAACAAGATGGAGCGAACATCACCGTAACCTGGAATAACAACGGTCCTTATCTACTTTCTGTAACACAAACCAATACGATCGGCACAAGCTGTGTTTCCGACGCTTACGATTTAACCATCAATGCCATTCCAGCGGTGAGCATTGTGGGTAGCAACGATGCTTGTGTGGACGAACAAGGTGCTTACACGGCTACGAGTATTGATAATATTGATTATAACTGGACCATCATTCCAGCTTCCGCAGGAACCCTGACTGGAGAGATTACCTCCGCTAATCCAGCAGTACTTTGGCACGAAGCGGGAATGGCTACTTTAGAATTATCCGTTTGTGGTCAGACCGAAACTATTCAGGTGGAAGTACATGGAAAACCAGTACCAACCGTTTTATTTCCGGGTAGCCTTTGTGCCAATGAAGTTACCACCATTTCTACTACAACGACTTTTGATACTTACCAATGGATTAACGAAAGTGGGGTAACCGTTTCTACCAATCCAACCCCGAATCTCGGTCCTGGTTACTACGAATTGGTCGTGACCAATAACTTTGGTTGTATGGAAGACACCACCTTTTTTATTGATCCTTTACCAACACCAAAAATAAAAATCTCTTCTCCAACACCCATTTGGTTTTGTCCAGGGACAGAAAATTTTCCAACGCTCTACGCAGTAGATACGGATAGTGGATACGATTTTGAATGGTTTATGGATGGCGTTTCAATGGGAACAAATGCACCGACCTTTACGGCGACGGATTATGGAGGTTATCAAGTACGGGTAACGGACCAAAATGGATGTCAGAATTTTTCTAACATTTTAAATGTAATTGATATTTGTAATGATCCAACACCGCCGGATACCCTGGTTGCGTCCGGTTGCTCCCTGTCAACGCTTCCCAATTTTGTAAAAGATTTTCCCGCACCGCTTTGTGATGAGCATAGCTATACAAGTACGACTAGTGGAAATATTCCGGGAACCTTACTATGGAGTTTTGATGACAATACGCCGCCGCAGAGTGGTAATGCGATTACCCATCGTTTTAACGAAGCTGGGTTTTATCGCGTAAGACATTATGCACAGTTTGATGATCCACTGAATCCTGGTCAGACGCTTTACTGTGGAAGAACGAGAATTGACACGATCTTGATTTCGGCTGAATTTGATTCGGACCTGGCCTGCCCGGGAGGGACGACACAGTTTACGGATATTTCTACTTTTCTTCCAATAACAAATATTGACAACTGGAACTGGAATTTTGGAGATCCTGCGAGTGGTGCAGACAATATTTCTACGGATATTAATCCAACACATATGTTTTCCAATGAAGGAAACTACGATGTTACATTGACAATCGCAGATCCATCTGGTTGTATTTCGGTAAGGACAAAAACCATTACGGTACATCCTCGTCCCGCGATTGATTTTGCGGTGCCAACCGTACAATGTGAGGCAACTGCTATGGAATTTAATTTGAATGTTTTGAGTGGAATTGTTACCTCTGTCAGTTGGGATTTTGGAGATCCTGCGAGTGGATCCGCCAATACTTCTAGCTTAGAAAGTGCTTTCCACGAGTATGATTTACCTGGCACTTACGACGTTACTTTGTTTGCTACCAATATTTATGGTTGTACCAATAGCTTTGTCCGAACCATTAATGTCGAACCTAATTTATTAAATGGTGATATTACTTTATCTCAACCATCGCCACTTTGTGAAGGAGCATCTACCACCTTGACTGCTCCGGCAGGAGGGACCAGTTGGTTATGGTCTACTGGAGAAACTACTCAAAATATTACGGTTGATACCGAAGACGTTTATTCGGTAACCATCACCGATGGACAAGGATGTTCTTTTGTTCCAACGGCAGTAGCGATTGACATTTTACCCGCTCCGGCTGGAACGATCCGGTCTCTGGAATACGATGAATTTGGACAATTACAAAGTTATCTTTATGACAATCCGCTCGAACTTTGTGAAGGCGAGGATTTATCTCTGGAAATAATCGCAGAAGGAAATTATAGTTACACCTGGAGTACGGGATCAAATCAAACTATTATTGAATACTCTGAAGAACGTGGCAATTTACTCACTGCGGGTACTTATGACTATACGGTAGTCGTCACGGATAACACAACGGGTTGTACGGTAGAAGTTGGCCCAATGCAGGTAATTGTACACGATTTGCCAGCCGCTTTCACAATTAGTGCAGTAGGTAGCGGCCCGGTATGTGCGGGAAGCAACACACTATTCAGAGTAGACAATCCAAGTGGAGCATTAACTTATCGTTGGAGCAATGGCGAAGTTGGACAAAGTATCACCGTTTCTGAAGGAGGGAAATATTGGGTAACCGCGATGAATAGTTTTGGCTGTGAAATAGAAAGTAATCAACTGACCGTATTGAATGGTCCCAATGTAAGTTTAGTACCCGCTGGTTGTCATACCCGTTGTACGCCGGATACGATCTGTGTACCTCCGGTTGCCAATGTGACCGGTTACCAATGGTACTTTAACGGAGGTCTGATTGCGGGAGCTACGACCAGAGAATTTATCGCCATAAACAGTGGTCTCTATCAATTGGAAATGACGGACAATCAAGGTTGTACGTTACTTTCTGAAGGATTAAATCTGACACTCTCCATTGGTTTTGGACACGTTCGTGGATTCGTTTATGATGATGTAAATCAGAATATGATCGTAGACGGCCCTGATAGCTTATTGACAAATGTTACCGTTAATCTATTGCAAGGTGCTACGGTGATTGCTACCAGAATTTCAAATATAAATGCAGAATATATTTTTGAAAACATACCCAGTGGAAATTATACCGTACAAATAGATCAGAGTACGTTGCCTCCGAATTATATGCCAATCATCGAAGATGTGGACGTAACCATCACCGGTTGTGATGTGAATGAAACTGTTTCTCTCTTGGTTCAGGAAACACAATGTGCCATACTTAGTTCTACACTTACGTTAAATACTTGTAATGGAACTGTCGTTCCGTACGAGGGAGAATTATTATTGGCTGGTTCAATTACGCCAATCGTTTTGACCTCTGTTGTCACTGGTTGTGATTCTACCGTAACGGTAACCGTAGTTGATAACTCAACTATTACGACGACGGAAACTTACGCTGCGTGTGTTGGCGAGCACTACGATTATTTCGGAACGCCAATTCTAGCTGGAACCTCTGATCAAATTACGTTTACGAGTTTTGCTGGTTGTGATTCAACTGTAACGGTAATGATTGCGGAAACGCAGACGATTGCTACGACAGAAACTTACGCTGCGTGTGTTGGCGAGCACTACGATTATTTCGGAACGCCAATTCTAGCTGGAACCTCCGAGCCAGTCACATTTACAAGTTTTGCTGGCTGTGATTCAATTGTGACGGTAACGATTGCGGAAACGCAGGCGATTGCGACGGCAGAAAATTACGCCGCGTGTGTAGGTGCGAGTTACGATTATTTCGGAACGCCAATTCTAGCTGGAACCTCGGACCAGATTACGTTTACAAGTTTTGCAGGATGTGATTCAATTGTGACGGTAACGATTGCGGAAACGCAGGCGATTGCGATGACAGAAACTTACGCTGCGTGTATAGGTGAGCACTACGATTATTTCGGAACGCCAATTCTAGCTGGAACCTCTGATCAGATTACGTTTACAAGTTTTGCAGGCTGTGATTCAATTGTGACGGTAACGATTGCGGAAACGCAGGCGATTGCGACGACAGAAAATTATGCTGCGTGTGTAGGCGAGCACTACGATTATTTCGGAACGCCAATTCCAGCTGGAACCTCGGATCAGATTACGTTTACGAGTTTTGCTGGCTGTGATTCAATTGTGACGGTAACGATTGCGGAAACGCAAGCGATTGCTACGACAGAAAATTACGCTGCGTGTGTTGGTGAGCACTACGATTATTTCGGAACGCCAATTCTAGCTGGAACCTCTGAGCCCATTACGTTTACGAGTTTTGCTGGCTGTGATTCAATTGTGACGGTAATAATTGGTGAGAATCCTGAAATTACCTTTGCGATGGATGTAACCGAAACTTGTGCGGAGTCCGAAGATGGAACTATACAAGTAGTAAGCGGACTCGGCAGTGGCGGACCGTATTTATACGAATTATTAGGTGTCAGTACCAGTCAGGCAAATCCACTTTTTGAATCTTTGGCTGCTGGAGATTATGAAATAATAGTGACCGATGCAAATGGTTGTAGTGGGGTAGAAGTAGCTGCGGTTCCCGAGATCGCGCCGTTATCCGTTGTGCTGGATGATCTGGTTTTGGGTTGTGGAGAAGATGCCGTTAGAATGGTGCCAGAGGTGGGCGGAGATATTCGCGGATTGAGTTATGAGTGGTCGGATGGTTCTACTAATTTTTATAGTGAAATAGGCCAGCCGGGGCCAGTGAGTTTAACGGTTAACAATATCTGTGGTAGCGAAACAGTTACGGCTGCCGTTACGGCTGAGAGAGACAACCGGGATAACTGGTTATTTGTTCCAAACGTATTTTCGCCAAATGGGGATAACCAAAATGATTACTTTACGGCGGTTCCGGTTGATAATATTTTGGTACAGGATTTTGAAATGCGGGTGATCAGTAGATGGGGGAGTGTTGTTTTTAAATCAAGTGATATCAATCAGGGCTGGAATGGTTACGCGAATGGAAGCATGAATAGTTCTGGTGTTTATATTTATCAAATTCGGGCGACGATTGAAACTTGTGGTGAAATTATTAAGGTAGATACGTATGGGGATGTAACCCTGCTTCGATAGGAAATGGTGATTAAATACACTTATACCTTGTGGATACCTATGTGATGATGGTGATAATCAATTAGTTACGAAAGACATCTGATATTATTTGCAACTTAGGAAAAAAAACTGAGATTCAGTTAATTAATTTTAAATTTTGAAGTGCTACAACTAAATTCTAATTAGCTGATTATAAAAGAGTTGTTTTTACCTAAAATACAGCAAATTTTGATTTGCCTAAATTGTAGTCAAAATTCCTGCACGAACTATTGTATATTGAGATTCTCTTAAAGTTAGGTATAAACTCAAAATTTTAAACAAGTACTTAAATGGTCTATAGTTTTTACTGGTCTTTACTCTCTGAAAGTGTTTTATTAACATTAGGTCCTAATTCATCAGGTCTATGTGGTAGAAGATTTTTCAGTAGTTATTTTTTATTATCACTATTATATGTTATTAGATTGACAACAACTCTTTTAGTAATAATTTTTTTTACATCTCCAAAATCCTACGCTACCAATGATACTTTGAGGCAAGTTAATTTTGGATTGGAAATGAATTACAGTTTTTCTAACCCAGAGGTAGTTGGACTGGAAAGAAGATTTGGCGTAGTTCCCAATAGTAAAGGTTGGGGAGGTCATGGCTTCATTGAGTTTCATCTTTTAAGAAAAATGAGGTTTTCTACCGGAATAGGAGTTAACAGTCTTTCTTATTCTAATTTAATTAATAGGGATTTTAACGCAAATTTACCTCAGCCAGATACCATTCTACATATAAATCATCATGTCCTCAGTTCAAAGGAATTCTTAGTTTCATCTAAATTTATAGCTCGTTTTGATTATATATTATCACCTAAAGTATATTTGCTTGTTGGAGTTCAACCTCAATGGAGGATATCTTCAAAAGAATTAAATTCTTATTTAAGTACAGATATCGTTAGGGAAATAGATGACGAGAGAGAATTTGTCGAAAGTATTGTATTATCAAATCCAAGTTCTGCACCTACTTATCGAGAAAAAGCTTTTTCTTTACGTGGAGACATCGGAGTTGGTATAGAAATAAAGAATATTGCGATTGAATTTTCGTACAATAATCTATTAATAAATAAACTCCCATTTCAGTATTTTTCATTGGGATTTCGATACAAAATTTAATGATTTTAATTTTTCTTCAAAACTAACATCATGAAAAATTTACTTTTACTATTCTTGTCAATCTGTGCGTTCACCACAACCGCCCAAGACACCAAACTTAACTACTATCTAAGCGGTGAAGTCGAATTAAAATAGCGTGATTTTTCTTTGAGGATTCGACATTATTTAACTCTACAAACTAGTGCCCCAGGAACTAAATAATCCATACTATGGATCTCGTTCTTTTTAGGCTGGCCTGCGTTAAAAAATTCCTCATTATGCTACGGCATAACTCCGGATTTTCTGCCTTGGCCAACCTAAAAATAACATCGCCCATAGTACCTTTTACTTAGTGCCTGGCGCACTAGCTTATAGCCCAACCGCCAATAGCTTTTACAAAGGCACCGTAATCAACGTCGTCGTCCCTTTCCCCTTCTCCGAATGAACACTCAAATCGCCCTTCAGGTAATTTACTCTGGACAAAATATTCTCTGTCCCCATTCCTTTTTCCACGCCTTCTACGTCAAAACCAACCCCATCATCCTCCACCATAATAATAAATTCATTTTCCTCGCGCGTTAATTGAATCAAAATCTCCTTCGCCTTGGAATGCTTGATGGAATTATTCAATAATTCCTGCACCAGACGATAAACCGTCAAGGCCACCGTATTTTCCAGTTTGTTTTCTAAACCATAATGCTGAAAATCAATCGTCCGCTGATCCGGGTCATCAATCCGGTTAATCAAATCCCGTACCGCAGCCACCAGCCCCAAATTAACCAAAGAGCTGGGCTGCATATTGCGGGCAATATCCCGTACTTCCTGACAAGCGGTGTCGAGGAGTCGGTTCGCATTCTGATAATTTTTAAATTTGCTGACACCTTCCAGTTTATTTTCCAAAGAATCAAACTGCAATTTTACTGTCGATAACAATCCGCCTAGTGAATCGTGCAAGTCTTTTGCTACCCGTTCCCGCTCCGCCTCCTGTCCTTCGATCATGGCGTGCATACTTTCGATTTTCATATTATTTTCCAGCTCCGTAATTTTTTGTTTATTGATCTCTCCATTTTGCCGATTGATCAGTTCGCGCGTAGAAATTTGTTTTTGAAAAAAGCGAATGATAAAATACGTTCCAGCGAGGATCGCCAGAAAACCAATCAAAGCTGAAATTAAAAGATTGCGCTGTTTACGAATACTAAATTCTGCCGAGTTTTTTTCCTGACTTAATTCCTGGATTTTTTCGTCTTTTTTCTGACTTTCGTATTGCCGGCTTAGCCGGTTGGCCGTTTCGAGTTGGGACGCATTTTGTAGACTATCATTTAGTGCCACAAATTTATTGACATAAACATAAGCGGAGTCGTAGTTTTCCTGGTCGGCAAAGGCCGCTGCCATGGTTTTATAAATATCTCTGAATTGTGGTGCGTCAGTATTAGAGGTAAGTTGGTGACTGCGTCGGAGATACTCGATAGAAAGTTGTGGATTTTTTTTCAACTGGAAAGCACTCCCCAGAGCCAGCAAACTTTTAGAAATCAAAGCTGGATTATCAATTTCATTACTTAGCGCCAGTGCTCTTTCTGCGGTTCCAAGAGCCTTGTTTTTTTCTCCCAGCCGCAAGTAAGAATTGGACTTTTCGATAAAAATAGTAATATCCAGCAATGTATCTTTGAGTGCCCGATTGATGTCTACACTTTTATTAAGGTAGTAAATTTCTTTTTTTAGATCGTTTTTATCTAAATAAATTCGGGACAAGTCCAGGTAAGCCCGAGCTAGTTCACTTCCTTTTTTTTCTCGATTATAAAACTGAATAGTTTCCTGTAGGAGACGTTCGGCGCCATCGTCCAGATCCTGAAAAATATACAAATCAGCCAGTGACCGTTTTACCTGATAGAGATTGGTGGAATCGCCTAGCTTTTCAAAAAGATCAATACTTTTTTTATAACTCCGAAAAGAATCATCGTAGTTGTTGGTTTTAAAATAATAATCTCCAAAATCCTGATGTACTTCTGCCATTCTCCAAGCATCGCTATTGGCCATGGCATCCGTAAAAAATTGCATCAATTGCTGATAAGAATATAAAGTATCCGTGGAAGTATTGGCCGTCGCAGTGCAGGGGAGTAGAAAGAGTAGAAATATTTTAAGCGTTTTTAAAGCGCCTGTCATATAAAATGTGTGACCGCGGAAGCTTTCTTTCGGCAACACAAGACGCGGAATGCCAAAGACAGACTTGATGGTACCGTCTTTTTTAAAAAAATTACGCATCTATCAAATTATTTTCCATCGCAATCCGCACCAGTCCGGCGGTATTTCGGGCATTAAGTTTGGCTAGCAAGTTGGCACGGTGTGACTCCACTGTTTTAAGACTGATAAATAACTGATCTGCAATTTCCTGGGTGGTATATTCTTTTACGATTAGCTGGAGCACCTCTTTTTCACGTCGGGATACTTTTGGAATATTCATGTTGGCCGACTTTGAAGATTCTGATCCTTTTACCAGGCCTTTCATAATGGTTTGGGTAACGGCTGGACTGAAATAAGATTGACCGTCTATAACGGTATGGATAGACTTCAACAATTCTGTTCGTCCCGTATTTTTTAAAATATATCCCTGTGCGCCATTATTTAAAATTTCGGTGACATAACTTTCTTCGTTAAACATCGAAAGCGCCAATACCTTAATATTTGTTTTTTCTTTAAATAATTTTTTACAAACCTCTATTCCATTCATTTTGGGCAAATTGACGTCGAGAAGAATCAAATCAATTTCTTTTTCCGCAAGTTGAGTAAAGACGGCTTCTCCGTCGTAGCATTTCCCAACCACTTCTATATCTGCTTCTTCTGCGAGGATAGATTCAATGCCGTCCGCAAACATGGTATGATCATCCGCAATCAATATTTTTATCATAATTAGCTGGATTTTAAACAAAAAAACTAGACAAACTCCTAGTCGGAGTAATAATGTATAAAATTCTCCCTGTAAATGTACAAAAATTAACTTGTTTAAGTTTTGTTGAAGAACCACTCCACTAGTAACGAAGAGTGATGGAAAAAGAGGAAGCATAGTGCCTTAATTTATTTAATCAACATTCCTTATCTATTTTTAATTATTTTTGGCCTTTTTATTCAATTGATTTTTTTAAAAAATAATTATGGACGCAATTACTAACTCTGGTTTAGATATTTGGAATATTTTATTGATGATCCTGGTAGGAGCAATGGCCGGATCACTTGCCGGATTTATCATCAGAGGAAACAATTACGGTTTTATCGTTAACGCTGTTTTGGGAATTTTCGGTGCCGTAGTCGGTGGCGCCATTTTCAATCTATTGAAAATTACCCCTGGGAAAGGGATTGTCAAGATGATTTCGAATACTTTTCAAGTAAATCTTCCCCTCAATTTTGTCGGAATGATCGTCTCCGCTACTCTTGGTGCGGTCATCATCCTTCTTGGTTTAAAATTGATTCGCGGTGGGAAATAATTCTTAATTGATCCTTACTAGTGGCGGAAAAACAGGATCGTCATTTATGTCTCATCCCGTACCTGATTTTGGAGTAGAAAACAAGCCAATCTGCCAGATTTTTCTGGAAAACGCCGCTGGTCGCCCACCGTTAAATTCCCGTTAAATGCTTAATTTTACGCACCAATTCAGGTGTAAATTTCTTTCTAGCTTAGAGGGAATCACAGCAAATTTTCGGGAATGTGTAATATATGAGCCATACACCAAATCATTTTGATCAATTTTTCCGAAGACTGGGTCGTCGGCGATTCGTAAAGGGAACTTTACGGGTGCTTCGTTATTTGTTTCTCTTTCTTTTTATTTTACTGGTAATTGGCTGGTTTATACTGCAAAACGAAAAGATACAAAATCACCTTTTGGTGCAAGTTACCGACTACCTGAGTGAAGCGCTGGAAACCAAGGTAGCGGCTCAACGAATCAATTATAACTTTTTTGATAAGTTGGTACTCGAAGGATTCTATGTAGAGGATTACCGTGGTGATACTCTTTTGTATAGTCAAGAACTTAAAGCCTCTTTTGATCTGAACTTGCTGAAAGTTATCCGGAAAAAATTTGACATACGGGATGTTTATCTGTCCGATGCTCGCCTCAATATTTTCCGTGACAGTGCCCAACAATATAGCAACCTCGACCTCATTCTAAAAAAAATCATTAATGAAAAGAAAAACGACCGTAAGAAAAGAAAGAATACAACTTTCCTTTCCATAGATCACCTCTACCTTGACAATATTACCTTTATTGAAGATGACCGGGTTAAAGGCCTGGAATTGATCGCCTTTTTGGATCAAGGATCAATTGCGGTAAAAAATCTTGATTTACAAAAAAAAAATATTGAAATCGGAGAGGTGAGCCTCAAATCTCCCAATATTGTTTTGATTGAAAAAAAGGCTTATCCCTACCTTACTCCTCCGGTAGAAGAAATGGTTCTGCTCAACGGCAGTGATACCATTGCCATAAAAAAAGAACCCTTAACTTTTCAAATCTCGGTAGAAAATCTTGGGCTTTATGGAGGTCAGTTTACCCGTCAGAACCTCAGAAATGCGCCTTATTCAGATAGAATAAAAGGACAAGTGGATTTTAATCACCTTGCATTAAAAAGCATCCAGCTGGAGGCGCATGATCTGATCATTAAAGATGGAGCAGTTGAGGTGGCTATTGACCATTTAAGTGCGAATGAAAATAGTGGATTTGTGCTCTCAAAGGTTTCGGTAGCATCGGCCAAAATTAGTGGTCGGAAGATTTCGCTCCTTGGTGTGGATTTAAAAACACCTTACAGCCACTTGAAAGATGACCTTATTTTCAGTTTCAGATCCCTGGACGATTTTAAAAATTTTCCAGATAAAGTGTTATTGCAAACGACTTTTAACTATTCCCGCATCGCATTACGGGATATTATGGCTTTTGCCAAAGAGCTAAAAAATAATAATTTCTTTTTGAAGAATGTAGATCAGGTAGTGGAGATAAACGGTAAGTTACAAGGAAAGATCAATTCTTTAAAAGGAAAAGATTTAACGATAAAATTAGGAAATACGACCAGAATTGAAGGAAGTTTTTCTTCCCGTAATTTGACAAAACAGACCGAAGCATTCCTGGATTTTAAACTAAAAAATCTGGAGTCTGATATGGAGACATTGCGTTTGCTGATTCCTGGATTTAATCCTCCCGATAATTTTGACAAGATTGGAAAATTTAATTTTAGTGGAAATTTTCTTGGTTTTTTTATTGACTTTGTAGCCGATGGAAATCTGGAGACCGAGCTGGGTTTTGCCAATACGGATATGCGGATGAATCTTCGCCAGGGTAGAGAGCAGGCGCAATATTCCGGTAACCTTTCGTTGCGGAATTTTGATCTGGGTGCCTGGACTGGAAACAGGGAACTGGGCCGTGTGAGTATGAATACTTCTGTAAAAAATGGACAGGGACTGGTCTTAGAAACGGTCGAAGCAGAAATTGGAGGCACTATTTCTTCCATTAGTTACAAGGATTATAATTATGAAAACATCATACTGGATGGTGCTTTAAAAAGTAATCTTTTTGATGGTAAGTTAAGTATTCGGGATGATAATATTGACCTTAATTTTGATGGAGCCGTAGACTTTAATGACAGTATTCCACATTTTGATTTTGATGCGCAGGTGGCTAAATTAGACATAAAAAAACTAAATCTCTCTGAACAAAATCTGGTGTTGCGTGGCGATACTAAAATCCAATTAAACGGTAGTGCTATTTCTAATATTCAGGGAAATGTAATCCTAAGAAATTTTTCTATTTTAAAAAATGGCGTAGATAGTTTTCAGATGGATAGCTTGACTGTTTTTTCTGAATTATTTCCACAGGATCGGCGGAGTTTTTCGGTCGCTTCTGATATTTTGGATCTGGAGTTAGAAGGTCTTTTTGAGATTGATCAGGTACCTAAAGTGCTGCTGGGATATGTACACAACAATTATCCCGACCTGGCCGAACGTTTTAATTTGAAAGGAAGTGACGAGAATAATAAAGACACCAATTTTAAATTTGATCTGGCATTGCGGAACAGTTTTAACTGGACAAAACTGATCGATCCCAAGCTCGATACACTGGAAAATATTACGGCTTCCGGATATTTTGACAACGTGCGGGATTCGATTTATTTAGAACTTTCGGTTCCGCGTATCAAATACGATAAACTGGTTTTTGACGACGTTTTGTTTGAGGTGGATGGTAAGAAAAGTTTTAGCGATTTACATTTCGAAATCTATCACAGTGAAGTCAATGGCCAAAATTTTGAGCCTATCGAATTAACTGGAGAGCTAAGCGGCGACACCTTGTTTTTTGAAATTGTTTCTACCAATTTTACCAGCGTTTTTGATGATTTAAAACTCAATGGTCAATTCTTTCCGTTACCTGAAGAACATTACCAAATCAGTTTCTTTCCTTCTAATTTGGTTGTCGTAAAACAAAACTGGAATATCGAAGCGGACAACTATATTCGGTTCGGTAACAATTTTATTGAAACCAATAATTTTGAATTACAAAGCGGCGAAAAAAGGATCAGCATAAACAGTGTTGGCGAGACGGGATTAAAGCTTGGGTTAGAAAATATCAGCCTTGGATTAATTGATGATTGGTGGGATTTTGATAAAATGAATTTTAGCCAGACTATCGATATTGAACTCACTGCGGATGATGTTTTTAAGCAAAAAGGTTTCAACCTCACCGCACTGGCCGACACCTTGGAAATAAACGGAGACGACTGGGGACGCCTGGCGCTGACCGCTAATTTGCCAGAGTTGACGGCGGCTACGGATGTCTATTTATCGATCACTAAAGGAGACGAGCAGCTGATTGTAAAAGGGGATCTTTCGCCCTTTAAAAAGCAGGGTAGAACCTTTGCCAACGACTTTAATTTTGAAACCAGTATCAAAAATTATCCCTTGTCCATTGCCGAGTATTTTATCGATAATATTATTTCTCAGACTACGGGCAGTTTCGATTCCCGGGTCGCACTGAACGGTAAGTTTAATAAACCAAACATCAATGGAAGTATCCGGATTTACGATGCGAGTTTACGGATAAATTATACCAATACTCGATACGATATTCCCGATTCTTACACGACCATCAATAATAAAATATTTGATGTTTCCGGTAACTACATGGTCGATAGTCTGGGCAATCGGGCCAACCTTTATGGAGGGTTTCTCCACGATCATCTCAAGGATTGGCGGATGGACGCAACGGTCAGGTCTGACAAGTTTTTATTTTTAAATACCACCAAAGAAAACAATCCAATTTACTATGGAACTGGAATTGGCAGCGGGAGTATCAGCTTCACGGGGCCCTTTAAACAAATAGACATAGACATCAATGCGAGGACCGGAACCGGGACGACCGTGGTGATTCCTGTAACGGGAGCGAGCAACGCGGGCGAGGTAAAATATATCGAATATATTAAAGAGAAAATATCTGCTGATTCAGAGGCAGACCGTCTCCGTTCCGAATTACGGGGTGTCTCCGTAACGATGAATATCGATATGACGGAGCAGGCATTGGCCAAACTGGTATTTGACGAGCGGGCGGGAGATATTATGAAGGGCAGAGGAAATGGTAATATTACTTTTTCAGTAAATCGGCTTGGTGAGATTGCCATGTACGGAACCTACGAAATCGTCAGAGGAGAATATTTATTTACCTTATTAAATTTAGTAAACAAACCTTTTGTGGTAAAAGAAGGTGGTACTATTCGTTGGGATCGGGATCCCTACAATGCCATCATTGACATCGAAGCTGAGTATACCGGATTGAATACATCTCTGACTAATTTTATCTCAGAATATCTGAGTAGCGTTGATCCGGGAGATTTGGAAACAGAGGCACGAAAAAGTCAAAATGTTTTACTAAAGATGTTTTTAAATGGTCCATTACAACAGCCTGATATCAATTTCGATATTAGCTTTCCCGGTTTGGAACGCCAGTTAGAAAACGTAGTGGATAGTAAACTCCGTATTATTCGACAGGATCAGGCAGAACTAAATCGACAGGTTTTTGGCTTGTTGGTCATCGGTAGTTTTTTACCATCAGGTAACAATAATGGATTATCCGGAAGAGGAGATTTGATTCCCATAAATACCATTTCTGAGTTATTGTCTAATCAGCTGTCTATTCATTTGACGCAGTTACTTTCTGAGGTGTTTACCGACGTAGGTTTCATCTCTGGAGTTGATTTTAATATCAATTACAACGTCTATGATAATGAGTTGGGTCTTGTTGGTGGGGGAACAGTACCAAGAACAACGGGTAGCGCCCTTCAATTGCGACAATCACTCGACCTTTTCAATGATCGGTTAACCGTTCAGGTAGGTGGAAATATTGACTGGGGTAGCAATCTGGTGAATACTTCTAACTCCGCATTTTTGGCCGGAGATGTAGTGATTGAATATGCCGTTACGCAGGATCGCCGTTTTAAGGTAAGAGCCTATCAGCTAACGGATGCGACGATTTTGGGACGTCGGAATAAAAGAGGATTGGGGCTTTCCTGGCGGCGCGAGTTTGACGACTTAGGGGAGTTTTTTAATAAAATGAAAAAGGATGCTAAGGAAAGTCAGAAAAAAAACGGCCTGGAAGCAATTAAAAAATAGCTTGAGGGAAGCCAACTGAACGATCAGTTAACAAGCAAAAGCAGGTAATTTATCAGGCACTCTAATCTACTTTAATAAATTTCGCGCTAGCCACTGGCTGAGCATCCGAAAATACCCGCACCATATAAGTTCCCAACGGAAAGGATCCGACTGCTGACAAAGGAATGGTAACAATACCATCGTTAATTTCCGTTGCGCCCATCAGCATGGTTCTACCGGTCAAGTCCGTAATCTGATATTCCACATCACGGGTAGTAAAATCACTCATTCTCAGGTATAAAGTTCCAGCAACTGGATTCGGAAACAATTCTATTTTTTCGCTGGTAACTTCTATACTAACAATCTCACTATAAGTAGTGGTTCCGTCAAAATCTACCTGCTTGAGTCGGTAATAGTTAATACCGTTAATTGGATTCTTGTCATTGGTTTGGTAGTGACGAGCCAGGGTTGTAGTCCCCGCACCTTTTACCTGATCTAGGTAATCGAAAGAACGTCCATCTATAGATCTTTCTACCTCAAAGTAATCGTTGTTTTTTTCGCTGGCAGTCGTCCACGACAACCATACATTCTCTCCGTTTTCTTTGGCAGAAAAAGATAAAAGTTCTACGGGTAAAACAGTTTGTAATTCAAAAGCACCCATGTCTACGACCGTTTGAATCATTCTTGGATTTCCTGGATAATCTTTAGAGATAGAACCAGGAATATAAGTATTGTCTCCTACGTTGATCGCGTCAGAAGCACTGGTTAGTGCAAAGTTTCCAGCCGTTTTATCCACGAATGCCGGATCACTGCTAAATACAGAGCTACCATCACAATCCAGTGTTTCGTTGGGATCAGTACTGGCCAAAGCGTTACAGTCTACTTCCGCAAAAAGACAGTTTCTAAGTAAAATAATAGGCGTAGAAACTCCGGAGCCGCTCATATTAAAATTGTTGTTAAAGCCTGCTGTATTTTCTGAAAAGATAGAATTGTAAATATTGGTTTGGCCCGTTGAATTAGTAGATTCATTGAGGTAAACGGCACCACCTGTATTTGCCGCAAAATTATCATGAAAGGTACTATTAATAATATCGGTGTTGCCCGTTCCACCATCGGAGGTGAGACTATAAACCGCACCAGCTGCGGAGTCGGAACTGTTTTTATCAAAAATATTATTGATGATTTGAAAATAAGCAGTACCAGTATTACTTTTAACAAAAGTGTAGGTCGCCCCACCAACGCTATCACTGCTTACGGCCCGATTCAATGTAAAACGGTTGGCTTCTGAATATATCGTGATATCCCCTCCGTTTGCCCCGTTGTAGATCGCGCCGCCAAAGTGTGCACTATTGTTTTCAAAATAAGATTCTATGATGGATAAAGTACTCATTTCTCCTACTGCATTAGCGCCTACATACAAAGCACCACCACTGTTGGATGCGTTGTTATTAATAAAATTACTTCTGAAAATACTGATGGTGCTATTCCCATCGCTATATAAAGCACCTCCTTGTTCAAGGGCATAATTATCTTTGAAGGTTACAAAAGATAAACTAGGAGAAGATACCGCAGATGAGCTACTATGTGAATTAAATAATCCACCACCACTTTTTTCTTCTTGCAGGGCATTTGATCCTTGATCTGCATTTCCTTCTTCAATGGTAAAACCACTTATCTGGGTACCACTACTTACGTCACGGGTATAAACTACTGTGTATGAGTTGTCACCAGAGTCTCCGGGTGTTCCGATATCTCCACTAAGAATCGTAGTGGAAGCGGCTGGATTCCAGGCTGCCAGGGAAGTTTCTGTTCCAACGAAACCACCATAAAGTTTTACACCACTTGGTACTTGAAAATAAACATTGCGATCTGTGCCGCTAGTTGGAAAATACGTACCATTTTTAACCCAGATTTCGTCTCCGGTCATGGCAGTTGATAAGGCATCTTGTAGGTCTCCGTAAGCGGTAGCCCAGCTGATTCCATCGCCTCCGGACAAACTAGCGTCCACGTGGATGGTGGCTCCCGAGAGGGAAGCGCAGGCGAATAATGAAAAGGTAAGTAAAAGGGAGTTTCTAAGCGTAGTATAAGCTAAAAACATAGTGAAAATTTAGGTGCTTCGGTGGTGTAGACCGAATTTGTGTGTGTGTGTTAAAATAAAAAGGTTTTCCTAAGTCTTAAAGTCTTGGCAGGAGGATGTGGGAGAAGTGTAAAAAATTGTAAAGTGTAAGTGTAAGAGATTCGATACAAATATAGGCAGATCACAGGCCGTATGATATACCCCAGACGTGGTATATTTTATTATTATAAAAATTAATCAACGTAAAGTGCTGATTTAGTGTGCTTTAGAAATACCTTTAGAAGTCAAAGTCCTTCAGTTCTGGTATTTTGCCGGGTATATAGAATAAGATACGGTGTAATTTCCAGCTGGTTTTTTCTTTTTTCCAGACTTGAAGTAAATTTTGAGCGAAGATTATTTCCTTATTTGCCGCAATGATCATCCAGTTCAGATGGACGGTAGCGACCGCAGATCCATTGGTTATTTCCGTTATGTTTCCCTGAACTTTATTATCCTGCGCTTTAAATCCATTTTGGAGACTTTTCAGCAATTCTTCTTTGGAGGATTTGTAAAGAGGAGAATAACTCATAAAATCATCCGCGTAAAGGTGATCCAGCATTTTGATATCTTCCTCGTTCATTGCTTTAATATAGGATTCGACCGTGGCTCGCACGTCTGGTCCCGTGTTGTTTTGTGCCAAACGGGAACTGCTACAAGCGCTCAGCAATATTATCATAAGGGCCGAAAGTAGATTGACTAAATAGAATTTATAACTTTGTGACATCATCCTTAACTTGAAAATTATGAAACTGCTGATCTTTTTATTGAAAATACTAAAATGGGTATTCCTGATCGTCGTTCTTCCCGTCATTGTATATATGGGACTGGCCGCTTTGCTGTCTTATTGGGGAACCAACCCTAAAAAACTAGATTGTGCTGCTGATCAGACTATTTATATTTCTTCCAATGGTATGCACATTGATCTAATCATGCCTACCGCCTTGCTTCCGTCAAATTTTGTCGGCCATCTATCACCCAAACTATCTACCCAATATTATGCCATCGGGTGGGGCGATAAAGGGTTTTATCTGGATACGCCCAGTTGGGCAGAACTCAAACCATCTACGGCTATGACGGCTATGTTGATCAAAAGTCCGACGGCGATGCACGTGACCCAGTTTAAAACGGTACAACCTCAATGGGTGCCGATCAGGGTTTGTTCGGAACAAATTACGATTCTGAATAAACACATTACCAGCACCTTTGAAATGGACGCCAGTGGTGCTCCCATGGAAATTCTGGACGCCGGATATACACCGGAAGATCGTTTCTACGAAGCTCATGGAAATTATACCGGAATTAAAACTTGTAATATTTGGGTGAGTCAGGGACTGAAAAAGGCGTCTATCAAAACCTCGCGTTGGTCTCCTTTTGTTTTTGGAATATTGCATCATGCGGAAAAGCAAGCGGCGGAGCTTTTGGAATAATGAATGTTGAATATCCAGTGCCAGTGACGAATATTGAGTTTACGTTTTTCTCAGAGCGTCTACAAAAAGTCCACATCCACCGCGTAAGGATAGTTCATCAAGTAATCAATGGCTTTTTCAAGACTATATTGATGGAAAACAAAATTGTACAGCATCTCCGTAATCGGCGCGTGAATTTTATAATGTAATCGCAGTTGCTCCATGATGGCAATCGTCCGAACACCTTCCGCCACTTCGGGCATCGTACTGAGAATTTCGTCGAGGGTTTCTCCTTTAGCCATCCGCATACCGAAAGTGTAATTTCTACTTTTTTCACTCGTGGCCGTAGCCACTAAATCTCCAATGCCTGCAGTTCCTATAAATGCTTTGGTATCGGCGCCCATCGCTTTTCCAAAATACACCATTTCCATCAGTCCCCGGGTAATCAACATCGCCTGAAGATTTTTACCGAATCCGTAGCCATCAAGTGCACCAGCGCCGAGTGCGATCGCATTTTTAAGTGCACCGGCCAGCTCTGCGCCAAGCAACTCAAAGCTACCAAAAACGTGAAACCGTTTGCTATTGAGTACTCGTCGGCCAGATTTGATCACTTCGCTGAATTTACTGGCAATGACCGTCGCCGTAGGTTGGCCGTCCATAATTTCCCTGGCCAGATTGGGACCGGATAAGCATCCGATCCGTACGACTACACTTTCTTCCAAAATTACCTGACTCATCGTATGGACATCCGCCCGGTCAATTTTCAAACCCGCAATATCAGATTCGTCTAATCCATTTAGATCAAATCCTTTGGTACCATGAATAAGAATATGGGAAGGTCTGAGAAAGGGGGCCAAAGTCCTCATCATGTTCCGAAAGTTAGCGGATGGAACAATGAGAAAAATCAGTGTAGCTGCTTCTGCGACTTGTTGCATATTGCAGGTAGCCGTAATCCGGGAAGAAAGTGCTACCCCGAGATGTTGATGCGTGGTATTAATATTCTGAACAATCGTTTCCTTGCGGGAAAAGATCAAAACGTCCGTATTGACTGCCAGTAAATTGGCGATAGCGGTACCAAAACTACCGGCTCCGATTACCCCAACTGGTTTACGTTTTATTTCTGGAAGATCTGCCAAAATTGGATTTCTTTATTTTTAAATAATTGTAAAATTCGTACAGCTGGAAGAAATGTCCAGCAGTATGGATAAATTTAGACACACCCTTAGCTTAAAACAAGTCCAGCTCTCAAAACATCTTTTGTATGAAGGCTGTTCTCATGGTTATCAACTGACAACAAAGTTAATCTTTTAACTAGTGGTTCGGGTACTAAGGATCAATAAAAGAATAACTTATAACATTTGGCTGCTTAATTGGCTCCTACTAAAGGCTTTAAAAATAACTTTACACTTCTGACCGCATTTTTTGCTACCCTTTACAAATTATCTTATGCAATATTATTATCTAATAATCTTATTTATTTTTTCTCATAACCTGCTCACTGCACAAACCCTTCCCCCACAACCACTCTCTGGTCCTGGTGGTCGAAATTATCCACATGAAACTATTAGAATAACGGATCGTGCGGACAAAGCGGATGGATTTTGGACCTTTGAACCGGCTAGTCCTGCCGTCGATAGTGCACACGTGGTGGTGTTTTTACATGGATACGGTGCCATCAATCCCATGATTTACGGAGGTTGGCTGGAACATCTAGTTCGAAAGGGAAATATTGTGATCTATCCACGTTATCAAAAAGGAATTTTTCCTCCGGGTACGCGTCGTTTTGCGGATCGCGTAGTGGCGGGTATTCACAAGGCTTTAGATACGCTGTCCAACGGCGATCATACCATTCCGATTACCGATAATTTTAGTATTGTTGGGCACTCTTACGGGGGCGCGCTAGCAGCCAATCTTGCCGCAAAATATCAAGAATACCAGTTGCCAAAACCCGTAGCTGTTTTGCTTTGTTCGCCAGGAACGGGCCCGTTTCGCGGAGCTATTCTGGATTCATACAAAAATATTCCCACAGATACCAAATTGCTGGTAATGGTCAGTGAAAAAGACCAGACGGTTGGGGATAAATTAGGAAAAAAAATTTTTACTACCGCTAAGAATACGACTGCTAAAAACCTCATTCTGCAGCGACAAGACCGACGGTATCAGGATCGAGATATTAGAGCGGGTCATAACGAATCTTACAGTATTGATAATCGCCTGGATATCGGAAAAAGAACCCTCGTGACGCGAAGAGCGAAGAACGTTAGTCGGCGCGATGCAGTGGACTATTTTGGCTATTGGAAGTTACTGGATGCACTCCACAGTTGCACCCGAAATGGCAACTATTGCGATTATGCAATCGGAAATACTTTCGAACAACGTTTTATGGGGTACTGGAGCGATGGAATGCCGGTTGTACCATTGAAAATCAAATGAATAATATTTTTAATATATGTAAATTATTATAAAGTTTTATATAAAAGTTACACTAGTTTGCGATATTTCTTTATATTTGAACCGAACTACCTTGAGAAAACGCAAAAAAGGCTACTTAGCCCCAATTGAAAACAAACATATTGCGTAACATTAACTAGAATTATGGTAGCTCCAACCACCAAAAAGCCTTTGTTTGAGGGAAATTATCCTTCAAATGAAAGTCCGCTTTTTTTCGAATTTGCTTTTGAACCTACAGCCGTAAGTTTTAAGCCTCAATCTACATTATTAATTTCTTCAATAGAGACCAAACGTAAAAAAGTACTATATACTGCTGCGAGGCTGGTATTTGGTGTATTAGTTATTGGTTTGGTATGGACTTCAGGGATGCTTAACAACGAATTGCTAATGGGAAAGTCTGGACGACAGGCGGCCATGAGCTGGATTCCTGCCTGGACGGAAAGTGCACCATCAATTCCTGAAGCTGCTGCAACCAGTACGGTTATAATACCGGAAAAAACTGATATCACTACCAATGCTCCTGCTTCTACAACGGTGCTGGTCGGCTCGAAAACGAATATGGCAATTACCCCTTTAGTGAGTACGACGCCAATGGTTGATTTAAAAACTCCGGCTACTGCTCTAGCAACGAATTCAGCAGTAACTGTTTTAAAGGAACCAACGACTCCTGAAGAAATAGAGAAAACAAAAGAACCAATAGAACCAAATGTTACAACGGTTTTTAAGCCATTAATCAAGCGACCCGTTATTCAGAACAGGACCAAAATCTCAGAACCAGTAATTTCTCGACCTGCAAAGCGGAGAATTACGAGTGATGCTTTTCACGCCATCAAAGCAAAATCTGCGATAGATGGAAAAAAGGTATTTATTAAGTTTGGTGCCAGATGGTGCTTACCTTGTAAAATGATGGAGGCGAATGTCTTTCCAGATCTGGAAATCAGCAAATTATTGCGTGAAAACTATCACACGCTTACGGTCGATGTTGATAATATAGATGGACTTAATTTGCGTCAGTTTTATCAAATCGAAACACTTCCCAGTTTTATTATTCTGGACAATCAGCAAAATATAGTAGGACGACACGAAGGAGCACAAAGAATTGAAGCGCTACGCAGTATTTTAGGGAATAACAATCCGTAAAAATAACGAAGTATAAATCATATTTTAGAAAATCAGAATGGATAGTTATTTATTCCTTCCTTAGCTATGGTCAAGCCGTTTTACTCTTGCTTTTGACTATTCGGAACCGGATGAGTACGTTCCGTAAACCATTCTCCACTTTCGGCATAAGGCGATCTTCCTGCCAACGTAAAAAAGCCTTGCATACTTTTCATGGGGCCCTGATCAGCGGCTAAATTGACGAGCCAATTTGGGATAGCACCACCGGGTGTACTTTGTAAAAAATACTCTAAATAAGTTTTGGTATCCGAAACAGGCGTAATAACCCATTGATTAAAATGGGTGGGAACCCGCACAAAGCCAGGTCGCTCGGGTCCATAATCGATTAAGCCTTTAGAAGTAGAAGTAATAACCCCGGTTTCAGGATCAATGGTCGTAATGGTATTGGTATACAAATCGCGGTCACTAAAGGGCCACGGAAAATCTATTTGATAATAATCTATTGTATTTAGAGGAGCGTTGACCTTAACGGGACTGGAATGGCTGCATTTGTAAACCCATTGCGGATAGGATTTGGTGTTCATCAATATACGCATGATCGCGTTTACAGAAACATCTACTTCCATGATTATTTTTAACGCTTTTAGATTAGAATCGGCAATATCTCTGGTATATACTTTTATTCCGTTGTTTTCCTTTTTAAATTCCCACTGATATTCCTGAGCCGAAGTAAGTAGTGGAAATAGAAAAAAAATAGAGACCAGTAAGAAAAAGGAAATTTTATTCATAAATAGTAAACTATTCAGGATTGGAAAACCCTGATTTTAAGGAAGACTAAAATATAAAATAACACATAATATTTTAAACTTTGGTCTACAATAATAATAGACTTGTTACGCTTTAAGGAACAACGATCTAATAGATTCAGAATTATGACTAATATTTTTTGTGCCTAACTTCGTTTAAAATACGCGCC
>ENA-ORXT01001267-ORXT01001267.1-marine-metagenome-genome-assembly--contig:-NODE-1267-length-34856-cov-5.677392_pt1 | contig 34856 bp, 26 predicted proteins | sample MGYA00237868_ERZ511482 | MGnify/ENA metagenome assembly ERZ511482 | reverse complement strand
TCTCCTCAAATTACAACAGAACCGGACGCTATCGCGTGGCGGCTGATAAGTGCAACTTCAGATAGCTGAATTGTTACAAAAAAAAACCATCCCAAGGCACATCACTACCCGGATTAACTGAAACTTTGCTATCGCAAATAGTTACCGTTTTCGGTGCACCGCACGTGGGGCAGTTTGAAAATCTGCCCCGCGTGGAATGATCGCTCTTCTCCATTGGTTCGCGAGCGCGCTAATGAACGGGGCAATGTCCGAGAAAGTTCAAAACACCGTCCTGGTTGACATCCGCTTCCAGCTGATAGGTCGCTGTTGAAAGCAAAGCAATGAATGGGCTGATGCCGAGAAAGTTAACTACTCCGTTGCGGTCAACATCACCAATCAGACCAGAACCGGCCACTTGAAGTGAAACGGTGGAGGTTGAGAAAATGACGTCAAGATTCATGCCACTGGGAACGACAACGTTGCTAAAGGTAAATTCATTACTCGCGTTAACGGCGTTGCGAGGTTGGAGTCCCGAACCGAAGTCAAGGCCAGAAACCAATTCTAGACCAGCGGCGAGGGTGTTGGTTTGCGTCAGCGGAGCATCGTCTTGGATGCCCGTTGTTCGGGTCGGCATCCGCATTTCTGTCTTCAACTTCGTCCATAAATTCAGTCAACCAACCGTCTGGGCGGGTTGGATCATTGTCGCAAATGGCACCAGCACCAGAGACCGCTGGGCTGACCAATTTGATGTCCGTGTTATCAAACTCGTTAGTTATAACGTCCCAAGTGTCGAAAGCCTGCTCAACGCTCATGTTTGCTTGATCGGAAAGCTCCGGTTCATTGAAGCCAAGCACATAGTCAACATGGACTCCGAAGTTTTGTTCGAGGTCGAAAATACGATTGATCTGACTAATGACTCCGGTCGGGTTTCCGCTCCAGATCATTGGAACGAATTCGAAGGTCGCTTTTTCAACGTCGTGGTTGGGTGTATTTACTCAGTTGTAGGCCCAATCCACGTTGTGAGCACTTTCTCTTACCTACTGAGCCGTAAAGTGTTTGAGCTTGCAAGCAATCAGTAGCCGAAAAGTTGATCGCGGTTGTCAAAGTAAGGACCGCAATGATGTGCTTGGAGAGCATAGAGTTTCTACCTGTTGCTAGAAAAAATTCGCAAGTGTTGAAAAGGGCCTTGGAAGTGAAGAGTCGATCCGCAAAGCAGCTTGAGGAGGCCGTGTCCTCCATTGGTAAGCGACCGTGCAAAGACTGCACAAGAATAGCTTTGGGACAGCTAAGATGACGGCTTCACTACCACCGTTAGGAAGCGGCGTTGGCTTCTTGGGTTTCCATGATTTCTTGATCGATGCAGATGCTGAAGATCATACGGATGGCGATCATCGAAGCGGCGACAGCAATCAAAATTGAATTGATCGTGACGACGGTCTGCCATTGAGCCAAGCCGGGGTTGGAGAATTGCCAAGTCTCAAAAAGCGATCGTAAAGTGAACAGCGCGGCGGCTTCGTCGGCAATGCTGCCTGCCGAGATTCCGCCAGCAGAGATGCCAAGACGATCCATTGCCCAAGGCGTGACGAAGTAATTGAACAAAGGTAGGACAACCAAAAGTCCCAAGATAAATCTCATCGGCAGAGAGAAGGCGCGTTCAGCTCGCCACCCATCGAGCAATAACCCGATGACTGGAATCCAGAGTAGATACAACGCGCCAGTCGTTTGATAGAAAAACAAAATGGAAACGGTTGCGATCAACATCCCAGAACGGCTGACCAAACCTTGCATTTGCGTATGATCTTGTTCGGCCAACAGTGCGATCACAGCCAGTAGTAAAAGCCCCGTTGCGATGTAGCAATGGAGATTGGTTTGCGTTGCGACCCATGGGGTGGATGAAAAGAGTCTGGCGACCGCAGAATGGGCATCGACGCGATCCGAACTCGCTTGCACGTTCTCGGCGACCACCGGTTTGTAAACGCTTGTATACATTTCTTGCGCATCATCGATCGCCTGCGCGACGCCGCCATCTGTATTGTTGCCGATCCAAGCAATTGCGACGATGTTCAGCAATATCAACAGCAGGATGCCGAACGCAATGGCTCCAAAATGCCGTCGAAACGCGATCAAAATTAGAATCGCGACGCCAATCACGGGCTGGCAGAACGCTAATAGAATTCCGATCCCGCTTAATAGATCTTGTTCGCCGCTATGTTCAATCGCCAGTAAAACGCCAAACAGGGTCAGCATGATGGTGGGGTAAGAAACAAACGCTTCGACCCCCGGTAGACAGGCCATCATCAGCGCGGCGGTTAACATGGTGCCGCCGATGCTTGGGGCGCGGTCGGTTGCTGATCGCAGCAGAAGGTTCGCACAAAAGATCGAAAGCAGGACGCAGCAAAGGATATAGACTATTTCGGCTGCGTGAAGTTGCAGAAACGCCAGCGGTGACAGGATCAACAACGTTGAAGGAGGGACCGGATCCAACGCAATCCGTTTTCCCAATTTGCTGTCGGGATGAAATTCGATATACGCCGGTGAGTAGGGGTTTTCGCCGGTAACCAGAGCTCGGACGGGGAAATAGACTTGGTTGTGAAAGGCCTTCAAACCAGTTTGGCGCGAATTGCTTAGGGGCTCGTTACTGCCGGGGACGTTTTTTAGAGAGTAGGTGCCGTAAACAGCCAGAGTACATACGATGGCAAATAATGCCACTCCGATGACATTTGACCATTGGAAAGGCGACCGCTGATCGCGAAGAGGTTCCGAGCTCACAATATTTCTCACGGGTCAAGGATAGAATTTCCGATTCTTATTCTAAAACGAGAAACGCTCCAAGACCAGCCACCGAAAACGATGAGGAGTCAGGGGTTAACCCTGAGCCTAGAGTCTGAACCCTATCTTGCGCGGACAAGTTCTTCGTCTAAACCCTCGGGAGCTTTGTTAATTGAGCGGACCGGTAATAGGTATTCGTCAGCCCGACGAACGTGCTCTTTCATGTTCACGACTTCGAAGTTACTGACCAGCATTTCCATGCAATCAGAAAGAAGATCAATCTTCTTTTGCGCTGGTTGGTCCATGGCGGGGAAGAATGCTAGGTCGTCATCGTCTTCCTGTCCCATGAAATCTAGAGGGTGCAATAAAAGCGAGGGCTCTATTTGCATCAACTTGCAAAGTTTCAGCGCGGTCCAGAAATACATTTTCGCTAAGGTCGTTGAAAATTTGCCAAGATATAGAATGTAGCTGCCGTGGATGGGAGATTTCAAGAATGGCATGGTCGTTACAGGCACTTCGATCAAGCGGCGGCCTCGCCAAGTCCATTGATAGGCTTCGTTGGTTTGGAAGCCGTCCCGAGCTCTACCAAAGAGCTCTTTTCGATCTTCTTTTTCTTCATTGGAGAGGCTCGACCTGAAGAAATAGTACAATCGCGCCAGAGGGCCAAGATAAGTTGGGAAAGTCGAGCAATCATAGACGTAGCCGCGTCGCATTAGCGTACGCAAAACTTCGTTAGATAGGCTAAATCCAGGACCACGGAACCCAATAGGTTTCTGCCCCGTGATGGTCTCAATTGAACTTTCGGTGTCCTTAAGTTCTTTTTCTAGTTGAGCGGTCGTATACAAATGCAGCCACGGTTCGTGGTGAAACGAGTGGTTGCCGATCTCATGGCCTGCTTCAGCGATCGAGCGAATGGCATCATGGTTTTTTTCTAAGACAGCATCCTGTCCGACAATAAAAATAGTCGACTTAATGTTGAACTTGTCAAAGAAATCCAGAAATCGAGGCACACAGAGATTGAGGTAGGACGGGAATGATTCCCATTTCGGATTCCCTGCCGTTTTTAGGTAGGCCCACTTGTTGTCCAGGTCAAGCGAGATGCTGGCGAGTGGTTTGTTAGATGTGTTGGAAGACATGGCAGGCTGCAAAAATGTGGTTTTGAACGGTGGACTGTTTGGTGTTGGCTACTTGACGACGATGCTGTTGATAAGTTGGCAGATTTCATTCGCCGAAGAGGCGGGGGAAATTCCAGCAACAGCGGCCTTAGCAGCGTCGCCCATTTGTAAAAGTTCGTCAGGTTGAACCCGCATGCAGCGGTCAATCGCAGCTTCGATTTGCGAGTTGTCATCGGGACGAAAAACCCAGCCCGTTTCGCCTTCATTGACATGGGCTTCCACCGATTGCGCGTAGAAACTCCCGAGTACCGGAAGTCCCGACGCCATTGCCTCGATTGGTACCAATCCCCACTCGTCGGCCAATGAAGGGAAAACGCATAGGTCGGCATTTCGGTAAGCCAATCGCAAGCCAGCCAAATCGCAGTTTCCAAGAAATTTCACTTGGAAATTTTGGCCGCTGAGATCGCTGATTTTCTGCTGTAACTCTCCGGTCCCGGCAATGCTGAGTTCAATGGCTTGGGAGGAATTGGCTTCACACCATTTTTTCGCGGCTTGGGCAAAATTAAGAATCCCCTTTCTAGAACTAAGAGATCCGCAGTAGACCATTTTCCGCAAGGAGCAATGGGGCGTGTTCCGCTGGCCACGATAAACGGTTTCTTCGTCGATGCAATAGGGAAAGTGGTGAAGCTTGTCGTCGCTGATGTTGAGCGACTTCAGGTACCTTCGACAGCTTGGCCCGTTGTATGTGAAAAAGTCACAGCCGTATTTAATAATATTTCGGAAGATGCGGCGACCGAGTCCCCGTTCGGATTCAACATGTTCCGACATGTTTCCTACCATAATCAAACGGCATTTCGAGCGCAACATGCGATAGAGACCACACAACATTGTCCGCACGCCCATCTCGTAAGAAATGATGACATCAGGTTTGAGTAGTCTTAATTGTGCCGTCGTATCTGTAGGGAAGTGAATATAGTTTTGTTCACTGAAACCGGTTGAGTGTTTCCATTTAGCCGTAAACGTACGATTCTTTTGAACCACCACATCCAGTCCGCCCCAATCGGCGTTCCAATCGCGATCAGGTTCCATGGGCACCGAAAGCAAAACCGTTAGCTTGCGGACTCGTTTTTGAATTTCTTGGCATGCGACCATGTGGTGTCGTCTGATATAGTTGGTCAATAGTACGACGTTGACGTCAATCATTTCAGGATTGTCGTTGCGTTGCACAGAAACCTTTTGAGGCGACTGCGACAGCAGACGGTTTTGAGAAACGTTATCAATGGTTGGGTTCTCGGTGTCAAGAATCGGCGGAAGGATTTTTACTTCAGCGTTTTGCGTATGTTCGCTCATTGGGAAAACCTCAGCTTTCCGTTTACCTCCGGAATGGAAGATTTTAGTTCACCCGTCTGGGTGTCTAATAAAGGATCGTCTTTGATTAGCGGCCATGAAAGCGACACAATCCAAGCGATGGTTGGCATTCCACATAGGATCGAAAACATCACGTTTTCAAAAAGGCCATTGATAATAATAAATACCACAATTCCATCCGCCAAAGGATGTGAAACGGTCATCATCGCGCGAATACGCCCAAGGATCATCATCAGCATCGCGAAGCCTCCGATGATTCCAGTAGAGAAGGCCACGTTTAAAACCATGTTGTGCGTGTATTGAGAATAGTCCGCTAAATAGTACTTAGAGGTGGTAGCTCCGTATCCGATTAGAGGTCGTTCCTTGATTTTTTTAATCGTGTAGGCCCAAATCTCTGCACGGCCCGTTGCGGAGGTTAGTTCGTCCGCATCACCTGATTTTGAAGCCAGTATCATCTTCTCTTTGATCTTGGCTCCGATATCGACCTGTGTGCTGATCACTAGGATGGCTAACGTCCCGAGTAAGATTGCCGCAATGTATTTTGTGAGGTACTCACGTTTAATAAATACGTGGCGATAGGAGATTGTTAGTGCGACAACGGTTGCCACCAACGACGTTCGTGATAGTGAATTTACCAAAGCTGCCAGCGCGACGAAAATTAGAACAACTCGAAGCATCGAACGCTTTTGATACGTGAAGTACATGATTGTACCCAAAACAACAGTCAATCCAGTGTACTGGCCTAACGTGTTTGCATGGGCCAGCCCGCTCATGCGATAAGCAAATTTACCTTCGGGCAGTGGTTCGACCAGCACGCCAACCTCGGGCCACACGAAGTAAACAACCCACGAGAAGATGTTGAAGAAAGCCATGCCCGCAAATATTGCATTGAGCACTGGCATAATTCCGATTTGCACTAATGCCGTAACGGTCATTAAAAGTATTGCGATCATCGAAACTGCCGAAACTGCCGATGCGACTTTCGTGATCGAGAATGGCACGGCGACAAAATACAGAACGATGATGATCGTCATCCAGAAAATTGGAAAGGATTGCAAAATGTCGCGCACGCGTCGGTCGGTAGAAAAGCCAAAAGCTCCGTAGAGACCGGCCAATGCAATCCCCATTAATTTGACGAATACCTGCGCATCGAGGCCAACGGTGAGTTTTTCAGCTGAGAGGTTGGCTAAATTGACCCAAGTCACAAAGAAGATCAAACCGAGTCCCACAATGGTCGTGATTGGTATATCAAAAACATCGAGCAATCGCGTGCCTTCGATGTTTTGAATTCGCAAACCGCGATCGGGAAGGCTAGGTGATAACATAGTGTCCTCCCGTTAGCTCAAACGATTCAGTTGTGATGATAGTGGGTCGCACGGAACCGCCGAAGGATAAGGAATGCGAACACGGAAACGATCGTAGGGGCCGTCTTTAAATTATGGCTTCGAAAAAGGCTGCTACGACCAGTCAAAAAAAAATTATTCTTGATGAGCTAAAAGTGTTTGTCGATTAGGTTAAACGGATCCGCGATGCAGAATCGCGATGAAGGCAGTTTTGAAAATCAATCGAAGATCGTAAAAAAGACTTCGTTTGCGAATGTACTCCATGTCCATTCTCATCCACTCGCTGAACTTGATGTCGCGTCCGCCATGAGCTTGCCAAATACAGGTCAGCCCCGGCAGCACAGACAAACGCTGGCGTTGCCACGGCGTGCACTGCTGAGATTCGCCAACCGGTAAAGGCCGCGGGCCTACAAGAGACATTTCACCAAGGAGGACGTTGTAGAGCTGTGGCAACTCATCAATGCAAGATTTCCGCAGGTACTTGCCGACAAAGGTAATACGCGGGTCATTTTTAAGTTTGAATGCCGGTCCATCCTGTTCACTCTGCGTACGGAGAGCCTCTTGTTCAGCTTCGGCATTGACACTCATCGTACGAAATTTAAGGATTCCGAAATCTTTGCCATCCTTGCCTTCGCGCTTTTGGATGAAAAATATAGGTCCACCGGAGGTGCATTTGATCGCAACGGCAGCCACCGCAAGGACAGGCGACAACATCAGCAGTCCCACAGCCGAACCAGCGACATCAATCGCTCTTTTCCAGCTAGGTGTTGTGTCGCTGAGAATCTGAATACTGTTGCCAGTGCCTAGAACGGCTTTGCTCATGGAAATATTCGAGGACCGTTTTACTGGCTTTACGAATTTCAATTGCTTCACTTCAACGGCGACCGACATCGCGGTATTATCACCGTTGAAGTCCCCATTTGGTTTAAAACGATTGTGGGGTTGGTCCGTGCGTTGGAAGTTTTCTCCTTCGTGAAGATCGTTGTCGTCATCACGATCGTCATCGGGTTCTCCTGCCATGTATTGAGTTTCGGACTTCAACTCTTCCGTGACAGCGACCAATTGATCGTCCCAAGGATAAATTGCGACATGGGTATCGACTTGAATTCCTTGCTGCGAAGAAATTGTCGAAAGTTGATTGGCGACCAGCAACGCTCCAGCTTTCTTTGTTTCTGGGAGCAAGACTGCTAATTGGAAATCAAACCATCCAACGACATCGGAAACTCTCAACCGTGAATTAAATTCTGAGATTAATGAAGCCAGTCTCCGATCGGTCGCTTGCTGGTCAGAGAAATTGAATGTGATTAGCGCAAATTCCCGGTCGTTTCTGCGTCGATTTGAACGGAAAGCTTCTTTTATCAGTTCTGCCTCGAACATTTCCTGGGGGAGATCATGTGCAGTCTGTTTCTGGCAGTTGCTGGAAGTTGCGCGGTTAAACAATCGTTTCAGCATGGATTCGTTTTTGCGTCTTGTTTTAATGATCATTCAAAAATCCGTTGTAATCTCAATTGCAAATTCTATTGGAAGGAGCCAAGTAGTGAGAAAGGAGGCGGGCGTTCTATGACTTGTTGATTACCATGCCAATTATTTCGACCCCAAAACTCTCTGCATTTTTGCGGAATCTACTAATTAATCGATGATCAATTTGGTTCGCTTCCACAGTCAAAATTACTCCATCAAGAAATGGTGTAATCGCATCGCAGACGGTCAAATGGTTAGCCATCGGTAAATCAAAGATGAGGTAGCCGTAGTCTGAAAGTTGTTTGGAGATAACTTCAGGAAGTAGATCGAAGGGCAGCTCAAGGGCCTCTTGGTCTGTCTTGCGTCCAGAACCGATAACGTGAAGGTCAGTGATAGGGGTTTCGTGAATAACATCTTCGACGTCCGCGACGCCAATCAACATCTCGCTAAGGCCTGACGAGCGTGCTTGTCCCAATCGGCGTGTGATGTAGTGGCTGCCGAAATCAGATTCGACTAATAAAGTTGACGTGCGTCCTATCGAGCAGATTGCGGCGCTCAAGTTGTAGCTGACCGTGCTTTTACCGGCGCCGGAATTCAGAGATGTTATACCGATTGCGACAGGGCGATCAACGATTTCTGTTTTAGATGCTGACCAGCGACGTACTTGGCGAGCCAACGACATGAAGTGACGTCGAAGGCTGGCACTTGGGGCAACTCCCATACGTTTGGCGCGTTGACGATCCTTTAAGTCGCGATTTGTTAGGTTCTCAATCATTAGTTCACCATGTTTCTGCTGGAGTAGACTCGCGGGAGGGTAACCAATACGGGCATCTCAAGAATCTGTTCGACTTCACCCTCGTTCAACGACGCACTCAGGTGGTTGCGTTCGAAAAACAGTGCAACGGTCAGTCCCGTCAATACACCCATCAAAGCTCCCAGTGGCAGGAACATGCTTGCCTTGGGACTAATTGGTTTGACAACGATTGAAGGGTCTTGCACGATTACGATTGTAGAAATTTTGCTGTCGTCCAGCTCCTTCTTTGCCATTGCTTCGATGCCTTTGTTCTTAAACAGCTCCCATTCTGAATGAGCGGTGCTGATGCGATCATAAAGCTTCATTGCTTCGACTTCGTTAGCATTCATTTCACTGATGCGCTTGTTTTGCACTGCGTACGCATCTCGCGATGCAATCAATCGGGCTTTCGAGCTGGCTTGATCGGCGAGAGCTTTTGCCAGTTCGATATTCAAGGATTCGTGAACAGGATTGGCTTGCATTTTTGATTCAACACGATCGTTCTGTAGATTGTTCGCTCGCAACCGCATCACTTCAAGCCGTTTTTTGGACTGCTGGACACGCGGGTGGTCGAGTGAAAGCTGCGCGATCGACTGTGCCAGTTCGTCTTCGGCGCGGAAGAGATCCGATTGAGCGTCTTCAAACGATTTTCGCTCAACTCCAGAGGTCGCCAAAGGAATTTGCTTTTGCGTGGAAGCTAACGTTGCTCGCAGTTGCCTGACCTTCATGCTTGACGCTTCGAGTTCAATCTCAGCTGTGATCATGCTCTGTTCGAGTTCTGATACGATCTTCTCGAGCGTCCCGCGGGCTTCTCCGATCGAAAGGAAACCATGCTCATTGCGGAATGACTCTTGTTGCTTCAAAGCATCTTGGTAGCGATCCTCAGCCAATTCCACCTGCTTCTCAAAGAAGATAGTTGAACCTTTAGTAGTGTGAGAACTGTTGTGGATCCGTTGTGTTTCGTCGAATATCCGTTGAACCAGTTGTTGAGCTAACTGGGGGGAACTTCCCTTAATGTATACCGAAATGACCGACGTTTTTTTCTCAGCGTAGACGGTCATGTTTCTGAAAAGTTTTTCAATAGCAACTTCGCGCCGTTTTAGCCGTTTAAATTCTTCAGGTGAGATTCCATCAACTAATTTTCTGCTGCCTCCTTTGAGGAAGTCAGGAATCGACAAGGAAGGAAGCAATTTGTCAAACGGAGATTCTAAGATCGGCTCAACACCTACTTCGTCCACAACCGCTTCAACAGCTGCGCGACTACTTATAATTTGGACAACCGACCGAATTTCGCTTTCATGAGAGTCTTGAATGGTTACGCCGCTGTTTGACGCGATTGGCGAAATGCCAGAAGTGTTGCCGCCGCGTTGGACGTAGATTCGTCCTTCCGAGGCATATTGACGAGGCCAGATAACGAACATGGCGACGATTAATACCATCACCATCATGAAAACCATTAAGACCTTCATCTTGTGCCGTAAAATGGCACTGATGATCTGGGTTAAGGTGAGTTGGGCAGAGCTGTTGTTCATATCGCGGGTACTCCAACTTGAAAAGCGGAAGCAATTTTGAAATTAATTATGAACCCAAGACGGGTTGCGGAGGATGTTTAGGAGGGAGCATTGCCAGTGAACCCCTGAGACAGAGCGCCTCCAGATATCTAGGAAAATTAGAAATCTGCTGAAGTCAACTTGCTCGGTCAGTCTATTCAGAATAAATCCCGGTTTCAAGTCGCTCATGTGGATGATGACGACTTTAATGACTTGAAACGGCTTGTTTAGGGAGTGCAAATTCACGCCCCACTTTAGTTGATCTAAACGGGTGTTTGCAAAAGAGATTCTAATAAGCTGCTCTGATCACGGCATTGAACCGAAGCTAACGGCGGCAGGAGTCGCGTTAATGAGTTCCGTACTTAGGAGGATTGCGGTGGATGGGCGTAGGAGAAGCAACCCATTCAGAAAGCGGTTTCGATGGGGATTCAGATGAAAAAAAATTTCTGCAGCGGATTCCCTAACTCATTTGAGTGAGCCAATCCATTGTTCGCAGTCTGTAAGATCATCCAGAAGCAGATCTGGAGCGGCGCTGCTGAGCTTATTAGCAGAACCGCCTCCTGTTTTTACCGCTAGGACCTTCGCGTCAATCGATCGTGCACACCGAATGTCGTTTGGTGTGTCTCCGATAACCCAAACTTGGTCGCTTGAAAACCTATCACCTATCGCGTTTTTTGCTGACTGGACAGCTTGCGCGGCGACATCGTTTCGGTCAGCGAATTGATCTCCGTAGCCGCCAAAAGAAAAATATTGGTCGACCCCCACGTGCTTCAGTTTAATCTCCGCGGCCCGTTGTAAATTGCCAGTCAGGATTCCTAAAGCAATGTTGTCCTGGGATTGAAATGTCGCCAATAGAGTTTCAACGCCTGGAAGAAGCCGCCCTTCATTTTTGACCAATTGCGCGGGCAGAATTTGATAGTAGCGGCGGCAGAACTCTTCATGATGTTGCTCGTACGAAACCCCCAGCTCCTGAAACAGCTCAGCCAAAATTCCACGGTCGCAGCGTCCATGGACATTCAATGGGCCAATTTCAGAAACGCCAAACAGCTCTTTGGCCGTTTCTGCCATCGCACTGGTACCCGCGTGGGCAGACGTCATAATGGTGCCGTCGATGTCAAATAGTAATGTCCAGGCTTTCATGGAGTGCCTTCAATGCAACATTTTGGTGGGACTAACAGCTCTTTCACTGTTGGGGTTAGTCAGAAAACAATTTGGAAATGGTTATCATAGAGAAACGTTTCACGTTCACTTTTTTAAATCTGATCATAAAGTATGTTTTATCTAGTACCAATATGGGCGGCCCACTTGGCAAAGACAATCTTGCTGGTCTGCGTATGTTTTATGTTTTGGGCGACTACTGCCGTAATGGGTCAGGACGTTGCCCTGCGATCCATTGACGATTGGATTGCTGGCTTGGGAGCCGATAGTTATTTGTCTCGTTTGAAATCAGAAGAAGCGATCTTTGAATTAGGCAGCGAGGCGATTGATCCAATTAAGCGGGCCGTCAATTCTCCTGATATCGAAATAAGCATTCGTGCTCAACGATTGACGGTGACTTTGTTGGAGCGAGATTTTGACCGGAGGAAAGAATCTTTTCTTGAGGCATCGCTGGAGTCTTTGGATGATTTTGGATTCGTGCAGTGGCCTACTTTTGCAAAACTTGTCGGGCGAACCAAGAAAGCCAAGCAATTGTTTATGGACATCGTGCAGAATCAACGGGACAAGAAGTCGAGTTCGGCGCAGAATTCAACGGGAGACGTAGGCTATTTGGGATACCTCTCTACCGAACAAGAACAGTACACGACTCTTCCGACTTCCGCGGTCGAAATTGCTGAAGAGTTGTTCAATCGGTTGAAAGATCTTAACAGCGATCATCCAAAATCCGATGCGGAACCTCTACCGCGCGACGTGAGAGGTGCGGCGGCTAATCAAAGGGTCGTGATCCAACAATTATCTCTCTCGGCTTTCGAAGCCAACCTACCAAAAACGCTTGTGAAAACGGTCAACGAGAGCACCTATCGGGAAGAGATACGCGGCTTAATCATCGGTTGGATTCGAGCCCGTAAGTATAAAAAAGGGTTGACGAGAAACCAGATAGAAATAATTTTTCAATTTGAATTGACTCAACTAACAGAAGATCTAAACAGAGAAATAAAGGATGAACGTTCAAGAGTCCGCCTTCAGGCTGCCGAGGCGATTGCGAAGACTGGCGGTCCGGATGCCATTAAAATGCTTTTGCCCTTTGTTAGAGGCAGTGAAATAGTTCTTACCTTTCCCGAACCTGTGAGCGGGAAGTCGTTGAAAGTCACCTTAGGTGATATTGCGTTTCAGTTGATCTTAGCACTCGAAGATCAGCCACAAAAAGATTTTGGTCTTCTTCCGACAGCGGGTACAATGTTGTTAAGTAAATCACCCGTCTATGGTTTCGTTGACCGTGAATCGGCTACAGACGCGATCGCTAAGTGGGAAATAAATCCGAAAAGATGATTCTTCTAAACTGACGTTGGGTTTACTTACTTTCTCTCCGAGTGCCCTTTGCAACTCCATTGGAATCTCAAGTTTCCTCAAGTTTCCTCAAGTTTCTTATCGTTGTACCTAAACACTATCTATGAATTAAGAAGGTCGTAAATCGAAACATTTTAACTTGGAGTCTCTAATGAGCGGCAGCACCACTTCCAATCGTTCCGCCTCGCCGAACCAGTTAAGCAAAAATTTTACGCACGCCCAAAATGGAAGTGCCCCATCGCACGCAGTGCAGAAATCACATCAGATTGCCGGGGCAAAACCCAAACACAAACTGATGTTCTCGGCGCAATTCAATCACCGGGTGATGATCAATTTTAAGATGTCCTCTCGCACACTTGCGACTCAGTTGCCCGCAGGATTAGAGCTTCTGCCGTTTCGCTCGTCCTACTACGTAACGTTCATGGCTACGCATATTCGTGGCGTGAAAATGTTTGGGTTGCCGATCTTTCCGGCGTTCAATGCCATTTCCCTACGCACCTATGTTCGATCGGCCAAGTTCCCTTCCACTTCTGGAAACTTCACGTTTGGGCGATACGTTTCGAGCTCCGCTGGTGCTTGGCTACTTAAGAAGAAACTTGGCCTAACTGCCCGCGTCATTCCTATCAAGCGTAACGTAAAGTCAGCCAAGGGTGCGCCGCTTCCTTCGGTACGCTATGGTTGGAAAACTGGAGATGCTGAGGATCTCCTTCGGATCACGGCACGTTCGCAGGTCCGAGGTGACTCCGATGAAACCAAGCCTGGTTGGATGCTGAATCAGCTCAATGAGTTTACGGTCGTTAAGAACAAAATCGTGGTTCACAAGACTGTAAATCCAAAATGTAAAGCCTATGATGTCGCCAAAGCAAACTTCAAATGCAGCGTGAAGAAGATGTTTGGTCAGACGTTTGTAAAGTCACTTCAAAGTCGCCCTGCGTCGGTCTACTTGTTTGACGGCGGGAAAACGACGTTCATGGCTGGCGAAGCTCTGTAGGCAATGGATTGGCTTAGTGGAGCAAGATCACAATCACAAAGTGACAACAATTCCGATTGGCCTGAGACGCGTGCGCTCGCTTCTCAGCAGTATAATCATCGTCTTTTTGAGCTGCTGTCTTCCCAGAATGCCACGGCGACGTACTTTTGAGCTGGCTGTGAAACTTCCGGGCTGCACCGCGGGTAATATAAAGCTAAGCTTAAACAGGCACATAATGTGTAGAAGAAGTTGCCTCTGTCATCCCGCGACATCTACGACATGATTCCCCGTACTTCATTTTCTCCAAGAACAAACTATGAGTCATTTTGAATTTGTCCGCTTGAGTCTTCATCACGCAAACCGGTCAGCGTTCCCAACGCTCCGTTCGGGTCGTTTGGGTTTAGGATGCACACTTTTGTGCCTGTTTATTTTACAGCTCTCGTTTGCTTCGAGCGCGGTTGCTCAAACCGCGACGGAGAAAGAATCGCAATCTGATACCCAAACGAAAGAAAAAAGTGAGACACGTAGCGGCGCCGATCATTTCATGCGTATTCGCAAAGATCCCAAAGGCCGTCCCGTTTCGCTGGATACTTCGATCACACGTTACGAATTGACTAACGAGGACGGAAAAGCAGTTCACGTCGATTTAATCGGAGCCGTCCATATCGGCGAAAAAGAATACTATCAGCAGCTCAATAAGGAATTCGAAAAATACGATTCGATGCTGTTTGAATTGGTCGCCCCCGAAGGGACGGTGATTCCCAAAGGTGGACGCAGCAAAGAAGATACCTCAGGCATTACCAATCCGGTGGCGGCGATTCAAATGGGTATGCAGAAGCTGACTGAGTTGGAATTTCAGTTGAGCCATATTGACTATACCAAGGACAACTTTGTTCACGCCGATATGAGCCCCGAAGAATTTGCCGAGAGTATGGAGGCTAATGGCGAAAGTGTCAGTGGCTATGTGTTGAAAGCCATTGGTCAGGGGATGGCGATGCAAACAGCCGGAGGAAAGGATCCCACCCTGTCGATCGCTTTGGCGATGTTTTCCAAAAATAAAGTGTTGCGAATTCGACGTAGTTTGGCCGAACAAATTCACAACATGGAATCAGGGATGATTATCTTTGAAGGAAAGAACGGTTCGACGATCATCGACCACCGCAATGCGAAATGCATGGACGTTCTGAGGCGTGAGATCGCCGCTGGGGAAACGAAAATTGGGATTTTCTACGGCGCCGGACATCTAATGGATATGGAGCGTCGCTTAATCAGCGATTTTAAAGCGACCCGCGGTGGCCAGCATTGGCTGCCGGCGTGGAAGCTGACCAAACGCAAGCAAGAGAAGTAAATCGTTGCTTGCGGCGTTGTCGATTTAATCAGCCGATTGGGCGATTGCCCCCGGTCCACCAATGGCGACCAAGGACCGAGGGCTATCGCCCAATGGCACTTACTTTAGACGAAACGTGGGATAATTTTATCAGCCGCCACGCGATAGCGTCCGGTCCTACGCGCTTAAAACCGGACGCTATCGCGTGGCGGCTGATGCGCAGATGCGTTGCATCAAGCTAACGTAAGTGCCATTAGCGCTAGGCCCGGCTTTGGGATGACGAAACCGAGGCTATCGCCTAAGCGGCTCACTTCATCAACAGCTCCCTAGCGGCCAAACGGCTAATGTTCCCTACCCGAGCTTTTTAGGTTGACGAACCCAGACTGAAAAATCGAAAATGGATGATGGCCAGCCCATCGAGCCGGCCGAAGATGACAAGCAATCGGTGAAGGTCCATAACGCTGATACTGTTTTGGTGAATGGCTAGGTCTCGTTGCAGACCGTTTTTTAGAACTTTGCGACGTTCGTCTGGATTGGTTGGCTTTGATCCGATATGATCTCGGATATGAATCACAACACCATTCCTTTTTCATTGGCCAATAGTATTGCTGGCCGCTGTCCAATTGTGGCCATTCTGTTCGAGTCCTAGCTACCACTGTGTAGTTCACTAAGTCGTATTCCCAGACGCGTACGGCTTTCTTTAATTGACTCATGCTTCCTAACGATTTTCAATCAGGGAGCTCGTAAATACTCTCCTCCGAAAAAGGTTTCCCATGAAGGAAATGCTCGAAGAAAAACTTGCCAGTTTTGTCGATCTTGAAAAACAGATGCTCGATCCTGAAGTCCAGCAGAACTCCAACAAGATGGCAGCGGTTGCACGGCAGCACGGATCACTGGCAAAGATAGCAGGAAAGTACAAGCGATTTAAGGAACTGATCGCCGATCTAGAAGAGTTGGGCGTCATGGCCGAAAGTACCGACGTGCAAGAGCGCGAAATGGCCGCTGCGGAAATCGAAACGCTCACCGCCGAACGTGAAGAGATTTGGTCGGAGTTGTTGGATATGACTATCGGGGGGGATGACGCGAACCGAACGCGCTGTGTCATGGAGATTCGCGCTGGAACCGGCGGTGACGAGGCTGCGCTGTTTGCGGGAAACCTGTTTGAAATGTACACCAAACATTTCGAGACGAAAAAATGGAAAGTGGAAGTGATGGAATCCAGTCGCGGCGAGATTGGAGGATTCAAAGAAATAACGTTGGGTGTGGAAGGTGAAGGCGTTTATCGCGAACTACAGTACGAAAGTGGCGGTCACCGTGTTCAACGCGTCCCCGAAACAGAAACCAAAGGACGTGTGCACACTTCGGCGGCAACCGTGGCGGTGTTGCCAGAGCCAGAAGATGTCGAAGTCGATCTCAAACCGGCCGATTATCGCCGCGACAATTATCGCGCAAGCGGCCCGGGTGGCCAAAAAGTCAATAAGACCGATTCGGCCGTACGATTGACTCATCATGAAACCGGTATTGTAGTGGCCATTCAAGATGAAAAGAGTCAGCACAAAAACTTAGCGAAGGCGATCCGCATTTTGAAATCGCGCATCTACGATTTTAAGCGCAGCGAAATTGACAAAGAACGCGCCGATGAAAGAAAGACGCTGGTGGGTTCAGGTGATCGCAGCCAACGCATTCGAACCTATAACTTTCCCGACAACCGAGTAACGGACCACCGCATAGGATTGACGATCTACAAATTGGATCAGATTATCGCGGGTAACGTCAGCCTGCTGACTGATGAGCTGATCGAACACGATCGCCAAACGCTAAGAAGCTCAATGGGTGCTGCTGATTAGTGTTTTGCCAGAGGGCTCCCGGACGTAGCGTAGAGATCATAGCGCAAAAATCGTAGCGGTACGGGCGTTGGCCCTCCGTTTTCCAATCGCAACAGGAACCTCCCTGCTTAACGTTCGTGCGGGCTTTCAAGAGAGGGTAGGAGAACGCTTCGAGCAGAACTTCCCTGTTTGAAGAACGTCTCCTCTGGTGCGGGCAGTCCTTCAATAGGACTCTCTAACTCAGTTTGCTCAGGCGTCAGGTATATCACCCGATTCCCGTACGCTTGTTCGACGCCGATCTGGGGGGCGGTCGGCTCATCCAGCAAATCCGGTGTGGGTGCTTGGATTTGTTTAACAACCGTAGATGCGTAGTCTGCATCGCCAAAGATTGGGATCAATCGCTGAGCCAATTCATCATTGGGATACGTTTGCAGTGATTGATGGAAAAGCTTGCTGGCGGTCGTCTTGTACCCCAAGCAGCCGTAATGATATCCCAGCAACGTCCGTGCTCGATTGTCGTCCTGACGTCGTTTCAGGTAGTCTGCCAGTGATCGTGTGTGGGCTACATAATCGTCTTGTCCGTAGAATGTTTCGTAGTGTTGGGCGATGTATCCCCATTGCGATTCGGGTAACAGTCCCGTCGCTTTTTCAAGCATCTGAAGCGCAACAGAATACTTGCCGATTGCGAAGTTACATTGCGAACAAAACAGATGCATCAAACCGTTGTACGGATCGGCCTTCACGGCTTGATCGCAATAGTACGCCGCATCGTCGTAGTTGCCTTTACGAAATGCCTTTTCGGCGTGCCCCTGAAGGTTCGATGCTGCTGACGCCGATTTGATCAATGGCGTGGCTCGCGATTCAAGCAAACGTTGCTGTAAGTCAAAACGTGAATCAATGACCTGCTGCGGTGAGTTTTGGAAGTGTTTATTTGTAATGGTGGCCGGAGTTGGGGCAAGATCAGGAGTAAAGTTAACGCCCGTTTGACTGACGCCCGTTTGAACCGCTGGCTGTCCTGAGCTCCGGAACTCCGAATCGTACGCAGTTATATGGGACGGGTAATTACCTCGTGAGAATGCTGAACGCGAGAGCGGCGAATACTGCTTGCCACCGTGCAGCGGAAACGAATAGAATCCCACCGCATAGGGTATTCGATTCGTGCGGTTGGAATTTTGGGGAGTTCGTTGTCGGTAGGCCCAGTGGCTGGCCGTTGACTGCTTAGGCGCGCTGTAGATGGGCTTGTGTGGCTGTCGCCCAAGAGAACTGCGACGCGTTTTGATCGAAAATTGAAACGCGGAACATGGCTCAGTGGTGAAAACGAGGGAAAGGGTAATTAGCGAGAACAATGGTGTCGCGCTGAAAAGACCACTAGGTAAAGATTTTACAATGCGACTCATTCGATTGGCCTCAATCCCTTATCAGAAACACGTTCATCGTTTACTGAGTAAACCATTCACTATTATTGTCATCTGAGTAGCCGCTGCATTAAGAACGCTCGCCCCTTGGGAATTATGCCGGTTGTGCCGGGATTCCGAGGTTAAAGGTCGCAGCGACTATGGTTGTGGATGTCCTAAAAAGGCCAAAGTCCTTGAGTCCTCAGCGATTCGACGGCATTTAGAATTACTTCTGGGGAATTCATCAGAGCGATACAGGCGAAGCTAAATCCAGTCACAATGATCGACGACAAGATCAGCATCTTAAATGCTTCACAATAATGGTTGCGGCGTATCACGTTGGCTTCGGCGGCAGCCTTCTGCTGATAGTACTTTTGTGAATCGAGTTCGTGGTGATTATTCATGGTGCTCTCTCAAAAGAGTTGTGAAGTTTGCTTGGATGGACCTATCGCACAGCCCGTGCCAAACCCGAAATTTGATTAGAAAACACGTTGAATACCGAGGGATATGCACCTTCTTGAGAGTGAAAGCAAAAAAGGGCGTTGCTATTTGACAACGTTAGTGGAAGGCGTTGATAACAAATTGAAACATGTTGAATAAATACAACACGACCCGTTTAGTGCTTTGGGTTAGACGTGGTGTTCTTAGCAAATCTAGTGACTTCAGAACGAATTTCTCGTGCCAAGGACCCAGCCGTTTTCCTAGGCCAGCTCGTAGCAGCGGTAAGCTGCGTAGAGCTGGGGCTGGAATTACGATATTGGGTGGGGCCAACGGCGCGGCAATTTGCGTCGATCGTTAATGGCCGGACCTTTGGCCCTTTGAGACTTAATCACAAGCAAACCCAGCCCTGCGGACCTTCGATCCTGAGGCTGGGCTAGCGAAACTGTCGAGCCTTCGGCCCCTGGAGAAAACTCAATCACTATTTGAGTAAAACATGTTGCCACGAAATTATCAAAGGCTCTGACCTAAGGATCGTTTCGAACACCACCGACATCAACGGTGTAGTTGTCAACGAAGAAATCTTTCCAACGTGCTTCGTCGAATCCAAAATTCATACTGGTGATTTTTTTCAGCGCATTCAACGAAAATTCGTTGCTAACTTCTTTCTTCATCGTTTGTGGACCGCCGCCGGCTGTGAATCCCAAACCGCCGTTGCTTGAGAAACTGGTGTTCATTCGGCCCGCTTCAGTCGCACCGGCAATAGGCACATCGCGCTGGGAAACCAACGATTCAATCAGCGGCATCAACACGCCACTCGCATCAGCCCCTGGAACTTGCGACAGATATCCAATTACAAGTGCGGCTCTTTGAGAATAGGTGAAGTTCTTACTTCTGAGAAGTGACAACGCCCTCCCCATCGCAAATTCTTGATCGAACTCCGGTTGAAGAAGCAGCGTAACTGCTCTTTCGCGAATCTCGCTGTCGACGTCTTGGACACCGAAGTAGACCAACGCGCCGGCGGACGCCAGCGACGGAGTCCGTCCAAACGCTTCGATGTACATTCTGCGAAGGGCTGGTGACTGGTCTTTATTCTTGGCCCCCTCTTCGAAAACAAAGTTGGCAGACTCGGGTGTGACAATGTCAAACAGCATGCGCTCAAGTTCGGGGGCAGAAAAACGTGATCGTCGAAGTTCGAGCGTCCATTTTGAAAATTGCTTTTTTAAAGAGCCTGTCTGAGCGTCCTTTTGTTCGACGCGTGACCCAACGTTCTCTGCCAGTTTCGGTATCCATTTTGATTTGTGACGCACATAGCCGTATTTCCGATACCTCAGTTCCTTCAACGACCATTGGCCGTTGAAATCTTCGTATCCCAACAATTGCCGCGCCTTACGATCATTCGGTTCCATCTCGATAATGTTTTCGAGGTGGTATTGGATTTGATCTTTGAACTTTGTGCGTCCGCGTGGTTGTGACTTGCACCAATCAATAATCTCCCAATTCGCTTCGACCGTAGCGGGTAACTTATCCCGTAGTTGGATGTAGCGTTTTTGATCTCCATCGGCGGGTAAAACCGAGTCAATGTATTTCTGATCGAGTTTTACGATGCTGCCAGATTCGGTTGCGAAAACAACAAACTTTCGATTGTCGGTTTTCGTTTGGTCGATCACGCGAACTTCCAACTCACCGCCGCTGCGAAGCTGAACGAGGTCGTCCACGCGATTTTCGTCGGCGGCTTGAGCCCTCGCGGGATCGGCAGGTATCAGAAGTGTCGAAGCAATCGTGATGGTGAGGGCTACTGTTGTTTTTGCGAAGTTCATAAGCTTGCGTAGTTCTGAGAACTGAAACCGGATATAATTGAATTATCGCACTGTTGCGTTTGCGGGGCACAGGAAAACGGGCAAAAATTATCTAACTATGGCGAAAATCAGTTACGACAAGATGGCGAAGCTGTTTAAACGGCTCGAAACCAGCTATTCAGCCGGAATTGATCTGCTGTCGGCCTATCAAAAAGAACGGTCAATTGGCTCGCCGCAAGATCGATTGCAGGCCAATCGAATTGTTAACGGACTTAAGAACGGCGAAGCCTTAGCCACTGCAATGCGCTCGGTGGAAGGGTATTTCCCAGAACTAGCCGTCGCGGTCGTGCAGGCTGGTGAAACGGGCGGGAGGTTAGAGGAATCGTTCGGGCGATTGGCCAAGCACTACAATGACTTAGTCCAATTCCGAAATAAATTTCTGATGTCAATCGCTTGGCCGGCGTTTGAGCTGGTCGCGTGCGTGGGGATCTTTGGACTGCTGATTTTGGTGATGCATTATGTGATGGTCAACATTGGCGGATTGAAAGAATCCATCGACTGGTTCGGCATGGGCAGCACGACGGGGAACTTTCTGCTGTACGTCGCCGTCATGAGCATCCTTTTCGGCACGCTGGCGTTTTTGATTGCCGGTGCACGATGGGGATGGTTTGGAACGTTGCCCATGAGGATCGCGCGACGCGTACCGGTAGTTGGTAAAACGGTCGAGAGCCTGGCGCTTTCGCGGTTGGCATGGACCATGTCGGTTGCTGAAAATGCGGGAATGGATGCTCTTGATAACGCTCGATTAGGGTTGTCGGCGACGGAGAACTATTTCTACAAAGCATTGGAACCAGTGATCTGTGATGACTTGCGGTCGGGGAAAACGTTCTATCAATCCTACAAAAGCACTAATGCGTTTCCGCAAGATTTTTTGGACTACGTTGACGTGGGGGAAACCGCTGGAGAGTTGGCCGAAACGATGGACCGTGCTTCCAATGACTATCAACAAAAAGCGGAATTGAACATGAAGATCCTGGGCACGATCGGATTTGTACTGATGTTTGGTTTCGTAGCAATCGTCATTGGTGGTTCGGTTATCTTGTTGGCGAAAAAACTATATATTGACCCAATCAACGACGCTGCAAACGGTCTGTTTTAATTCTGCTTTCCCTATGCAAACCCGCGCCTGTCAAATTAATTAGTCGTTTGGGTGCATGCCCGGTTTTACGGTGACGAAACCGGGGCCACCGCCCAAACGGCTAATACTCAAAACTCGAATCAGAGTAAATTAACAAGCCCAGGTGCGTCGGGATAAAAATAAAATTTAACATCGTTTCACCCTGCCCTTCATTCAACGCCTACCCATGATAAAAAAACTAACCATCTTCGGCGTCGGCTTGATCGGAGGGTCGTTGGCCCTAGCGCTTAAAAAGGCCGGCGTTGTGGGGCAAATCGTTGGCTGTAGTCGCGACAAGTTTCATCTGCAGCAGGCAGTTGATCTAGGCGTCATCGACGACTTTGAACTTGATTCGGAACTGGCCGCTGCTGGTGCTGATGTGATCTTCCTGAGCGTGCCGATGCGAGCGATGGAAACTGTGATGCAAAGTTTTAAGTCAGCCGTTGGTCCTGATACCATCATCACCGACGGGGGTAGTAGTAAGGCCAGCATCGTTGCTGCGGCGAAGAATGTGTTTGGAGAAGTGCCTGCAAATTTGGTCCCCGGTCATCCGATCGCCGGTCGCGAAAAAAGTGGTGTTTCGGCTGCGATTGATGATTTGTACGTGGACCACAAAGTTATCCTGACACCGCTGGCTCACACAGAATCGTCGGCGGTGCAGCGCGTTAAAACAATGTGGGAAACGGTCGGCGCTCATGTGGAGACATTGGAGGTCGAGCAACATGATCGGGTGTTGGCGGCAACGAGTCACCTTCCGCATGTGGTGGCTTATGCGATGGTCGAGACGCTGTCGAAAACAAATTTTGTGGACGAGATCTTTCATTATGCGGCGGGCGGGTTTCGTGACCTTTCAAGAATCGCATCGAGCGACCCAACGATGTGGCGAGATATCTGCTTGGAGAACAAAACGGCGATACTTGAGATGGTTGACGCCTATCAACGCACCTTGGATGCCATCAAGACGCAAATTGAGACTGATGATGCGGAGGGACTGTTCGAGATATTTAATCATGCGAAAAAGACCCGAGACAGTCACGTCCATCTCGGAGATGCGGAATCTCAATGATAAACGAGAGACAACCCTGATATCAAACGCCAACGATCAAGAGTAAACCTCGTATAAAAAAACGTAAAACGGGCTGCTTTACCTTCATAGATGAAACACATTCTGCTATTTTCACGTATCCAAAACCGATCGCCCCAAACGCCAGTCGCTTTTAAACTCCACCTTTCTCAAAGCCGTAATACTTTGGCTTTTTTTGTCCTCTAGGGAACCATCGTGAAATACGCCGCCGTGGGAAACATTTCGATTCACTTGCCTGAAAGAATCGAAACAAACGAGGAGCTTAGTGCTGACAATCCTCGTTGGGATATGGAGTTGATCGCCTCCAAAACGGGTGTTTATGAAAGGCGCATTGCCGCCGATGGTGAAACGTCGGCCGACCTAGGTGTAAAAGCGGCGGAGAAATTATTTCAACAGCATAACGTTGACCCCAAATCGATTGACTTTCTGTTGTTCTGCACGCAGACACCCGATTATCCACTACCAACATCGGCTTGCTTGATCCAAGACCGTTTGGGGCTTCCAACGTCGGCCGGAGCGTTGGATTTTAACCTTGGCTGCAGCGGTTTTGTGTACGGACTATCGCTGGCAGACGGATTGATTCGTTCGGGTGCAGCAAAAAAGATCTTGTTTATTACGTCAGAAACCTATTCAAAATTCATCGACAAAAACGATCGAAGCTTGCGGACGATTTTTGGAGATGGCGCTGCGGCAACGTTGATTGAATCTTCTGAACAGCAGCAATTGAGCTCGTTTAAGTTTGGCACTGACGGCCGTGGAGCCGACACACTGATTGTGTCTAAAGGCGGGCATCGCAAAGCCGACGAAGCGATTGGACCTCGTAAGAGGAAACGGTGGAAGAGCGAACTTTATATGGACGGTCCAGCGTTGATTCAATTCACCGTTGGCAACATTCCCGGGCTGGCCAAAAGTATCTTGACTGAAGAAGCTTTAACTCAAGACGATGTGGATGTCTTCTTATTCCATCAAGCCACGTTGAAGATGTTGGATCAATTACGAATGACGATGAAGATCGATGCTACGAAGTTTCCCATTCGAATGGAGAAGGTCGGCAATACCGTTTCGTCGACGCTGCCGATTTTGATTCATCAGCTTCGTGAGAGTGGCGAATTGATGGCTGATTCGAAAAATATGCTGATCGGTTTCGGCGTGGGTTGGTCGTGGGCCGGATGCATGTGGCGCGGCTGTTAGAGATCAAGTGGGATAGGCTTCCAGACTGTTATTTTTAGTCTGACAGGCCGGCGGCCTATCCCACTTATGCTATGGGCCGGCGATGGTGGCGTAGTTGTTAATCTTATAGATGCCAGGTTCGAGTCTTAATTGGCGTTCGATGCGTTTGCTTTCTTCTCCGGATCCCACGAAGCCTTGGATGGTTGCCGTCCGGTTGGAGATCGAAATCTGAACGCCCGCGCCGTCGTTGGCCATGTCTGGAAGGCGTCGGATCCGATGTTGAAAACGATAGGCAGCGTCATTGCCGTTGACTTGTGGATAGGAGAATTGTGATCGCAGATTTGCCCGCACGCTGCTGCGGAAGACTTCAAAACCTTTCACCTCTCCCGTCCCGCCAAAACCGTTATCTCGATTTTGGTTGTTGGCTCTGCCACCGCCTCCACCTCCGTTGTTGGCCAATCCAACATCATTTGTTCCGCCACCAAAACTTGCCCCCTCAGCAAGTGGAGGCCCTGAGGTTTCTCCAGGCGGACCGACGAATCCCAGCTCTTGAATTCTTGTGCCCGTGGGTCCAACAAATCCCTGATTACGCAGGTCGGTAGTATCTACGCCGCCAAGCACTTCGCCAATGTTCTCACCGAACGCGCCTTGATCGCCGGTGCCAGATCGGTTTCCTATGGTTCCATTAAGGTTGCTTAGATCATTAAGATCAGAGATTCCTGCACCTCCGCCTCCGTCAATTCCGCCTCCGCCTCCGTCGAATTGTGCGGCTACGTCCTGAGGGCCGCCGCAATACGTGAAACCAAATATGGCAACGACGCAGAGCAATCGTGCAAATACGAGAAAACGAAGCGTTGGTGTTTTCGGGCTAAGGCTGAGAAGCATAATTTGACCGCCAAAAAGAATTAAGTCAGACTAAAATATTATCGACCAAACAGGGCACGTCGCCTAAGATAAAGCCGAATAACTTGTTTACCTGATCGAAGCACTTCCAGTCCGTCAGGGTTTGGGCAAAAGTTAATGTTTACCCAAATTGGTCGCCTTAACGATTTGTTTTTGATCCATTTTTGAAACAAGTTGCGGTTTAATGAAGTTAAAGAAAAAGCTCAGTTACATTCAACCCAAATCTGTTATCCCCCAAAAATTCAACGATGCAAAAAATTAGCTCTCTTCCCGCCGTTTATAGCGCTCTGGCTATTACCGGAGTTCTACTATTGCTTCTGGCCCCAACACCAGCGACGGCGCAAGCGGCGGAATTGCCGGAGCGGCCCGACACGCAGCAATTACTCCCAGAAACGACCGTCGCCCTGTTTAAGCTTCGCAACTTAAGCGAGTTCGTGGAGAAGATGAGGAACAGCAGCACAGGACAGATGGTTCAGTCTGAAGCCGTTGCCCCTCTGTTCGACAGTGTTTACGAGAACGCGACGAATCAATATGACAACGTGAGCGAAGATGTCGGGCTTTCACTTGAAGAGATTCAGTCTTTGCCTTCGGGAGAGATCACTTTCGCGATGATCGCACCTCGCCGCAAAGACCTTGCGTACGTCGTGATGATGGAGATTGATGAAGAGAACGAAGCTGTCGATAAAGCGTTGGAGCGTGGCAGAGAAGTGCTCGAAAATGAAGATGCAATCGAGAGTAGTGAAAATGACTTCGATGTAAAGATTGACCGGATAGTGATTAACGGAAGACCGGCCTACATTTGTAAGCACAAGGGTTGGTTTATCGGTTGTACCTCCGAAGAAGAACTGGAGAACATGTTCGTTCGTTGGTCGGGCCAAGAAGTAGAAAAAGTTCGTCCCCTATCCGAGAATCGCAAGTTCGTCACGATTGCCAAGCGCTGCTCAGTATCGAATGACGTTCTGCCTGATGCTCGATTCTTTCTCGATCCAATCGGACTGTTCAAAGCGGCAAATCGTGGGAATGTTGGGGCAAACTTTGCAGTTGCCTTGCTTCCGACGCTAGGTTTGGACGGAGTGCTGGCCGTTGGTGGCAACATGTACGTTGACCATGAACAGTATGAGAGCATTTCTCACGGCCATTTATTACTGGCATCACCGCGCGAGGGGGTGCTTAACGCGCTCGCGATGAAACCTGATTCCTATTCGCCAGAGCCCTGGGTGCCGGTTGAAGTTGCTAATTACATGGCGACCAGTTGGGACGTCCCGCAGATGTTGTCGTCAATTAAAGAGATCTCAGACAAGATCATGGAAGGTAGTTACGACGAGTATTTGGAGAGTATCCAAGATACGATCCAACAGTATGCCGCAGATGTAGATTTGCAGGAAGATTTCATTGATCACCTTTCAGGGCGATTTTCATTTGTCCGTCCAATTCTCTCCGGAACTGAATTAAACGGAATTGGAAATGTTGCTTCGGTTGGCATCACCGATATTGAAAGTGTTGAACAGTCGCTGGAAAAGATATTCGGCGCTGAGGATATGACGAAGTGGTGGGCCGAACGCGAATACGGGTCGATACGATACTGGAGTACTTCTGAGGAGGCGGTGGAGTTTAGGGAGAACCAAGTTAAGAACCGAGTAGAACGACGAAGGAAGAAACTTGAGGCTCGTGGTGATCAATTACCTGATTTCGGGCCCCGTCCTGAGGTCCGTGCAGGTACTACCACGTTCGGAATCATCGGTGAGCAGTTGGTGCTAAGCGATTCTGAGGAGTTTTTTGAGTACGCTGTAGACGCTTTTAATGGTGATAAACCTGCACTCGCTGATGATGAGGACTTTCTCAAAAATATGGACACGATGACCAAACTGCTGAATTCCGATTTACCTGCTGCCGTGTTGTTTATTGATTCACGTCGCGAACTTGGGTTTTACCTCAAAGCGTTTGACAATGAGAACATGATGGAAGTGCTCAACGCTCAAGCGGAAAAAAGAGAGGGCGGGTTCCTTTCTGGTCTAAAAGATTCGATTGACGAACACGGTTTCCCTGCGGCCGAGGATATTGAGAAATTCCTTTCTACCTCGGGCGGATTCATTACAACCGATGATTCCGGTTATCACTTCTTGCTATTCCAAGAGAAGCCGTCGGAAGAGTAAGCGCGGCGCGGAATCGAGTTTCGTTTAACGACAAGCCCGCAGCCGTCGGCGTTTTACCTTCGCGAAAAACGGTCGCCTTCCGGCTTGTCGTTAAACGTACGCGCGAAATCTGCCGCTGAATTCCGTGAAGAGGCACTTTTCGCGTAGGTCGTCGAGTAGTTTCAACAGGGGCGATCTTGGTGATTGCCGTGGTGCCAAATGGCAGCTAATTGTCGTATCATGTTTGGCAATAACTGATGTTTGGCCGTTTGCTTGAGACTTTCTTATGAATATCGTTGTGTTGGGTGCAGGAAACGTTGGCCAGTCGATTGCTGATCTGTTGTGCCGGGCTGAACACAGTATCACCGTCGTTGACGTGGACGCTCAGCGGGTGGCTGCGATTAACGAACAGTTGGATGTCCGCGCGATCTGCGGTTCGGCGTCCCAATCCAGCGTACTTTTCCAAGCCGGAATCACCTCGGCGGACATTTGTCTGGCTGTCACGGGGGCCGACGAAGTTAACATCGTTGCGGCCAGTATGGCGAAGGCGATGGGGGCTCGCCGCACGATCGCCCGTGTATACGCGCCCGTTTTTCGCGACCTTAGTACGTTCGACTACCAGTCGCATTTCAATATCGACCGCATGCTATCCTTAGAGCACCTGTCGGCGATTGAATTAGCACGCAGCATTCGCGGCCCCGGGTCGGTGGTGGTTGAGCAATTCGCGCGGGGTGAATTGCAAGTTGAGGAACTGATTGTTGGCCAACAAGGAAAGTTGACTCAGGCACCGGTGCGGGAACTTGGATTGCCATCAAGTGTTCGAATCGGCACGATCCAGCGCGAACAAAAGATGTGGATCGCTACCGCAGATGATCAGTTCCAACTGGGAGATCGCGTAACGATGTTTGCTCGACCTGCCGACATGGTGAAGGTCAAAGCGTTTTTCAAGATGGCTGACCGGACGGTGAAGCGTATTGTCATTGGCGGCGGCGGCGAAACAGGTTTGCATCTGGCACGCGTGTTGGAGTCTGAGACGTTCAAAGTTACAGTGATTGAAAGCAATGAACAACGCAGCCAAGTGCTGGCCAACTTGCTGGAAAAGGCGACAGTGATAAAGGGTGATGCCTCAGGGCGTGATTTTTTAGAAGAACTGAGAGTGGGAACGGCCGATGTCTTCGTCGCCTGCACCGGTGACGATGAAGTGAACATGATGCTGGGCGTGGAAGCGAGTGATCTAGGGGCCAAACAAGTTTTGGCAGTCATCGGAAAACCGGATTACGAACCGGTGTTGGATCGCTTGGGCATCGATAAGGCTGTTAGCGAGCGTTCGGTAATGGCAAAGCAGATCATGTCCTATCTGAATGTGGGCGTGGTGTTGTCTCGTGCGAAATTACCCGGTGGTTTGATCAACGTTATCGAATTGGACGTTGTCGAAGGTGCCGCGATTACCGAATCTTCAATCAAAGATTTGGGTTTGCCCGAACGTTGCTTAATTGTCGCCATTGTCCAGCATGAACAGGTCCGCGTTCCCGAAGCCAACGACAAACTTCAGCCCGGGGATAGCGTTGTTGTAATCGTGGAGGACGACGTGGTGGAAAAGTGCCTTATGTTTTTCCAGAAGGCGTAGGCCATAGTCACTTTTCGCTCGGCAATGTAGCCTTTCGCTCCGCGAAAGTGCACTCAATCGTAAAAAAACGCCGTCGTGCTAAACATGCGTTTTTCTCCAGCACTATCATCCCCAACCCATTTGCAAACGACAGATTGCCTCTCCGTTAAAACCTGAAAGCGACAGGCATTTGAATTGCAGCGCTATCACTGTGTTCTTGAGTTCGGAGGCACTTTCGCGGAGCGAAAGGCTACTATCTTCAAGATTTCTTTCAACTATCGTTTTTTCGCGTAGTTCGGATGGTCGGCTTGGCCGGTTAACTCGTATAGAAAACGGCTTGGCTGAGTATCGTGTGCTTTGCCCCATTTCATGCGCGTCAGCGACATCGAAAGTGTGAGAAGTTCTTCGGCGCGGGTGACCCCGACATAGCAGAGACGGCGCTCTTCGGGCACGCCGGCATCATCGTCCTCAAGCGAACGTCTGTGAGGGAGAATCCCCTCTTCAAGCCCCACCATATAAACTTCTGGGAATTCGAGCCCCTTCGCTGCGTGCATGGTCATCAGCGCGATCGCATTCTTCTTCAACTGTTTCTCTTTATCGTCGTCGGTGCTCTGATCGCCCAGCAATAACTTATCCAAGAACTTTGTCATGGTTGGTTTGCGAGCACCTCGTTCGTACTCGCCGAGTGCACTAACGATCTGTTCGACAACAGCCCAACGGGATTCACGATCCTCAGGAATGGGATAGATTCGAGCAATCTCGGATTTGTAGTTGATTCGGTCGATCATCAACCTCGCCACATCGACCAGCGACTTCCGCCCCATCGTCGATTTGACTTCCTCAACCGTCGATACCATTGCATCGAGTCCGCGGATGACCGTGGAGGTAAGCTTGGGGCGGGTGGCTTTGCCGGTGACTAGATCCCAAAGCGGAACCTTTTGTTTTATGCAATAGTTTAATAACGTTTCAATTGACTTACTGCCGATGCCGCGCGCTGGCGTGTTAATGATTCGCAGAATCGAAATTTCGTCGGGAGCTTCTTGCAGCAACCGCAGATAGGCCAAAACATCCTTGACCTCCTTGCGATCGAAGAACGACATGCCGCCAACCAACACGTAAGGCAGTTTTGCCTTGCGGAGCTCGGTCTCAAACGGTCGCGGTTGTTCATTGGTGCGAAACAGGATGGCAAAATCACGCGGTTCGCGGCCTTTGTCTCGAAGACGTTTTGCGATCGACCGAACAACCTCCTCTGCTTCCACAGTCTCGTTCTCGTACTGAACAATGGTTGGTTTCTCTCCGCCGGGACGTGCGGCACGCAGAACTTTGTCGTGCCGAGTCGTATTGAATTTGATTAACGTGTTGGCGAATTCGATGATTGCCGCCGTCGAACGGTAGTTGTCCTCCAAACGAATAACTTTGGCGTCGGTCCAATCGCGATGAAAAGACAAAATGTGCTCTACTTCTGCTCCTCGCCATCCATAGATCGATTGATCATCGTCTCCCACGACGCAGAGATTGCGGTGTTTAGATGCAAGTGCTTTGACGATGCGGTATTGGCTGGTGTTGGTGTCTTGGTATTCATCGATCAGCAGATGATCAAAGCGATCGGCTTCCTCCCTACGAACATCGTCGTGTTCTTGGAAGAGTTTCTCAGTCAGCAACAACAGATCATCAAAATCTACGGCTCCGGAAAGTTTCAGCTGCCTTTGGTAACGTTGGTACGCGATCGCGGCCAGATGCTGGGCATCACTTTCACTTTGTACGATCGCGTCACCGGGGCTGAGCGATTTGCATTTCCAACTGCCGATCCAAAATAGCAATTGATTGGGAGCCAGCATTTTGTCGTTGACGTTGATCTCACGTAGCACCGTTCTAGCAAGGCTTTCTTGATCACCTCGGTTGTAGATCGTGAAATTGAGTGGATACCCAATTTTGTCGATACGGCGACGAAGGATCTTTACGCACAGAGAGTGAAACGTCGAAACAGTAGGTTGCTTCTCTTCTTCGGCAAACTTGCTTTTTGCGTATTTCGGTTTGTACTTATCGTCGGGCGAGGATCGCTTCTTTTTCACCTCAATCATCGGCATTAGACGCTCACGCATCTCGTTGGCCGCTTTATTGGTGAAGGTCACAGCCAAAATTCGCTCGCGCGGCGTGCCGGTTTGAATTAGCTTGACGATGCGGTAGGTGATGACGCGCGTTTTTCCTGTTCCGGCTCCAGCGAGAACCAACAGCGGTCCTGTCAGCGTATTGACGGCTTCAAGTTGTTCAGGATTCAGTCCGTGCATCTTGGCAGGCTTTAGTAGCTATTGGAGCGTTAGAAGTGAGCTTTAAGGGAACAAGGGCAGGACAAATCGGGTGGCCTTGTCGAAGTAAGGCGCGAATCTGAGACCGTTTGATCATTGGACATCCGGCTGCCGCAAAGGAGAGCAAAGTCTGGCAAAATTATCGTCAAAGGATGCGTAGTATCTATGTCCGGGAAGAGTTGTCAAACGCAAATTGAGTTGCGGAGGTTTGGCGTCAAAGTCGCCTCTTGGAGCCCTTTGAGTTCGGAATAATCCGCCGACTGTCCAGGGGGCGGTATTGACCGGTTGCCATAAATTCTCGATACTTTCGGTTTTAACGGGCTCAGATTCTGCGCCCATCATTCCTCTACGCGATCCGATTTCCGGCTCCCTCAAATGGCTAAAACCAAAACTGAAAAGAATCGTGACAACCGTCGCGATATTGAACTGCCCCCAAACGCTCAATCTGACACTCCGCTGGAAGTGGAAGAGCAAACAGGTGCCGAAAAAATGTTGATGGCGTCGCAGCCATATTGGACGCACATCGCGCTAGGGATTCTGGCCTGCATTCTGGGGTGGGTAATCATCAATTATCTGATGGTAAGCAATCGTGAAGCGGCCGCCGAACCATCGAGGCAGTTGGCCGATGCGATGCAACAGTTCAACGTGACTTCAAACGTCGATTCGCTCAAGCAGATGCAAGAAGACTATCCGAATGAGGTTGCAACGAATTGGGCGATGTTGGTTGCCGGAGACTACGAGTTAAATCGTGGGCTGAGCCAATATGCCAGCGATCGTGAAGGGGCGATGAAGCTGATCAAACGCGCGAAGGAAAGCTTCCAGTCGGTCGTTGATTCGCCAAGTTCTGCCAAAACGACGATGCAACAGCGCCGCTCGCTGTTTTCGTTGGCTTACGCAAACGAGTCGTTGGGTGAATTTACTGAAGCAAAGACGCTTTATCAGCGCGTGTTAGACGAGTCGCCTGATTCTATTTTTGCTGAGTCCGCGCAGAATGGCTTGGCGCGTTCGGGCAATCCTGATTTTGAGAAACTTTACAGTGAGTTTGCCTCCTTCAAGCCTGCTATGGATGAAGCGCCCGGTGTCGCCGTTCCTGAAGCTCCCGTGATTGACTTCCCAAAAATTGATCTGCCCAAGGAAGATCCCGGAAGCGACACGTCTTCGACAGAGGCTGCAAGCGATAAGAAGATGGCCTTTGAGGTCGCAAAACCTGCAACCGAAGCTGTTACTCCGCTAACGACCGAACCTGCCAAACCGGTTGTTACCAAGGAAGAAGTGACAACGACACCGGCAGTCGTCCAAGAGAAAATTGAGGCTGCAGCTAAGTCGACAGTCGAAACGGTAACCGAATCAGTAGGTTCGGCAGTAAAAGAAACTACCGAAACGTTGGGATCAGGCTTCGAAACGGTTACAGAGGCCGCAGATGGCGTGGTAGAAGGTGTCAAAGAGGCGGCTGGTAAGTAGCTGGCGGTTAATGCCCGCTTGTAGGGATAATTAGCCGTTTGGGCGCTAGCCCGATGGCACTTACTTTAAGCAAATCGTGGGATGATCTCATCAGCCGCCACGCGATAGCGTCCGGTCTCAAACGCGTAGGACCGGACGCTATCGCGTGGCGGCTGATGCGTTGCATCAATCTAAAGTAAGTGCCGTTTGGGCAACATTGTTACAGCCTGATTTTTGGTTGCGCGGACCGTAGGTTGGATTTTCAATCCGACAACCACATGAAAAAACCGAACGATATTCCATTCTACGGCACACTAACGCTGCAGGCTGGGCCAGGGAAACAACCAGGGCTTTGGTCCTGACGCAATTAGTAGGCTGAGTGACGAACCTGTCGCCCTCGACATAACGTCCAGCGATCCACGCGGCGTCAGCCTTGATGCTCGGATCATCTATGCGCGTGCGAAGAAACCGAAGAAGGATAAGCCCCCACCGCCTGTGCAGCGACTGGCCCATTTAAGATACAACACCGGGAAAAGGTACAAAGGATCCCTTCAACTTTTCCCTGAAGCATTAAAAAGAACCGTATGATTCGCACGGTGCTCTAACGTTCTTATTGGCGACTAAAACGAACACCACTTAGTATGGCGAACTAACCTCGATGGTTCTCACCGGTCTTGGACGTAATTTTATAGATTTGCGAGTTGATGCAAACGTTTCCACCGCCTCGTTCAAAGGCTTCTTTTGTTTGCTCGATAATATCAAGCGCCTCGCCAACGTCTTTGGCTACCAAAACGTTGTTTAGATCTGCTTCGCTGACAAACCCTCGTTTTACAGCTGTACCTTTGAGCCAGTCAAGGATCTCCTCCCACATTGGATCGAGAAGAATGATGGGAATTGGGCAGATGTGTTTTACCTGTGTCAATTGCAGCGTGTAGAAAAACTCTAAACACGTTCCAACTCCTCCCGCTGTAACCACGACCGCATTTGAAAGCGCCATGAAGTGGTCAAGCCGGTTCCCAAATCTCTGGAAGTGTTCTTGCATATCCATGAAGTCGTTGCCTGCTTCTTCAAATGGCAACCGCACCGTCAGCCCGATCGAATTGGAGTTTGAGCAAGCGTCTTCGTGGCCTTTGTTCCCGGCCTCCATTTGCCCCGGACCGCCTCCGGTAACCACCCCGATGTCACGCTTGCCAAGTTCATTGGCTAATTCATAAGCGACTTTGTATTCTGCGTCTCCTTCTTTTGTTCTGGCCGAACCAAAAATACTAACTCGAAATAATTCCGGTTGATTCAAAGCGTCTTTAACAGTCGTAATTTTTTTATTCATTTTTACTTTTTAGATTCTTCGGCAGAACGAGTAAGTGATTCAGTCAGTTTTTGCGTAGAGCATCGCGACAGGTTTCGTCATTGCGTAATATCGACCAGCCGCGATGCCATGTTCACGCGATCTCATATTTAGCCTCCGGCCGGTATGCAATTTAGCGCTACTGTCTCATGCTTGGGTTGGGCAACATGTTAGCACGCTACTTCCATCGCAACAATTTCACGCCCGAAGTAAGTTCGGTATAGAGATTATACTTGAGGCTGTGCCCTATAGAATCGCACACGGCTCACGCCGCAGACGACCCCAAATATCGTGATACGTCCTTGTTTCCTGAGACTTTTGCCGCCTTTGCAGACTTGATAGGCAGTGGGCACAAATTTGCCCCAGATGAATCTCTAGCGCTCGAGGACGGATATCGTTAGATGGTGTTTTGATAGAACACCAGTCTTCACCAGCACCAATGTTCTAGTAACTGCGGCGTGCCGAACTGATGTATTGTTGGGCTCATTCCCGTTTTCGTTCCGCCCGAGTTTGGTAGAGTATAACGCTGAAGATCGGGCGGAGATGAACCTGCTGTTGCGATCAAGCAGGCCGATCAATCACGGCACCAAACTGGAACGAAAGAATGAGCCATCTCGAGGATGTGGGCGAAAAGGAAGGTTGGCGATGCTGGCTGTGTGACGAACCTGTCGACCCCGACATGCCGTCCGGCGATCCGCGCGGCGCCAGCGTTGACACTCGGATCACCAAGTCCCGGGCGAAGAAACGGAAGAAGGATAAATCTCCACCGCCTCTTCAGCGGCTGGCCCATTTGGGATGCAACACGGGAAAAGGCACTAAGGATCCCGTTGTAAAGTGGCCGGAGAACCTAATCGTGGTCGACCCGGCACCAATTATTGCAACAGCCGATCGGCTCCAACGCAAAGGCGGTCGCGAAGTGATGGCGCGCTGCCCGACCCACGAAGATGCCGAGGCCGCTGCCAGTTGGTTACTCGATCGCATGTCGCGTCTGAATCCGGAACTGGCCGTGAGTAGTCGCGTCGATAAAACTGCTGGTCAGTATTTGGTCAGCCTCTA
>ENA-ORXT01001266-ORXT01001266.1-marine-metagenome-genome-assembly--contig:-NODE-1266-length-34875-cov-34.953129_pt1 | contig 34875 bp, 15 predicted proteins | sample MGYA00237868_ERZ511482 | MGnify/ENA metagenome assembly ERZ511482 | reverse complement strand
AAGACACTGCCATGTCTCCAGCAGAAGGGGAGGATAGCTACTACAAAGATTTTGACTATCATAACGGGAAGTACGATAGAAGAGAAAGAGAATTTTATGGGTATGAATATGTGCGTACAATAGATAGAAAAACTTCGGGTGATCTTGCTGCCCCGGCTTACAGGCAGCAGGTATCCAAGTATAATAATACCAGTTACTATCTAAACGGAAGTATTACAGAGCAGTATAGTGTAAAAGGTGATATCAATATTGTTGAGGCTCCAACAACAATGGACAAAGATGATATCACTATTGCCCCAACAAGTATATTTTCTAGTACTGTAAATACTTATGAATTACGGAAACCTCTTGTTGTAGCCAATGGAGTATGGGAAATGTCTGCTGAAAAGCAAGAAGGTGAATTAGAATTTGATATATCAGGTGAGCATGGTAATGGTGCTGCTTTTCCTATTTTAACTTCGACGGTTGTATCCCATCATGAGTACGGGACACCTATTAGCAAGACTGTGGCAATGACATATGATAAGTATGGTAGAACATCCATAGTAAGTCAGTCAGGCAATGGCAATGTGTATGATACACAGATAGATTACTTTCCAATAAAAGAAGATAAGCATATCATCAGCATTCCTAAAACGATCTCTGTATTTGCAGGAGTCGATATAATGAGAAAAAGAGAAGTTGGCGTTGTAAATGATTTTGGAGATCCTACGGAAATTAACATTTATTATACAGAAGATGATTTCAATATGACCTCCATCGCCTATGATGAAGATAATGGAAATGTCTTATCCGTAATATCGCCGGAAGAAGGAGGAGAGATCTTAGAAACATCCTATGTTTATGACAGTGATGGTTTCAAACAGTATCCTGTTACAATTTCTAATAATTTTGGATGGGAATCATCAGCTACCTATAATTATTTCTTTGGTGTCCCACTTACGACAACTGGTATTAATGGCGAGACTATAACGACTACCTTAAATGCGAAAGGGAGAGTCATTTCAGTTTTAGCCCCTAAGGAAGATGGTATGGCAGCTTATACTATCCAGAATGATTATCAGGTAGTTGATGGCAGACGAGTGGCTTTTACAGATCATTACGATGTAAGTAATATGGAAAACATGGAGAGTGATCCAATCAGAACCATATCGATTGGAAACGGACTGGGAGAGATAACACAAACCAAAAAAGATATCGTAGTTAATGATGTAATTTCACCCTACGCAACTTTTGAGAAAGTAGGGATGACGGTTTCAGGTGTAACGATGAAAGATAAGCGAGGAAGACCTGTAAAAAGTTACAATCCTAGCTTTAGTAGCTCTACTGATGCTAGCTTTGTCAACAACATAGATGGAGCGTTTTCTTTAACAGCATATGACGAATTTGATAGGCCTAGATCTGTAAGTAACCAAGCAGAAATACCTACTAAAACAGAAATAAACTACAGCATAGATGAAGAATCTATGATAACATCAACATCTACTCCGCAGATAGAAGACGGATCTGTGGTTATAACATCTACAACGCATAAGGATCTCGATGAGCGAACCCTTCGTCAGTTTCAAAACGAAAAAGAGACGATTTTTGATTATGATGATATTGGACAGCTAATGCAGGTGATGCCAGAAGACGGTAATCCTACAACTTATAGCTATGATCTTGCTGGTAGAACTAAAACCTATAATCATCCAGATGGTGGATTGAGATCCATGACCTACGATAATTGGAACAATATTAAGACCATTAATACACCTAACTTAGGGAATGACTTCATTACTTATGACTATGATGCCTTAGGGAGAATATTATCAGTATTACATCCTAATTATCCAGGAGGTGGAAGCAATATCAATAATACTTATTATACCTATTATCCTGATAATGTGGTCAACGAAAATATAGGCCAACTCCAAACCGTAGAAGATGCCACTGGTATCCAACAATTTACCTATGGATTACACGGAGAGGTGACACAGATAGATAGAACATTAACAGTTCCTATCTCTGGACTAATGAGCTTTACAGAATCCTTTACCTACGATAGTTGGAATAGAATACAAACGATGACCTACCCTGATATGACGGTTGTAAATTACAGTTATGATAAAGGAGGTAATCTAGCGGAGATAGAAAGTGAAGGACAGTCTTTATTGAAAGTGGGATACGATCTCTATGGGAAGAAGTCTTACTGTGAATTTGCAAATGGAGTAAAAGAAACTTACACCTATCAAGATGAATTACAATGGATAGATTTTATGAATGTAATTTCTCCAACAGATGACGCCCTATGTTTTGTTGATTATAAAGAATATGATCTGGTAGGTAATATTAAGGAGATTGTAAATAGTGCGCCAACAACAAGCCTTAGCAACCTAGGTGGAAACTATAACCATACCTATACCTATGATAATCATAATCGTCTGGTAGAAGGGATTGGCAATTTTGATCCTAATATGACTAATAATGATACACCTGAGTCGTTCTATGATCTTACGATGACCTATGGTGAAATGCATAGAATAGAATCTAAAAATCAAATACATGACTTAGCTCAATCACCTGTTGCAGCAAACACCTATGACAGAAACTATTTTTATGAAAATGAAGATCATCCGCGAGCCATCAGTGAGATAACCAACGGAGACCCTACAGAAGATCAGACTTTCTTTTATGATGGAAATGGAAATTTAACGCTCCATGAAAATCCAATAGGAGAAGCTAAAATAATGCTCTGGGATGAGTCCGATCAGATGAAATCCATCAACATAGGAAACACAGCCTTCCAACATCATATCTATGATGCTGGAGGACAACGAGCTATGAAAGGCATAGGTAGTATAACTACTATGTATGTGGATGAAGTACCTCAAATTGATGAAGCTACCCTAGGTAACTATACCGTATATGCAAGTCCACACCTAGTCGTAGGAGGCAACGGACAGGTAACGAAACACTACTATAATGGAAGCACTAGATTCTTAAGTCGCCTATCAGGAAGTGTCGATAATCACAATTCAGGCAATCATCTTTCAGGACCTAACAGTGGAACTCTTGCCGCCAGACAACAGTCCGATATAGACTTTATTAGTGATAGTTACAACTTTCCTAGTCTAACCTTAGAAGATGTTGCAGTGACGCTGAACGACTGTGAACTAGATGGTTCCTGTACGAGCATAGATTATTTCTACCACTCTGATCACCTAGGTTCCTCTAATTTTCTTACCGATGCATTAGGACATGCTTACGAATTTAGATTATATTTACCCTTCGGCGAGACGATGGTCGAGCAATCTAATGGGGACTGGGAGTCTCCTTATAGATATACCGGACAGGAATTAGATGGTTTGACAGGCTTGTATTATTATGGCGCAAGGTACTATGATCCCGTGGTGAGTAACTTTATAGGTGTCGATCCGCTGGCGGATAAGTTTGCAGCATGGACGCCGTATACTTATACCTTAAATAATCCGATAAGATATATAGATCCTGATGGAATGGCACCTATGAAAGGAGGACCGGGGGATCCTCCAACAAGAGGTAAAGGAAAAAATGCACCGTATTTATATACGATAAGACCAAATGTTTCATTAGGTAAGTACTCCACTTTTTCTGACACTAAAGTTAATCCTGATAATATTAAAGCGCATCCAAATAGTTACTTTTTCAATGAAAGTAAAATACCTAATCGATTTATAACTCATTATATGTATGCAGAAGGGTCACAGTATGATCTTACACCTGAAGAGTACAAAGAACTAGGAATTTCAAGACCTAATTTAAGATCTAGTGAGCAATTCCAAAATGCTCCTTATGGCAAGACAGAAGGTCAGTTTATTGTGCCTGGTGTTTTTACTAAAGCTTCAGGTACTGTAGGAAGGGCAAGTTGTTTATATAATGGATCTTTGACAAAAAATAAAGATGGAACATTCTTTTTCGAAGGTACTATGAATTTGGTAGATAGGTATGATTTTAATTGGAAAGAATCTTTTAGATCAGGTTCTAATAAATTTCTGACCTGGTGGGGAGCTGTTAGTATGAGTGGTAATGACTTTAAAATAGTTGGGCCAACTATAAATGTGAAAGAGAGTCAGAACAGTCATTCTTCTTTTCCATATTGGAAAGGTACGACGCAAAATGGAGGTTCTAGATCTGAAGAAAACGGTGGTAAATGGTACTAGAATGAGATTTATATGTTTGATATTACTAACGTTATTTATTGGATGTAAAAATCCAATGGATACATTATTGATAAAAGTCTTTCCAGAATTTTATAAGTATAGCTATGAGTTTAAGGAGTTTAAAACATGGAAATATAAAGATCCGCATATAATCTTGTATAGAGGAGAAATGGACGCAAATAAGTACAAAGAAATTATAAATTCGGATCGCTATATTAGGAATTGTATAGAATGGAGAGGGCTAACATATGAGAATATGAGAGATAATAGATATCCTTTTTCAGTCAGAGATATTGATTGGTGGAAACCAGTTTATAATAGTAAACCTGATCTCGTAGGACATTATGATTCCTATTCCAATAAATTTACAAATTGTAAAGAATCAAGACAGTATAAATATGCTTTTGCATATTTAAATGGATATTGTTATTTAATAATTGAAAGCAATAATATATAGTTGGTAAGATTTGTAACTTATATTATTGTGCTAGACGTCTGTTAGGTCATGCTGGACATACTCGAAACGAACCTCGCTATCCGTAGTCCCCTGACTACTCGCTATCGGTAGTCCCCTGACTACGGATTTATATATTTTATACTATCCCAATATTAAGATTAATTTATTATTGAAAAACGGTTTGGGAAATATTTTGCTTAATAAAAGCATCAAGCATAGCGAAGACATGCTCTTTGTCTTTAGGTTCCATTTTAGTTACGTGTTGTATACGTTGGATCATTTTTTTATCTAGTTCCATATCAGTGTGACCAACCAGCCAATCTGGTGTTATTTGTAGTCCCCTGACTACAGACCTGTATTCTTTTTCCACTTTCTACATCTTAATACACCCAAAATCTAACCCATGTATATCTACTTAAAAAGGTATCCCCCTTATTTAAAAAGTGTCGGTGGTCTAGGAGCAATCGTTATGTTATTGATCATATTCTTATCTAGATCTGATAAAAATATGATCAGTTTAATGTAACTCGTTAAGTGTATTCTTATCATAGAGGAGATTCCTGAAAACGACCAATTACGTATCACTTTTGATTTGATAATTGTTATTAATAGATCTGCAATTAAAGCTCACCATACTTATATTTTAAACGCGTTATCATTGTCCTCATTAAAATTTCTTATTGGATAATTTTGTTTGAGTATTTTCAACAGAACTTCTATATGCCATCGTTGTTTATATATTAGTGAAATCGATTTTCTCTTTTTAAAGAAGCTGGAGTTAAAATCTTATCCGTACCTCATTATTAACATGTATGATATACTTAAAGCTATCGTAATTCATTTAATGGATTTGATAATTTAAACAGCGACAGAGAAGATATTGTTGGAATTGTAAATTTGAAATTCGCCGAAGGTATAGGTCCTTACAAAACAAATATGCATCAATCCTATAATCCATTCTTATGGTTAGAATTCATTATTAAACCTCCCAATAAAAGATATAAATTTATTCAAGTTGAACCCTCTACTTCGATACCTAATTTTATCCAATTTATTTACTGGTTTTGTATAAGCCTCTTTGGATTACATCACATTGGTGTCATTGATATTAAAAGTTGGTTCTAGTGTGAACTTATTTATGATTATCAGTAATCACGGGACTACTGATAGCAGCTTTGTTACTGGCATTTTACTATACACATCTTGAGAAATTTTATGCTGTGATTCACCACATTAAAAATACAATTTGAAAGCTAATCACAACTTGTAACTCACTTAACTTTTATAATTCATACTTGAGTTTTATTATACGCCATGACTATTTCAAATTTTCTACTACTTTTACTTTATGGTTTTTAATTTTAAGATGTTGGTTAGGATTGAATTTTTAGTATGCAGTATTATTTTAGCTACTTTGATTAAGACACATTGCCAATCCAATAACTATCTACTTCAAGACCTGGATTCTATTGAAATTTCAGCTCCGAGAATTCTAAAGCCATGGAAAGAGACCACTCATTCGATATACCATAACACTACCTTGCTACAGGATCAGCAGTTGCAATTAAGCTTAAAGGAAAGTGTAATTTCGGCACCCAGTGTTTTTGCTTCCAATGTGCATAATAGAGCTCAAGACTTAAGGATTGCGATTCGGGGTTTTGGTGCGCGTTCAGCTTTTGGTATCAGAGGGGTCAAACTTATAGTGGATGGAATTCCAGAAACTACGGCCGATGGTCAGGGTCAATTAGATAACTTGAACCTAGGTATAATTAGTAGGATAGAAGTCATGAATAATGGTGCATCGGCACTCTATGGGAATGCTTCAGGAGGCGTGATAAAGATCGAGACGCTTGATGAAAATTCGATTAATAAGGATAGATTGTTTTTAGAACTTGGCTTAGGTATTACAGCATACAATGGTATGCATCCGCAGTTCACAATTGGAAAAAAATGGAGTAACACGACTTTTATAGCACATCTCGATAGATATACAGGGGATGGATATAGAGATCATTCAGCCTTTGAATCTAATAATATTAATATAAGGATAATACATAAAACGGATAGGTCTAGCTGGGATTTCATATTTAATTATTTGGACAGTCCTGTAGCACAAGACCCTGGAGGCGTAGATAGTACGCTCTATGTCAATTCTCCTGCTGATGCAAGGGATAGAAATCTTTCTTTCAATGCTGGAGAAGCCATAAGTCAATGGAAAGCTTCCGTTAGAAATAATCTAAAACTCAATAATAAGGATAAAATAGAGAGCTATGCTTTCTTTTCTCAAAGAGAATTTTTAGGTCGACTACCATTCTCCAATGGTGGTATTGTTGATCTTAATAGAAAGTTTTTTGGTCAGGGCGCCTCTTATATTAAAACTTCCAAACTGGGTTCCATTGGCTGGAAATTTTTGCTAGGGTATGAGTTGCAGGCTCAGTACGATACACGTATTAGATTTGTCAATGAGATGGGAACAACAGGGGATAAGGTATTTGATCAAAATGAGCAGTTTCGTAATTTAGCGCCCTACTTAATAAATGATTATACGCTCGATAAATGGATTGTAAATGTAGCCCTACGTTATGATTATAATGATATAGAAGTTGACGATCGCTTTACTTCAGATGGTGATGGAGCAGGAACTATATTACTCAATGATTTTAATTACGCTCTGGGGCTTTCTTATCTCCTAAAGGGAAACACTACCTTATTCGCCAATGTATCTACCAGTTTTGAAACGCCTACACTAAGTGAATTATCTAATAATCCAGATGGAAGTAACTTTAACACAGACCTGAAACCACAGCAAGCAAGACATCTTGAGATAGGTATAAAAGGAAGTTCATCTATAGCAGATCTTTACCAGCTTTCTTTCTTCTATGTCAATAGCGATAACGAATTGCTGCCTTTTGAATTAGAAGCATCTCCTGGACGCGTGTTTTATAGAAATTCAGGCACAACGATTCGAAAAGGCCTAGAGTTTTTTTCTACGCACACTTTGTTCACGGATTTTAAATTGAATACAAAATTCGCTTATCATAACTTTAGCTTTGGAGAATATATCTCTAATGGTGATAGCTTAGAAGGTAATAGATTGCCAGGTCTTCCTGATTATCAAACTAATTTTCAACTCGTATACGGATCAAGTAAATCATTACAAGTGCTACTAAATTATACAAACCAAGGAAGGATATTTGTAAATGATGTAAATTCAATATCACAATCGCCTAAGCATATTTTTAACCTATCGATTAAGTACAAGCTCGAAGTTAAATCAGTTATACTAAATCCCTATGTAGGAATTGATAATTTCTTAAACGAACAATATGCCGACAATCTAAGAGTCAACGCTTTTGGAGGTAGATATTATGAGGCCGCTCCTGGAAGGTATTGGTTTGCAGGAATTAGATTTACGCTAAAATAAATATGGCGATTATCTCTAAGTAGATGTTCACTTTGGCATTATAATTCTATTTAAATTTTTAATCAAACAATTTAACAATAGTATCATCATCCGATGCTGCAATAGTAACCAGTAGGTTTCTTCCTCCGCTTTTACTTTCTTTAAATATTTTGGTGCCTACTGGCCAATTTTCGCTTTTGCTACTGTAGGGCATCATCGGAAAACCATAACTGAAATTGCTGCCGTCTCTTTTTGGTCCTTGGACAATAAAGTGATTTCTTCTAGCAGAATTATTTTTGAGTTTAAATTTTGCATATGCTAGATTCGGATTAGGAACTCGGTAGGTTTTTGTTTTATTGACCTGCTCTTTACTTTGACCAATATATTTCTGAGGTTCACTTATTAATTTAATAGAGGAAGACTTGTCTAGTTTTGTTTGTAACTGATTGACTTTGTTAAGCTCAATTTTAGCACTCCCTAGCGTAGTGATGTCTGCATATTCTATTTCTAATTTAATAAGATCTACATCTGTACCTTCTACCTTGACAATAAGTTTTTCTGTTTTACCACTAACATTGATTTTTCCGACATTTCCTTCGAGGGTCAATTGTTTAGCATTGACGTTTTTTAAATAAGTTGTACTGTGAGTTCCTTGGTAAACTTTTTCTAGGTATGGACTGCCGATCGTTATTGTAGGATTTTTACTGGGTTCTATCCATTTGATCTGATCTAAGATAAGAGTTCCATTGTTGTAATTGATGCCAATATATTCTAATATATCTTCATCAGCAGTTATAGTCATCATTTCTTGTTGTGTATAATCTAAAGTGATATTGGCATTGAATTCTACCTGTATTTCTTTTAGATTTTCAATAGGTTGCTGGATGGTTTTTAGATCTCCATTACCGTTTATTTGAGCGAAACTATATACACAAATAATACAGACAAGAATAAGACTCATTATATTTTTCATACTACAGTTGTTTTTAGATTAAACAATAATCCAAAGTTGAGCTAAATATCGAGACCGAGCGTCTCAAACTTTAATTGTAGGTATCATACTATAATCTTAGACGTCTCATATTGTATTAAGATTATGATTTCCAATATATTAGGCTTTAATTTATTTTCGGAAGTCTGATGGTGATTTTCCTGTCAAACGCTTAAATACTCTATTAAATGTAGCCTTACTATTAAACCCAGCATCTAAGGCTATCGCAAGAATGGATAGATGATTGTATTTTTCGGACTTTAGTTTTTTAGTAATATCTTTTACACGATAGGCATTTATAAAGTCATTGAAATTTTGCCCAGTGCCTTTATTGATGATATAAGAGAGTTGACCAATTTGGATTTTGGATTGTCTAGATAATTTCTGTAAGGATAAATTGGGATCTAGGTATAATTGTTCCTTCTCTACTAGCTCTAGTAAGGCATCGAGCGCTTCTTTTTGCTCGAATATTTCTTTAGGTTTAGATTCCTTAATAGCTTGGAATTGAGGAATGGATATGTCTAGTTGGGCTATGTTTTCTGTGGGTGTAAAATATCCTTTTACACCTAAGTAGATTACGATTACTACAGAAAAGAACTGGTACCACCATTCTTGTGTCCAATGTAAGTCTAATATGAATCCATCTGTAATCATTTGCAATGTATTATAGATGAATAGAAAGCTAAAGCAAATAAGAAATAACATTAACCATTTTAATTGTAATTTGTAAGTATTAGAAAATTGATTTTCAAGAATTTTTCTAAACTTAAAATATAGCCTAAATGAGAGAAGGAGATAGATGAGTAAGTGGATGGTGAATAAGGTTGATAGAACAACATTTGTGTTTTCCATCATGTATTGCATTGCTGGACCGTTCTGCGTCTGATCAAATCCGGCTTGTGAGCTATCGTAAGCGAATATGAATAATTTGACAAGAATATAGATGAGTGCTGGGATAAAGTGTAATAAGTCTTTCTTCTTAAATTTGAAATCTTTAAAAGATACGGATTTGATATAGTAGTAGATCAGCGGACCTGTCGCTAAGCCTAGACTAATTAGATAGTAGTTTATTTTGGTATTTCTAAATGTATCATACCAGCCCATAAAACCTACAGTATAGGTAGTTCTGTGATAACTGGTAATCAATAGTAATATACCTAGGAAGAAATATGATATGTTGACCTTAGACTTGAGCACGAGTAATATTGATAGTATCAGTCCTTGTAAAACTAAAACAAATAGTGGGGTAGAGTATATATTGAAGTCAGGGAACATAGAGATACAAATTACTATTATTAATTGGCTTACTTGAAAGTTTTTTTAAATTTTAAACTAGGTATTCAAAAGTACATTTGTTCAAATAAAATATCCATCCTGATGTCTTGATCTACTTGGTCTATAGCGTGAGGAGAATCAGCTAGGCCGTATAGAGAAATCACCGTATTTAATAGTAATTTTTTAGTGCCTGTAGCTCTTCTGAAGTTCTCTCTTTTCTTTCTGAGTTTTTCAGCATCGGTTTTCGTCAGTTTCCATTCAGTATTATAATGTTTCATTTCACATATATTAATAGTGTTGTCGGCTCTGTCGAGTAGCATATCTATTTGTAAACCTTTACGTTCTTTGTTGCCTGAAATATTGTGAGACGAGACTTCTGAGTAGATGCCGCTAATGCCGAGTGCCTGCTTGATAGCCTCGTAATGTTTTATGCATATATTTTCGAAGGCGTAGCCTGCCCAGATCTTATAGCTGTTCGTAGTTGATAACTGCATCCATTTTCCAGCAGTTGACATTCTGCTATTCTGAATAAATTTCAGATAGAAGAGCGAGTATTCATCAATGAGTCTGTAGATTTTGTCCTTTTTCTTTTTGCCGAATGGGTAGATTTCCATGATAAAATCGGAGGCTTCTAGCTCATCTAGTATATTGGTTATACTTCCACCATCTTTCAGTTTTGTGAAATGGAGAATTTCCTTTCGAGATAAGCCTTTCCACTTAGAAGCTAGTGCTTTGATAATGGCTACATGTTTTTCGTGACTGTCAAATAGGGCAGCGTATAGATTGTTAAATTCATTGCGCAATAGTCCGTCCTTCTGAAAACATAATTGATCTATCAGCTGGGTAGCAGAGTATCCTCTTGTCACCTCCTCTAGATAGAAAGGAACGCCGCCAGTAACCATATATAGTTGTAAGATCTGATAGTTGGTAAAGTTGATCTTTTTTGATGCCAAGAATAATTTTGTTTCTGCTAGGGTAAAAGGTTTGAGGTGTATTCTTTTGGTGACTCTGTTGTGTAGACCTCCTTTGTTATTGATGACCTTCTTCATCATCCATGAAGCAGCTGATCCACAGATGATAACCAGTATATTCTCTTGTGAGGCCCAGGTATTCCACCAATAGGAGAATTCTTCTAAGAATGAAGAACGCGGTGTTGCCATCCAGGGAAATTCATCGAGAAAGATGATATGTTTTCTTTTTTTGTGTTGTTCTAGTAGTTTCGTGAGTTGTAGAAATGCAGCATTCCAGCTAGTGATCAGTTCTATTTCTTTGTTCGTGTGTTTATGGAGTTCTATATTGAATTTCTCCAGTTGGTTTGCCATGTCACCATAGTGTGTTCCTGTAAATTCAAAATGTAATTTTTTTGCTAGGGTTTTTCGAATTAGATAGGTTTTACCCACTCTCCGTCTACCAGATATTACCAATAGATCAGCTTTCTTCTTCTTTAATAGGGTATCTAAAGTTTTAGTTTCTTGGTACCTACCTACCATGTCGTAGTGATTCTTAGTCTTTTATAATTAGCGGAAAGTATAAAAAATATATAGATTCCGCAAGATATAGATCTAAAAATTATTAATTTAGGCACCAATTAAAGTAGTGAAATGTAGAATTACTACACGAGTATTGAGTTTTATAATTAGCGGAAAGTTAAATAAATAGATGGTTTCCGCTAATTATAATTCTCTTATAAGGTTTTATGTTATATTACCTTATCACCTGGATGGGTGTACTGTAGGTGATTTAGGAAGATGCTTTTGTGAAATTTAAAAATTAATAAAATGACGAAAATCCAGATAAGTAGCTGTTGGTTATGGAGAAGAACAGCACGTTAATGACTGTAGCAATGGAGTAGATTGCACGTCAGCTCAACACCGAAAAAACAGAAGAACAGAATTTAAGATCTTAAATTATTAGGTACAGATATAAAAAATAAAAAAGCCCCTCATAAATGAGAGGCTTTGCAGCTAATGATTGTCTTTTTGAATGCTGGTGGTTATTAAAGGCTTCTCGTCACTGGCGCGTTTATCGCAGCCACACTGAAGCTTCTTCTGAATCTTCTTCTAAACATAATCTCGTGTTTTAATAATTAATAATAACACAAAGGTAGATCAAGTTTTTTTACGAAACAATGTTTGGTGAATTTTATTCATAAGATGTATTTTGTAATTTTAATTCTGCATAATTGTAATTATAGAAATTTAATTCTGTGTATGTGGTTATCGTGATCTAAGATTCTTAGTTAGCAAGAATTCTAAATATTTCCTTCCCTTCGTAGTAATCAAAATATTATGTTAAAAGTGCTATTATTTTACATTTGAGCATTTTACAGATTAAAATTTATTATAATATGAGCCAAATAATACCATTTCTATTTTTAGATGACGGAAAAGGATTTAGAATTGTTCAAAATGAATCAAGGCAAAAAACGTAGGCGAAACCATAGGTTCGGCGAGGCTTTTTAACGAAGGAACATGAAGAACAAAATAAATAATTACCGTTATTCTAAACTAGAATTGGTATAATATTGAGTTTTGATCGCTTATCTAGATTGTTGTATCTATTGTATCTTTTTAAGACTCTCATAATTATTCGATTTTGATTTCCTTCACTTCACTAAACTTACTTTGCCCTCCATTTTCGAATCTTGCCTTCATTGTGTATTTGTAGATGCCACCAATGGCAACGCTTTGGTCTACATATTTTTCTTTTGTGCTATCTAAAATCTTCAATACTTGAAACCCTGATCTTGGTGTTGATCGATAGATTACAAGATCATGATTTTTATCTGTTGGATATTCCCAAATAAGCTCCGCTTGGTTTTTGTCGTTAAGGGACAAGCTTATCTTTTGTATTCCTTCTACAAGTAGGTTCTCACCGGTTTCCAAGTAGATAACAAAAGCTACATCTGATTTTAATCCTGCTTGATCTATAGCTATGATTTTATATTGGTAAGTGGCACCGGCTTCTATCTTAGAATCAACATAACTTGTCGTAATCATATCTGTCTCCGTGACAAGTGTCCATGAAGCAGTATTTTCTTTTTTCCATAATTGATGCTTATCCAAGTCATTAGAATGACTAGGTGCCCATTCTAATGCTATGAAATCCTTTTCTACTTTATAATTTGTGAAAATAGGGGAGGTAGGTGGAAGAATGTCTGGACGTTCTACTTTTAGAATTTCTGATAGCTCGGAGTAATTGTAATGATTGTCAACGGCCATAACTTTGTAATAAGCATGTCTGGTCAGAGTGTTTAGACTTATAGAATCAACATAACCGCTGTATGGTATAGCCTGACCTGTCAGTAAAGAGAATTCATGATAATCTGCGTTGGCATAAAATATTTTATAACCTAAAATATCAGGTGCTATAGAAGGCTTCCATTGTAGACTTACGATTCCATTTGAATCAACTTTGGCACTTAGTCCAGTCGGTACAGGAGGAGGAATCGTATCTATAAGTTCTCCAAATGCTATGTGTGAACTTGCTCTGTTACCAGCCGTATCTATGGCAGTAACATAGTAATAGTTTCTGTCATTTACAAGTGCTGCATTATCTGTAAATGACCTTGCGGAGGCAGGAATTAAATTTTCGTTAAGTGGATAATAATTGTCCTCATATGCATGTCCACGATAGATGTTAAATCCTGTAATTGGCTCTGTTGGTTCATAATCCCATTTTAACTTTACAGCAGCATCCCCCATGAATTCTGTTTTTAGTTGAGTGGGAATACTAGGAGGTGTTCTATCTCGAGCCATAGCCTTGAGACCAGATGTCACAGGACCTCTATTACCAAATGGTGTCAATCCAATTATTCTGTAATAGTAAGTCTTATAATTTTCAACCTTATCCAAATAGCTTATAAACGGACTGATTAAAGTACTGTCTCCACTTACGCCATGAATATATGGTTTGTCCTCCAGTGATTCGAAATTTTTGTTATCAACAGATCGTTCGATTACGTAAGCGGTGTAGTGTTGCTCGTAAGTAGACCTGGTCCATCGTAACTCTATCCTCCCCTCAGATTCGGTACCTTCTAACATGATGGGAGGATAAGCAGTGGTATCTGTGGACATAAGGATAGCTCCATTAGAAAAATCGATATTGATTCCATCAGGTATAATAGGTGTTACTTTATATACATATATCGCATCTTTCTTAATGTCGTTATCTCTATAAAATAGTCCAGACATTTCTGCAGTCTTTTGATCCATATCCGCTGCGTATAGCGCAAAAGAGAACTTATTAGATAACTCATTCGCTTGAGCAAAAACTGCTGTTGGACTTTTGCCAAGAGCAAGAGAAGCAAATTCGCCATAGATACATTCCATGCCGACAGAAGGGTAGTCAGGTAGATCATTTGCAATCAAGTAGGCTTCCCACTCTTGCTGACTTAAGGGAGATACGCTGGCCAATTCTTGGAAAGAATCGCTAAGTTTCTTAGCCGATTTGTCCAGCTCAACCCTAGATATAGTATATCCTGTTTTATTACACATATGCCATAATCGTGCATCAGATGGAGCCCATCTTAATGCTATGGAATTGAGGGACCTTTCTCCTAATATATGTACAGAAGAAACAGGGATAGGTACCTCTATAGTATCTGTAAGCTCTTGAGCAAAAAGAGTAATGGGTAGAAAGCTTATTATTATAATTATTATTGCAAATATAGATATGTTAGTTTTCATCGTCTTATTTCTGTTAATGATTAAATTGTAAACTTACGTTACTGCCACTCCATGGGTTCGTCCATGTTTCTCCGTCATGTCTCAGATGATTAACATCAAAGCCATAGATGCCGGAATTATTTCTTAGACTATAATTGTCTTTGTTGGTAAAAGCCCAGAAAAAGACAAAAGCACTATAATCATTACCTAGAACATTTTGAAGATGATCTCTTTGCACATGTCCAAGATAAATAGAACTGCCCAAAAAGTTAATCGTCGTTTCTGAATAATACATAGCTAAGGTCTGTGATCTAAATTTGTGAATATCATGGACAACTCCCTTATGTAAATTGTATTTGAATGAAAACTTTGGACTGATATCAAAGTCTCCTAGTCCTCCCATTAGAGATGTTGTGTAATTAAATAGATTTGCTGTTGTATTACCTGATACGAAAATATTGTTACCAAGCATATTGTTATTGTTTTCGTTGTTGTTAACAACAGGCTCTTCTTCTGACCCATTTAAATACTCTAAAGTTCCATAGGTTTCATCAGCCATACTTTCTACGGTAGTATCCCATGCGTATTGAATATCTTCTTCTGTCAAGGGCGTACTCACATAGCGAGGATCTATGTTCTTAAACCTGAGCCCAAGAGGTTGAGTAACATCTAGGTTACTAAATAGCATACTTAGTTCACTGTTCTCCATTAATTTTGCAAGGTATCTGGTTCTTGTATAATTCCCTATACGTAATTGAACCATTCCAGTAGTCAAGTTACTTATGACATTTCCTTCAGCATTTTCATCATAATAAGTACGTATAGTTTTATTTCTGATCTTTCTATTAAAATCTAAAATACTTCCGTAAGCATTACTAGCCTTATTCTTCCAATAGTCACTTTTGTAGTTAGGCATAAAGGCTACTGTAGGATCATTATTATGAGATTTATTTTCTGATGAGACTTTGTTGTACCCGTAAGCATCGAAAATGTCAAAATGTTCTTCTAAAGTCATATATATCCATGGCTCTTCCCATGATACGTCTCCAGAGGTTATTGTTTTGGTGATAAGTTCAGAACTAGATCCAGCTAACTTATCTCTCAATGAGTTGAACTTAGAGGTTTTAAAACTATACTCAAAAATAACAAATTCGTGTTCGGCAACCTCAGACCCCGGCTGTAGTTTTCTAGCACCAGAAACGAAATTCATTCTGTTATGTAGACCTACAAATCGTATATCGCTATCTGAAAATTCAAAATCGCTCAGCTTGAGATTGAGGGGATTCAACGGGCCCTGGTTTGGATTGAGATTATCCAAATGATTCGTATTGCCGATTACATTTAAGCCAGGGTTATTGCCTAGTTGGTTTTGATCACCTGCTATTGTATTCCCAGAATTGACAGTGGGTGCATCTATTCCTATTCCTGCCATAATTAGTTCCTGATCTTTGACACGTATTATCTTTATATTATAGATCATGTCATTCAGTAAACCAGCAGGCATCGGATAGCTAATTCTATTACCATGATTGATGATCTTACTTTCTATTGGACTAGATCCATCGAGCGGATAATATCTAGCTACGTATTTGTAAGTCCCTTTGTCATCACTTGTATACAAATAACTATCTCCTTCGTAGGAGAAAAAATCCAAGTATCCTTCTGTTCTATCTGGAGCTCCTTGTTGTAGATAGTACTTTTGATTTACGATAGGATTTGTATCCTTAATTCTATTTAAGGGTATCTTTGGTGGTAACTTTGATGTCCAGTACGTAGAGAGACTATCTTCTTTCCATAGACCACTTTTGCCAGAAGCAGCTGGCCAATAGACATCATTTTCTACTCCGTTAATAATTTCTTTAGCATGTAATTCTACCTTAATACTTACTTTGTCTTCAACTATAGGTTGCTTAGGTACGAGTGTAATTATAGTTTTGTCTTCACTCCAAGTTTTTCCATCTTCTGGATGTAAGGTCACGAAGTTGCCTCCATTGCTTCCATCACTTTTATATAAGTCTACTGTGCCATATGGATACAGGAGTTCTACACTGATTTCAACATTGCCATCTTCATCTGGATCACCTACTAGAGGTATTTCTAGAACCTCATGAATCGGTATGTTGAAACTTACCTGTGTGTTTTTAAATGGACTTACTTTTGTCTCTCCATTACCAGCGCCATTAGCAGGCATGATTTCATTAATAAGCGCAAATCCGAACGGGTCTGTTTTTTGTGGCTTACATTTTTCGCCGACAGAAAAACTGAAATTAGAGCTTCCGCTAAATAGACCACCGAGTACACTATAATGTATAGCAGCTCTACCTTCCGCCCAGACAGGATTAGGAAATCCTCCTTGTACCATAAATGCTGCGCCTAGTTTAAATAAATGTATTCTCCTTTTCTTTATAAATTTAATTTGTAGACCAACCTCTCCTTCTACACCTGCGTAGATTCTTCCTGTTGCATACCAGCCATTGGTACCTATAGGAGATATTAATTCTCCTTCACCAGTATAACAAACACTTTCCTTTCCATAATTCAACATATTAAGATCAAAACCAACAGCTAAGCCAAACTTTGCATATATCAGAAACATATCAATATCTATATTCAATTCGGCAGAAAGACCTAGAATAAATCCTTCTTTATTCCCTTCTATCGGTTCCCAAGCTCTATCATTTTCTCCTTCAAAGCGATCTCCTCCTGCTAACCCATTTTCTGAATCGCCTTCTGATCTACCTTCTCCTAACAGTCTTGTAATGAGTGGAGGCATTGACATAAATCCTTCATCTATGTTACTACCAATTTGGAAATAAGTTCTAATTTGTAGCGTCAACCAATCATCATCATCCTTGTCCCCTGGATCGTCATCTGCGTTGCCGACGCCTAGGGTAGCTTTCAAAGCGCCTGGGCCTGGAACTTTAGGATCATATCCCTGGACACCTTCTTCGCCGCCTGGGCCGCCTAATTTAAAATACCAGTCATTTCCTGCAGGAGAGGTTGTCAAATGAAAATTACACTCTACAAATTTCTTTCCTGAAACTCCTCCAAAGGAGGAGGCTTGTACATGGTCCTCATTACTGCCAAAGACAGCTAATGGCCCAACTTCTAAATCTACATATACTGCAAATCCCGCATGAAAAACCTTACTGTCTCCTTGCTTGTCATAGCTTATAATTACATCTGCCTTTACCGGAGGGCGGTCATTTCGTTCGGATACCTTAGTCATAAAATAACCGGTACCTATTATTCTAAAACGAGTTACCCCTTGGCCACTGGTGACGGCTAATTCCATGCCGACATCTGCATTAAATACAGATGCATCAGCCGCTGTCGCTAAAGATAGACCTGCTTTGAAAATAAATGATCCCTCTTGAGGACAGACTGTAAATCCACTGGGTTCCACCTCGCCACTTCCGGCTCCACTTTCGGCTCCACTTTCGTCAGGGGTATTTACCTTACTGGCCATCTCAACCATCCTTGGATTATAACCGCTGGCTTCCTCGGTACCACCATTATCTATAGCCATGTTGTAATAAAAACCTCCACTTATCCCTATTAGGGCAAGGGCTCCCATAGTTGCAAGCGGAGTACTATTAGATCTAACCATTCCATCAACGTACCAATATCTATAGGTTTCTGTGGATCCAAAATCTGCCGCTAGCTTAACTTCTGCTATAGGTAAACCTACATGGATGTTACCAGAAAAACCTGAACTCAATTGCCCACATCTATTTTTGTCCTTGTATACACAGACTTCTCCTTTTAGGGTTATACCATGACTCTCCGTGCCTTCCGCCTCATCACCATCTGATTTTGTTTCAAAACCAATCCTTATACAGCTTAGGGAAAGTGAATCAAATTGAAATTGGCGCTTATCAGTATCCCAACTAAACTCGATGCCCATATCTGCTCCTGCCTGGAGTCCTCCATCATCATCGTCCATGAGGTTGAGTCCTATTGTGTATGTTAGCTCTGCTCCTATACACTTGCCTTCATTTTTAAAATTTTCAATAGACAGGTTCCTTATAGAAATTGGAAATCCACCAGCCTTACCTTCTTCCTCAGTAGCGGTGCCGCCTATAAACTTTTGTGGGCTGGCAAAGGTGTGATCCCAATCAAATCCATTCTTATTGGAATAACTCAAATCAAATTTTAAGCCTTTGAAATCTACGATAGTAGCAACGGTGCTAAGGGCTTCACTACCTGTTGTACTGATGTCAATAGAACCATCAAAGAACAAGGAGATTCCATCTATGTTTTCATCATAATCGTCATCTCCTATAAGGTCTTTATCTATCTTGCCGTACTTATAGTGAACATAAGAATTGTCATTGAGGCTTGCTGTTCCTAAGAGCGGAGGAATATTCAAATTCCCATTAGGTTTAATACTCATAAAAAATCCCCAGGCGGGTTTGGTGTTTGCTGGGCTATCATCTGGAACACTATATGCGAGGACGGCCTCGTAAGGTGTTTGCTCGTCTGTAATAGGAATGCCTAATTTACCATCGAGCCTTCCTGACTCAAAAGTATTCTGGACTATGTTTAATTCGAAATTATCCAAAGAGAATGCCCATCCATCTGTCTCTCCTTCAGAAGTGCTGATTATATTTTGGACATTGATATTGCCAGAGAATCCCGTCTCATCGATAAATATATTTTTTATGCCTGCTTGGAAGTGTCTTTCATTATTGATCTTATAAAAATCCTTCGGTGCTCTGATGGCAACTTCCTTCATATAGAATCCCGTCCATGTATTGTTAATGGCAGAAGCCTCTTCTGGTGTAAAGCTATCAGGTACCTCTATGGCTGAATGATCGTACCCTTTTGGGAATTCTATACCTGTTGGATTGCTAAGACTAGAGTAATCCAGGAAGCCTTCAGTAACCTTAAAACCCCATCCCTCTAATCCGACAAACTGAAAATCATCCATCGTAAAACTTACCATGAAGTTGGTTTTTCTCATAGTGTAATCTTCAGCTCCTTCGGGTAAGCTTGGAGCATCTTCCGGATTACATGCAGCTTCTCTGTTTAGTTTAAAGCTGAATTTAGCGGTTACTGGTTCACTCCCTTGGATTCCATCATCTGTATCCTTGACAATTTTGTCCGTGTCAAATTCCGCTTCTATAGCAATACCTAAAGATTTCACACAGGAGCATTCTAGATTTAGATAAGTACCATTTGCCATTATATTCTCAGGCGTACCTGAAGCACGTCTTATGGTATACTTTATATTTCGTTCGTTTTCTTCTGCCCAGTAATTTTCTAAAAGTAAATCCTTGTTAAGATGAATCAAAACTTCGTTTTGAAACCCAGATGGCTTAAAACCTATATTTGCTGCTAAGGACAAATATTGATTATCTCTCATCTTATCAAAATGATGTTCGTATAAGATTTTCAAAGAGGCACTTTTAGCACCGAAGTTCATTTCTGTAATACCGATCAGCAATTCATTGTCTTGGATTTTACTTTTGAACCCTATAGGCATTCCTAAGGGGCGTCCTGCGGCCATGTCTGATACAATTCTTCCTCCATCTGCATTATCCGCTAACCAATTATTTACAGTGCCCGATTCGCCAGGCATAGGTAGATCAGCATCGATGTTACTATTAATATCTGCAAGACTAAATGGGGAGTCCTCATCAGCAGTCACTTCTCCTGATACCATGCGGTTCAGAGCATTGAGTTTTACATCTTTAAATGAAACTGCAACTTTTGTATTATTTAGAAATCCTATCTGTACGACTCCTTTTCCTGATATTTTACCTCCACTATTATTTTCTATTTCTAAATCTAGAATCGCAAAATATCCAGCCATAAAACTTGTGATATCTCCTATAGAAGAAACAGGAGACATGTCAAAGGCTGGAACTTCATTTTCAGTAAAACAATTTGTTTTTGTATTTTCTCCTCCTATGGTATCTGTTTGCTTTACATCTGGGTCTATAATAAATCTTCTGATAGAAGATTTTCGATATACATCTTCTTCGATAAGATTTCCTAAAATATGTTTGGTTCCAGGAGTTGGAATTTCGCTCACAGCATCAGAAACGTTAAAAGTATTTAGCCAAAGCACTCTCCAGAAATAATCTCCAGGTTCTGTGATTTCAGAAGTAGTTACAGATACATCCTTATAGACAGCTTCTTTTAGATCTTCAATGTCATAAGTGTAGGTTTGGTTATTAGGTAAATCTCGTAGTTCTGTATAATGTTTATCATAGAAAACGGTTCCTTGACTTCCGTAAATGATTGTTTCATCTGTAAAGTTTTCTTCTTTGGATACCTGTATAATGTAACGTTCATCTACAGTGGATAGATAAGTGCCTTCTACAATCCTTTTATGATTTGCATGTACAAGAGCGACAGGTGGCAATACACGTTCTGGGGCATTTCCGGTATTCCATTGTAAATTCACAGTGCCGGGTAATAAGGTGTCATTCTGAGCTGGATATACCATTTTTGGCATAGGCATTCCGATATTGAAATTGACTTCTGAGAATCCACTAGTCTGTTTTTCATTGCTGAAACTAGTTATCATAGTCGCCGTTGGGCTAGGTACAACATAACTGTAGTTCTTGCCCTGTGTTGTTCCTGTAATATCTACCTGGTTGTCATCCTGTTCGCTCTGCATATTGAGCGGTAGCAAGGATGTTCTTAATGGCGTAGGATCTGTAATGCCAATATTTTGCAAAAAGGGCATTGGTCCATTTGGCCAATTATTCTTGGCTCCTGTTCTAATATAAGCTGTGAATTTATTATCATCAGAGGATTGATACTGTAAATCAAAACCAATCTGTCTCACTTCGTCACATACAGGATCAAACTGTGCAACAATAGGAAAATATATAAATGGGAGGGTATCTCCTGCAAGGGGGTAATAAGCATCAAATTCAAAATTGACTTCAGCAATACAATCCGAAGTTATACCATCGTCTCCTTGTCCATCAGTTTCAGTTTCTTCATCATCCGTATCTGTATCGTTCTTTTTCTTGACCTCTATTGTTACACAATTACCCCAACCTCCCTGCTCTAATGTGACAGGAAATGCCGGATCATCTACCTCTACTTTTATACAAGCAAAATACTCTATTCCTTCCTTGAAGTAATTAGTGCCTTCCATCGTATTTGCTATCTCTTCACTTCGTTTATATCCAGTCCATTCCCAATGGAAATCCAGACCGTCCCTAAGATGTAATGGTACGGAAGGAAGTTCATCTGTTTTTTCTATAACACCAATTTTATATTGGATATTCGGATTTAAATTATGAGTTTCAAAATCACTTGCTACCCATTCGTAGCTCATAATTTCATCTTCATTTACCTTAGTCCCCTCTGATGGTTTTATTAGTTTTGGTGCTTCGACCATCGCTTCAGGCTCTCCATAATTAATCACTACACATTCGCCCAGACCATAATTATCAAACATATGTGGTTGTTCTCCTGTCGGATCTAAGCTTTCTTTAACTAATGGACAAATGATATAAGACTTACCGTCAATGAGAACATAATTATCAGGGACGATATCCAACTTATAGGTATGTAGATTCTTATACTTGTAACCAGTTTCTATCCATTCTAATCCCAGTGAATTCATATTTTCATAATTCACATCAGGAAGCGTGTAATCGTATTCCTTGATACCGAACAGATAATTTAAGGGCATGTCAAAATCTTGTGTAAGATCAGAAGGTAGCCACTCTATAGTTGTAGGATTTATGATGTTAGGAGGACTAGAAGGGACGGTGGTTCCTGCAATAGGTTGTGTAATAATGGGAGCGGAATAGGATTCTTCTGGATCGCCATAATTGAAAGTGATGCAATTTCCCCATCCGTTATTTTCGAAAGGAGGAATAGTAGTCATAGGGTCATTATCTGTATCGACAAATATGCAAGCATGATATGATTTCCCCAGTGTAAGAAAGGGGGGTGCATCATGGCTTAATTCTAGTGTATTTGAATGATCTAGAGCCTTTTCCCAAGGTGTTCTTAGATATTCAAAATTTATTGTATTGACATTGTATTCATTGACATAAGGAGTAAGAGAATTGTTTTCTATTATACCAACAGAATACCTCGTCATAGGATTCACTCCATTATCGTCCCATGCAGGTGGTGTCCATCCATATTCTATGATGAGTCCTTCTGGAATTATAGTGCCTTCTGATGGGGTAGTAAGCATAGGAGGTGATAGATTAATGTATTCTGCATCATCTTCATCACCATAGACAAAAGTTTCTACTTCGCTATGTCCATCGTTTTGATAATTTATACTGCCTTCTGAATCTTTTGCTGTTACTCTCACAGCATACCTGTGACCAGCGATTAGATCTAGAGAGACATCAGGAATATGAGTTAAGGTTTGGATGTCTTCTTCGAAGTAAATGAAATCTACAGCAGGGTCTAACATCGCCTCCGTAGGACTGAGATTATCATAGATTGTAATATCTATTACTTTAAGATCATAGTTCGTTCTCATGAGTAACTCAGGCGTTATAGATCCTGGTGGACTCCATGAGAAGGGAATTAGATTTGTCGGATTTTCTGGAATGACCAAGTCGTTAGTTGGATGTGTGATTATCGGTCTATCAGGAAAGACGATTTCAAAACTTGCACAACCTAGAGGAGTGCCTTCTGATAATGGGTCTCCGGTTAAAGAATCTCTTGCAACTAAACAAAGTGTATATTCTCCTTCGGGAAGAATCCTGTTTGTATAAATCAAATCTAACTGCTCAGAAGATATCCCGCTAGTATTAATATCTGCTTCAGTAAACCCTGCATAAAGTTCACCTAGTTGGTCACCGGTGAAAGTCCTATTTTCTCCAGGTTCAAGGACTATGTATTCTTTCATACTGTTGTCATTAGTTACAGCATTAAACCCATAATCGGCTTCTAGTGCAGCAGAAAAAAATATGGTTTTTTGAGTTTGGGCGGTATTAGTTACTCCCATGATTACGTTGAAATCATATTCTAGGTAGGCCTCTAGTTCAATAGCATATGGAGGGGCAACGGAAAGATTTAGTAGGATAGGTTTATCTTGCCCAACTAAGGAGTTACACAGAAATAAGATTGCTATAATACTGCAGGTAGATTTATATATTATTTTCATGGTAAGGTGCATTTAGGGTTGTCAAAATGATACATTATAAGAGAGACTAGCTCTAAGTTGTGAAAGTGTTTTTTTATTCGAAAATGATCTTCTCACGCTACTGATATTTACAGAAAGACGTTGTTTTTTCTTAGGTGATAATCTAAAAGAAACTTTATTTTGAAGAATAGATCCAGTACTTAACGTGTCCGTTTTTCTTAGGTTATATGTTGACGTGAAACTTAGTTTCGTTTTTTTACTGAAGGACTTGGATAGACCAACTGTCCCGCCATATCTTTTTAAAACATTAAGGGCAGAGGAGGTCTTGTTATAGTTGGTGCCTAAGTTTATCCCTAGTCCTGAGTTCTTCCATTTTATGCTATAATTTAGATTGTAAATGTGGGCTTTTTGACTTTGTGGTTCATCGAAAAAAGTACTTAGGTCTGTAAATCCGAAACGAACTAAAGAAGCTGTAATATTTTGACTTTTTGAATTATTTATAAAGGTTAATCTAGGCACGATTGATAGATTTTTTGAAACCTGTGCATAACGAAGTGTGTCTTCTACAGTAATAATGCCAGCCGTTTGATCCTGAGTGTAGTTTGAATAATTTGAAGATACACCAAACGCTTTTGCTGAGTTAAAATTAAACTGAAGGGAATAGATATTTCGTTCTTGTGTGAAACTTCTATTTTGATCAAGATTATTTCGTTGTGTTCCGTAGGTTCCAGAAAAAATGATTCTGTTTTGTGCTAAGCTTAATCTTGCATTCAGCGTTGTATTTCTGTAGTCGTTTTGGATGTAAAAAACACCAAGTGATTTGTATTGTGGATTTACCTGTCTGATTTTAAATCCGACCATAAATGGTCCTAAGTTAAGTTGTGAGTAGACCTCGCCTGCATAACTTGCACGCGTTGATGTGGTTGGTGTAAGTGTGGCGCTTGTTATTCCTTGATATTGGTCAGATATTTCTAGCGAATCATTGGTTATGTCATTTGTAAATACACTGGCATTTACGTCCATACCCATAGTGAATTTTCTGGCGATGGTCGCTTCACTTTTAATTCCTGTAACCAAATTTTCTTGGGGTGTAATTGCGTTGCTGAGCGAATCAGGAACAATATCTTGATTGAAGAGGTCGTCTTTGATTTTGAGCATGACTATATTTATCTTTCCCTTACTCGATTGATAGCCTAGCTGCAATCCAGTGGCTTTTCTCTGGTAGGTTGGTAGGAAGTCAGATTCTAAATCTTCATTCAATGTTTGGGGAATCAGGTTCCTAATGGTTCCCTTAATCGCTGTTAGTTTAAACCTGCCTGGTGTTAGTGCTATTCCTATTCCATTAATATTTTGTCCAGATAAAGAGTAGGGAGAAAATTGGAAACTATTAGACCCGAAGTACAATTGTACCCACTTGTATTTAGGATTGATGCCTATCCTGTTAATACGCTTTGACAGGTTTAGTTTACTATCTCTGATGGATATTGCGATAGGTATCTGGAGATATTTGTAAAAAGAAAAATTTAAGGTCCCTTGTGCATAGTAAGAAAAGGGGGATCTTATATTAGTATTATTATTACTAGTAAAAATCTGAGTTCCTGCAGATATATTACCACTAACTTTAAAGGGGTCACTTTTTATAATTTGTTCTACATCTTGGGCACTTCCCTCAATGTAGGAGAAAGAAATAAGATAAAGCAAAAATAATTTGAGAAGGGTGTTGTTATACATAATTTTAAGAGCTCTAATTATATGGAAAACATCCTCCAAAATAGGACTGCTATTTGCAGTCCTATATGCAGGATATGAAAGTGTTGCTATTCGCACATTACTTTTCTTTTTCTACATGATTTCAGCATTTTTAATCAATTCATTATTTTTAAAAATTCCAAGACTATTGCCAATAACTATTTTTGTAGTTAGAATAACTTACTTGTTGTTTATATCAGATTTGAAAGTCTGTATATAGTCTTGCTGAAAATCTGATCGACTCTTGGGAGAGATAATGATTTTTGTTCCTGTACAAATATGTAAGGACTTAGAAGAAAAAAGGAAGTAGTTTAGTAAGTGCAGCTAAATGAATGGAAAAAATAAGGAATTACTGAGAATTAGGAATCAGGAATTCTTTGATTTACAGTATTGAGGATAGGATTATAGAGAAACATCTATTGTATGGTTTGGATCATACAATTATATTTGAGAATGTCGTGTAAGATTTCTATTACAATATAGTAACTAACGCATCATGAGTTATACGGCAATCTCAGTTTAAATTGGTATTAATTGATACAATTACAATTTTCATCTATAGTTCCTTCTACTCCATCTAGTTCACAGAGGGCCCCTATTTGAGGGAATCCATTACAGTACATATCGAAATTTCCCAACCATGGCAGTTTCGGATTAGGAAAAATACTTATTCCATTCTCGTTACATAGATTGAGAAACTGGTCAGGAAAACAGCCTGATAGATCATTATTCCTAATTGTCAAAAAGACAATGCTACTGAGGTCAGAAAAGTCATCTGGTATGGATCCGGTAAGATTGTTTTCTGAAAAATCTATAAAATTCATGCTTGTAATATCACCAAATCCTGTTGGTATATTTCCAATAAGATTGTTCTCCGCTAGATCTAATATTTCTAGTGTGCTTATGTTGACTAAATCATCTGGTATAGAACCTTCCAAACCATTGTCATCAAATCGTAAGAATCTCAGACTAGTTAGCTTATCTAGACCACTAGGAATCTCTCCCGAAAGTATTCCTGATCTTACTTCTAGAGCTACAATTTCAGAAAAATTAGCTAGATTATCTGGTAAGGTTCCGTTGTGTCCATTGCCTTGCAGTTCTATCTGCTGCACTGTCCCATTAGTATTGAGCGTTATCCCAAACCAATTATCCATAGAAGTATTTAGGTCCCAATTTTCTTCCCAGTTGGGTCCGTCTGTACTATTATATAAACTAACTAAAATCAGAGAATCATTTAATCTTTCTTCATTGACTTGCATTTCCATCTCTTCTTCACAATTATCACAAGCATCTGAGCTGCAACTTAGTAATATCATAATGCAGAGAACTGAGAAAAAGAAGAAAGTATTCTTAAAAGACGGAGTATTTGATCTAATGGATTTCATTGTAATTTTTCACAAATATATTAGAATCCGATTAAATCTTTATTATAATTTAGCAATTGGCTAGTTTTTAACATCTTGATTAGTTACATATTTCCTATTCGATGCATAAGCTGTTCTCTGCGACTTTTAGAAACACTTACTTGCTTATCGTCTTTTAGTAATAGATAGCCGCCATCTCCTTTTACAAATCGCTTGATAAAATTGATGTTTACTAAGTGAGACTGATGTACTCTGATGAAGGTAGAAGATTGTATCATCTGTTCTACTTCCTTTAGGGTCTTAGATAGGAAGATATGCTCTCCGGAAGATAAATATATGTATGTGTAATTATTGTCTGATTGACATCGAACGATATCTTTTATTTCAACTATCTCTAGTCCCTCGCTTGTAGAAAAAACTACCCTGTTATTTTCGGTATTATTTTTCATATTATGCAAGAGGGTCTCTAGCTGTTCGTAAGGCAGGTTATGATTATTCTTAAGCTTTACTTTTTCTATTGCGCTGACAAGTAACTGGTGCTGGATGGGTTTTAGCAAATAATCTATTGCACTGAATCTAAATGCCTTAATTGCGTAATTGTCATAAGCAGTAACAAAAATAACATCGAAGTTTAGATGCTCTATTTTTTGTAATAATTCAAAACCGTTCATCCATGGCATTTCTATATCTAAAAAAACAAGATTGGGTTGTAGACTTTTTATAGCAGCTAGCCCTTCTTTTCCAGAAGTATAACTACCCAGAATTTTTACATCAGGACAATGTCTTCCTATTTCTATTTCTAGCGTTTGGTTGCAATGTTTTTCGTCATCTATCAGAATTGCTGTAATCATATCCTCAAAATACTAAGAAATAGACTAATGGTATTAGAGAGTTAGCAATATCTTGTTTCTTGCTTGAAAAATTACTCATCTATTGAGTATTTAGAATTAGATTCTAGATAATTTATACCAAATAGTAGATCGATTAGGGGATATTCCACGCATAATTATTAATATATCAATAAAACTTTAACTTTAGGTATACTTATTAATTATGAGATTTTGGATATTGATGAGTTTATTGTTAAGTCCTGTTTTTGGTAATGCGCAGACTTTTCAACAACTATCAAGTGTAAATGATAATCCTATAACCAACGTAAAAGCATTGATCCAAGATGATTTGGGTTATATGTGGTTTGCTACTGCCGATGCTGTTCTGCGATATGATGGACACACTGCTATCTCGCTGAAACAACTCACGAAAGATTCATTAGACCTCTATCCGAGCCTTGTAAACAATATGGTGAAAGATGATTTAGGCTTTATATGGTTAGTTGGAGTAAATAATCTAGTTTTTAAGTTGAATCCAAATGATTTTTCTACTGAAAATTTCTCTGATAAATTACCACAATCAGTTAGTGGAAAGAATATCTGGAGTTTTACTTATAACAGTTCGCAGTTATTTATTGGTACAGCCGCCGGGCTGGTGGTTATGGATATTAAGTCTAAGGAATTTAAGCATATTTATCCCTCTGAATACGTCGAAGCGAGATCTGACTATGACATAAATGAGATATATCATTTAATAGTCGATAATGACAATGAAGGTTTAGTATGGCTTTTTACCCGGGGAGGTTTAATGTCATGTTTGGTAGATCAAAACATTTTTACTTTTCATAAACAGGAGGAGGATAGAATGAAAAATTATACAACTACAGCACTGTGGCATGGACTTCAAGATGAGGAGGGAAATATCTGGACTGGAGGTAATATTTATGGTTTATCAATATTTGATATCACCACAGCTACATGGAGTTATTTAGAAGATGAAGTCTATTTTCCTCACTCAGATAGAATTAATAAAATCGATAAAGTAAAATGTATAAAAGATGATAAAGTTTGGATTTTGACTGCAGATAAGGGAATGGGTTATTACGATTTGAAAAAATCTAATTACCTATACTTTCACAACGAGCCAGGTAATCCTTATACCTTACAAGCATCAAGATATTCAGACTTTTTTATTGATGATCTTAATAATTATTGGGTTAGCGGAGAAAAAGGTGTTTCATATTTTAATCCTGATTTTCAGATGGTAAATAATGTCAAATTACCAGTTAGAGAATCTCTCAAGATGGATGTTGAAATACACACCATATCGTGGGAACAGATAGATGATAAAAATGTGTTGGTAGGAAGTATGCTAGGAGATGGTTTGTATAAACTTAATATGCTGACCAATGAAATAGACCTAGTGGATGGATTTGTTTATTCCAGAAACCCATCTAAGGTAGTCAGAAGAAAAAATAATATAGTAACGCCCATCATTGTTCAGCAAATATTAACTACACAAAACGGAGAAGTTTATGTAAGTCTATATGATGGATTTTATCTTTATGATCAAAAGCAAAATGTATTAAGAGAAAGTACGAGCAAGTTTGCTAAAGAAATGTTTAACCGCAGGTTAGGAAGAGTAAGAATAGCAGAGGACAATAGCTTGTGGATCTTGCTAAACAATAGATCTATAATTCATGTAGAAGGAAAAAATAATAGTATAAGTTCTACTATCCTTCTTGATGATTTACTTAAAAAAGATTCAATAGCAAAAGACATATGGATTAATGATTTTGATATAGATGGTGACTTAGTTTATATTAGAACAAATAAAGAAATACTAAAATACAGCGATAAGAATAAAGTCTTATTAGATTTTAAACCTTTCAAAGGAGAAGATTTGCACTTGATAGATGTAGGTGAGGGACAAATGGTATACGCTCAAAACCACCTTTATCTTACAAATATTAATTTTGGATTAATCGAATTGAATTTATCAAATTACGATGATCTGAATATTTATGACCTTGATTCAGGCTTGAGTTCTTCTTCCGTACATTCAGTAATAAAGGACAAACTGGGTAAAATTTGGGTAGGTAGTTCCAACGGTCTGTCTACCTTGGATACTTCAACAAAGAAACTGATTAATCTAGGACGTAAGCATGGCATACGGGAACCAAATATGTTACATTTTTGGAATCCTTGGATGGAATTTTCCAAGCAAGGAAATATATTTTATTATTCACCAGACTATGTAAGTTGGATTAAACAAAGCAGTTTTAATAATAGTAAATTGGTCCTAAAAGCTAGTATCACTTCCATAGATTTTATAGATGATGTATCCAAAAATGTATACAGATCAGGTGAGTCCCAAGAGGTCAATATCACTTATCAAGATAATTATTTCAATATAAATTTTTCATCTGGTGACTATACTTTACCTGGTAATCAAAAATTCAGTTATAAACTAGAAGGATTTGATGATCAGTGGAGAACAACCGAATCCTCCGTCGCAAAATACACCAAAGTGCCTCCTGGTGATTATACAATTAGAGTAAAGGCATTTGACTTCTTAGGTAATCCGTCTGAAAATATAGCTGAATTAAATATTAATATCAAACCACCTTATTGGGAAACTTGGTGGTTTTACTTATTGCTGTGCTTAGTCTTTCTCGGTTTGTTGTATTGTTTTTACGCCTTCTGGAGGAAACAAATAAAGGAGAAAGAAAAGATCAAATCTGATTTTCAGAAAAGAGTAACCGAGATAGAAATGGATGCTCTGAGAGCACAGATGAATCCTCACTTTTTATTTAACAGTTTAAACTCTATAAAGAATTATGCACTTACGAAAGGTCCTTTTGAAACAGCGGAGTATTTAACTAAGTTTTCTCATCTTATAAGACTGATTTTACAGAATAGTAAAACGTCTACAATTGTATTACAGGATGAAATAGAAGCTTTGAGATTATACATAGAAATAGAAGATTTGCGTTTTGAGGAGAAGTTTGATTTTGAAATTAATATTGATGAAGGTATTAATTTATTAACATGGCATATACCGCCTCTCATTTTACAACCTTATGTAGAAAATGCCATCTGGCATGGACTCATGCATAAGCAATCAGGAAAAGGGAAACTGCTTGTGGAGCTTAAAAATATAGGTAATGCCTTGATATGCATTATAGAGGATAACGGTATAGGTAGAGAAATGGCTCAGAAAATAAAAGAGCGGAAAAATAATATCAGAAAGAAGTCCTTAGGAATGAAAATAACGAGGGATAGAATAGAACTAACTAACGAATTGTACAATACCGACACTTCTGTAAAAATAGTGGATCTTATAAACAAAGCAGGAGAAAGCATAGGAACTAGAGTCATTATCACTATACCTATATTAGGTGGTGAAGAATATAGCTCTACGGAATAGTCTTAGTTGCCTATAAATAATATAGTTAGAATTGATTTTAAATTCTTACTTTTGTAGTATGATGAAAAAACTATCAATGTTTTTCATTTCTCTACTGCTATTTACATGCTCTAGCAATTCCCAAAATTCTTTATCCATTGATAACTTGAGTGTTCAGTCCACTTATGAACATATAAGTATACATGTAAATATAGTAGGAGATGATAATCTTAATTCGATAATGTCAGTCCGATACAGGACTACAGGAACCAATAATTACTTACCAGCAGCGCCTACAATGAGGGCCCACCCATTACTGACAGTAGATGGGAGTCCTCTAAATATGAATTTCCATGCAGGCTCTATTCTATTTCTAAATCCTAATACTTTTTATGATGTAGAGATTACCCTAACGGATCCAGAGGGAGGAAATACTATCGTAGAGAAGACCGTAGTGACAAATTCATTTCTGACACCTAGCATAGCGGGTAATACTAGATATGTAGTGCCTGGAAACGGAGGTGGCAGTGGGACTAATTCAGATCCCTTTTTAGGCATACAAGACGCCGTGGATACTGCTCTACCGGGCGATGTTATAGAAGTTGCAGCGGGTATATATGATCCTTTTGTTATTACCAATAATGGGGCTACTGGTAACCCTATAACTATTAGGTCTACAGCGCTACATCAGGCTATTATAGATGGTGATGACACTACAGCAGGAATGGTGACCATCGGTAGTTTTTCAGACTCTACAAAGTACATTATTGTTGATGGGTTTTTAATTCGTAATGGTAGGAGAGGAATAGATGCTCAGAATACGCAATTTGTCAGTGTGGTAAATAATAAAGTCATAGATGTAGATTACGGATTTGTCAACAGAAGAGAAAATGGGTGGGAGCACGATCAGTATGTACATAATAATGAGTTCGTAGGTAGGACGAGTTGGCCTCAATCTGGAATTCCAGCAGAGAGAGGAATAGATATCAGAGGAAATAGAAATGTAATATCTTATAATAGTATTTCTGATTTTGCTGATGGAGTTAGCACGGATGGACCTCCTTACAAAACTTCTTACGCCTTAGATATTCATCACAATGATATTAACAGAATAGTAGACGACTTGGTAGAAATAGATGGCGTCATATCTAACGCACGTGTGTATAGTAACCGTTGCCTTAATGGTAGAGCAGGTATAAGCCTTGCACCAGTTTTTGGAGGACCCGCGTATGTTTTTAGAAATATAATCATTAACAATGAGAACTCTGCGATCAAGATGAATAGGAGCCCATCAGGATTATTTATAGTAAATAATTCTATGGCAAAATCTGTCAATGGATTAAGTTCCCCCTCTGGCTGGCAGAATACAATATTAAAAAATAATGCCTTATTATCGACGCGCTATTGTTTTGAGGAGTTTGCTTTAGTTTCTGAGAGTATAGATGACTGGGATTATAATGCGTATTATACGACCAGAGCAGGGACTGGAGGTGAGCCTTGGTACAAGTGGGATGGAGTTAGATATGATGACTTATCAGATTTACAAAATAATACCCTTATAGAGTCAGACGGTATATCTATTACCCCAGGAGACTTCACAAGCTTAGCGGTCCCTGTAGACTATAATAATGAGGTATTGAGTTTTGATATAGATTGTACGCCTATGGCTAATTCGGATCTGATAGACTCAGGTCTAAGCATAGAAAATATAAATGACCATGACGTAACTGACGGAATGCCAGATATAGGAGCAGTAGAACGCAATGCTGATCCAGTAGTCTACGGGCATGATTTTAGTACGATATGTAATCGAATCTTACCAAGTACCATGGTATGGGAAGGAGGTCTAAGTTCAGCCTGGTTTCGTCCTAAGAATTGGATTCCATGTGGAATTCCTAATGAGCATACTGTTGTAGAAATCCCTGCTGGAAAATCTCATTACCCAGTAGTTAACACGAATGTCAAAGTAGGCAATGTATTTATATTAGAGGGAGGTACACTACATAAATTAAATCAATCAGCTGTGTTTGAGATTAAAGATTAACCCATTATTCCTATCTAGGCGTAAGTTATATCGCCAGATAATAGGCTGCCTTAAACTAGAAGATTCTATCGAGACGAAATTGCTCGGATGCTTACTTGTAGAGATGACGACATATCATTATATGTAAGCCTATGAACCCTCTGATATTGTCAGCTAAAACATATACAGCATTAAGTTTATAAGTTTATCTCTATAAGAGATAAACGGTAAACAAGAAATCATTTATCTTTGATTTAGTGAGGAAGTGGATAGTAATAATATTAGCGATAATGCTTGTAAGTTTAAGTTTTAAAGACTTAATTACTTATGCTCATTTCGCATTTAACAGGGGCTTTATAGCGGAATTTCTGTGTGTAAACTTAGACAGGCCTGAGATGAACTGTAAAGGGAAGTGCTTCCTGAAAAAATCTATCAAAAAAAACCGGGAGAAAGAAAACAACGTACCTAATTCTGATAAGGATAAAAAGCAAAACTTAATTATATATTCTACAGATCTATTTAAGTTTCATAAGGTATACAAATTCGTGGCGAATAAGAATTAATGCTCTACAGATATTAGCGTGTATGGTTCTTCCTATGTTAATGATGTATTTCAACCCCCAGAGTATAGTTTATAACTGCATTGACATTTTTTCTTAGTAATTCATTTTAAAGTGAAAAATACGAAACTGATCTTTCCTTAGCTTCCTTTTTTTTAGAGAATATTCTGACAGAAAGTTAGAGGCGAAGGGCGGCTTATATGTAATTTTTCATTTCTATTTTAAATCGAACAAAATTTTTAAACATGAAATATTTTATTTTTTTAACAATGTTTTTATCATCTTTTTTATTAGCAACTTCTTGCGGAGAGGACGAAGAAGTCATCATGGAAACAGAATACGACTATCATGCACATATACATACTCCCAATGCTGAGGACAAGCATGTCGGTAATACTTTAGAAATTGACATAGATTTCGAAAGTCACGCAGAACAGCCAGTACATCATATCAACGTAAGAATCTATAATGTATTAGATAACATGGAGATATATAATAAGCCTGATGCAGCTCATGTTCATGCAACTGAAGGTAAGCACGAATTCAAAGATAAATTTGTATTATCCAACGAAAACGGAGTAGAGGCACATTCTGACTGGGTACTGGAAGCTAAGGTATGGGGCGAAGAAGGAGGAGAAGGAGAAGTGATAGAAAAAATAGAGTTTCATGTTCATCCTTAAGAGATAATGTTTTTTAATTACAGTGTTAATTATAATAGGCAGGGAATATTTCTCTGCCTATTTTTTTGACCTCAGTGATATATCTTTTTGACCATTTCCCAGACCGTTAATCCCAAAGTTCAATCTTATACCAATTCTAGTTTAGAATGACGGTAATTATTTATTTTGTTCTTCATGTTCCTTCGTTAAAAAGCCTCGCCG
>ENA-ORXT01001265-ORXT01001265.1-marine-metagenome-genome-assembly--contig:-NODE-1265-length-34887-cov-40.336656_pt1 | contig 34887 bp, 18 predicted proteins | sample MGYA00237868_ERZ511482 | MGnify/ENA metagenome assembly ERZ511482 | reverse complement strand
TCTGGAATTGTATCCAGCCAGTTTGTCTCAAAAAGACCTGGTCCTAAGCCTACCCTCCAGTCCATACTTCCGCATAATAAGACATCTCCATTACTGGCTTCAGAAATACTGTTGACTCTTTTTTCTCCGTAGACGCTGAAGCCCGGATTTTTAAAACGCCATAATGTCTCTCCATCTGGGTTTATGCAAATGACTTCATAATCAGGATCATTACCTATTCCAAATGGCTCATCATTAAAATGGGCTTGCTTATATACCATGTTTTGGTTATCGAGTAACAATCCTGTATGTGTATAATTAAGTCCAGTATTGCCATCTAGCGTATCTAGATAGTGAAAGACTACTTCTTTCTGATCGTTGTATTTCATGAAACCTCTGGAGTTGGCTAGGTTCCCACTAGGGTAAAACCTCTGACCGGATCCCGAGTAATAACAAGTTAATAAATTATTATTGTCAATATATAAGAATTCCATTACGGTATTTCTCTTCATAAAAGGATATTCAGTTATTGTATCGATTTCTAAAGTATTTCTATCAATCCATATCATCCAGTCCTCTAAAACATTCCCATCCTCTAACACAGATGTACCTGAAACAATGTAGAAGTCAGAATAAGTAATAACTGCATGGGAAAAATATTTTTGCGCCCCTTGGTTTATATCATACAAATTTACACTGTAGTTTCCCCAATTATTTTTATCTATTATTGTTAATTGAATTTTAGGATCTTGAGAATCTTGTGTTCTACCAGCAATTATAATTTCTGTATCTGTGATATTCATGGGCTTATTTCCTGCAACTGTACTCAGCCAATCTAAGTTTCGTTCTTGTATAATTTCACCCTTATTATCCATTATTCCTAAGGTATTACATTCTCTAAACTCAAATCCATTAACATCACAGGCATTGAAACTTATGTAATACAGGGTATCATTGTGTAAATGCGAAGAAAGGATGAAATTTTTAAACTCCGTACTGCCACTATCCCAATCCTGAGCAAAGTATTCTTGAGCTAATAAAACTAAACCAGAACCCATCAAAATGATAATGAAAAAATATTTCATAATATAAGTTATAAAAAAAATCAATGTGGAGCTAATCTCCACATTGATATAAAAGACCGATTTTATTCAATTATTACTAATTTGTCTTCGTGGATGAGTTCTCCTGTTTCTGATGCTCTTACGAGAAGAATATATATATATATATATAAGATCTTCTTCTAACACTTCTGCTTTTTGTAGTCCCCTGACTACAAACTTATATTTTTCTCAATGGCGTAAATTGTCTGAACGATTATTTCCGTGAAATGTATACTTGAGTTTGAGCATAGATAAATTTAAGAAGCTTGTCGTACTGCCTGCCGGCGGCCTTCTTTCCCATCGCTGGAAAGAAGCAAAGATCTAGGCTTGACCTGGTTTTTAACGTGACTGAACAATCTCTAGCTGCGTACTATGATTAATATCAGATGAATTCACTACTACTGCTTTACGATCTTTTCTACCTGTATAATATGACCTTGCTTATTCAATAGCTGTATGATCAATAATCCAGATTCCATCCTACTGATATCAATTGCGTTTCCAATAAACTCATCCTTGAATAATAAACTACCATCTATGCTAGTGATCTGAACATAGGCGTTACGTTCGGGGGAAATAGGCTCAAGAAAAAGTTTATCCCTAGTAGGGTTAGGGTATATTCGATAGGATTTTTCTTGTGTGTCCTCTATGGGAATAATTGACATCGTACTCGTTGTAAGATAATTTTCTAAACCACATTCCATCTCTCCAGAAAAGCATATCTCGGGCGGAAGTCTTACGACCCAACTATCTGTATCATCTCCATTGTTCAGCGTATCTGGAATACAATAGGTACCTAATCCTGTGTAACTACCATCTTCCATCTCATAAAACTCACTAAGGTAACAAGCAAAAGATTCTGCCGTACTATCTATGTCCATCAGCGCGTATTGCCATAGCATCTCTCCTGTCTCTCCGTCTAATCTTGCTATGTACGGTGCTAAAAAAAGTGCACCTAAACTATCGGGGTGCGGGTGCGTTGGATCTGGAATTGTATCCAGCCAGTTTGTCTCAAAAAGACCTGGTCCTAAGCCTACCCTCCAGTCCATACTTCCGCATAACAATACATCTCCATTGCTGGCTTCAGAAATACTGTTGACTCTTTTTTCTCCATAATTACTAAAACCTGGGTTCTTAAATCGCCATAATCTTTCACCTGATGGCTTCACACAGATAACCTCATAATCAGGATCATTACCTATTCCAAATGGCTCATCATTGAAATGGGCTTGCTTATATACCATATTTTGATTTTCGAGTAGCAATCCTGTATGTACATAATTAAGTCCAGTATTGCCATCTAGCGTATCTAGATAGTGAAAGACTACTTCTTTCTGATCATTGTATTTTATGAAGCCTCTGGAGTTGGCTAGATTTCCGCTTTCAAAAAATCGATTATCTCGACCTACAAAGTAGCAAGTCAACAAATTATTTTTATCGATGTCAAGAAATAGTGTCCTGACAGATCTTTTCATAAATGGATACTCAATTATAGTATCTATTTCCATTGTTGATCTGTCAATCCATAACATCCAATCTGGGAATGTATTTTCATTTTTTAATTTGGTATCACCAGTAACTATAATATAGTTAGAGTAAGTAATAACTCCGTAAGAAAAATAATTGTCTACATCTAAACCTAAATCATACAAAAATACATTATGGTTCTCCCAATCGTTTTTATCAATTATAGTCAATTGTATTTTGGGATTTACTAAATTCTGTGTTCTACCTGCAATAAAAATTTCCGTATCTGTAATATGTAAAGGCTTAGTAAGTTTAGAGGTACTCACCCAACCTAGATTTCTCTCTTGAATAATATTACCCTTATTATCCATAACACCTAACGTATTGCATTCTTCCCAAATCTCATCCGATAAATAACATACGTTAAAACTTAAGTAATATATAGAATCATTGTACAGCTGAGAAGAAAGAATAAAGTTTTTATCTGCGGTTTCGCCACTATCCCAGTCTTGTGCAAAATATTCTTGGGCTGAGAGTATCGAACCCGATCCCAATAAAATAAAAATGAAAATATATTTCATATTATAAGTTATAAAAAAAATCATTGTGGAGCTAATCTCCACAATGATTTAAAGACTGATTTATTTAATAATTACCATTTTGTCTTCATGGATGAGTTCTCCTGTTTCTGATGTTCTTACTAGAAGAATATAAATACCATCTGGCAGATGGGTAAGATCTAATTCCATTTGCTTGATATTTGCATCCAGAGACACTTCTTTTAATACAGTTCCAGATCTAGAATAAACAGATAACTTAGCTTGCTCACTGATCTTATAGTCTAGTTCTAATGTCCCTCTAGAAGGATTAGGATATACAATTACCTCATTCTCTTCTGGAGCAATCGATCTGGATTTTATTCCTTCTTTGCCGATTTCTGTATCAAGTTCTAATTTTTCTCCAGTAAAATACTTGTATAAGGATCGTGCATATGCGCTCATAGGGTATACTTTTTTACCTATCGTGTATAAAGTGCTAAGGTCGCTGCTATTAGCTTCAAAAATATTATTTTGCAAACGATCCACGTTAATCAACTGGACAGTCTTGAAGTCAGATTCTTCTTCAGTTTCAGTACGCAAACTATTTAGATATTGTCTGGCATCATTATAATCTCCATTAGACACCATCATCCCATACACATAAGTCTTGTATAAAAACTTATCAGAACTATACCTACTAATCAAACTAGTATAGTCTTTGCCCTTACCACATAGGAAAATAAGTTTGTCATTAGCCATCTGTAGACATCTAAGAATTTCTGTAATCCTGTATTTAGTTCTATACCACTGTAGAGATTCGAATTCATAATTGACAATCTCGCTTCCTAGGGTAATGATCTCTTTATCTAGTTTCGTAATAAAATCTTCTAAATCTTCTTTACTAGCTGGCAATTCACATTTTATCGGGTTTATATTGATCGGACCAGGTGAACTTGTGGAACCACATGATGGATCAATTTGAGCTATGGAATTTTTTATATTTCCAGGATAAAGAGATGTAGTCACATCATCGTCTACCGTACCTCTGGGTACTCTTCTATCATTATCTGGAGTTCCTGATAATATCCAATAATCGAATGCGGGACTAGTCGTTACTCTTATATTCCTAGTGGTAGCTGCCGAAAATATATTAGAAGCTGCTATATCCATACTACCGACACTTGATCGAATTCCTCCTCCATGTACTCTGACATCATTAAAGTTTGTATAATCAAAACAATTAGATAAGAAATCGAAACCCATATTATTACTAAAAGAAAATAATCCTATATCATGACTTGAAAACTGATTGTCCGTCATTGTATTAAATATTTCATTTCCATTAGCAGCAATTTCCACACCTCTTGTAGGACCTATCATATCATTATTTTTTATATGGTGATTGGATATACCATGAAAAACTATACTTCTTTCTCCACCTGTGAAAATATTATTTACTACTCCTATTGACTCCAACACAGGATTACCTCCTTCGGAGAAAACAGAATGAAAACCTCCAAAAAACCGATTAGGGGACGAATCTTCATCCCCAATCTGAGTCCCTATTGGTATAGGGAAAGTTTGATATAAATCAATTGCGGCCTGATCAGTTTGGTCATGTGTTCCATTATCAAAAACATTTCCGTTAATAACTTTGACTGCTGAATCATGGGATAAAATAGCAAGTTCTTCATAATTAGAAAAATTACAATTATCATAAGTGACACCATTAACACTCCAATGTGTCATACCTGCAGAAACATTTTCTATCGTACAATCCGTAAAGCTAGACCTATCACGTCCTCTATATTGCATAAATGCTGCTACTCTGCTGTAGTTCGTCCAAGTGTTTGTATTTCTAAAGGTAGTATTAGAGGCAGTTACATGACCACCATAGAAACTAGGTGTTTCTGGCCAATCGATATATATAGGATTCATATTTATAAAGGTATGAGCATTTTCTAGCAAAGCACCATTCATAAGATGAACAACACCGTTTCTATTTGTGTCTGAAACATTTCCAGGAAGCTGTTGAATCGCTTCAGCATTTCCTTCTACAACAATTCCTTCCCACTGATTAGCGCAATCTCCTGTTGTAATTACGCCTCCATCGACTACTAGTTCTGCTCCTCGCTCTACTATAAACCTCGCAGCTTCTCCCATTTCTACACGACCTGTTATCGTCAACTTTGCTCCTCCTTCTATAGTAATTCTTGTATTGGCTCCTGTTTTCAATCGATTAGTTAAAATTATATCAGAACCTGATACAACTCTAAGATCACCAGAAACTTGATCGGTACTAATGGTCTGATTACCTGACCATTCTTTATCAAATCCCTGAAAATTCTGAGCCATCAAGACTGCTGCATAGGCATCTATAACTCCAGATCTAGTTGCTACATCAGGAGAAGGAGCTGCCGTTTCAACTAGAATTTCTTCTATATCACCAGGAAAAAGGCAAGGATTTACTGACTTCATAAGAGCTACTACGCCTGCAATAACGGGTGTACCTAAAGAAGTGCCTACCTCATATACATTCTCACATGTGTGAGATGGAAAAATCCTCCCCATATTTTCACAAACAGCTAATACATCCATATTCATATTAGGGCCAGGTCCTCCTTGAGTATATTCCCAGAAACTTCCATTCCTTTTAGCACGACCTACGTGTATTACGCCAGGAACACTATGATAACCACTAGGATTTGACGCCTGATGTAACAATCTTAATCCTGCGATAAGAACTGTTACTTCATTATCAGTCAAAGTTTCCATTGTACTTTTGGAGATGCCACCAAAATGACTTATACTCATTATTTTATAGCCTCTATTCATGCCATCAAGAAGAGTACTATTATTTGCTGCTTCGCAGTATCCTGAAACTTTAGTATCTCCCCCACTTCCAGCTATGCAAATCCTATTATCTCTTATTCCAGCAATTGCACCTAAGGACTGTATACCATGATTTTCATGTCCATCATCTTCTGGACACCCGAAAGGTCCTTCTATAATTTCAATTACCTTATCAACTAAGTCTGGATGATCTTTACTTAAGTAATTATCATAAACGAGAACGGCAATTGAAGGATCTCCGTTTGTTATTGTCCATGCACAAGGTATATTCATGGATTCTAGAAAACCATTCTGTGAAAGAGGGTCATCATATGAGGGAGAATCACATTGCAAATGGGCCTGAATAGGGATTTGCAAAAAAACAAAAATTAAAAAACAAAAATTAAAAAATTTCATCCTGCTAAATTTATAAGTTAATCCTACATGTTTTATTAAGGAGTTGAGGATTTCTCCTATCTACTTTTATAGATTATCGGTATAATGTTAAACTAAAAAATCCAATATATTTCACTTTTGTAACGAACGGTAGCATTCTTGTAACGAATGGTTACTTTCGTGTAACGAACGGTAATTCTAATTATTTAAAATTGCTGCCAAATTGAGGAAAAACACAATTTAGAAAGTGTGTATTCAAGACTTTACCCTCCTCTCCGCGTAAGTTGCCTGGAGGGTGAGGACGGAGTCCGAAGTCCGTGACTAGCCATTGGAGCGATGCTGGAGACCAAGCCGTATGGCGCGCCTGGAAGGGAACGACTCTTTTCTGCTGGGCCTAGCCCATCGAGCAATGACAAGCAGAGAAGAGATACGCCCTGATCATTCTAAGTTAGAAAAGCTGTGGGAGTACTCGCTATATAAGATTGAATCGATTCTTGATTGTAGAGGTGGCTAGTAGGTATATTTTTTTTCTGTTACGCACTCTGATTCTTTCTTGCTTTACAGTAAGTGGGGAAGAGTTGCGGATCTTGTTGAACAGATTAATGTAATACACGTAGGCCAGATAGACACCTAGACGGGCTCCTTTGGGTAAGTTCTGGATGCCCTTGAGTCCGTGATCAAAATCAGCTTTTATATCTGCTTCGATTGCTCGTTTCTTCTCCTCGGTAAAGTTCTCGTAATCCACATCGGGAAAATAGGTTCTTCCCCTTTCTTGGTAATCACTTTTTATATCTCGGAGGAAATTTATTTTCTGGAAAGCACTGCCCAAGGAACGTGCGGAATCCTTAAGCTCGTTGTATTGCTTATGATTGTTTTCTGTAAATACCTTGAGGCACATGAGGCCGACAACCTCGGCTGATCCGTAGATGTACTTGTTGTACAAAGCATCCTCGTACTTAGAGTAATGTAGATCCATTTCCATACTGTCCAGAAATGCTTCTATCAGATCCGTGTCGATCTCATAAGCGTTGACCACACCCTGAAAGGCATGCAGTATCGGGTTAAGACTTATCTTCTGCTCGATTGCCTTATAGGTATCTGCTCTAAACTCCTGCAGTAAAGCAGCCTTATCCTTATCGTGAAAGGTATCTACAATCTCATCCGCAAAACGTACAAAGCCATAGATCGAATAGATCGGGTTTCTGAGTTTCTTGTCAAACAGCTTGATCCCCATGGAAAAAGAGGTGCTGTATCGGACTGTGACCAACTTGCTACATTCTGTACAAACACTGTTGTATAATGATAACATAGGTTAAAACTGTTTTACTTAAGCTTTTTAAGAATTTCTTTTGCAACTACCTGTCCAGAGATCAATGATGGTGGAACGCCTGGGCCTGGTGTGGTCAACTGGCCTGTGTAATAGAAATTATTTAGCTTCTTGTTTTTTAGTTTGGGTTTTAAAATTGCCGTTTGCCGTAGGGTATTTGCCAGACCGTAAGCATTACCTTTGAATGCATTGTAGTCAGAAACAAACTCTCTATGTGCATAGGATCTCTTGTAAATTATATAATTTTTTACATCTGTTCTTAAATATCGCTCTAACTTTTTCAATATAAAGTCAAAATAATAATTTCTCTGCTCTTCCGTGTCCTCTAATCCTGGCGCTAAAGGTATCAAAACAAATAGATTTTCACAGCCTTGTGGTGCTGATCCCGGATCAGTTTTCGATACCACACTTACATACATCAGCGGCTTTTCTGGAAATCTCGGCTCCTCATATATGTCATCTGCATGTTGCTCAAAATCTTCGTCAAAAAACAAATTGTGATGCTCTAGCTCAGGTAACTTCTTTTTAAGTCCTATGTAAAATAATAATGACGATGGCGCCATATCTCTTTTCTCCCAGTAATCTGCATTGTAATTTGCCTTTTCCTTAAGAATTACCCTGTCCGTAAACTCATAGTCAGCGCTACTGATTACGTAATCCGCATTATAGCTGATGTCGCCTACTTGCACTGATTTGACAGTTTTTCCTTCTTTCTTAATTCCAGTTACTGGGCTATTATAGATAAACTCAACCCCCTGCTCCTCTGCTGTAGTGACCATAGCTTCTACGATCTGGAACATTCCACCTTCTGGATACCAGGTCCCTAGCTCCAGATCTGCATAGTTCATCAGACTGTATAATGCAGGTGTCTTTTGAGGCTTAGCTCCTAGGAAGAGAACAGGAAATTCTAGAATTTTAATAAGTTTCTCGTGCTTAAACATGCTTCTTATCTGCTTAGAGATAGAAGAAAACATCTGGAGTTTTATACCGCTGAGTAGTATCCTTAGATCTATGTATTCTACGATAGAGTGGCTGGGCTTCCATACAAATTCGTCCATACCAACTTTATACTTATAAGCTGCCTCTTCTAGAAACCTTTCTAGTTTCTTAGCACTTCCCTTTTCTATGGATTCGAAAAGATCTAGCAAGGCTTTCTTTTCTGCCGGAATATCTACATAGTCATCCAGTCCAAAATATACTCTATAAGATGGATCTAGTCTATGCAGTTTGTAGAAATCAGAGACTTTTTTTCCAAACCGCTGAAAGTAATCGTCAAATACCTGAGGCATCCAGTACCAGGATGGGCCCATATCAAAGGTGAAACCCTGATCAGAAAACCTTCTGGCTCTGCCACCAGGCGTTGAGTTTTTTTCTAAAATGGTCACCTTATGACCTTCTGCTGCAAGGGAGGTGGCTGCTGCCATTCCTGAAAAACCTGCTCCTATTACTATTATTTCTGCTGCTTTAATTTCTATCGATTTATGGTGATCTAAAATATTATCTTATCCTTAAGTTATAATAACTGTCAATGTATTAAAAAAAAGAAAGTTGCTACGCAAAATATTGTCGGTCTTTTGAATATAGGTATTTATAAAAAAAAAGCACGACAAATAAATTGCCGTGCTTTTAAAATTTTATGCTTAGATGATCTTAAGATTTCGCTTTTCCACCATCGTGCTCGTCTTGCCATACTTTCAACTTATCCCACTCACCTGCTGCAGCCATCTTAGCTTGATCAGGCCATGTTGTAGGATCGTGCATTCTGTATCTACTTCCTGCATCTGCAAGAATTTCTTTTAGCTTTTCTACATCAGCATTAGCGACTGCTTCGAATGTAGGGTAACCTCCATTAGCCAATAACTCAGAAATCTTTGGCCCTACTCCTTCGATCTTCTTTAGATCATCAGATTTTGCTGGCGCCGCTTCTTTCTTCTCTTCTACAACTGGTGGTGCTGGAGCTTCCTCCTTTTTTTCCTCTATAGCAGCCTCCGCTTTATCAGCAACCGGAGCAGTAACCTCACTCTTAGCCACTGCTGGTTCCTCTTTCTTAGGTGGTGGTGGTGGTGGCGTTGTTTTCTTCTCCTCTGCTGCAAGCTGGCTCTTTAGTTCAGAAAATACATCTAGTTCACCTAGTGTTGTTCTCTCTACTTTAGAACTCTGATTAGAAATAGCTTTTCTTGTATTCTTTCTAGTCGTATCTTGTTCTTTCTTCACTTCGAACTCTGCCTCTTTCTTGATATCATCTAGATATCTTAGATGAGAAACGATAATTCTTTTATCATCTCTGTTGAATTCTATTACTTTGAATGTAAGTGTTTCTTCTAGCTGAGCTGACTGTCCATTCTCTTTTCTCAGATGCTTGATCGGTGCAAATGACTCTAGACCATATGGCAACTGAACGATTGCTCCTCTATCATCTTTCTTGATTATGGTAGCCTCATGGTAAGAACCTACAGGGAATACATTCTCAAAAGTATCCCACGGATTCTCTTCTAGCTGCTTATGCCCTAGAGATAGTTTTCTGCTATCCTGATCTATTTCTAGTATCGTAACATCTATCGTTTCACCTACCTTGGTAAACTCAGATGGGTGAGAATAACGCTTCGTCCAAGAAAGGTCAGAAATGTGTACCATTCCTCCTATACCTTCTTTTAGCTCTACGAATACACCGTATGGCGTAAGGTTTTTCACTACACCGTCATGCTTACTATCTATCGGGAACATTTCTATCACCTTAGACCATGGATCATCCGCAAGCTGCTTGATAGAAAGCGACATTTTTCTGTCTTCTCTATCTATTGTTACCACTTTAGCGTCGAATTCCTGACCTAGTTCGAAGAAATGCCTAGCGTTAACCGGCTGATTACTCCACGATACTTCTGATACGTGTATCAGGCCCTCTACCCCTGGTATAATTTCTAAGAATGCACCATAGTCTTCTATGTTTACAATCTTTCCTTTTACAACAGAAGCTTCATTTACCTCCTTATCTAGAACATCCCACGGATGCGGTTGTAGCTGCTTGAGTCCTAGAGAGATTCTCTTCTTGTTCTCATCAAAATCCAGTACAACAACATTCAGTTTTTGATTCAGCTCCAGCACCTCATTAGGATGATTTATTCTACCCCATGAGATATCTGTGATATATAGTAGACCATCTACTCCTCCTAGATCCATAAAGGCTCCGAAGTCGGTTATGTTCTTCACGATACCTTCCAGTACCTGACCTTTCTCTAGACCTGCGATGATAGAATCTCTCTGATCCGCTATATCGCTTTCTATTAGGGCTTTGTGAGATACAACAGCATTCTTGATGGTTTCATTTATTTTCACCACTTTAAACTCCATTGTCTTACCTACATATGCATCGTAATCTATGATAGGCTTAATGTCTATCTGTGATCCTGGTAAGAAAGTCTCCAGACCACTACAGTCTGCAATCAGTCCACCTTTCGTCTTACTTACAATGACACCTTTTATAATAGTACCGTTTTTGTAAGAATCTACTAGCATTTCCCATGCTCTCAGCAACTTAGCCTTTCTTCTAGAAAGTACTAGCTGACCTCTATGATCTTCTTTAGCTTCTACATACACTTCTACCATGTCTCCCACATTCAAATCAGAACCTCTGAATTCTGAAAGTGGTATCAGTCCATCTGACTTATAGTTGATGTCTAATACAACATCACCATCATTGATAGAAGAAACTTTTCCTTTTACTATTTCGCTCTCTTGTATCGTACTTAGAGACTTCTCATATCCTACGAGATAATCTTCTATTTCTTTTTCCGTATACGTAAGTCTGTGTCTGTTAGTTATAGACCAGTCAAAATCATCGTGAGGAGAATCATCCTTCAGCTTATTTTGTACTAGTTCTTCGAGTGCAACAGATTCGCCTTCAGTTTCTGAAGCGGCTGCTTTCTCTTTAGCAGGTGTAGCTATTGTAGTAGACTCTACTACTTCACTTACAATTTCTTCTGCTTTCTTTGATTCTGGATTTTCGTTTTCCATCTGAATCGTAGGTTTGTATCTTGCTCATGTGCAAGAGTGGTTAAGAAATAATTTCGGGCTGCAAAGATATAAAATATTTCATATAAAAAACCATCGCTATCAGATTTTTCAAAAAGCTAAGCTACTCCCTATTTTACTTGATGGATGTATCATAGCGTCGTGATGTGGTTATAAGGATGATTTGGGCGTCTCTTTCTTGCAAGTCACTGCCTGCGCCAAGGCTTTGGCAGGCAAGAAAGTCAGGCTATGCGGTACGCCGCGTTCGCTTTGGTGCTGCGCACTAGCTCTTCGCTACGCTACGAGCTATACCTCCTATCCTTGACGCGGGCATTTAATACATCTCTTCATCTGCTTAATTATTACAATCTAATATGCATTCTACCTGCTGCTATGGTTGCGCAATTGATCCTATACAATCTGGTATATGGATAGAATTGTCCCCGATGTTTTAATATCATGATTTTGGGATGGCCTAAAATGCACACCCATTACTATATTCATCTATATCTTTGCTAGGCACAGAAGTAAATGACTATAGATATTGGATACCTACGTCAACCTTCTAGCTGATCGCTCGATTACCTTATAATAAAATACGCGAAGCTTGCTAAAGCTTGCCTAAAGAATAGGTATAATACCAATTCTAGTTTAGAATGTCGGTAATTATTTATTTTGTTCTTCATGTTCCTTCGTTAAAAAGCCTCGCCGAACCTATGGGTTCGCCTACGTTTTTTGCCTTGATCCATTTTGAACAATTCTAAATCCTTTTCCGTCATCTAAAAATAGAAATGGTATTAGTCCTTAGAATCTCTAGCATTATATTGACATCAATGTACAGATACGAAAATGATGTCAGATTATTAGTCCTTGTTTAAGAGGTTAACAAAAACATTGATTAGATTTAAGTAGTAAAATTAGAATTTGAAGCAGAACAAACATTCATTAACTAGACTACAGCTTGCGAAAACAATTTGCGACAAGTTTGTTGAGACCTTCCAAAAACAAATCCTTTCATTTATTGTCTATGGTTCCGTTGCGCTTGGTACTGCCCATAAAGATAGTGATATAGATATTCAGGTTTTGAGTGATTCTCCTGAAAATTTGACAGGGAGGAAAGCACAAAACATATTATCAAGCGCTCAAGAAAAGAGTGGTTTTAAAATTGTAATCAATGTAAAAAGTCCAGCAACTATACTCTCAGAACTTGTAAGAGGGGATACCTTTCATGTCCTCTTATTCTTAAATGGAAGATGCTTACTCCGTAGTCAGATGTTTTCCTCACTTCGGTCCTTAGTCGAAACCAAAGAATTACCAACAAAATCAATAGTAAAAAATAAAATTCGAGAGGAAATTGAAAACTGGACTGAAGAATTTCACTCATATCGTCTTCGCGATTTTATGTCGGATATGAGTATAAGTATATTTCAGTACATAGCTTATAGGCGGGTGCAATCCAATACTTTTGAGACTTGGTCTGAGCAAGAAAATAAAATCCAACGCTCTTCTGAGCACATGCCCGCGATCGAAGAACTATTACCGGAATATTCTGATTGTCTACGCAAGTTTCTAGAATTAAATGACGATATTACTACTACAGAAACTGACTTCACTTATGATAGTGACTTGGACCTTATTCAACTGCTCGTAAGTGCAAGACATATTATGCAGGAAATAGAAACAGCGATATGAATATCCATTCCAGCAATAGACTGAAGATCGCTGAGCAACTTCTAAATTCTATTAAGGATCAAAATAAGTATTCCTTACATTCCTATATCGTATATGGTTCTACAGCAAGAGGCGAAGCTAAGGAAGATAGTGACTTAGATATTCAGATTTTGGTAGATTTTATTGTTCAGGAGTTTATGACTTATTTGTTTAAGCTAAAGAGTGCTTTCGAAGAAAAGTACGGAATAGAAATCGCCATAAATGTCAAATCAGTCTCAGAATTTACAGAACTGCTCGTTCGCAAGGAGCCCTTATATTATTTTATTCTCTTAGATGGGAAGTGTTTGAAAAAAAGTTTAGTCTTTGATGGCCTAAGGAAAATACTAGGCAACGGTGGCCCTAAGAAAGAAGAACTTGCCTTGGTTCATAGACAAGGAATTGTGCATAGAGCAAATAACATCATCGATCATCTAATCCCAGAATTTACTCGCGAAGTAAAATCTATATTTCTCGGTCATATCAAACTTCAATACGCGACAGATAAGCCTGAATCAAGTTGGGAAGCAATAGATGTGGATAATCTTTTGCTTGATCATTCTATAGTCAGATCGAGTTTTTCGCAGGATACGGCACAGTCAGTTTGTAATTTTCTAACCATTAGTCCGAATACTGATCGAGGTGAAAAAATAGATAAAACTGATCTTATCAAAATTCTCAATGCCCTCAATGAAATTTTTCAAATAACTTCAGATCACTAAGATGAATACTCAGGAAAGTGAAAAAAGATTAAAGATCTCAAAAGAAATAGTTAATGGATTAGAAAAACACAAGTCTACTCCACTGCGCTGCTTTATTGTTTATGGGTCTACCACGCTAGGAACAGCACATGCAAAAAGCGATATAGATATCATGATTTTAGTGGATTTTCATCGTAAGGAATTTCTAAACCAACTTAAGGCCACAGTAGATATCTCTCAAAATACCTATAATATTCCCATCAATTTAAATCTTAAAAAAGTCTCTGATTTTTTAAAAGAAATCACAGAAGGAAATCACTATTTTCTTCATATATCTCTAAAAGGGAGATGCTTATTAGACAGTAAAGTTTTTAAAGGATTCCAATCAATAGTAGCTGCGAATAAACTACCGACTAAAGAAGATCTAATCCGTAAAAATGCAAAAGATACACACGAAAGAGTAAAGCAACTTTTTCTGGGAAGCTTAGTCAAATTGAGTACAGGTATTAGGATAACTATTTTAAAGTATCTTGATTTACAACTTGTAGACACTATGAAACTAGAAAGTTGGGACGAATACCAAAATATAATACAGCGTAACGCATATGAACCTACCATACGAACATACCTTCCTCAGTATGCTGATAACATAATGGCTTTCTTTGCGCTAAGTGATCAAATCAAACCTATGGGATTTGATTTAGATGCACTAGATAAGCTACCTCCTTGCAACTTTGGAGAACTGCTTCAATGCATTGAATATATCAAAAAAAATAGTCAATTGGAATCAAAATCCTAAAGCAATGAATTACTCAGAACAAAAATTAGGAACTGCCATAGAGCTCTGTGATAAGATCCATAAACTACCCAATAATATATTGCAATCATGTATTCTTTATGGTAGTGTCATTTCACAAAAAGCGATAAAAGAAAGTGATATTGACATTATGATTCTCCTAGACCATCTAGACATGAATTTCCTGCATCAGGTTAAAACCATATGTCATCAAATACAAAATTCTTCAAAACAACATATTGCACTATCTTATAAAACTGTTTCACACTTTCTAATAGAAATGGTACAGGGGCATCAAATGTATATAAGTATAGCGCTGAGTGGCAGATGTCTTCTGGACAGTAGTGTTTTTCTAGGCATTCAGAAAATACTTTCTGCAAATAAGCTTCCCCAAAAGAAGCTTATAATTGCTAAACGCAAAAAGTATATTTATGGGATGACCCATCATTTTTTTGGTAGGACGATGATAGATTTTGTTGCAGAATTAGATGCAATTGTTCGTGCATATATTCATTATAAAGAATTAGAAGCTACAGAAATAAGTTCTTGGCAATCCTATGAATCCCTTATTGATCATAAAAATCTGATGCCGCTTATAAAAAAGCATTTGTTCGATTATAGCGAAGCATTACAATCTTTCTACACGATCAAAAACAAGTTTCATCCCCTTACTAAACCACAGCTGGATGATATCTCAAGCATAGAACTGCACACTTTACTCACTTGCATTTATTTCATTCAGAAAGAGAATGATTAACATAGTCCTATGAACGGCCTAAACCACTCGCTATCCAATCGGAGACGCTATGTAGATATGCATGAGTATCATTAGCTAATTTTTTATGTTCCACCTACCATTTTCATATTGTAGAATGCTAATTCTTAAGCTTTTAAATTCCGCTTTATAATTTTTATTCTGAAAATAATCATAAGCTTTGGTTAAAAGCTGGGGATCTAAATCTTTGAAGGCAATAGTCATGTGAGGATGGAAGGGATGGTTCATTGACATTTTGCTAGATAAGTTATTTTCAACAATTCTTTTACAGGTAAGATGACAATTTAATAACTTATCATTTTCTTCTACCTGTACGAAAAGGACATTTGGCTCAAACTTTCCAATATTATTTAACTTGATCCATATTGGAAATAGACTTTGTATACCTGATTCCAACTCTGTTTGCAATCCAGGAATTTTTTCTGGTTCCAACCAGAATGGAGGGAGGATTGTAATGTGAGAAGGAGATCGCATAGCGTGAGAAGAAAAAAAGCGTTCTTTTACTTCCTCTTTAAAAGCATTTATTTCTGCTCCTATTTCTTTACTTGGTAAGATAGCCAAGAAATAAAGGTTTTTTATCATCTAGTAATATAGATAAAGCTGATAGAAAAAAATTTCTATCAGCTTTAATAAATTATTTATTTTTATAAAAGAAAACTACCTCTTGACAACTATCTTATTAAGATTACTTGATCCCAATTTTACATTTAAAATATAAGTTCCACTGGCAATTTCTTCGACATTCATGGTTTTGATACCTTCTTTTATAACTTGTTTTTTCATTATAAGTTTACCCTCTAATGACCAAAGACTTACCTCATGTGCTTGAGATTTTTCGCCCGGCATATTATAGGATATATACTTTGTCGTCGGATTAGGATAAGCTAAAAGCTCAAGGTTTGATTTACGCTTAGAAATTCTTACTGATATTACGCCAGAGTATTTTTGATCGCCATTATAATCTAATTGTTTTATTCTATAGTATGACTGCGGTGCTATTGGATCTAAATCTATCCATTTGTAATCATTCTTTGTAAAGTCTGTTCCATTTCCCGATACAAATCCAATTGTTTCCCAAGAATTTCCATTACCACTTCTTTCTATTTTAAAACCTTCATTATTTTGTTCCGTCAAAGTACTCCAATCCAGTATGACTTTATCGTCTATTCCATAAGCATTAAAATTTCGCAATTCTACAGGTAATGAAGCAGCATTTACTGTACATCCTCCATCTGCTATAGAAATATCGTTATAAACATAACCATGCACAATTACCTGTCTCACATTGTCTGATTGACCATCTGTTCCAGCTACAGTTGTGAGTTCTACTACCCCCATATGATCTTCTCCTTCTATTCTGAATATTGTAGGAGCAAATCCACTAACACCCGGTCCTAACCTATCTATAGATCCTGATGAGGTTGTTAAACCAGTTTGACAATCAAAATCTACATCCATTAATCCAGGATACACGAGAACTTCATCAGTGGGGACTACCGCAATTTCATTTCCATTTAAAGTAATAAAGACATCATCAAAATCTGGATCATAAGCAATCAGTGACATATCGTTTTGACCATCGCCATTAATATCTAAGTTCATAGATTGTCCATATGATGTGGGTTGGAAAGTAATATCTGTTATATCGTTTACTACTACATCTGCCTGTAAAGTGTTCAAAGCTAAAAATGCGGAGGCACCACTGGCCGCATATTTAGAAATTTTAGAAATTTTCATATAATGCGTTTTAGATCATCTAGAAATTAAGATGATTGTATATCGTGGTGAGTATGTAGTATTGTAGTTATGACACAGTACTTCAAATGATCCCCTTCATTAGATTAATTTTTTTTAATATTATATCAGTGACTGTCAGTAATTTTACATTTGGTCTAGATGAAACTGATCCTTGCTAATATTATAATTATCTTCTACTTATATCCACTAACTAAAAAACAAAAAAACCAATCTTGCCTTAAACCTGATCAAGCCCTAATAATAAAACTAGGCGCCTACTTTTTCATTACTTGGTTTGATTTTTACGAATTTGTCATCAACTAAAATTTATTTAGCATTTACATTTTCTTAGAGTTGCTCTAGCAATTCTTTCGCAGATGTTTTCCTGTACGTATCTTTAGAATTTACAATAGCTTGCAAATACTTCTTAGCTTTGGGAACATCTTTTAATTTCAGGGCATTCAAAGCAATGTACCAGCTGATTTGATTGTCTAAGGATAAGCTTTTATTTTGTTCGAGGCGCTCTAGCAAATCGAGAGAAGCTAGATTCTGATTCGTGGCCATCAAGGATACGGCCTTATAAAATTCCAGTTGAGGATCGCCTAGTTCCTTATTATAGATATCTATAGACCTGATCACTTTTTCATAATCCTTAGATCCGTATGCTATAAAAATTCTTTTGATATCTGTCAGTTCTCCATCTCCTCTTTCTATTTTGACATAATCATTAGGATAAGGACTGAAGTTAGCAGCATACAAATATTTAAGAGTGCTTTCTGATCCAGAATTCTTAGTGCTACTCCAATAAAAAATACCAGCTAGCAGCATAAGGCCTGCTGCAAGGCCTATCCATTTATAATTTTTTGAAGTCTTAGATTTTGACGCATTAGTCTCCGGAGTTTTTTCCTCCCTTGACTGGAGCATAGACTTCGTTACGATATTGGATCGGTTTTCCAAAACATCTTGTATATCCTTGTATGCCTGAAATTCTGCCAATAGATTTTCATCCTTCTCTAACTTTCTCAGAAAGTTTGATTTCTGTTCGCTAGACATCGCACCACGTAAGTAGTTATCGAAATCATCTAATAGAGCTTCTTCTATACTCATAGTTAATTATATTTTCACCAAAGCCATTATAGACCTTAGCTTTTTCATACATTGGTATTTCCTACTTTTTACTACATCCGTATTTTCATAACCTAGCTGTTCGACAATGGCATCTAACTTACAGCGTCTGTAATAATATAAATATAGAATCATCCTGCAACCCTCATCTAGCTTAGACATAGCCGTATCGATCTTCATTTTGTCATGATCATCATCATATTTCTTTGTAAGTTCTGTCTCCCCCTCATCTGGCACAAAATTATACACATTATCTGTGCTGACCATTTTCTTTTGTTTGATTGCATTCTTTAGCAATAAGTTCTTTGCAATGCCGAACAAATAAGATTCTGGTGATGATTTTATTTCTCCTGTATTCTTTTTTATTACTCTATTATAGAGGACAATCACAGCATCCTGATACACATCCACTAATGTATCATCATCCACCGAGAAGCGGGCTCTTGCCCAATTCATAAAACTTTTTTTCTGATTATCGTAAAACGAGCCTAAGGCCTGCTCATAATCAGAGGTAAAAGCATCATACAAAGCTTCAAAACTTAACTTTCCCGAATCTCTCAAATAATTACAATCTTTATAAAATCTGAAGATAAGAATAGAAAGGTAAATATTCGATTCTATGTAATATTGTTATTATAACTTAGGAAAAGGTAAATCAGAATAATATTTTTTTTATCTTTCTTTTCTAAAAATACCAGCTAGCTCATAACCCTTGGAGTAAATCCGTACGATACATTACAAATAATTGTAAGTAATTTTTCTAGTTGGCAGAAACGTTGCCGTTTTTAGCATAGAAAACGATTAGACTATTTGCTATTGCTATAGTAAAAAAATTTACATTATGAGTTAACAGGTTCTGGATTTGCTTCGAAGCAACTAAACCCTAATGCCCCTATCGTATAAGCATAAAACTGCTCCTATTGAATATCTAAGATCCCGTTGCTGTGTCTTTTTTACAAGCATATGCTTCCTCCTTCTTGTTTTTCCAGCCCAAGCTCAGAGACAAGAACTCGACTCTATAATTTACAAACTAGATAGTATCTCTTTTTATAATGAAAAGGTAAAACTGGAAGCGTCTGACAAATTATTACAGGAAGTAAAAAAAGAAATAACAGGTTTGCAGGATACAAAAACACTCGCGAAATACAATCTGGAATATGGTATATACTTAAGACATATCAATGAGAAAGACTCCTCTCTCTATTATATGAATCTTGCAGTAGAAAATCTATTATCAGAATCCACAATAGATAGTGTTTACTTGGCTAGAGTATATGCTCAACTTTTTCCTCTATATGAGCACAAAGGACAGAGAGATCTAGCTTATAAGTGCATCACAAGTGCTGTAGCGATTGCAGAAAAGATCGGAATCGAAAAGGTACCAGAAGCAGGTGATTATTACAAACAGCTGGGTGTATCCCATATTTATAGTGGAGATATAGATAAGGCACAGAAATCTCTTTTACAATCTGAAAGATACCTTGAAAAATACCATGCTGATAACATGACCAAGCTCATTGGCACTAAGAGTGCACAATTTTATCTACTTAACCTAACAGGCAATTTCGAAGAAGCAATTAGACAGTATAAGTTACTTATCAAAAAGACTGAAAATACAAATCTCCCGGATAGAGAAAAACTCAGTCTAATGATAGGACTTTCTATAGCACTTAGGGAAACAAAAAGGTACCATGAGGCGCTTTCTGTATTAAGTCAAAGTGAACAAATCTGTCTGGAACAGAAAGGCCCACCTAATCCCGGACTAGGAGATATATGGAATATCACAACTAATATATACTTAGAAACTAAGCAGTATGATAAAGCTGAAGAGAACATATTAAAAACAATCAAAATAAGATTACAAACAACTGATGAACAAAGTTATTATGTTACACAGGCCTACTGGGCATTAGGAAAGTTACAGCTCAAACAAAAAGAATTTGATGAAGCAGTCAAGTATTATGAAAAAGCTCTAGAGGTAACGAAATACACTTTTCAAAATCCTAGCTATTTTAGGGCTAAAAGAAATTATACTTCTGTAACAAATTCATTAACACATTTGACGAGCTGTTACCTAAAAAAATATCTGAGCGAGGGAGATACAGAGAACCTAGGTAAAGCCCTCTCCCTATCTAGAGAATCCGTCTATGCACTAGAAAAAATAAAGTCGGAGTTCACTATGGACGGATCTAAGGAGAACCTTATAAAAGATGCGTACTCTATCTATGAAAATGCAATTACAATTGCCTACTACGTACACCAACATGATAGCACTGATGAAGCAATAGAATATGCTCTAGAAGTAATGGAAAAAAGTAAAATGCAATCTCTTCAAGAAAAAGCAAGAACTAATACTTATAATGACAAAAATAAGATACCCGCATCATTACTCAGAGAGAGAGAAAAGTTACGATCAGAACTCACACCCTTACGAGAACTATTTGCAATGGACAGTCTAATTACAACAGAATTAGAATCTAAATATCTGAACCTAAGCAAGTCCTTAGAAAAAATAAATCAAAATATAGTTGCAAAATATCCTCAGCACTATCAGCATATGCTAAATCAAAAAACGACAACATTACAGGAAGTACAAAAATCTATATTATCGGACTCTCTAGCTATCGTACACTATTTTATAACTGATACTAGTCTGTACAGCTTAGTATTAAGTAATCTCGGATCTAATATTTATCAGACAAAACTCAACATACCGATTAATGTACAGATAGATACTTTTAGAGTGTATACGAACAAATCACAGTTGACTAATGCTAATAAAATATTAGAGCAGTTTTCAGATTTATTAGTTAGAAATATTCCTGAGTTCTTAAGCTTTGAAAAAATAAAATTGATACCCCATAAGGAGCTTTGGTTTATTCCATTCGAGGCGCTTCAACAAAAAAATGGTAAACAGTTATTGTATACAAATAATATTTCTTTTGCAAACACTCTGAGCTTGCTTGTACATCAAAATAATATACAGTCTAAAGGTAATAACAAGGTACTAGCATTTGCCCCTAAGTATACACTAGATAATCAGCTGGATTCGCCTGTCACGAGAGCAGGACTCAGTCCTCTACCAGGTGCGAGAAATGAAGTCCAACAAATAGAATCTATTGTAGCTACAGATATCTACATAGATGAAGCAGGAACAAAATCAAATTTTTTATCCAATGTCGCTGATTATGAAATATTACATCTAGCCATGCATAATATCATCGATTCATTAGGAAATCCTAATTTGATATTCTATAAAAGCGATCCTGACTCTACAGAATTGCTAAGCTCTTCTGAACTGAGCACACTAGATCTTAACGCAGACCTTGCCGTTATTTCCGCTTGTAATACCGCTTATGGAAAAATACAAAGCGGATCTGGCATTAGGTCTATCTCGCATGCGTTTGCCTATGCTGGTATTCCTAGCATAGTAATGACGCTCTGGCAAATACCCGATGAATCGAGTTCTAAGATTATAGTAGAATTCTATAAAAACCTAGCCTCTGGCCAACCTAAAGACCTGGCACTTAGAAATGCTAAAATCTCCTACCTAGCTGATGACGGCATCCCGGCCAATCTCAAAACCTATGACAAATGGGCAGGATTTGTTCTCGAAGGAAATAACAGCGCAATCGATCTAAAAGATAACGATTACTTATTCTCCTGGACCCAGTTTTTATTAGGATTACTGGCAGTAGGTTTTGTGTTATTTATTTTAAAAAGGAAAAAATAAGCCTTTCTGATTCACCTTTCTCTTTTCTGTAGAACATTACTACAGAATGGCTACTCTACAAAATAAGTAGACTGCTACATTTTTTATTTAATAACCGCATAAACAAAATCGTATGAAGTGCATTCTACCGATAACATTATTCCTATGCCTACATTTAGTCTCCTATGCTCAGAAAATAGAAAGACAGGTCGTGGCATCCGGAGGTAACGATGGAGATTTTTCTTCGTTTACAATAGGGCAACCTGTCGTAGGCACTAGTTTTAGCAATTCTATAATTGCAACCCAAGGTTATCAGCAACCACTAGTTGATAATACTATGGTGAACACTTTTGATCCAGAAATCATCACTTCCGTAATTACTTTTCCGAACCCTGTTATATCATCTTTTTGGATACAGGCAGCATTCGAGATCCCAATCAGCGGAAGTATACAACTACTTTCCATTCTAGGAGAATCTGTACGCAATTCCAGTTTTGACAAGACAAGTAATCTATCTGAAAAAATCGATGTAAGCAATCTTACATCTACTGTATATATACTGAACATGTACACATCAGCTGGTCAACTATTAGCTACGAAAAAAATATTGATTCAAAATTAAAAAATAAACCTAATGAAAAACTTTAGAATAATTCAACTACTTCTACTTAATATTATCATATGTGGATCTGTGTTTGCTCAAGGCAATTTCCACAGGTTCCACTACCAGGCTGCTCTGAGAAATACAGATGGAACAACTATCTCTAATGAAAATATAGATGTCAGTATTTCCATAACGGATGGCGATGGCAATGGCGTTTATGGAGAAACACAATCCACGACAACTAATGCTTTTGGTATGTTCAATATTGTTGTAGGATCTGATGCAGATGCCTCAGAATTTGAGAATATCGAATGGGGAACAACTAGATACTTTTTAGAAGCTAGTGTTTCCAGTTCTCAAGGAAGTCAAGATCTCGGAAGATCAGAAATATTAGGCGCCCCCTTTGCTAATGTTGCCAATACTGCTAATAGTGGAGAAGTAGGACCACCCGGTCCTAAGGGTGATGCTGGTGATCAGGGACCTAAAGGTGATCAAGGCGAACAAGGTCAACAAGGAATCCAAGGTATTCCTGGAGAAAATGGTGAAGACGGAAGTGGCGTTACAATTGTAGGTTCAGTTCCAAATTCCAATAGTTTGCCACCCAACTATACTGGTGATATAGGAGACATGTTTATTACTGATGATTCAGGTCAAGGATATGTTTGGGACGGAGATAACTGGATTCAGATAGGACAAATACAAGGCCCTGAAGGAATCCAGGGCCCTCAAGGAATTCAAGGTGAACAAGGAGATGAAGGTCCGCAAGGAATTCAAGGCATTCCTGGTCCAGCTGGTGAAGATGGCAATGACGGACAGAACGGTGTAGATGGGCAAGATGGTGTTCAAGGTATACAAGGTATACCAGGAGAAGACGGTACAGATGGTCAAAATGGCATGGATGGTGCACAAGGGATTCAAGGCATACCAGGACAGGATGGCGCTGATGGACAACAAGGGATTCAAGGTATACCAGGACCAGCAGGAAATTACACAGCAGGGACGGGTATTAATATTACGAATGATATCATAACTAATTCCGGAGATACCAATGCTAATGATGATATCAATGATGGTGATGTTGCAGGTGGAGATCTAGCAGGCACTTTTCCAGATCCAACTGTATGGCGTTTATGGGGAATTCCTATACAATTTCCAGATACAGATCAAGGTGCTGTACTTACCCTTAATGAAGACAATAACGGTCCTCTTTTCACCTGGGAATTTCCTCTATCGTCTGCATGGGCAAACTTAGGAAACTCTCTTAGTTATCAAAATGACGTTATCGTAACATCAGGGGCTGATCCTAGTATCGAGCTTTTATCATCTGAAGGCACTTCTGCACTTATAGAAAATCGAAATGATAATTTAAGAATTTCGGTGGGAGGGATAAATTCCCCAGATCTGATATATGATGAAAGTGACGGTGCTTTTGAACCATGGAGTACTAATGTTGTAAATTTAGGTAGATCTGGATTTAGGTGGAGAGAAGTATGGTCAACAAATGGCATCAACCAGTCTTCAGATAGAAGACTTAAAAAAGAAATAATAGCAATCAATTCTGGCTTGTCAAAAATCAATGCGCTAAATCCAGTAAGCTATAAATGGATAAAAGGACATCAGAAAAAGCAACTAGGATTTATTGCACAAGAAGTAGAAGAAATTCTGCCCGAAGTTGTCTCTCACATAGTTCTTACCGAAGCGGAAAAAGCAGAAGCTACTGCTCAAGGAAGAATTCTAAACGAAGATAGTTACGGAATGAATTACGCTGCTATCATACCTGTCCTAGTGAAAGCAGTCCAAGAACTTTCAGAAGAAAATGAAGTGCTTAAACAAAAAATAGAAAACTTAGAAAAGAAGTAATTGGTACTTGAAAATAAAACAAGAAGCACGTGAATTATTAAATAGTTGGGCGGTGCTAAATAAAAATAGTGCTGCCCAAATTAATCCCTTCAGATCAAACCAAATAAGATGACCCCTATCATTAAACTAAGTAGTATACTCATTCTATTTTTATGTATGGCTACTTCAGTCTCTTCTCAGAGGACTAGACCTAATTCCAGTAATGCAAGATCTACTCCAAGTAGCAACTCTAATGTATTCAGTTCTATAGACGATTGTACTACGAGCGAATGCGATTGCTGTGTATATCTTAGCAGCAGTAGAAGTATATGTAAAACAAGAAATGCATTGACAGAAGGCATAGAAGAACGCTGGGGCGAACGAAAAAACTTAGTGATCAATGGGCAGACTTTTGAGATCTGGAACACTACATCTGAGCAAGAAACAATCATCGAAGATATCCTAAGCAGACTTCCCTATGCCTATCTTGATGCACTTCCTACACATATCAGAATAGGAAATCCTAGAACAGGTGGTATGCGCGTACCGTCAGGAGGCAGAGTAGGTGGCGGATCTCTGCGATGCCATGAATTGGACGAATTCACAACACATTACGAATACATTATTATTCATCCTAGAGTATTTACAACCAGAGGCGAAAATCCCGCGCTAACCATCTATCATGAAGCAGGGCATTTTATTGACAGACATTTTAATATTTCACAAAACCTGATCAATGCAACTGGAGAAGCAGGTAGAGCCAATAGAGAAAACTTCGCAAGTTACATCGCCAGCTACAGGGGTGATTCTAGAGGTAATGACGAGGTGATCGCACAAGGAATTATGTACCACTTCAAGAAAACCTACTTCCCTAGAATGAGAGGAGATGGAACTCCAGCCCCATATGGTACAAGCGCTAGGTATCCTATCTGGCTGAGAGATATTATCAGAGCAGATATAGCTAGCAGAGACTAATCAACTTTTATTTTTTAGAAATTACATTTACAGTGCTAAAAGGAATAATAACAGGAATATGTCTCTGCATCGCTCTCATAGGTTCTGCACAGGATATAGAGAATATAATAAAAAGTGACCCCATAAAATTTAGTGGAAACCTGAGTATAAGTGGGAGTAGTTTTACTACGAGTCGTGACCTAGGAGATAGGTCTCCATATTCTTATTCTATCCAAGGGACTCCCACCCTATCCATCTATAGTTTTAAGATTCCTATTACCATATCGATAAGGGATAGCAAATTTAACTTTTCTAATCAGATCAGTAGAATATCTATTAATCCTAAATACAAATTTGTACAATTATTTATTGGGTCAAGAAGTTATCAATTCTCTCCATATACGCTTGCTGGTCAAAATATAAATGGATTAGGACTAGAACTGACACCTGGGAATTTCAGATTTACACTTATTAAAGGTAAGATGGAAAATTTACTCCCACAGATAGACACTATGGTCTATGGTACCGAACTAATACCAGTATATCAGCGAGATGCTCTGGCCGCTAGATTAGGTTTCAATTCAGCTATTGCAGATATAGAATTCATGGCGCTAAAGGCGAAGGACCAACTCGATCCTCCTGTAGAAATTTTAGACAGTCTAAGAAGTACACTTACGCCAGAAGAAAATCTTGTACTCGGTCTACGTGTAGAAACAACCATCGCTCGTCTGTTTACAATGGGTCTTAATATGGGTGGAAGTGTATTCACAAATGATCATACAAACGATACTATAGCCATAGAAGAAACGTATCAAGAATTAGCTAGTTCTACCCTGACGCCTACTACTTCCACTAGGTTCAGCTACGCCGGAGATATATTCGCTAGAGTAAACTATAAAGGATTTACTATAGGTCTCAAAGTAAAACAAATAGAGCCCTTGTATAGAACCCTGGGTCTATACTATACACAAAATGATTTCAGAAACATTACCCTAAACACACGTATCCCCTTGTTCAAAAGAAAATTATTTATTGGCCTTACCTACGGTGTACAGAGGAATAATCTAAGAGAAATTAGACTCAGAACCAACAAAAGAAATATCGTATCTGCACAGATGAATTATAACTCAGGAAAAGTACTGAGCCTAACTGCAAATTATTCCAACTTCTCGCAGGACCAAAGTCCAGGCTTAGTAGCGGTAGAGGATACGCTCCGATATGCTCAGGTCTCTAAAAACCTAACGCTAGTTCCTAGGTTACAATTTAGAAATGAAAGTACCACACAAAACATCACACTTTCTTTAGTAAGATTCGGCCTTGAAGATTTGAGTACATTTTATGATGAGCCTAGGAATTCCACATCTCTTATCACCAGCTTAGGCTATAATATCAAGTGGAAAAATAGTGGCTTGGGAATCAAGCTCGGAGGAAATTATAATACTACGGAAAGCATAGAAATTGCTACTAGAAGATATGGCGGCACTTTGGGTCTGAGTAAGAAGCTAGGGAAAAAATCTTCTATCTCTCTTTCTACTACTTACAATATAAGATCTAACGAATTCACCCGCATAGGAAGTATATCTAATACCAGACTATCTCTACGATTTACACCTGTAAAAAAACAACGATTCTCGCTTAACCTAAGTAATCTACTTAGAAGATTCGAATCAAGAGAAAATACGAATGACATCAGAATCAATGCATCTTACAGTATGTCATTTTAAATAACAGCTAACACCAAAACAATGAAGACTTCAACCAAAATCATATCCCTCCTCATCGTCTTTTTCCTATCTCTTCAAGTAAAGGCTCAAGATACGCCCGTCAATCTAGATCTATCTATTTCTCCTCCTTATGCACTCGAGCTAGAAGCATATCTGGAGTATGAGTTTAATATATTAATGACCATCACAAACACTGGTCCTAGTAATCTAGATCTGAAATTTGCAGCTACGCTGACAGGTGATAATGGAATTTCCATCAGTACGGATCTTAGCGCAACACCTCCAGAACCTATCAGTCTTAACTCTGGTTCCACTCGGGTATTTACAGGTAATGATTTCTCTGATCTATACATAGGTTTCCAAGAAAGCGATATAGTTATTACTGGTGCTAGTCCAGAACTAAGAGATTATGTATATGTCAATAGAATCTTACCAGAAGGCAATTATACTTTATGTATTCAAGCATTAGAATATACTACAAACATAGAACTATCTATGGGAGATCCCTTAGGCTGCGCTGAATTTGAAATTATATTTCCTGATAGACCTATTATAACCAGCCCATTGGATGAGCAGACGATAACTGAGAACCCTACACAAACTATTAATGTCTCATGGCTAGCACCAGGAACAGCATCACCTGATATATTACTAAGAACAATCTACAATTTGAAAATTGTAGATATGACTAAATACTCCGAGCTAAGTCCAGAGCAAGCTATGCTAGATCCTGGAGTAGATTTTATTTTACTGGAAACAGATATTGGAGGAAACAGTTTTATCGCTGATGATTTAGATCTAATCGAAGGTCACGACTATGCGTTCAGAGTTACCGCTTTTGACATAGAAGGGGCTATTGCTTACCAGTTCGATGGACATAGCGAAGTTGTTGTTGCGCCCTATGGAGAAGCTGGACCTGAACAAGGTATACAGATTATAAAACCTCAGAATGAAGATGTACTTCTATATAGTGAGAACCCACAGTTTATCTGGAGCTTACCCACAACAAATGGTGAAATTCCAGATGACATGAGCACCATTCTTGCCTTTGTGGATATAACAGAACATGGATTAGAAAATATAAATAGCTTAGACGAGTTTAATGCTAATAAGGATTATCAATCCGTGATAGGTATAGATAATAGTCGAACAAGCTGGATCATAAGCGATGAGAATCATGTAGCTGCTGGACTTACTCTAAATCTTATCCATGATCACACCTACTCTTTACATATGTATACTGCTCCAGAGGGAGCTGATTTCCAAAATGCATTGCATTCAGAATTTATACACTTTACCTATTCCAGTGTAGTTCGTCCTACTATCATCACTCCTGCGGATGAAGGTATTCTGAGTCTTAATGACGAACCACATATAGAATGGACCCTTCCCGTTATAGAAGGAGAAATACCTACGGATATAAGAACTGTAATCTCTATAATTGATTTGACAGAAAATGACCTAGAACCTATTAGCACTAGCGAAGAATTCAATGCTTCTGGTTCATTACAATCCGCAATAGGCGTAGACAACAGTAGAACAACTTGGAACCTATCAGATACAGATGTCGTAGAGGCAGGAATAGATCTTAGCTTTACTGACGGACACAGGTATAGCATGTTAGTAAAGTGTTTTGAAGAAAGTAATCCTATATCTGAAGGGTATGAATCTTTGTTTCACACCTTTACCTATTCTTCAGATGGAGAAGAAGAAGAGGAGCACGTATGCATCGTAGAAGAAGGTGAAGAAGCAGATTGTAGTGCGCCTGTTACAGAATTATATTTTCCACCTAACGCAGATACCATCCCATTCAATTACGTACCCTTCATGATCAAGTTTGATCCGTACTGTGAAGATTATAAACAACTAAATTATGACTACAAATTATATACACTGCCTCATACGGAAATAGATGGTCGATCTGAAGAACTGAGATGGGGACCAGGTGGACCATTACAATATCTTATCGATCAAGGCATTCCAGATGTAGATGAAAATAGAGCAAGATATTTCATGATGAATGATAATGCTACGACTCCTGTTTTACAACGAGCAGAAGCATACAAGTATAGTGCAGAAGGTACTATGGAAATGCGAGATAGAACAGAACATGACTTCGATTTGGAAAATACTTTTGTAGCAGGCATGCCCACTCCAGGATTATTTGAGCCTGAGAACTTAGATACGATTATACCAGGGGAAATAAGCTTCAGTTGGGACAACGGCATGATTCCTCATCATGGGTTCCCAGATGTATCGCACCTTATAAGAATGCATGGGTCTACTGAAGAAGATAATACTATATTCGGAGAGGTAAATGAACACTGGGTCATCCAAGTTTCCACGACTAATCAATTTCAGGCAGCCGATCTGGTAACAGCTTCTAGTGACGTGATCTATGCATCTGACGTGTCCTCTCAGGAAGACCTATTCGGTACTGTTTATCTCACAAATGACTTAAATAAATCCATCACTACGCCAGGCAAATATTTCTGGAGAGTCGTGTGGTTAAAAGAACCTGGAGGATCAGTAGCTTCAGCCATATCAGAAGACAATCTTACAAGTCATTATCTAAGTGATAATGACTTTTATCACAGCAGTCCAGTATGGTCATTTGTACTAGATCCAAATGCTGAAGGAGAACCAATTTCTGGCGGAGGAGAACCAATAGCTGAAAATGATGAGACGGATTGTTCTACGGGTTGTGAAGTTCCAGAATTCTCTATGATCGCCTCTTCTAGTGCGAATGAAATCACAAGCTTCAAAGCAGGGTACTTTGCCGTAAAAGAATTAGAAATTACCAGTAATAGTGGAGGAAGACTAAGCGGTGAAGGAGAGGTAACGATCGACTTTATGAACAATGTAAAGGTAAAAGTAGAATTTACTAATATAAGACTCAATAGCGAGCTTAGGCTAGTAGAAGGAGAGGTAAAAGCTCAGACAGAAGACACCCCATTTAACCTAGGAGATATCAATAGTAATATTGCTGGCGGAGCAGAAGTGGTAGGCGTAGATGGTCAGGTCAATAGCTGGCTAGAAGAAAATGCCGAAGAAGGCAGAATTGTTTCAGCATTTATATCAGATAGAGCAATAGGAATGCCTATAGGAATAGAACGCGATATCAGAGAACACAAACTACTAATCGGAATAACAGATTTTATTTTAGGTCCTTCGGGAGCTAGGGTAAAGATATTGTATGAGCAGCATTTCGAAAAGATGCGGACAGATCAGTGGCTATCTATTGCAGGAGAAGTCTGTATCAAACCCTCCGGATTTGGTGCAGAAGTATTACTACATATGAATAGAGATCTAGTCATAGAAGACTACTGGGAAGAAGATCCAGAGCAAAGAGACATTAAGTACATTATAAAAGGAAGCAATAGTTCAGATCCAGATGAGATAAGAGCAAACTCCACGCATATAGAATTCCAATGTGCTTGTGTTGAAAGTTTTGCTATCAGAATGGAGGCAGAATTTGATGAAGACAAACTAGTCAAAGATTCAGAATCGGGAGAACCAGGTACAGGGCCTGTAAAGGCATATCTAGATTTTAATCTTAGGAGAGAACGTGCATGTCAAAACGAGGATGATCGAGAAGAGTTATCAGAAGCAGTTGCTGCTAGATCTAGAGCTAATAATTTTATGATACGCTACACGATGGACCCGTTTCAGATCAAGGGTCTAGAAGGATGGGGGTTTCATGTTACTGAGGGGTATTTTGATTTCTCTAGTGTAGAAAATCCTACGGGAATGAGTTTCTCCGCAGACTATGACCATGCTGCACTAAGCCCTCCAGATGGGGCGAGTTCAGATGAAAGTAGTGCCCTAGCCAATACGTGGACAGGATTCTATATGAAACAAATATCTGTAAAGGCACCTTCCGATTTTTACGAAAATAATGCGGATAGAAGGCTACACGCTGGGATAGAAAATCTATTCATAGATGACACAGGATTCTCAGGAGAAATTTTTGCAGAGAACATTGTTTCCCTTGGGGAAGGTGAAATAGATAAGTGCAGATTTTCCATAGATGACTTTAGATTACGAATCATTCAGAATGTTTTTAGAGAGGGAGAACTGAGTGGAAAATTTGCTATTCCCATTACAGACGCTGATATACCTTATGAGGCGGTTCTGGCATATACCGTTCCAGATAGTGATTCTGATTCCAGCAGTTCCTCAGAGGATGCAGAACCAGATTCGGAATGGGGATTCTTCATGAGTATACAGCCTTCTGGGAAAATAAATACGCCAGCATTTATGGGTACTATAACGCTAGAAGATAATTCTTATGTACATGTCAAATACGGAGAAGTACCAGAAGAATTTGTAGATGACGAGGGCTATGATGAAGATAGAAATGGATTTGCTTTATTCTTTGACGGGGAGATGGATTTTACGACCTCGATTATAGGAGAAACAGATCTAGCAACAGATGATGCAGATAGCAATACACCCTTCAGTTTTACAGGGATGCAATTTGATTTGACTTATAATAACATAGACGGGTTCGACTGGAATCATGCCTGGGCAAGTCCACAGAAATATATGGGTGCTAATATGGATGGCAGTCCTCCAGATGAAGATGAAAAAGGAGTCATGGGATTTCCAGTCAGTATAACTAATCTAGAAGTAACGAGCAGATTTGGTGAAGGAACCTGCATAGGAGCAGATCTAGAATTTACTATCGCCATCAATTTAATGGATGATGATGATGGTGGATTTGCTGCATCGGCAGATATGGCAATAGGTGCATCTTATGATCTGGAGAAAAAGAGATTTGTATTCGATGGACTTAATGTCAGTTGTATAACGGTAGGAGCAAGTACTGCCAGTGAATCATCTGGCTCTAGTGGTGGTACTGAAAGTTCAGGAATCACTTTTAACGGAGAATTATGCTTCTATGATGAAGACCCCTATTGCGGAGAAATCATATCTGGTATTAAAGGAAGTCTAGAAATAGGTTTGCCTGTTGCCACTATAAATCTAGAAGCTATGTTTGCCAGTGCCGGAGATTATAGATTCTGGTACGTAGATGGCAAAGTGGTAGCAAATGGTGGTGGAAAAATTGCTCAGATCGGTGCTCTAGACCTGATTGGATTGAGTGGTGGCATATACTATAACATGAGATTAGATAATGGTGGTACTCCTGATGATAATGGATACAATACACAGCTAGTGGGTAATGCCAAGGCCTTGCACGGGGAAGATACTAGTGGCGATGATGAGTGTGTAACAGCAAGTGGATTTAGAGCTCTTCCATCCGAGGGTTCCTATATATTCAAAGTAGGATTAGCATTAGCTACAGCAGGCGATCATTCTGTATTTAATATAGATGTGGGTGCTACGGCGGCTATGACTAGCGGTAGAGGGCTGACCCATTTCAGTATTATCGGTGATGGCTATATCATGGCCAAAGTAAGTGAGAGAGCTACTGCGCCTATCAAGGCAGATATCAATATTAGTTTTGACAAATATGAGGATAGAAAAGTCTTTGATGCAGGGTTCGCGATCTATGTAGATTTTGAGAATGATCCTTTGTTTATCAAAGGAGTCTCTAGCAAGACTGCTTTTGACGGTGTAACAAGGAGTCAGTTTGTACATGCGAATTTCCATCTAGAGTCCCCTAATGTAGGAGATGCGATCTGGGCATTTAAAATGGGAAGCCCTAGTGATCCCGGAGGGATAGAGGCACGTGTCTCAGAAATTCTACGATTTAGGGTTAGGAATTATATCCAAGTAGGTAATAATGTAGATGAAGGATTTATGTCATTACCGCCGCTGATTACTGAGTTACTAGACCTGCCAACAGAAGGAGATAGTCAGAACGGACTAGCAGGAGGAGATAGGTACGGAGGAGAATCAGATAGAGGTTTTGGGAACAGTTCTTTGGTAAGTTCTGGTCAAGGTTTCATCATGGGACTATCGGCAGAATTAGACTTGGACCTAGATGCATTTTTGCTCTATGCCACATTTAGAGTTGCCCTAGGTTTTGATATAAATGTATTAAAATATGATGGAGGGGTATGTTATACGAGTGAAGGAACAACTATAGACCCTATAGGTAATGATGGCTGGTACGCAACAGGTCAAATGTATGCAGGTGTGCAAGGAGAAGTAGGCCTACAGATCAAATTCTTCGGAACCCATCGCATCCATCTCTTCCGTCTCGGCGCAGCATTCCTAATCCAAGGAGGTTTTCCTAATCCGGTGTGGGCAGAAGGAAGAGCAGGTGTGCATTATAGTGTGTTAGGCGGACTATTTGAAGGCTCCGCTAACTTTAATTTTAGCGTAGGAGAAAAATGTACACCGCCGAGAACAGATCCATTTGGGTTTGCAGTAATTAATGAATTTATGCCTGCTAATGGCGCAACAAATGTCAGTCCTTTTACGCGTCCCAAGGTGAGTTTCAATCTACCGATTAACACCATACTGGAGATTCCAATTATGGAAGAAAATACGGATGGAGAAACCGTTCCTAGAATAGAGAAACTCAAGCCACTTATAAGTAAAGTAGAATTAAGAAATGCTAATAATAATCAACTAATAGAATTAATCAACCCAAGCTATTCTCTTAATTCTGATAGAACAGTAGCTACTATCAATAGAAAGAATCCACAAGAGAATAAGCGTTTAAAATTATATGTAAAATTATCTGCCACTCGACTAGAGAATGGAAGCTGGAAGGCTGTAAGATGGCCAGAAGCTGCTGAGAAGAGTGGTTACTGGAGTGAAGACTCCACAATCGTATTCAGGACAGGTGATCTACCAGAAAGAATTCCTATGGAAATGGTGAAAGATGGAAATCCTATTCCTTTACAACGTTATTTTCTAAAGGGTGGACCAAATTATATAAGTAAAGGAAAGATATCATTTTTTGATGCACTCGGCAGTGCTTACTTTAAGCCTTCAGATGAGAGTGGAAACTATACCTATAAGGTGAAATTTTATGACATGGATGGGTCAGATCCGTTAGTAACTCCGCTTACCCTAAATTATAATCAGACCACAATCAACTTTGATATCCCTGCAGGATTACAAAATGATGAGATCTACAATCTACAAGTTGTGCGAGTGAAAAACACGAATACAGGGAATACAATTGTAGGAGGTGAAAATATCTCATTAGGCGATATTGCTGGTATGAATCCATCCAATGATTTTCTCCTAGGAGACAAATGGAAAGAATCATTTATGCTGAAATATGATGATATAAAATTTACCGGTTTGTTTAACAAAATGGATTTTGTTTCTAGAGCACGAAAACTTATCCCTGGAGAAGATGGGGGTGATCCTGATGAGACGATAGTATTGGTATACCCTTTCAAGACCTCTAAGTTCTCTACGCTACCAGAAAAACTACAGGGATCAGATGCAGATATGACGATGTTAACTTCAGGATCTGGAGAATTTACCTCAGCAGAACCGTGGGTAGAACTACGATCTGAAGAAGGATTTGACATTTTTGACCTTTTAGGATTTACAAAAGTGCATGATGGGAGAACATATAAGCGAGGGCCACTAGTTGCATTGATGCCAGACTTCAATAATAACTTCTGGAA
>ENA-ORXT01001264-ORXT01001264.1-marine-metagenome-genome-assembly--contig:-NODE-1264-length-34917-cov-4.185017_pt1 | contig 34917 bp, 29 predicted proteins | sample MGYA00237868_ERZ511482 | MGnify/ENA metagenome assembly ERZ511482 | reverse complement strand
TTGCGCGGCGTTCTTGAGCTGCTGCTCGAGTAGTCATAACTTGTTTGAGCAACCGCGTGATGCCATAGAGCAAAGCCAAACCCAAGCTTAAATGAGCCTTAACCCGACCGATATGTTAGGTTAAGGCTCTTATAAAATCGAGACCATTCTTCTTAAAGTTTTTTTCCCTGAAGTACCGGGCCAAGCGACTAAAAACTTAATGCTGGAAAGCAAATTATTGTCGTAACCAGGGGGAAATCTTAACATTACCGATCGCTTATTGATCGTTTCTTAACAATGCATCGTCCTATGAGACACGCTCGTCTGGTGACAACACGCTACCTTGTGCTCACCAAGGAGCCGCATCGCAACTGCTTGTTGTGTAGCCCCTATTAACCCCATTCTTTTTTTCACCTAAATACACAATATCATGCGTTCCTTATTCCTAACCTGCCTCCTGGCGGTACTATCCTTCACTGCCTCTGCCCAAGTAGACGCTAAACTCAACGTCGGTTCCGCCATCTTTGGTGGCCTCGGCGTCGCCGCCGACTTCGCCCTCAGCGAAAAGTTATCTGTTTCTGCCGGCCTGGGTTATGCCCGTACGAAGGGCAGCGTCGCCTTTGGCAATAACAGTTCCGAATTCAAATACACCCGTTTTCGCATCATTCCCGAGTTCCGCTACTACCTCAACCCGCGCAACGGTGCCGATCGTTTCTTCGTGGGAAGCTACGGTAAGGTTTCTTTCGTAAACGCCTCCGATGGCGACAGCGCCAACGACGATAAGGCGACAATCGGTGCCCTCGGCGTTCTGGTTGGCAACAAATGGGTGACCGACGGTGGCTTCATGTTCGAGCTTAACTTCGGTATCGGCCGCAACGCCTCACTCGGTTCTAACGACGACAACGAAGTCGACGTTTTCGATAACGTACTCGGCATCGACATCCGGCTGGGCATCATCGCCGGTTACCGCTTTGGTAGCTAACCGATGATTCGCCCAAGACTGATGACGGCTCTCCTCCCTTTACCGGGGTGAGGGCCGTTGTTTGTTTGGCGCTACCCCGACAGCTTTCTGGGCGCGGATGCAGGTGCAAGGTAATTTTTAAATAGCCTGGAAACAGCTCCCCGCAGCCGTTCAGGAAAACGGCGGCAACCGTAACTTTGCCCCAAAACAGTTCCGCCATGAAGAAGAAAGCCATTGCCCGGGCCAAAGCCCGATCCGCCGACCGTCAGGCGTTCGTGCTCAACGTGCGCGACGAATACCTGGCGGGAAACCTGATGCCGCTGCGGGCCAACGGTGGCCTCGGCTTCGTCGTGCACGAGCGGGGCGAAGGTAAACCGGCCAGACGGGGAAAGGTAGCTGAGGTTCACTACGTCGGGGTACTGGCAAGCGACGGATTCGTGTTCGACGAGTCCTTCAGCGCGGGTCGGGCGATCAAATTTCAGCTGGGGCGGGGCGAGGTGATCGGAGGCTGGGACATCGGCATCGGCCTGCTTAATACGGGAGACAAGGCAACGCTGTTCCTCCCACCCGAACTCGGCTACGGTAAGGAGGGGGTGGAGGATATCCCGGGAGAAAGCGAGCTGATATTTTACGTTGAGTTACTCGGGGTGGGTTAAGGGATAGGGGGGTGATCTGATGTTCTTTGGTGGCTGAGCAAGCGCGAGCCGTCGTTTCTTCAGGTACTCGGCCCACCGGGCCAGGGCCTAATTGGTTACCAGCACCCGCCGGCTCCAGTTTGCCCGCCCGTCGGGGCCAGCGCCGGAAAGAAGGTAAATACCGGGTTGGAGGTTTTCGGGTAGTTGAAAGACCTGGGTGGGCTGACCCTCAGCGGTGGTTTGTTCAGTGATGACCGAGCCGAGCACGCTCCTTAAAATCAGCCTTTGCACCTGCGGCCCCGCCTCCAGATCCACCCTGATCATTTTTCCGGCAACGGCGGGGTTGGGATACACCCTTACGGCAGCCGCTTCGGATACCGGCTCCATCTGCTCCGCCAAACGGGCGGGTGGCGCAACGCGCCGGTCTTGCGGCACCTCTACGATTAATTTGTCGGAGGGCTCGCCGGCACCGGCCTTACCCGCCACCTGCGCCAAAAATTTGCGGGCGGAAGACCACCACGGCAGCAGGCGTACGGCGTAGTCTTCCACCTCGCCGTAAAAGCCGGTAGCGCAGGGGCCTTCGTAACCGCCGTAGCTCATCACCACCCGCAGGCGCGAGATGCCGTAGCGGCCGAAGTAAGTCGGTAGGCCGACCGTAGCGGAGTTGCCACCGCTGCCGTTCCATTGGTGGATCATTTCGCCGGCATCGGTCCAGTCGCCGTCGCGGTTCATATCCAGGTAGAAGCGCCAGTACTCGCGGTAGTTCCCGTTCACATATCCGGGAGCGTACGTAAGGGTGAGCGCATCGCCGCCCCGCAGGCGGTATTCACGGGTGAAGAATACCTGGCCACCGTTGTCGCCGGAGTTATAGATCCGGTTGCTGGTGGAAGAGTTGAAGCGCACCGACTGTATGTACTCGTAACCCGTATCCCCCGAGGCCAGGCATAAGGCTCCCTGATAGTGTGGAGATTGCAGGTCCACGATCCCCCAACACGAATTCTCATTTCCGGAATCATCAACGACCGTAACGGTGTAAGAAGTGGAGCCGTAGTAAGTAAGACTGCCGACGGTAACGAAGCTTTCCGCGACGCCGCAATTGTCCGATATTCCAACGGTGACCTCATCGGCGAACAGGGCATCGGGGAGCGCAGTAGGGTCGTCCAGGGTCAGGGTGACCCGGGAGAAGCAGGCCACGTTCGGGGCGGTTTTGTCTTCTACCAAAACACTGGTGCGGCAGGTGCGGGTACGAAAACCGTTGTTGGCCACCAGGGTCACCTCGGAGGTGCCGAGGGGCAGCACCCTGGGTAAAACCGACAGTGAAAGCGTACCAAAAGTAGTATAGCTCCCTTCGTCGATCATGGCCGGCGTAACGTTTACCCGGCAGTCGTTGCCGACGGCCGCATTGATCTGCCCCCGACAGATCGCGGTCGGGTAAAGGTTGAAGTTGAACTGGGCGCTGAGCGTAGTAGCTAAAGCCAGCAAGGAAAACAGTAAGGTGTAACGGTTTTGCATTAGGGGAGGATTTCCCGTTTATGCACCATGAATTGAAACCGTTACCCCGGCACCGGTATTTACTCGGATAAGAAAACCTTCAGCCCCAGCCGGCCGCGCACTTCCCGCTGCGCTTCGCCGGAGACGGGTGCGGCGTAGAGCACTTCAGCATCGAGGGCAACGTGGCTACTTAACGATAAGAGCGTTCCCGCACCCGCCTGGAGGTGTAAAGCGCTTTGCGTATCGATGATCTCCTGTCCGGCGTTCCCTCCAAACGACAGTGTGCTGCTCTGCTTGATATGACTGAATCGTGAGCGCGCCAAGAGGTAGGGCCGCAGACGGGAAATGAGGGCGGGGAAGAAACGCCCACCAATCATTGCGGTGATCCGTAGCTCATCGGAGTTGCTGTTGAAGCGTCTTTGAAAGTTATTGTCGGAGATGAACCGATCCGTATTCACCGAGAACCCCGCTTCCACCATCCAGCGATCGTGGAGGAAATAGCCACCGCTCACGTTCAGGTCGGCAATAAGGTTAAGCGTCTCATCACGGCCACGATGCCCTATCAGTATGTTTCCGATCGCGGGGTCGATCATGATGCTGCCCCGCACCAGCGCCGGCCCCGCCGACTTACCGGAACCACCGCCGATGAGGGCGTTGAGGCGGAGTTCGAACTCGGTGTAATTAAGTCCTGATGCCCGGGCGTTGTAGCGCAACAGGGCGGAGGCGGCAACGTCGCCGGCCAGGCGGGTTTCCGCCCCACCCCCAAAATGAAAGTTGGTTTCATAGTTACTCCCGAAGCCATAGTCTCCGACGGTACCGAAGCCAAGCTGAGCGAAGAAGTTGATTTTCTTTCCCGGGCGATCGGTGACGTAGTAACGGACGAAAGGGTCCAGAAAGTAATTACTTTCATCCCACCCATCAAAGGATTTGGTGCCGACATAAAGATCGGTGCCGACCAGGAGCCGGTTGGTGATAAAATAACCGATGCGGGAAGACCGGGCTCGCCACGTGACACCACCCTCATCACCGCCGATGCGGTTGACTCCTGTACCCGTTAAGCGGCTAAAAGCATCGGTATCATCTGAGATGACACGCTCGGCGGAAAGGCTGGTGTTGCCCGACAGGTAAAAGTGACCTTTGCGGGACTGGGCGAACGCAGCAAGTGTGGTGAGAAAGAACAAGAGGGTAAGAGTGAAACGCATATTGCGGTGATTTTTAAGTGGAGATAAATGTAGGTCAAAGCAGGAGAAACTGATCATCAAAGACGGAAGTTTAAATAAAATGAACCGCGGGGTTCAGCCCGGCGACTTACTCCCCGGCCGGACCGGTTTTTAACTTACGCTTACGTTTTTTACCAAGAATAACCCGCAACCCGAGATTACCGGACAACCCGCCAAAATTATTCGTAAAGTTTGGGCGTAGCCCGCGCTGAAATCAATCGCCAGGCGCTCGTTGAGTTGGTGCAGAAATCCCGCTTTGGCGTAGACGGAGAAGGCATCGTAACCCGAAGAGCGGTCGCCGACATACGCTGAAGTTTCACGCCAGTGAACGTGCTCGTACCTGAGGCCCGCCCCCATGTAGGGCTTAAAGCGCCGGCCGGGTAAGAGGATATAACGTCCGCCGAGGGATGCCTCAAAGCTCCGGTCAGATAGTTACGCGGGATCGTGGAAGTGCCCAAATCCGGATAATTTCCTGAATAAGAGAGTATTCACTTCATGGCGATGCGCTCGGAGAGGTAATACGCCCCTTCCAGGTGTACATCACCCAGCAGGCTGGCACCCCGGTTAAGACCGGCAAGGCCAATATTACCGATCCGCCCGTTTAGCAGCAGGGTACCCCGGCCATGCAGAAAATCATGGATACCTTCCGGCCGGTACTTCTCGCCGAAGATCACGTTAAGGCCGAGGCTCGCCCCAGCCGGTGCCCCACGAATTCGTGTTTTGAGGTATAAGCAAGCGCTCCGGTCAGCATGATACCCGCGGCCAGCTGGTACTCCGCCCCCACCGCGGCGGTCAGGGAAGGGGGAGCCCTACTGTATTTCGGCGGTCTTCAGTACCTGCACGAGTTCTTCCATCAGCTCCCGCTTCTTCCGCCCGGGTGCGAGTACGAAGCCATCGACAAGTACGAGCTGTTTGCCGGCTTCATCATTGATAAGGTAAGAAACGAAAGGGCCGGCGAGAAAATCATTCTCCATCTCCCAGATGCCCCGGCCTTCGAGGGCGTACTTACCGTTCACCTCGGTGGCCTCGACGAAGAGCGGCAGATCGTGGTCATTGATCTTCATGAAGGTACTGTCGAGGGTGGTGCCGAAGTACTCTTTGCCGACCTGGTCGCGAATCGCCTTCAGGCCCTCGCGGCTGAGCTGCGATTTGTCTTCGTAGGGTACCCGGGTGGCCATTATGTTGAGGCTGCCGCCCTTGGTCTGCTTGCGCAACCAGGCGAAGTCGTCGGAATCAACGGGGACGAGTTCATAGCCGCCGGGCACGTCGAGCATCGCACCGCTGCGGGCGCGCACTTTTTCACCCAGGGCACGGTTGACGCCCTGAAAGTAAGCGGTTACCTTGATGCGTTCATTTTCGAGTTCCGCAATTCGCTTCACTACGGCGGGATGGGCGGTACTCATGCCCGCCAGCAGTTCGGCGCGGTTCCTGCCCATCAGGTACACCAGTTGCTGACCGGTAGCCCATTTATTGCGGGCTACGGCGGTACCGAACCCTTCTTCCTTCACCTGCCGGATGCGGGCGTCGTTGAGGTCTTCGAGTACCATTTTGGTAGTGGGGCTTTCGGTATCGCTCAGGTCGGCCAGCACCACGTAATTGCGCAGTTCGGTCAGCGTAGGCTGCTCGCGCAGGTCTAGGGGTTCGAGGTGGCGTACGTCGAAAATGGGCTCGGGTTGGGGCAGCAGGATGTAAGGCGCCTCGAAAAAATAGGCGACCGAATCTTCCGCGCCGGCGAGCCAGAGGCTGCTGTCGGCCAGTATGTACAGACTGTTGATCTTCCCAAAGGCGGAGGGCCGGGGGTTCAGACCGGCCGTCATGTCACCACTGCAGGAAAAAATGCCCAGGCCGAGCAGGCCGGAAAGTAGTATGGTTAGGAGCCGGAGGGTCATACGATTTGGGTTCTGTTCTTTCACTTAGAACAGATGACGAAACGGGTAGTTGTGGTGGGTAAGGTGGTAATGTAGTTCGGTAGTTTTGTAGTAATCCGGTAGCTGCCGCGCGTTACCGGGCGCGGCTACGTGGCTTTTTTGTGCGAACGCGGGATGCAGTGAGGGGTTTCTTAAATCGCAAGGAGTCCCACTAAAAACCCCTTGAGTGCGTGTATTTCGGGAGCCGGGAATCTTCCTCTCCGGCTCCTCTCCCAGGGAAAGAGCAGACGTTTTAGCCGGCATACGGGTGCTATCATTCTGAAGCTGACACACCTCACCATTTAAGCCTTGCGGTAGGCCTTCGAGGCCCGCTACGACTTGCCGGCCTTGAAAATCTACCCGTAATTTAAGCATTGACAGGCTGCTAGAACAACGCTTCAATCACGTGCTCCTCCGTGATTCCCTCGGCCTCCGCTTTGTAGTTGCGGACGATGCGGTGACGGAGCACGTACTTGGCGATGGCCTGCACGTCTTCGATGTCGGGGCTGTACTTACCGGAGATGGCGGCGTGGCACTTGGCGCCGAGTACGAGGTACTGGCTGGCGCGGGGGCCGGCGCCCCAACTGATGTAGTCGTTGACGTTGGCCGTGGCGCGTTCGCGGTTGGGGCGCGTCTTGGCGACGAGGCCGACGGCGTATTCCACCACGTTGTCGCTGACGGGGATCTTGCGCACCAACTGCTGGAAGTAGAGGATTTGCTCGCCGGTCAGGATGGTGTTGAGCGTAGCTTTGCCGGTACCCGTGGTGCCTTTAACGACGGCCAGTTCCTGCTCGTAGGTCGGGTAATCGAGCGGGATGTTGAACATGAAACGGTCGAGCTGGGCCTCCGGCAGGGGGTAAGTACCTTCCTGCTCGATGGGGTTTTGGGTAGCGAGCACGAAGAAGGGCGCGGGCAGCAGGTGACGAACGCCGTTAACGGTCACCGAGCGTTCCTGCATGGCCTCCAGCAGGGCGGCCTGCGTCTTGGGCGGCGTACGGTTGATCTCATCCGCCAGCACGATGTTGGCGAAGATCGGGCCCTGGGCGAAATCGAACTTCTTCTGGTCGTTCAGAATTTCGGAGCCGGTGATGTCTGTCGGCATCAGGTCGGGCGTGAACTGGATGCGCTTGAAGTCGAGGTCGAGCACCTCGGAGATGGTGGAAACCAGCAGCGTCTTGGCCAGGCCGGGAACGCCCACGAGCAGGGAGTGGCCGTTGGAAAAGAGGGAGATCAGGACGTTCTTCACCACGTCTTCCTGACCGATGATCACCTTGCCGATTTCGGCGCGAAGATCCTGGTAAGCTTTTGCGAGGGCATCGACGGCTTCTACGTCGGACTTAAAGTTGGGTTGTGCCATGGGGTTATTTATCAAACGGCCCGCGCTACCGCCGGGCAAATTTTATGGTTGGGGTCGGCTTCCGTCGGCGGGCTGATTTCCCGCCGGAAAAGCCCACGTTGTAAACGCGGCTCCAAAAGTCGTTAAAATGCGGGAGAAACGCGAATTGTTGTTCCGGTGAAGATAAAACGACGCCATCGTGTGTCATTCGGGTCACTTTCGCATCTAACCCGCAAAACACACGCTATGCATCACGCTACTTCGCTTTTCTTCGCTCTGCTCTTTTCCACTTTCCTTTGTACCTGCGTCCGCGCCCAAAAGGCCGCTCCGGAATCCTTCTTCGTCTCCGGCCAAGTGTTCGGTACTGACGGGGAAACGATGATCGGAGCAACAGTTCATGTGCCGAAAACAACACACGGGACGGTTGCTGACCGTAACGGCTTTTTTGAACTGCGGGTCTATCCCGGTCAAAGTCTTGAGGTCAGCTACCTGGGGTATGAGCGTGCGTGCGCGGGCACCCCGCTTTCAGGACTCACGTCCGAACACCCTTTAAGCCGCTCCCGTTGTAGCCTCCAAACCCCGGAAGCATGAACGGTAAACTATTAGATACTTACGATTTAGGTGATACGACTTTGAAAAACCGCGTTGTTATGGCACCGTTGACCCGTAGTCGCGCGCTGGAAAACGTGCCGAATACGCTGATGGCGACCTACTACCGGCAGCGTGCCGGCGCCGGTCTGATCATTACGGAAGGGACCGCCCCGAGCCCTAACGCCCTCGGCTATCCGCGCATCCCCGGTTGCTACAATAACGTGCAGGCGATGGGCTGGAAGATGGTGACCGACGCCGTCCACGAAGCCGGCGGAAAGATATTTTTGCAGATCATGCACACCGGCCGCGTCAGCCACCCGGGCAACATGCCCGCCGGCGCGGAAGTACTCGCTCCCAGTGCCGTGCCGTTCGAGGACCTTAAAATGTACGTCGACGGCGAAGGCGAACTCGATATTCCGCTCGCTAAGCCGATGACCATCGATGACATCACCGAGGCCGTCGAGGAATACGTCAACACCGCAAAGCTGGCCGTCGGTGCCGGATTCGACGGCGTCGAGATCCACTGCGCCAACGGCTATTTGCTGGAGCAATTCATCAGCCCGGTCACCAATAAACGGGAAGACCGGTTCGGCGGAAGCGTCGACAACCGCCTCCGCTTTATCCGCAACGTGACGGAAGCTATTGTGGTCGCCATCGGCAAAGAACGCGTCGGCATGCGCGTCAGCCCCTACGGCGTACTCAACGAGATGGGGGAGTACGATAGCACGGAAGAAACCCACCTGCGCCTGGCCGAGATCAACAACCAGATCGGCATTACCTATATGCATATGGTGGATCACGAAGGTATGGGCGCGCCGCCCGTTCCCGGTACCATCAAGGAGAAGATGCGCAAGACCTTCAAGGGTACCCTCATCCTCTCCGGCAATTACGACGCCACCGAGGCTAGCAACGACATCAAGGCCGGCAAGTGCGACCTCGTCGCCTTCGGCCGCCCCTTTATCTCTAATCCCGACCTCGTTGATCGTTTCAAAAAAGATGCGCGGCTGACGCTGCCGGAGCAGGAAACCTTTTATACGCCCGGCCCGGTCGGTTACATCGACTATCCGCTGCTGCAAGCCTGATCGACACCCGGGTTTTCCGATATTTAAGCCGGACTTGGTTTCCAGTAGCGAGAAAAGCCCGTACCACTCGAAGTGATACGGGCTTTTCGTGTCTGCGTAAAGGAAGAATTACTCCACAAAATGCGACAAAATATCCGCCTCTTCCCCCGCCTCCGTCACCGGAACGATGTCGTTAAAAGCCGCGTAGGACGCCGCCATGGTTGCCGCAAAGGTGAAGAAAACACCCACCACCAGCGCGATGAGGCCGAGTGCCGTAATGAGCCCCGTAACGAGGAAAAAAAGCAGAAACGGGAAAAAATTTTTGGAGACGATTTTCCGGCTGGCCTCAAGCGCGTCCCAGGCCTTCATGCCGTGCAGCACGATCAGATAGGTAGACATGGACCAGGAAACCAATAGGTAGACAATAGGAATCAAAAGCAGATAAGCCCAATTGCCTATCCCTAAATCGATGGTGAGATCATACGACAACCGACCGGTGGTGATGTAGACAACGAGGTAGTTCAACGGGAGAATGAAGACGTATTGGATAAGCGTCGCTTTCCCGATCTCGACCAGGTGATCGAAGCCCTTAAAGAAATAACCGAAGGTGAGCGGCTTGCCCTCGCTCACCCGCCGGGCGGCCAGGAAATAGCCGGCGGCCATGACGGAGGTCAGCACGTAGCTGAGAAAATCACCCGCGTGGGGAACTTCCCCGATGACGCCCGAACCGACGAAGAGCACAATGGAAAACGCGCAAAACAGCACGAGTTGCTTCCCTACCAGGTCGAAGCCCCGACCGATGTAAGCACTGAAGTCAAACGTATAGTTACGGTCGATGGCCCGCTGTACGGCTGGTGGGTATTGGTTCATAGGAAAGAAGAATACGCCGGTTACTTCACCAGCTTAAAGGTGTATTCCACCATTTCCAGAATCGGCAGATCCTTAGCGTCCGTCTGCTCCAGGTACATATCGATGGTGATCGTTTCGTCCTCGTCCTTGTCCTTGCTGTCGAAAGTGATCTTCAGCGTGCCGCTTTCGCCGGGCGCGTAGACCTTGTCGTTGTCGTGCTCGATGGTGGTACAGTCGCAGGCCTGGATCAGGAAAATCCGCGCGGCGGCCTTGCCCCGGTTGGTGAAGGTGTATTCGAAACTGCGCGTGTCGCCTTTTTTTACTTCCCCCAGCGCCAGTTCGCGCTTGTCGAAAACGAGGACGGGTAGCCCGTCTACTTTGTCCTGACCGTAGAGGCTGGAGAATCGGGTGATGACGGGCGGATCGGTCTGCTGATTGTTCGATTTAGAAGTGGGCGGGGTCGCGGGTGCAACGGAAGTTCTGGAAGCGCGTGGTTCGCGGCCCCGGTCCGGAGCCGTTTCCCGCTTCTCGATCAGGTCGCGGCGCAGGCGGATTTCAGTTGGCCCTTCCAGGATCTTGAACTCCGTGCGGCGGTTGAGGTTGTGCGCCCGCTCACGCTGTTCTTTAGTGGGCAGGGCGTTAATGAAGACGTCGGTCAGTACGTCGCCCTCGTTCAGGAAGTCGACGCGCTCGGCCAGACGGGCGTTAGCGGTTTGCGGAACGGTTTTGCCGTAGCCCTGCGTTTTAATGCGCGGCCCGGCAATCTTACCGTTGATGATGAGCCACTTGCGGGCACTGGCGGCGCGACGCTGGCTAAGCTTCTGGTTGTAGTCCGCGTCACCCCGGCTGTCCGTATGCGAACCGAGCTCGATGACCATATCGGGGTATTCTTCCATGGCCGTTTGCAGTACGCGCAGATCGTTTTCGGCGGGCGGCAGGATCTTGTCGTCGTCGAAGTCGTAAAGGATGTTTTCCAGCACGACGGGCACGCCTTCCTCCACCACGATCTCCTTGGGCGGCGGGGGCGGCGGAATCTGGCGCAGGAAGAACACGTGCTGAACTTCCTTGCTCTCCGTCAGCCCCAGCGTGTTGATCTCCACCGTGTCGGGGTAGTAGCCGGGTGCGCTGGCCTCCACGCGGTAGGTGCTTTCCAGGTCGAGGCCGAAGTCGTAGCGGTTACCGTCGTCGCGGTTCTTGCTGGTCCCGCTGCCGGAGACGTCGCCGTTGACCAGCGGTTGCAGGTTGACGGTACCGACGGTCAGGGGCTCCTTGGCCTCGTTGAAGATGCCGACCACCAGGTTGGCGTACAGCGAGGCGATCTGGAAGCCGTAGATGTCGTCGCAGCAGGTCTTGCTCTTGACCGAGCGACCGCCCTCGCGGTTGCTGGTCATGAAGCCCACCAGGCCGTCGCCGTAAACGCTCAGGCTCTGATCGTCTACGGTGGAGTTGAAACCGGGCCCCATGTTTTCGGGCGTGCTCCACTTGCTGCCGTCCCAGGCGGTGTAGAAGAGGTCGCGGCCACCCATCGTCGGCAGGCCGTCGGTAGCGAAGTATAGCGTACCGTCGAAGTAAAACGGCGTCACGTCGTCACTGATCGTGTTGACCGTCTCCCCGAGGTTGACCGGGCTGCCGAAGCGGCCCTCACCCTCATAGTTGGCGTAGTAGATGTCTTTACCACCGAAGCCGCCGTCCATGTCGGAAACGAAAAACATCACCTCGCGGCCGAAGAGCTCCCCCATCGCGGGTTGGAGGGCCAGGTAGTCATCGCCGTTGATGCCGGAGACGGGGTTGCCGCTCCGCCAGCCGTCGTCTTCGGCGTCGGACATGTAGATCTTCGCCTGGGCCACGCGGTTACTTTCCATGGCGATGCGGTTGTAGAACAGCTGCCGCCCGTCCGCGCTCAGGGCCGGGTTGGCGGAGTGGACGCCGGGGCGGTTGACCTCCTTGCTCAGGTCGGTCGGCTTGCTCCATTTGCCCTTGTCGTCCCTGCCGGCGGTGTAGATGCGGCTGTAGGCACTCTCGTCGTTCGCGTCGTCCTGCGGTACGGCGGCCGTCGCTTTCCAGGTCGAGAAGAACAGCTTGCCGCCATCCTTACTCAGCACCGGCGAGTACTCGCTGAAGGAGCTGTTGATCTTGCGGTCCAGAATTTCCAACGCCACCTCGCTCGTCTCCGTCGCCGTACCGCCGAACTGCTTGATGCCTTCCAGCTCGATGTTGGTCATCTTCGTCAGTCGCTCGTCGGTGTTGTGCTGCAGAAAATTCTCGAAGTATGTCCTTGCCTCGGCGTAATCGCCGTCCATCTTCAGCGCGCGGGCGTAATGATAGCGGTGGATGTTGTTCGTCGTATCCGCCGGGTCGACGCGGCGGAAAGCCAGACCGTAACCGCGTACAGCGGATTTGATGTCGCGCAGCTTCAGGTTCATCAGCGCGATGACCGGGCGCAGCGGCAGGTCGTCGTCCTGCTCGTAGGCGATCTCGTAGTTTTCCAGGGCGACGAACCAGTTCTGCGTAGCGCGGGCACTGTCGGCCGCGGCCAGCACCTGTTCCTGCTTCGAGGCGCCGGACAGTGGTTGGGCGATGACCGGAAGGGCGATGGCGAATAGAAGGAGGGTGGCGAAAATATACTTCATCGAAAGGAGGAGCTGATGGTAGTTGAGGTCAACTGAAAATGGCCGGCGTTGCTTAGCCGAAATTGAACGCGCCGTCACGCCCGGCCGGAAAAGTTAGGGCCATACGGCTAACGCCGCTAAGCCCGTTCCCGGTTTAAACGATCCGTTAAAGGTCGGGGCAGAGGATGGTCGGCGTGACCGTCGGTTTCTTATAGATGTTGAAGACGTAGGCTAGTCCGAGTTCGAAGTCACCCCTGGCCGAGGTCATCCGCGCCTGGCTCAGCGTCAGGTCATAAGACAGCGCGGCCCGCAGCCGGTCGGTGTCGAAGCCAACCAGGATCTGCCCCGCGTCCCCCGTCCGGTACCCCAGGCCGAGGCGCAGGTCGAGGTTCTTCTTGAGTTCCCGCGTCGCCCAGGTTTGCAGGGAGACGGAGCTGACGCTTGCGCTGTTCTGGAAGAAGACCGTGGGCTGAAAACGCCATTTGTCGTTCATCTCCATGTCCAGCCGCGCGTGAGCATGGATGGTGGCGCGGCGGCGGCGGGTGTCTTCATTGTCGTTCGGGCCTTCGGGTAACGGGCTGCCGTCCGGAAGGGTGTCGCCCGGCATCATTATTCGTTCGACCAGGCGGTTACGCCTGGGCGCGTTCAGGTGCAACACCGAAACACCCGCCTCGAGCGTATTCTTCGTTTTCTTGTCCAGCAGCAGTTTCAACTTAACGCCGGCGTTGAGGTCGTTGTAGCTCTCGTTGTTTTGGTTGTTGTTGCCGCCTCCGCCGCCGCCGCCGTTAACCATGGTGGGTAATTCAGCGTCGACGCTGCCGCCGAGGCCGCCGATGCCCTCGTCGAAAAGGGCCTGCTGCGCCAGAATACGGTCCGGCGAAATGCTGTAGGAGGTACTACCGTATTGTACGCCCAGCGTGAGAATGTTGGTTCGTTTCTTATCCAGCGAGAGGTGATACGCCCCGCTGAAGCCGAAGAAGTTGGAAGTGATATCGAATTCGCCCGCATCATCCGTGATGTAGCTGAAGCCCACGCCGATCCAGTCCTGCTTGCGCAGCCCGAACGCCAGCGGCGCATCGGCGTACAGGTTAGACGTTTGGATGCCGTTGATTCCGAACCATTGCCCGCGGTGTACGCCCCCTGCCCGGATGGAACCGGAGAAGGCCCCCGTATTAGCGGGGTTGAGCCACAGCGGCGCATAATTATGAAGCGTATAATGAACGTCCTGCGCCCCGAGCGAAAGGGTAGTGAGGGCGAAGGCGACGAAAAAAAGTAAGCGACGGAAGCGCATGGGCGGCAAGGTTAATGTTGGGATGGCCCAAGATAAGCACATTTCCTACTTCCGCGCCATGGGCCGCTTGAACACCGGCACGGTGCTGCACGGCTCACCGTACATGATCGACTTCACCACGGGTTGCAGCCGCGCCGTTACGTCGAGGTAAGCCGAGGCGGGCACCTGCTTTTCACCACAGCCTTTAATGACCACCCGCTGGTCCGTAAAAGTTTCCAAATCAAGGCGGGCTACCACTCCGCGGAAGTGATCGCGCAGGTAATCTTCCTCCGTCCCCAGGTAAATATCCGTCGCGTAAGGAGCCGCCGCCGCCGCCACGAGCATGTACGCCCAGGCCGGCACGATGGCGTCGGTGGAGCAAAAGACTAACAACGTTTTGTCCTTGTACTGACTAAAATCATGGCCCTTGACGCTCTCCCGGAAGTCCTTTTCCTTCAGCATCAACTCCATATAGAGGTAATCCTTCAGGTCGAAAGCGGCGAAAGTTGCCGCCGGCCAGTGCTCCTCCAGCTTAAGCGTGATGAGACGGGAATTGGCGACTTTATTGACGAGCGTATCGGGCATAAGGGGTGACGGTTGGTTGTGGAGGGGGAACGTTTGGAAAAGGAGATCGGTTGCGCCTCGTGAGGTTGTTCAACGCTTCGCTCCGTTACAAGATGAAAAACGGCGTTCAGGGCTTCACCACGGCAAGCCCCCCTCCGGGCCGTGCGAAGCTATTGTCAGCTTCCCGGAATGGAAAAAATGAACCCGGCGGTGCTTCCAAGAAGAGTTGGGGAATTGCTGACTAAAGAACCAACAGACCAATAGACCAATAGACCAAAGAACCAACAGACCAACAGACCAAAGAACTACTACTACTCCTCCTCCTCCACCATGATCCCCTCCGGCTCGCCTACCTCGCTGTCCGGCATCGAGAAATCTTTCGGTACCGGTAGTTCCTCCAGGCTCTTGATGCCGAAGTAATCCAGAAAACGATCGGTGACGGAATAGAGCAGCGGTTTGCCGATCGTTTCTGCTCGACCGACGATGGTGATGAGTTCTTTCTCCAGCAGTTTCTGGACGGCGTAATCGCAGGAGACACCGCGGATCTTCTCCAACTCCGACTTGGTAACGGGCTGTTTATAGGCCACGATGCTCAGCGATTCCAGGGCCGAACGGCTCAGCTTTTTGTTGGACTGCATCCGCAGATGGGTGCCGATCGTTTCGTGGTACGCCCCCTTGGTCATGAACTGGTAGCCGCCGGCCACTTCCGTGATCTCGAAGCTGTGCTCGTTGCGGTCGTACCGCTGTTTAACGTCGTCGATCGCTTCCAGCATCACCTTTTGGGCGAAGCGAACGCCGAAGTTTTCCAGCAAGACGTTTTGCAACTCTTCGAGGGACACGGGCGCGGGCGAAGCGAAGATCAACGCCTCGATGTGTTGGGGGAGGTATTCCATGGGGGCGCGAAGGTAGAGGGTAGTGGGTAGATAATAGAAGGTAGAATGGTAGAAAATAGACGGGAGGGTTTAGCCACGCCTCCTGTCCTCTATTTTCTACCATCAATTATCTAAAAACGCTTCCGTTCCAACTCCTTCCGTTGTTTCTCCAGGTACAGATCGCCGAAGGCGACGCTGGCCGTGATCACCGCCCGCCGCTCTTTGCTGGGGCGGATGGCGAAACGGCGCACTTCCGTCGTCTTTGCCAGCTCGATGACCTTGCGGCCGTCGGGCAGTTTGATCTCGCCGTTATTCAGCGAAAGGTCATAGGCAACGCCCTCGCCGCCGATGGGCTCGTAGATGTAGACGTCGGATTTGTCGGCGTTGATGTGCAGGTCGCGCAGCATCAGGTTGGGACTGAGCTTCACCTCGCCGTACTGGGCGGTGATGTTGAAGCTGCCGCCGATGTCGAACAGGCTGATGTCGGAGCGGCGGGAATTGATCACCACGTTGCCGTCGATGCGCTCGCCGGTGATGTCGCCGAAGCGGCTCCGGATGTCGAGGATGCCGTGTACGTTGTCGATGTTGATCGCGCTGAATTCGCCGTTGATCCGCAGCTGATTGCGCAGGTTGCTGATCGTCGCGCCGCCGAAGTGGCTTTTCAGGTAGACCGGGCACTCTTCGGGCAGCGTGATGTAATAATGGATGGTGAGCTCGCTTTTAGCGCGGTGCGTTTTGTCCACCAGTTTGTTCTTCAGGAAGATCTTCTGGCCGGCGACTTCGCTGATGTAGTCCAGGTTTTCCAGGTCGCGCTCTGCGTCTTCGAGCCGGGGGTGGCGGGCGGTCATGACTACCTTGACGGAGATCTTTTGCTTGTCCCACGTCTCCACGAAAATTTCCGCTTTCTCGCCTTCCACGGCGAGTTCGGTGCCTGGTTTGTAGGGGTAGGTGTCCTCGATCGTTTTGGTGACGACTTCGCGCAGGGCGTTCGCGGTTTGGGCGGGGACGCGGGTGCAAAGGAAGGTGAGAAGGAGCAGGGGGAGGAGGCGCATGGGTAAGGTTTCTCGGCCCTTAGGCCGTTCCGTAATTTACTTGGTCTTGTGGTTCGGGTCTGGTCTGCTCGCGGTTCGACACCTCCGAGGGACTTTTGTCTTACTCTGCTTCGCTACGTAAGCCAAAAGATACCTCGGAGGTGCAAAGCACTTCGCTCACCTGGGCCGTACGCGTGAAGGTTTTTGGCTGCACCTCCGAGGCGTCTTTTCGGCAACGTAGCGAAGCGGAGTTGCCGAAAAGCTCCTCGGAGGTGTCAGCCAAAAACCGACGGAGATAAGACAATGCCCTATGTCAGCCGCGGACCGGAACCGTCTACAAACCTACAACTCGATAATCCGGCGGTAAATATCCGAGCGGTCGCGTTCGATCTCGGCCAGCTGGCGGATGATGCCGGGGTCTTCGCCGTAGGAAACGAGCATGGCCTTCATCTTGTCTTTCGCCTCGTCCAGTTCGGCCAGCTCATGGCCGAGGGCGTTGAGCCGTGGCTCGTTCCGGTCGGCGATCTCCTGCCGGACGCGCTCGAAACTGGCCTCGCTGTCATCGATTTCAAGTTTATTAAGTGCGGGCGTTGCTTCCTGGCTGTAGGACACGGTCACGATCTGCCGACCCTGGTACTCCCGCGCCAGGCCGACGCCGACGGTCAGTAGCAGCACGACGGCGGCGGCGATGCCGGCCAGCTTGCGCAGGGGAAGGGAGCGCACCTTCGCCGTGGATGCCGCAACGGTTTGCTCGCGGGCGGCGGTCACGTCAGCTTCCTCCATCTTACGGCTGATGTTGTTCCAGACGCCGGCGGCGGGCTGGTACGTGGGTAGCTTTTCGGCCAGGGTGGGGGTGAGGCCGGCGTCGATCGCATCCCAGACCGAAGCGGGGGCGTCGTGTTGGGGGAGGCGGTTCAGGGCGTCCCGCAGTTTATCGGCGTTTTTTTCCTTCATCGGGGTTGGAGCTGTTGGAGCTATTGGACTATTGGTCTGTTGGAGCTATTGGTCTGTTGGTCTGTTGGACTATTGGTCTGTTGGTCAGGTTAGCCTAATAGACCAATACGACCAACAGACCAACAGACTAAACAAAATGCCGCAGGTACTCCCGCAGTTTCTTCTTGGCGTAAAACAGCTGGCTTTTGCTGGTGCCCACCGTTATATTAAGCAGTTCGGCGACTTCCTGGTGTTTGTAGCCCTCGACCTCGATCAGTACGAAGACGGAGCGGTAACCGTCCGGCAACCGGTTGATGGCCTGCTCCAGGTATTCGGTGTCCAGGCTGGTGGTCGACCAGTCCAGTTCCTCATCGGCGTAGTTCAGCGGCAGCTCTTCGGTGACTTTATGCCGGCGCAGTTTATTCAGCGCGGTACGGACGATGACCACCTTCATCCACGCCCCGATCGTGCTTTCGCCGCGGTAAGTATCCAGCTTCTGAAAAACTTTGAGGAAACCTTCCTGCAGCGCGTCGTTCGCCATGTCGAAGTCGGCGCAGATGCGGTAGCAGGCCGTATACATGGCGCGGCTGTAACGGTCGTAAAGTTCTTTCTGGGCGCGGCGATCCTGCCGCCGGCAGGCCGCCACGAGTTCCTGTTCGGTCATGCGGGCGGGGGTGTTCGGTGGGGTTTGGGTCGGCGCCGGTCTTACGGAGGTGAGCTTGATCATGGCTGAGTGAGTGTCGATAAGGTGACCTAAAGAGAACGGCGGGGCGGGGATGGTTGGTTTGTGGATCAAAAATGAACGTGTTGGCGCGAAGCCGTCTCCGACGGCAAGCTCGCCGTCGGAGACGGCTTCGCGCCAACAACGGGCGTATCTCTTCACCTCACGCTCGAAGTAAACCTCCTTGCCGTCGAGTACCACCAAGGCCCCCTCCCACCTCCCCGGCACCCGCGTCCCCGCCCAAATCCGCTGGCGTTAACGTTGCACGACGATTTTACGACTCGCCGTTTTGCCGCTCGTCTTACCGCGTACGACCATCACGTAGGTGCCGTTACGGAGCCCGTTAAGGCTGATGACCGTCCCGTCCGGTGCACCCGTTCGTACCCGCCGCCCCGTCAGGTCAAACACCGCAACCGCATACCGTTCCCCCTCCGGAAGTTTTAGCCGCACCCACTCGCCCGCCGGGTTGGGAAACACCGTCACCTCCAGTAAGCGCTCCTCCGTGTCCGGCACCGAAACCGGAAAGTCACCGCTGAAGTCGACCGCGAAAATCTCGTTGCCGTAGGTGAAGTCTTCCGTATCGTGGTAGAGGAATCGCTCGCCGTCGGTCACCACGGTCCGGATGTTGTGGAGGTTGCTGTCCGGCACCAACAGGCTGGCTCCGTTATTGACGTTGAGCAAGCGCAGCTCGTCGAAACCGCCAGACTCCCCCTGCCACTGCCGCGCAATCAATACCAAACTATCCAGCACCGCGATACCGTCACGGCGGCGGTTAGACTTGAGCGCGTCTAGCAACAATGTCGCTTCGCCCGCGGCGAAATCGTACCGCCAAAGTTGGCCGTTGTTGCTGCTGTTACCGGTGGTGTACACCAGGCGCTCGTTATCCACGGCGCTAAGTTCGCCGGGGCCATCCGGGGTGTTCACCAGGCGGGTCGCCGCCGTCTCCGCGTCCGGAACAAAGAGCAGGGTACCGCCCGCCGTCAGCACCAGGCGGTCGCCCACGCGGGCAACGTCACCGCCGCGCGTGTCGCTTAAACCTGCCACCGCCAATTGATCGCCCACCGCTTCCCGGATGATGACGCCGTACTGAATTTCCTGAGGGGAAGGGCCGGCGCGGTAGACCACGAAACCATCGCCGGAGGTGAAGGCGTACGGGTAAATCCCCTGGTCTTCGTTGGAGGCGAGACCGAAGAACTCCGTGCCGTCGGCATATCCGGTACTGCGCCAGACGGAGATGCCGGTTAACGCGCTGATCATGGGGAAGTAAAGGTGATCGCCCGAACTCGCCAGAGTGGGTCGCTGAGCGGAGGGGCTGCCGGGCAGGATCGTTTCGTTGACCACGGTATGCGCCCGCGTGAAGGGGTTGAACCGCATCAGCCGGTAGCGATACCGTTCGCCGTCTTCGGTGCCGGCCAGGTAATAAAAGCGTTCATTCAGCGCCACGATGTTGGAGAGCAACTCCACGCCTTGCGGCGTAACGATCTCCGTGCCCTCCGCGCGGGCGTTCGTAAGCCACATCGGCCGCTCGCTCGCCGGCACGTAAAGGATGTTGAACTCGGTACCCGGAAGGCCGACGACTTCCACCCGGTCGTTGAGGTTGAACAGTCGGTCGAAGCGGTTAAGCCGGTGGGTACCGTAATGGTTGTTACCGTTACCGGTGAAAAAGGCCGCGCTGCTTCCGGCCATGAGGTTAGCCGCGTCGGAGCCGAAGGTGTTGGGGAAGAGGTCTTTGATGACTTCATATTCCCCCGTTGGCAGGTCGAGCTCGAAGACGGCCTCGCCGACGCTCCGGTCTACGGTAAGCCCGACCAGGCGATCGCCGGTTTGAAAAGCGGCCGGCTCGCCCCGGCTGGAGTTGTTCATCCCGATCGGGAAGGAGTACCGGGTGGTCGTACCGGCATAGTGCAATATGGTATAGGTTTGCCCGAATTCGTCCTCCGGGCCGCCCTGGATCAGCAGACCGTCGTCGAGGATCACGTGCGGAACGTTGTTGCCCCGGTTGAAGAAGTTCGCCAGACGGGTAAGCCCGTCTTCGCCCGCCACGTGCTTATAAAGGCCTTTAGTATCGCCGCGAAGGAAGATGAATAGCTCGTTGTCGGAAGAGTAGTAAAAATTTTCGGCGCCGAAAACCTGGCCCTCGATCTGAATTTCGGTGAGCTCCCCCGCCGGGGTCAGCACCCAGAGTGCGTTGACGAAGGCTTCGAATGTCTCGAAATAGAGCGTCCCGTCGGCGAGGGCGGCGATGGGCAGAACGGCCCAGTCCTCGCGCTCCACGTTGCGGGCGGAGAAGTCGAGGAGTTCCCGCGTGCCGTCCGTCGTACCGTCGGTCACCCAAAGGTCGTCCGCATCCGGGCCGCCGCGGAAAACGAGCAGGCTGTCGGATTGCGCGACGTAGAAGTTGTTCTGGAAGGGCGCCAGATCGGTCAGTTCATCGTCCGCGCCGGCAACGGCGTAGAAGCGCCCGTTCGCGGTAAAGACGAGGCGGCCGTTGAGGCGGCGCGGGTTACTGACGGACGGGACGCGCCCGTCAACGGCTAGCGGGCCGAGGTCAACGGCGGCCGTACCCGCGGCGGTTCCGTCGCTGACGTATAACCCTCCCCGCCGGTCGTTGATGTACAGACGCTCGCCGATGGCCACGTATTTGCCGGAGTCGCCCGCGCTGAAATCCCCCAGCGGTAAGGTGCCCGCCGCCGTGCCGTCGCTGACCCAGGTCGCGTTGCCGCGCCGGTAAATGTACCGGTCGGCGAAAGAAGCGTCGGCTACGGAAAAATCGGAGAAAAATTCACCGATGGAATCGAGGCTTTCCGGGGTGTCGTCAATAACGAACAGGCGGCCGTTGCCGCTTAACAGCCGCCGGCCGTCCGGGAAGACGTGACGGACCGTCAGTCGGTGGGGGGCAAGGGTAGTCGTGTCGTAGGTAACGGGGTCGATATGGATGGTGCTTTCCTGAAATTCGCCGTCGTTGTAGTAAAACAGGTAGCCACCGGCGTATTCGCCGTAGACGCGGCCGTTGATGGACCCGTCCCGGAGTACCGTGTCGATCCGTTCGCCGGTAAAGAATAGCTCGGGGTTCGGCTCCAGGAAATCGAAACCAAAGAAAAAACGGTCGCCGTCGGCGGGGTAGAAATGAGGCACGTCGTCCTGACCAACGGCCGGCTCGGTATTGAGGTCGAGCGCATGAACGCGGTAGTCGGGGAACTGGGCAAAAGCGGCGACGGACGCCGTAAGGAGAAGGAGGAGAACGCAAGAACGCATCGCTGGTAGGTTTATGAGTTGCCCGCTAAGGGACGGAATAGGGAATTACGCTGAATACATATAGGGTACTTTATTAACTGGCGCGATTGCGCGATGTTTGGTAATATGCGCATTTTTCCCGGGGCGGGGTTCGCGGGTGCGAAGCCGAATAGCAAGGAGCGTCGTTTGCGCAACGACGCCCCTGAAAACCGCTTCCCCGAACCAGCGGCCCCGCCCACTACCCAAAGCAGCGGCGCGGCGAAAAAAACAATGGTGACGAATAAATATATGTTAACACTTTTATTGATGTGTATTGTCGTAATTCGTATGTGTCTGTAAATCAAATAGCTGTCTCCCTGCGTAATCCGTTCATATGATCTTTTGTTCCTGCTTTGACCCCAACTAACCGCTTCTTTACGGGTAGATTTGGACATGACCACCACCGAGCAACTACAACTTGACCATTTGGATGCGCCCGTACGCGCTGACATTCAGGAACTATCCGACCGAATCTACGCCTACAACCGGCTACAGGAAGACGAAGACCGTTTCAAGCATTACCGCCTGACGCGCGGGGTGTACGGTCAGCGCCAGCACGGCGTGCATATGTTCCGCACCAAGATCCCGTTCGGCCACCTGACGCCCGATCAGCTGATCGCGCTGGCGGACATGTCGGAGAAGTACACCAACGGCCGGTTGCACATCACGACGCGGCAGAACATCCAGCTGCACTACGTCAAGCTGAACGATAGCGTGAAGGTATGGGAAGACCTGGCCACCGCCGGCATGACCGCCCGCGAAGCCTGCGGCAACACCGTCCGTAACATCACCGCCAGCCCCCTGGCCGGCGTGGACCCCAACGAGCCGTTCGACGTGACGCCCTACGTACAGGCCAGCTACGAGTTTTTCCTGCGCAACCCGATCTGCCAGGAAATGGGCCGCAAGATCAAGCCCGCCTTTTCCAGTAGCGAGGAAGACAGCGCCTTCACTTACTTCCACGATTTCGGCTTCATCCCCCGCATCCGGGACGGCGTGAAAGGCTTCAAGGTCGTCGTCGCCGGCGGCCTCGGCGCCGTGTCGATGATCGCCCCGACGGCCTACGAGTTTCTGGAAGCCGACCGCATCATCCCCTTCATGGAAGCCGGCATCCGCGTATTCGACCGCTACGGCGAGCGCGAAAAGCGCATGAAGGCCCGGATGAAGTACCTGCTCAAAGACCTCGGCCTGGAGGAATTCATGCGCCTGGTGGAAGAGGAAATGACGGCCGTTGCCAACCCCACTTTCGCCGTCGACGATTCCTTCGCTCCGACACTGGGCAACATCCCCGCCGATAACTTCGAGGCCATCGAACCGCTGCACCCCGCGCTCTACGCCGAATGGCTCAAGACCAACGTGTTGGAGCAGAAGCAGGGCGGCTACCGCGCCGTCGCCATCCGCATCCCGCTGGGTAACCTCGGCGCCGAGCAGACCCGCCTCCTCGCCGGTCTGATCAAAGACTTCGCCAGCGACGACGTGCGCCTGAGCGTGCAGCAGGGCATGATCCTGCGCTACGTGCCGCCCACCGCGCTGCCCCACCTGTTCAACGGCCTCTACGCCCTGAACCTCGGCCTGCCCGGCTACGATACCACGGCCGACATCACCGCCTGCCCCGGAACGGATACCTGCGCCCTCGGCGTGACGAACTCCACCGGTCTGGCCAGCATCCTGGAAGACCTGGTCCGCGACGAGTTCCCCGAAATGGTAACCGAAAACAAGGTGCGCATCAAGATCAGCGGCTGCATGAACGGCTGCGGGCAGCACATGGCGGCCAACATCGGCTTCCACGGTTCCAGCATCCGGGTCGGTAAGATGATCGCGCCGGCCATGCAGGTCGTCGTTGGCGGCGGCATCACCGACGACGGTCGCGGCTTCGTGGCCGAGAAGGTCATCAAGGTGCCCACCCGCCGCATCCCGCAGGTCATCCGCGACCTGTTCAACGACTACAAAGCCAACGCCACGGAAGGCGAATACTACAACGACTACGTGGTCCGCCAGGGTAAGCGCTACTTTTACGACGTGCTCAAGCCGCTGGGCGACGCCAAGACGATCACGGCCGAGGAGTTCTTCGACTGGGGGCAGGACAAGGAATACGTGCAGGAGATCGGCGTAGGCGAATGCGCCGGCGTCAGCCTCGACGTCATCGGCGCCATCCTCAACGACGCGAGCAACAAGGTCATTGCCGCGGGTGAAGCCCTGAAGGCCGGCCACGTAAAAGACGCTGCTTACCATGCCTACTCCGCCATGATCACGGGCGCCAAAGCGCTGATGCTGGCCGAAGACAAGAAGTGCAACACCCACATCGGCATCCTGCGCGATTTCTCCGAGCACTTCGGCGACCGGTTCAGCGAAGCGATGCCCTTCGAGGAGTTCGTACTACGGATAAAAAATACGGAACCTACTACTGAGTTTGTGACTACGTATCTTGCGGACGCCAGAGCATTCGTTTCCAAGACCATCAAGACGCGCGAAGCGCAGTTGGATAAGGTCGTGGTGGGTGAATACTATAAGGCGTAATTAGTATTTTGGTCTGTTGGTGCTATTGGTCTGTTGGGCCTTTGGTGCCGCGGTCCGTAACCCCTGAAAGCACGAAGGACCATGTACAACGGACCAATAGACCAACAGACCAACAGACCAAAAATCACCCTCGTAGGCGCCGGCCCCGGCGACCCCGATCTCATCACCCGCAAAGGCCTCAAAGCCCTGCAAACCGCCGACGTAGTGCTCTACGACGCCCTCAGCTCGGACGAGTTGCTGGACGAAACACCTAAAACCTGCCAGCGCATTTTCGTCGGCAAGCGGGCGGGCTGCCATTACAAAAAGCAGGAAGAGATCAACGAATTGCTCGTCACCTCCGCCCTGGAGTGCGGCCACGCGGTTCGGTTGAAAGGAGGCGATCCTTTCGTCTTCGGCCGGGGCCAGGAAGAGATCGCGTACGCGAAAGCGCACGGCATCCCGACGACGGTCGTACCGGGCATCAGCAGCTGCATCAGCCTGCCGGAATTGCAAGGCGTTGCGCCCACGAGCCGGGGATACGCCGACAGTTTCTGGGTGCTCACGGCGCACACCCGCGACGGAGGTCTGAGCAATGACTTACTTTTGGCCCCGAAATCGAACGCCACGGTCATCATCCTGATGGGCCTCGGCCGCCTCGACCAGATTTGCGCCCTGTGGGACGCGGAAGGGAAAGGCGACCTGCCCGCCATGGTGATCCAGAACGGCAGCCGCCCTAACGAACGCGCCTGGGTCGGTACCGTCAACGAGATCGCGCCGCGCGTAAAAGCGGAGCGGGACAAAGGGCCGGGCATCATCGTGCTAGGAAAGACCGTCAGCCAGCATCCTGACTTCCAGGTCAACGTCCTCGCGGCAGCGTCCAACGTGCGGTAGCCAATCGCCTATCAAATATTGCCTATCAGAAAGCGGCGGTAGCCAAATCAAGCATCAAATATCGAGAATCGAGAATCGAGAATCAAAATGACCAACCCCCTCTACCCCGCTTTCTTTCGTCTCGACCGCCTGCAACTGCTGGTGGTGGGTGCCGGCGAGGTGGGTGAGGAGAAGCTGAGCTTCATCCTGAAATCCAGCCCGAACGCCCGCGTGGTGATCGTGGCGCCATGGATGGGGGAGGAGCTTAAGGCGTTGCTGGACAAGTACGATCAGGCGGCGCGGACGCGGGTGCAAGGGAAGGTGGAGGAAGCCGGATTCGGGGGCGAAAGTCTCGTGGCCGCCCGTTTCGCCAAAGAAATACCGGCCGGCGAATGGAGCACGGTAAGCGGAGGTACGGTGATCTGGTACGACCGCGAGTTCCGCGCGTCCGACGTGGAGATCGCCGACCTGGTCGTGGCCGCCACCAACTTTAAAGACATCAACCACGGGGTGTGGTCCGCCGCCAAGGCCGCCCGCCGGCTGGCCAACATCGCCGATACGCCCAGCCTGTGCGATTTCTACCTCGGTAGCATCGTGACGCGCGGGCCGCTGAAGATCGCGATCAGCACGAACGGGCAGAGCCCCACCTTCGCCAAGCGTTTTCGCCAGTTCCTGGAAGCCGAGCTGCCGGAGCTGGAAACCACCAGCCTGCTGGATAACCTCAAGCTGTTCAGGGACCGGCTGACCGGCGATTTCCAGGCCAAGGTGCGCCAACTAAACGCCGTGACGAGCGGTTTGCTCTCTTCCACCAACGCCGAAGCCGGCTGCCGTTGCCCCCCCGGCGAATGCCTCGTGGAAGCGGCGGGCCGGGAGCAACCAGGCCCCGATCTTTCCGTCTCACCCGCGACCCCGCCCCCAATCAAAAGTAAATGAGCATGACCAATACAATTCTAAAACTGGACATCGAGGCCCTGAACGCGGAGTTCGCCGACCTCGGCTTTCAGGAGCGCATCCAGCGGCTGTACGAATACTTCCCCGTTGACGATGTGCTGTTCACGAGTAGCTTCGGCACGAAGTCCGTCGTGATGCTGACGCTCGTCAGCCGGGGCAACGCCAAGCAGAAGGTGCACATGCTCAATACGGGCTACCACTTCCCCGAAACGCTGGCTTATAAAGACACACTGTCGGAGATCACCGGCCTCGAAGTCGTCGAGATTCTCCCCGACGCCGAACGCCACCAGCAAACCGTCGACACCGAGATGTGGGATAGCCAACCGAGCCGCTGCTGCCACTACAACAAGGTGATGCCGCTTAAAGCCGTCAAGGATCGACACACCGTCTGGATGTCCGGCGTTCACAGCTACCAGACGATGAACCGCGCCGCCATGCGCATCTTCGAAAACGTCGACGGGCTGATTCATTTCCACCCGCTGATCGACATCACCGAAGGAGAGTTCCTCTACCACCTCGAAAAAGACCAATTACCGCGCCACCCGCTCGAAGCGCAGGGCTACGGCTCGATCGGTTGCCACCACTGTACCCGGCCGGGGCAGGGGCGGGCCGGCCGCTGGGCGGGGAAGGATAAGGACGAGTGTGGGCTACACATTTAGGCGTATGTTGGTACGTTAGTCTTTTAGTTTGTTAGAACGCTACGACTGACCTTGACCAGACAACTACTACCGCGTCCAACCATTCTACTGAAAGACTAACGAACCAAAAGACTAAATAATAATATTGTGATCCAAACTGACATTCTCATCATCGGCGCCGGCCCGGTCGGCCTTTTTACCGTCTTTGAAGCAGGTCTGCTGAAACTACGTTGCCACTTGATCGACAGCCTCGGCCAACCCGGCGGACAACTGACGGAGATCTACCCCAAGAAGCCGATCTATGACATCCCCGGCTACCCGACCGTACTGGCCGGCGAGCTGGTGGATAACCTGATGGAGCAGATCAAGCCCTTCAACCCCGGCTTTACCCTCGGCGAATCCGCCCAGACCATCGAAAAGGTGGGCGAGAAGATGTACCAGGTGACGACGTCTAAAGGCACCGTGCACCAAGCTCCGGTCATCATGATCGCCGGTGGGCTCGGCGTCTTCACGCCCCGCAAACCCCCGATCCCGAACATCGAGAAGTACGAAGACAATGGCGTGGCGTACGTCATCCGCGATCCGGAGGTGTACCGCGATAAGCGCGTCTTGCTGGCCGGCGGCGGAGACTCCGCCCTCGACTGGACGATCTTCCTGGCCGACGTGGCCAAGGAGGTGACCCTCGTTCACCGTCGTGACTCTTTCCGCGGCGCGCTCGACAGCGTGGAGAAGGTGATGGAACTGGCCGAAAGCGGCAAGATCAACCTGGTGACCAACGCCCAGGCCGTCGGTATTTCCGGCGATGGCCACGTCGAAGGAATTGCCGTAAAGCATAAAACCGGTGAAGAAGTCGTCATTGCGGTGGAAGAGTTCATCCCGCTCTTCGGCCTCGCCCCTAAACTCGGCCCGATCGCTGACTGGGGCCTGCAGGTCAACAAGAACGCCATCGTGGTGGATACGAAAGACTACAGCACGGGCATCGACGGTATCTACGCCATTGGCGACATCAACCACTACGAGGGTAAGCTGAAGCTGATCCTGTGTGGTTTCCACGAGGGGACGATCGCCGTGCAGTCGGCCTTCAGCTACATCTACCCGGACAAGAAACTGAGCTTCAAGTACACGACGGTGAACGGGGTGCAAGGGCTGCCGAAGGAGGAAGCGGAGGCGGTGCCGGCGTAGCATTTATAAAAAAGTAGCTTACCAACGCAACGTTTCGTCTCCCGACTACGGATAGGAAGTAAAACCCCTTCCCATGGAACGAATAATGCTTTCTTTCACCTTGCTGCTACTTTTCACTTTCTCCTGCGATCGCGAGAACTTCGAACTGATTGAAGAGACGGAACTGCCCGAGGAGCTCGTCGTCATTGAAGAGCTGTCCCCGATTTATTTTCGCACGGTTCTTAACGATCGGGATACATCCGTCTCCAACGGAATCGCGCGTTATGACCGGGCTACGCGACAGATTGCAATCTCCGGTATTGAAAACACTGCTTTCAGTTGTCCTTCTAGCGGATCGCCCGGTCTGGGCTGGATGATTGACGGTAGTGGCATCCCCATTGTTATCTATGGGCAGCTCGACGAATCGGAGAACTACGAGTCTGGGTTTGCCATGTACAGTGATTTCCTCACGGAGGAAAACATTCTCGTTACGACGACCCACAATTGCGCGGACGTGGCGGTGGAACTTCGACTGGATACCATTCTCAATGAGGTTAGCGGTTCGCTTAGTGGAAGCATGATCGACTTCGAGTACGGCTTTCCTACACCGGAAGCCTGCGATACGATTACCCTGTACCCGGTCACGGTTGATTTCCGTATTCCGTTGACCTACTGCGAATAATTCGTAATGACGCCGCTCCAGAAAATAATCACCAAATCCCTTAAACGCGACCGCCGGGCGCAGGGCGAACTGTACCGCCGGTTCGCACCCTACGCTCTGGCGGTCATTCGCCGTTACGGCGTGGCGGCCCGGTCGGAGGCGGATCTTCTACAGGAGATATTCATCGAAGTATTCGCTAAACTCGACCGATTTGACGCGGCGAAGGGTGCCTTTAATACCTGGTTGCGCGCCCTGACCGTTTTCCGTATCATCGACCACCAGCGGAAAACGCACCGCTACGACACGGTGACGCTTGATGCGGTACCCGAACCCGCTGCCGATGATTTAATGAATTTTCCGCCAGATTACCTGCTAAGCTTGATTGCAAATCTGCCGCCGGGCTACCGGACGGTCTTCAATCTGTTCGCCATCGAAGGCTATTCCCACCAGCAGATCAGTGAAATGCTCGGCATCACCGCCGCCGGCAGCCGGTCCCAGTACCATCGCGCGCGGGGTTTGCTGCAACGCGCCGTTATTCAACATAAAAAAAAAGTAGCTGATGCATCCTGATAACGAACGCGGCCGGCTGAACGACCACTTTGAAGACGCCCATGCGGAGCTTCCCGAGCATCTCGGTTGGGAGACGCTTGGCCCGGGTATTGTCGCGGCGGAGGAGAAGCCGCGCCGGTTTTTCTGGTGGTTTTGGGGCGGGGCCGCGGGTGCGGTGGTGGGGATCTTGATCGCCTTGTTCTGGCTGCCGGGCCTTATGAATAAGGTCGAAATGACCAGCGCGTCGACAACCGCCGCCGCTGAGTTAAGGGTTACTAATACTGTATCCTCTTTTGGGCCGTCGGAGGAAAGCTCGTCGGCCGAGGTGATACGAATAAGCGAAGCGAGTTCGGATCACCTCGGCCGCCGAGCGAACCGGACCAATGGTTTAAAACTCGATCTCCGGGGCCAAAGTGCGAAAGGTCCCACACTCCCGTTGCCGTTCACCGCCCGGCCCGCTAGCAAAACGGTGGAAACACGGCCGAAAACGGCATCTTCCCGCTTGGCTCCGGCAGCTGCATTCCCCATTCTCGTCAGCACCGTCATTTCTCCCCTCCCGCAAAAGAACCCTGCCTTACCCTCTCCCGTCATTCACCTCCCGTCACCGCCCGCCCCGCCGCTGAAAACCAGGACGGAGCGTACTTACGACGTTGCGCTCGGTGCCACCCAGACCATCAAAACTTCGGACAAAACGATCGCCCTGCCCGGCCCCGCGCTTCAACTGGGTATGACGCTCCCGTTGGGCGAGCGAAAAACGAAGTTGGCCGCCCGCCTTACTTATGACCGGCTAGACTCACGCACCGACGTTTTTTTTACCCGAAACGTCAACCTCTACCGACCCAACACGCCGGATACCTTGTTCCGTAACGCCTTCACCGGCGAGGAACGGCTGGTCACGACCGATTCGGTTCCCGGTATCCGTGCGTTCTGGAATCGGCAACACCAACAGACGCACCTGGTCGGTGCGGAAGTATCCTTGGTTCGCCGGTTCACCGCCGGACGCTGGTCGGTCGATCTCGAGGCGGGACTGGGCGGAGCCGTCGTTCTTCGCCGCGAAGGTTCTCTGCTGGCGGAAGACGGCCTGCCCGCGCCGGTAGAATCTTCCAACGTACGGTGGAGCGGCCACGGCTCCGCCGCTTTGGGCTACCGGGCGTCGGAACGGCTGGAGTTTTTCGTGCGCGGGCAATACGTGCTGCCCTTTAACCGGGGTTGGCGACCGGCCGTACGGGCGGTTGCCGGCGTTCGTTACCGGACGGTTCGCCGCTAAACCCGCCGCCCCACGCTCAATCCATCCCGCAACGGCAGCACCACCACCTCCACCCGCTCGTCCGCCAGCACGAGGTCGTTGTAGGCGCGCAGGGCCACCACGTCCGGGTCCGGCTTGCCGTCTTTGCTCACCCGCCCGTCCCATAGGATGTTGTCCGCCAGCAGCAGGCCACCGGGGGAGAGCCGGTCGATCAACTGGTGGAAGTAGGCCGGATAGCCGCGCTTGTCGCCGTCGAGGAAGACCAGGTCGAAAGTGGGCGGGAGGGTGGGTAGCAGGTCGATCAAACTCAGAAGGCTATCTCCTTATTTCCTTCGATGAAATGCTTCTTTAATATTAGCGGGCGAGATGCAGGTGTTTTGAACGCGAAATAAATGTTATTAAAAAATGTTGTCTGAATACAGGCATGACTTTGTTTGGGATTTGTGTTTGTAATTTTTTAGTCTTAGTTTTAAGCAAAGAATAAAACGACATCGCCAGAGACCAGTAGGTTTATCTACACTGTCCTGTAAAATATTTTACATTAACCCATTAATTAGAGGATATGCTTTTTGGTTTCTTATGTGCACGCTTAGGTGTGTGTAGGAACGTCACGTATATGCTTGATTTAACAAAATTATTTTCTGTTATGAAGTTTTTACCTTCTTTACTCTTCTTGCGCTTATGCTCGCTAGTTGTGAAGAAGAAACCATTCGCTCTAGCGAAGGCACTACCCCGGCGTTAACCAAGATGGTTCCGTCCACGGACTTCTACCGGGCGCACCCCAAGGAATACCGCCAGGCGGGTGTTGATTTTCGCCGCGAGTATTTCGGGCGGATGAGTGATAACTTGTCCTTTGATCCAAATTTTCCCGTCGCAAATGATGACGCTTATAGCCTCGAATATGGCTTCAGCAAAATCGAAATGCTGAGCCACCTCGTCCAGCTATCCCCGGACGACGTTCAGGAAACAAAGAACTTGTTGGTATTTTTTGACCAGCTTGCCATAACGCCGGCCACCAAAATATCAGCGGGTAGAGCTATGGTCGATGAGTACATGACATCGAAAAACATTACCGTAGAGCGGACGCCTTTAACGTACCATATCGTAGAGCTCACAAAGGAAAGTTTGTTCACGCTTGGGTTTTCAGCCGACGGACCGGATTTCAGTAAAGATGGAGAGAACGATGGCAAATTTTGTGTATTTAAACCTAAGAAGTGCACCGGCTGGGAGGGATTTATTCTTAATGGAGGTACTGCGGCGATTACCATTGCGAATATCATCGTCGTTGCGGCTAGCGGTGGTACATTAACACCAGTCAAGCTGATCACCAGCGAAATATTTAAGACTATTTTCAAAGCTTTCGCCAACAGATACTGTGCGGGTAGCAGTAACGCATACGAGTGCGACGACTGCGATGCGCCCTATGATTTCGGCTACTTTCGCCAAGGCTGCACCACTTATGGCATTCGCCCGTTAGGCCGCTTTCAATGGGCGGAAAGTATTGAATTGATGATCGATGGGAACAGCGATGGTGATTTTATAACTGTGACAGATCAATTACCAGTTAATGTCGAGTTTCCTCAAATTCGGTTCACTTCAACCGAAATTTTTGATTTAGACCCCTCAACTCAAAATGGATATTTCGATATAAAAGCAAACATGATTTGCGACGGCGGTACGCTCGCTGAGTGGTCTCAAAACAGTCCGGACCGGGTCATTTTGTCAATTCCACCAGATTTTCCCGTACCCTCGGCAACTATCCGAATTACGAATAATCCGCCAACTCACCCAAGCGTGCCGATGCAAGGGTTTTATGCTTACGGGACGGAACTCAAATTTTCTATCGCAAGCGTTACTATGCCGGGTATGTACACCTTTACCGGGTGGTCAACCACCAGCGGAGGCTCCCCCGGTACCGGTGGGGCACAGTCCACTTTTACCACTACCTTTTTTGGTAGCAGTGGAACTACCGCCAGCGTAAATGCCAATTTTCGAAACAACTGCAACGGACAAACGCACAGCATTGCCTATTCATTGGTCATCTTACCTTAATCTAATGACTGTTTCCTAATAATGCCCGGCACTTTCACCAAAGTGTCGGGCATTAAATCTTTGTATCATGCGAATGGCAAAATTATTCCTTATTGCTTTCTGTCACGGACTGCTGTTCTCCGGTTATGTCAATGCGCAGCCCAAGCCTTCATCTGTTTGCAATGTAGATCAAAGCAACGTAAAAGATGGATGTAACAACACTTGTCTAGTATGTGATTTGAATGGTACAAAGGGAAAAGCTTCTGCTGATTATAGGTTAGGGCGTGGCGACTTACTGGAGGAGTGTACAGTCCTCTTGGGGCCTACTTATGCGTTTGTAGCGCAATCTGCTAACATCAAATTTAAAGTAAGCACTTCTAATTGCAGCGAGCGCCCTAACGAAGCACAAGAGCCTTTGCGATTTATAGGTTATGAAGTACTACCAAAAGATGATTGTCATTTGGACACACATGCTCCAATATTTTCGTGTAATAATGGAAACGGTCAAGGAGAAGAAGGGTATGGTACTAATGCTATTTGGCCTGGTGAAAGTGAAGAGTTTATAGCGGAAAACCTGAAAATAGGAAAGACTTATTACGTGGAAGTTCAACGCTCGGGCCCAACTGAATGCAATTTCGAAATAACCGTCCTCGAAGGCAGTACCATCGTCCCTCCCTTGGGTCAGGTCGCTTATACCGGCCCCGTTACCGTTTGCGAAGGCGCCTCAGCAACTTACACCGTCCGGGATTCCCTACCCGCCACCTATTATTATTACGCCGTCGACGGAGACACCATCGCCCGCGAAACCAACGAGATTACGATCGACTGGACCCTGGCGGGAGAATATCAGCTTTGCCTGCTCGCGGATAACGTTTGTTACGAAGCTACGGCGGATTGCCGAACGATCATCGTCACCGAACCTAAGGAGTCCGTAACCGAGGCGTATTTATGTGCCGACGATTGCTACGTGCTGCCGAACGGGAATGAAGCCTGCGCGGCCGGTAGCTACCCGGTTGCGCTGGTCGATCGCTTCGGCTGTGACAGCCTGGTGCTGGTGGAGCTTACCGCCGTCCGCCCCGATACCACTTTCCTCTCCGCGACCTTGTGCACAAACGATTCTTTATTCCTGGCGCGCGATACGGTGATCGCGCCCGGAGACTACGCGTTCGTTTACGAGAACTTCGGAGGCTGTGACAGCACGGTGCTGCTGTCACTGGTCTGGGCGAATGGCTGCTCGTTTGCCGTACCGCTTCTGGCAACCCCGGTTAGTTGCGCAGGCGGTGCTGACGGTCGTGTCGTCATCCGGGTAGGCCCGGCGGCCGATCTTCCCGTCAATTATACCTTAGTTCTTTTGGGGGCGGGGCGCGTAGCCGACGGTATCATCGATGCCGGGGCGGTCACCATCGACAACTTGAGTACCGGAACCTATACGATAGTCGCGACCGATGCTTCCGGTAATATCTCGTACGCGAACACATTGATTACCTCGCCGGAGGTACTGCGGCTCACGGCTACGGAAGATCGCTTCAACAATTTCTCGGTAAGCTGCCGGAACGGAGCGGACGGGCGGCTACGGCTGGAAGCCTCGGGTGGAACCGCACCTTACCGTTACAACTGGGCGGATGGTGGCACGGACGCAAACCGGACGGATCTTACCGCCGGCAACTACCGCCCCACCGTAACGGACGCTAATGGCTGTACGCGCACGCTGGACATCGCCCTCGACGAGCCAGCACTCCTGACGATTAATTTTGTGGCCATGCGGACGACCTGCTCATCACCAACGGTGGGAGGACTCCGGCTCAACGGCCTTAGTGGAGGCGTGCCACCTTACACCATCGTGGTGGCTAATGAGAACGGCCGGCTTTACCCGCCCGAATCGTACGACGCGCTTCCCGTAGCGGAATACCGTATCGAAGTTATTGATGCTAACGGTTGCCTTGCGGACACCGTCTTCTCGCTTACGGAAACACCATTTCCCGCACCCGTTCTCTTGGTTTCCGAGGGGCGTCCGGAATGGGGAGAAGAAATCACGCTGGAAGTAACCGGGCAGTATCTCGACACCATTAATTGGCCGGAGGGCGTGTCACCGGATTGCGAAAATTGCGCTGCCGCGACTTATCTCCCGATTAACACCCGACCGCTGGTGGTAACGGCGCGTAGTTCAGCGGGATGTATCGGCCGGGACACTTTCGACCTGCTGGTCGTTCAAAAGCAAAAGATGTACCTGCCGAGCGCATTCAGCCCGAACGACGATGGCGTAAACGATGTATTCGGTCCTTTCCTGGGGCAGGGCGTAAGTGCTGTTGGGGAAATGACCATCTACGATCGCTGGGGCGGGGAGATTTTCGTAAGCCAGCCGTCCGGGCCGTCTTCCCTTTCCGTATGGCAAGGAGCCGACGCCTGGGGCCACCCGTTACCGACTGGTGTATACCTCTACCGGATTACGGTACGGTTCCTCGACGGCCGGGAAGAGTTATACCGAGGTACGGTAAGTCTGATCCGCTAAACCCGCCGCCCCACACTCAACCCATCCCTTAACGGCAGCACCACCACTTCCATCCGCTCATCCGCCAGCACGAGGTCGTTGTATGCCCGCAGGGCGACCACATCCGGGTCCGGCTTACCGTCCTTGCTCACCCGCCCGTCCCACAGGATGTTGTCGGCCAGCAGCAGGCCGCCGGGGGAGAGCCGGTCGATGAGCTGGTGGAAGTAATCGGGGTAGCCCCGCTTGTCGCCGTCGAGGAAGATCAAGTCGAAGGTTGTCGGAAGGGTAGGGAGAAGGTCCGTCGCTTGCCCCACATGCAGGTGAATGCGGCCGGTGAAGGGGGAGGCGGCGAAATTTTTCCGCGCCCAGAAGGCCGTCTCCGCGTTCCCTTCGATGGTGTGCAGCTCTCCGTTTTCCGCCAGCCCCTCGGCCAGGCAGAGCGCGGAATAGCCCGTGAAGGTGCCCAGTTCCAGCACCGTCTTCGGCCGCCGCAGCTTGCTCAGCATCGACAACAGCCGACCCTGCA
>ENA-ORXT01001263-ORXT01001263.1-marine-metagenome-genome-assembly--contig:-NODE-1263-length-34926-cov-33.904043_pt1 | contig 34926 bp, 33 predicted proteins | sample MGYA00237868_ERZ511482 | MGnify/ENA metagenome assembly ERZ511482 | reverse complement strand
ACAACTTCGTGGCCCATGACAAAGGGGAACGAAACCAACGGCTCGAAGTAGCGCGAGGTGTGCCCCGAAAGCGTAGATAGGTCGCTGCCACAAATGCCTGAAAGCAGTGGCGTGACGCGCGTCCATCCGGGCCCAGGTAGTTCGGGCTCGGCGATATCGGCCATGCGGAGCGGAGCCACGAGCGCCCCTGCGGTCGGAGACAGTTTGGAGGTCAGGATCGCCGCCGCATAGCGGGACTCGCGGCGCTCGAAGAGCAATGCTTTCACGCCGTCGAGACTACCAGGGTGCAGAAAAACACATGCCGGAAGCTGACTGCGTCTGCAGAAATTGAGGGCGCGCAAGGACAGTTCCATCGGGCAGACTGTCAGGCGATGGAAGCCACCGAAGCCAGAGATCGGCTGAGCGCCGCGCTGCTTGACGACGATTGCCTCAACGCGCTTTGGGAACTGGTCGACTCAGGTGTTGCCGAACAAATCGTCCCCGAGTTGCCAGCGCTGGCTCTGGAACAGGATCCAATCCACAAGCACAAAGACGTGCTTGCGCACACCATTGCGGTCACTGCGAAGACTCGCAAAGATCTCGTGCTGCGCCTTGCGGCTCTGTTCCACGACATCGCCAAGCCCCAGACCCGTAAGATCGACGAGAACGGTGTCACATTTCGCCATCACGAGGCCGTGGGCGCCAAGATGGCCAAAAAGCGATTACGGGCGCTCGGGTATCCCGAAGATGTCGTAAAAGATGTCGCCGAACTCGTTCGTTTGTCTGGCAGATTCAAGGGATACGCCGCCGGGTGGAGCGACTCGGCTGTGCGGCGCTATGCCCGGGACGCAGGCCATCTTCTGGGTCTGCTCAACGAGCTGGTGCGCAGCGATTGCACGACTCGCAACCAACGCAAACGGCTTGAACTGCATCATCATGTCGATGCGATCGAAGAACGTATTTTGGAACTTGCCGCAGCAGATCGTCGCGCGGCTGAGCGTCCGTTGATCGATGGTCAGGCAGTCATGGATCGCTTTGACGTGGGCCCGGGCCCGATGGTCGGCAAGGCGCTCAAGTTCTTGCTCGAGTTGAAGCGCAGCGAACCCGACCTTGATCTTGCTGGCACCGAAACTCGCCTCGACGCGTGGTGGGCCAACAATCTGTGACGATTTTTCCGCGCATAGCGCGGTCTGAGCGTCACAGATGTGGGTTTGTGGGAGAGGAAGCCGCACTAGGGTTTGAGGGTGACGAGAACAGCTTCGGAGATTTTCGACCTAGCGGGCGGCGCGGCAATCGTGACCGGCGCATCGAGCGGTATTGGCCAGCACATGGTGCAAACCCTGGCCGCCGGAGGGATGCGAGTCATCGCGGCCGCTCGTCGGCTTGACCGTCTTGAGTCGCTCGCCGCAACACATCCCGGCGTTGTAGCTATGCGATGCGATGTCACCGACGAAGCCGACCTCGATGCGCTTGTTGCGGCCGCCTACGAGCAGTTCGGTCAGCTCGACGTTGTGATCAACAACGCTGGCAAGAGCGACGCTCCGGTGCGAGCCGAACAAGAAACTGCGGCCGAGTTCGCCAGCGTCATCGACATTAACCTCAACGCCTGTTTCCTGCTGGCCAGAACCGCCGCGGCCCATATGATCGAACAGAAGAAGGGCGGCTCGATCATCAACATCGCCTCGGTTCACAGTTTCGTTTCGTCGGCACCAAACAACCAGGCCGCCTACGTTGCTAGCAAGACGGGACTGGTCGGGCTCACCCGTGAGCTCGCAGCACAGTGGGCTCGTCACGACATTCGGGTCAACTGCATCGCGCCGGGTTACTTCCCCACCGAACTCACCGACCCGATGATGGAAGAGGGCAGCAGCGGCCTGGGCTTCATCACCAAGCGCACGCCCATGCGCCGGCCTGGCGAGTTGCACGAACTCGACGGAGCATTGCTGCTGCTGGCGAGTGGAGCATCGACGTATCTGACTGGCCAGACGGTGACCGTCGACGGCGGCTGGACGATGCAGTGACAACCCCGCCCAGTGCGGAGGGGGCCGGCGCGTGTGCTGGTCTGGCCGAGCATCCCGACATCGATCTTGCTGGGCTGCACGGCACTGCGGCGCAACGAGCCGAAACGCTGCGTCAGATACGGACGGCTTTCGAAGACGTCGGCTACTTCTACGCTGCCCATTTTGGGCCGTCGCAGGCGTCGGTCGACGCGGTCTTTGATCAGGCTCGCCGCTTTCACTCCTTGCCCGATGACCACAAGCGGTCCGCGCTGCAGACCACCGCAGGCTCGCAGCGCGGATGGATCCCGCTGGGAACCGAACCGGCCTACGAAGCCGGCACCGTCGCTCGCTGCGAATCGTTTGATTTGGCAATGGAGCTCCCGACTGAATCAAGCACAGAGTTTGGAGGCCTGGGCGCAAATCTATGGCCAGCTAATCTTCCCGGCTTTCAAGACACGGTGTACGGCTGGTACTTAGCGGCGCGAGCCGCAGCCCGCCAGCTCTTCGTGGCATTCGCCGAGATGTATGACCTGGCCCCGACCACCTTCGCCGACTACGAGAGTGAACGCAGCTCGTCGATGATGCGGCTGCTTCGTTACCCGCCAAATCAAGGCGATACCGCCGACAACATTGTCGGCATCAGCGCCCACACTGACTATGAAGCGTTCACCCTCATGTCCCAGACTGCGCCTGGACTCGAGCTTTTGACCCGATCGGGCACGTGGATCGAACCGCCAGTTTTGCAGGATCGATTCATCGTCATCGTCGGCGACATGCTCGAGCGTCTGACCAACGGCCAGCTGCGGGCGACCCGGCATCGAGTGATCGACACCGACTGGGAACGACTGAGTCTGATCCTGTTCAACGCTTTCGATGCCGACGCGGTGATCGCGCCACTGACCGAATTCGTCACCGATGAGAACCCAGTGCGCTATGCGCCGACGACCCAGGTCGCACACATCAACGCCGAGGTCAGCGCCGCTGTTGCCAACCTAGAGTCACAGCCAGGCGAGAGGCCTCACGCTGGCAGCACGTAGGTCGTCGTTGCGTGGGCGACGAGCCGGTCAGGCGCACCATCGAGCGCAAGGTCAATCGAGGCATGGCACAGTTTGCCGAACTTGGTTTGGCGCGCGGTGACGATCAGGTCGGCACTGTGGGCTGGTCGCAGGAAGTTGATCTTGAGGTCCCACGTCAAAGCCATGGGAGTGATGCCGTTGCGCGTGAAGACCAAGAACCAGGCGACCAGGTCAACCGCTGTCATCATGACCGGGCCCGGGATGTAGCCACCGGGTCGCAACCGTAGTCCGGCGATTGGTACTCGGGCCACGACGAGATCCTGGGCGACCTCTTCGACAACAGGCGACGGCTCGACGAAATCGAGTTCGGCGATGTAGGTGTTGAGGTCGTCGAGGGACACGGCAGAGGCGACGCGGTCAGACATAGCCAGAACCTACCCCGACAGATCCTGGCCGCGCGTTTGTGACAGTTGGGTTGGGGTGTGTCGCCCTGGGACGGTGAAGCTACGGCGACGCGAATGTCCGAAACCCGCTAGTTGCTGACTTTGATGTGGGGCATGATGGACGCATGGCTTTCACCGACCTCGACGACAATCAGCGATATCGGGCGCTGCAAAGTCGCGACGCTCGCTTCGATGGCCTCTTCATCGTGGGGGTGCGCACGACTGGCATCTACTGCCGGCCCAGTTGTCCGACGCCTGTGCATCCGCTTCGCAAGAACGTCGACTTCTTTCGCACGACCGCAGGAGCGCAACGAGCCGGGCTGCGAGCTTGTAAACGATGTCGGCCCGATGCCACGCCCGGATCGCCGGAGTGGAACGTGCGAACCGATCTTGTGGGTCGGGCGATGCGGCTCATCAACCAGGGCTTTCTCGACGACAAATCTGTCGCGAAGTTGGCGTCCGAACTCGCCGTGACCGAACGGCACCTGCGACGCATCATGATCGAGACGGTAGGTGCGCCCCCGTTGTCGATTGCTCGCGCCCAGCGAGCCCAGACCGCTCGCACGCTTATCGAAACGACTTCGATGCGCTTCGTCGATGTGGCGTTTGCCGCAGGATTCGCCAGCCTTCGCCAGTTCAACGACACGGTTCGGGCCGTGTTCGACGCCACCCCGACCGCGCTGCGCGCAAAGGGGGCGGCACCGGTTTCGGGTGGCCAAGCGATCAGTATCCGATTGCCGTTTCGCGCTCCCTTTGCCAGCGAGTACTTTCTCCGCTGGTCCGCAGGCCGAGTCGTGACCGGCGTGGCCGAAGTAGTCGACGGTCAGTTGCGCACTGCGCTACGCCTCCCAAATAGAAACGGCATCGCCACGCTGACCATCGCCGAAAAATGGGTCCAATGTGATCTGGACCTCGACGACGTCGCCGACCTTGCTCGGGCGGTCACTCAGTGTCGGGCGATGCTGGACCTTGATGCCGATCCGACCCATATCGATGACGCGTTGGCAGTCATTGAACCAATCGCGCCGTTCGTGAGGAACCTCCCGGGGCTTCGATCGCCAGGATCGTGCGACGGCTTTGCAACCTTGGTGTTCGCAGTCCTTGGACAGCAGCGCAGCGTCGCCGCAGCCCGCACGCTCGCGGGCCGGATCGCTGGCCGAGTACTGGGCGACCGACCCGACCTCGCTCCCTTTCCGAGCCCCGAGGCAATCGTCGATCTGGACCTCGACGGCATTGGGCTGACCCAGCGCACGGCCGACACCATTCATCACGTTGGGGCGATGTTCGTGGATCGCGCCGAAGACCTGAGTCCAGGTGCTGACCGCGACGAGATTCGCAAAGAACTCGTGGGTGTCAAAGGGATCGGCCCGTGGACGGCGAACTACATCGCAATGCGAGTGCTCGGTCATCCCGACATCTTCCTGGCCGGTGACCTCGTGGCAGACCGTGCGTCGCTTTCACTGGGCCTGGCGCCCGACGAAATCTCGCTGGCTAGTCCTTGGCGCAGCTACCTCACTCATCATCTATGGGCGGCATCGGCCGCACTGAAGGAAGCATCATGACGGCGCAACCAAAGCCGACAAAACTGACGACCAACCCCGACCTTCACCGTCAGGTCATCGACAGCCCGGTGGGCGAACTCACACTGGTCGCTACTGACACTGCCCTCGTCGCCGTGCTTTGGCCCCAAGAGCGCGATGGGCGTGTGAGGTTCTCGCCGGAGCTGGTCGACGGCGAGAACGCCGTGCTCTCTGATGCCACCAGCCAGCTCGCCGAGTACTTCGACGGGGCCCGGCGCAGTTTCGACGTGCCACTGGACTTGCGGGGCACAGAGTTCCAACAGCAAGTCTGGCGATCGCTCGCCAATATTCCCTACGGCGAAACGTCAACATATGGCAAACAAGCTGCTGCGATCGGGCGTCCCCGATCGGTGCGAGCGGTCGGCTCAGCCAACGGGCGCAACCCGCTGTCGATCGTGCTTCCGTGCCACCGCATCGTCGGCGCCGACGGAAAGCTCACCGGTTTCGCTGGCGGTCTCGACGCGAAACGCTGGCTGCTCGACCACGAGGCAAGCGATACCTGAAACAGTGGGGGCGGGGTGAGGCACGACCCGCTCGCCGCGAAACTGTGGCGTCGACTGCAACCCGTTCGGCGCCGATGGCTAACCTGACGCCGGACTAGTTGACAGGAGCGCCGCCATGGGTGACAGCATTGGATTGACCGCAGAAGAGGTACTGACGACGACACGGTCAGTCCGCAAACGGCTTGACCTCGAACGACCCGTTGCTCGTGAAACCATCACCGAATGCATCGAACTGGCGTTGCAAGCGCCGACCGGCTCCAACGCACAAGGCTGGTCGTGGATGATCGTCGACGATGCCGAAAAGAAGCAGGCCATCGCTGACCACTATCGCGATATCTACTACCCATACCGCGAAGCAAAGTCGAAGCTTCCCGAAGGCGATGCTCAGGCCGAACGAATCTCAGACTCGGCAAATCACTTGGCCGAACACCTGCAAGATGTGCCAGCGCTGGTCATTCCACTTCATGCTGGACGGCTCGAAGGTGCGAGCACCTTCACCCAAGCCTCGGCTTGGGGATCGATCCTGCCAGCGGTGTGGAGCTTCATGATGGCTCTCCGAAGCAAAGGTATGGGGTCGGCATGGACCACGCTGCATCTGCCGCGCGAGAAGGAGGTCGCCGAGTTGCTGGGCATCGACCACAGCGCATGGACCCAGGCTGGACTGTTCCCGGTCGCCTACACGGTCGGCACCGACTTCAAGTTGGCCAAGCGACAGCCGGCCGAGAAGTTCATCCACTGGAATGAGTGGTAGGCCTGCGACATGGCGACAGCTGCGGATCGTTAGCGAGTACTTGTGCCAACCCGAATAGATCGCTCGACGGCGCTACCGATCGATCTCTATGTCGACCCGGCCGTCTTCGAAATGGAGATTGCCGACATCTGGCATCAGGACTGGGTGTTCGCAACAACGGTCGACGCAGTGGCCGAGCCCGGCGACTTCGTGCCGGTCATCATCGGCCGACAGTCAGTGGTCGTAGTTCGTGGCGACGACTACCAAATTCGAGCGCTGGCCAACGTCTGCTCTCATCGGGGGGTACCGCTGGTCGATTGCGCCGGAAGAGCGTCGCGATTCTCGTGTCCGTACCACGCCTGGACCTATGGCACTGACGGTGAGTTGCTCAGTGTGCCCTATGCAATGGCCGACGAAGTTAGACAAGCCGACCACGGCCTTGCATCGTTCGAGGTTGCGCAGTGGCACGGTCTGGTTTTCGTGAGTTTGAACGCAGATGTGGAGCCGTTCGCCGATCGGGTCGCAGCCATTGAGCCCTACGTCAAGCCGCTCGGAGTCGACCGGCTCCATCACGACGTGCAAGGGTCGGCGAGCGAAATCTGGGTCGCGAACTGGAAGGTCGTGTTCGCAAATGCCGTCGATAGTTACAGCCACTTTCGGGTGCACCCCGAAACAGTCGAGCCAGTGAGCCCGACCGACGGGTCGTACTACCTCGCCGGCTCGGCTCGTGCGACCGTGACCGGGGGCGAGTCGATGGAACGTGCTGATCATCTGGTCGTGTCGCTGCCGCCTTCGTTCGTTGCGGTCATCTATCCCGACGCGCTGTTGTGGCAGTCATACACGCCAACGGCGGTCGACCAGACGACGGTGATTACTGGGTTGGCAGGCGAGGCGCCGGCTGCCAAGGGGGTCGAGGTTCACATTCCTGGTTGGGATGCCGCCTTCGTCGACGAGGACCGGGTCGTGTGCGAGCTGGCTCAGACCGCAGCGATGAGCCGCTGGACTCCGGGTCCACTTCTGGCAATGGAACGCGCCCTCGGCGACTTCCATGAGTTCCTCGCCTGGCGCTTGGCAGGCCGAGAGCCGTCGGCACCGGTATCGACTGCACCCCCAGGCGACCGGCCCGAGCCGCAAATCTGAGGTCACGCCGACGGGCTTCTATGCTTGGACTATGAGCATCAAAGTGTCGCTGGCCGAACTCGCTGACCACGTACATGAGCGCGACGCCGGTTACCTGGTCACGACCGGCCCCGATGGCAGACCGCACACGACCCAGGTCATCTTCGAACTTGATGGCGAGACGTTGCGCGCCCCCGCTGGCCGCAAGACCGTCCGCAATATCGAAGGCCAAGCGTTGGTTGCACTGCTGTGGCCGCCTCGATCTGCCGACGACTACAACCTCATCATCGACGGTACGGCCCAGGTCGTCGACGTGAATGACGAAGGACTCGGCTATGCGCTGATCCAGGCCACCCACGCAATTTTGCATCGCAACGCCGACGCCTGAACTCGTCCGCCGGCACGCCAAGGCCCCGCATCTGCGACGACGAAACCGGTTTGCGCAGAAATCGTCAGATTGCCGGGGTCGGTGGTGTCAGATCAAAGCTTGATAGACCGCAGCCCGCAACTCGCGACGAAGCGGATACGTGCTCGATGGCAAAAGCTGCGTCATGAAGATCGCGGTGATTCCTTCGAGGGGGTCGATCCAGAAGGCCGTGCTCGCAGCCCCGCCCCACGCAAATTCGCCCGGCGAGCACAGGCTGCCGTTCGCGGCCGGATCTTCGACCACCGAGAAGCCGAGCCCAAACCCCATACCGTCCATCGCCACTTCGGAAAAGAGTGACTGGCCGAGTTCGTTGAGCAGCTTGCCGTCTGGAAGATGGTTACTCGCCATGTACTCAAGGGTGCGTCTTCCGATGAGGCGGTTTGCACCGCTGGCACCTTGGCCAAGCAGCATCGAGGCGAACTTTTGGTAGTCGCCGATCGTCGAGACTAGACCGCCTCCCCCCGACAAGAACGCTGGCGGCGAGAGATAGGCGCTGGTTTCGGCGTCGTCGATTCGGGTCATCCCGCCGGGCAGGCGCGCGTAGAGCGATGTGAACCTGCTGGTTTCAGATGAAGAGACGCTGAAGCCGGTGTTCAGCATCGACAGCGGCTCGAATACTCGCTCAGCAAAAGCCTGGGCGAGAGTCATGTCGGTGATGGCTTCGATCACCGCGCCGCAGACGTCGGTGGACATCGAGTAGTTCCACGACGTGCCCGGCTCGAACAGCAGCGGTTCGGCACCGAGGCGTTTCATGGCTTCGCTCAACGAATAGTCAGGGGTTGTGAAGTCGCCGAGCCCTTGCTCGCGATAGCGGGCGTCGAGCGGACCTTGGCGAAGGAATCCGTAGGTCAGGCCGCTGCAGTGCGTGAGAATATCGCGAATCGTGATCGACCGGGCGGCAGGTCGGGTGACCGGGGCCAGGTCGCTCCCGCCAACCATTACTCGAGGGTTCGCGAACGCCGGCAAAAACTTCTCGACCGGATCCTCGAGTAACAGCTCGCCCTCTTCGTACAACTGCATCAGCACGATCGAAGTGATCGGCTTGGTCATGGAGTAGATGCGAAAGATGCTGTCGAGGCTGATTGGTGTTTGGCGCTCGACGTCGGCCCAGCCATAGCTGTCGTTGTAGATCGGGCCGGACTCATTGGCGACCTGTACCACTGAGCAAGGAATCTTTGAGTCGTCGACGTAGCGCCGCCCTACGGCGCCGATGCGGTCCAGTCTTGCTACGTCAAATGTGGCCATGATGTTCCTTCTGCCTTGGTGGTTCCTTGGCATCGTTGCACATCACGCGCGGGCGGCGAAGTTCTCGATTGACTGCTGGGCTGACGGTTGTTCTGGTCGGCTTGGACAGCACCCGGTTGGCAATGCCTGCCGAGGCAATTGCCGAGGAAGAATTGCGCGCGCTTGTGCTCAGCGAGCTCTTCGTGGTTGCCGTGCCCAGGGCCGAGGCTCAGACATCGTTGCCGACCGCGTAACCGTGCTGGCTGTGCCCGCGGGACGCTGTCAAGACCTCGACCGAACGAAGCCCAACCGGGCCACCAGACCCGGCCCCATTGACGCCGCCAGCAATGCCTCCTCCTTTACCAGGCATTGACCCGCCGAGCGTTCTCGCGCTGCCGGTCCCAGAACCGTTGAACGAGCCAGAGATTGTCGACGAGCCTCACTCGCACAAACCGCAACTGGGGTGCTACCCGCCATCACCCTGGCCACGTGCACCGTAGGGTCAGACCCGAAGGTGCACGCGTGCACACCCGGGTCTGACCCCAAGGTTCACGCGTGGGTGCAAACACTGGCACCCGGTTCGGGTTGAGGGGGCTCTGATTGGTACTGTGGCGCCCGTCATGGTGAACCTCGTCGAACGCACAACGAACTGATGACCGCAACTGTTGGTGTCATCGCCAATCCGCGGTCGGGCAAGGACATCCGTCGCATTGTTGCGCACGCACCCGCCCCGAGCGACACCAGTCGAATCGCTGATTTGCGGCGCTTGATCGTTGGAGCGTCCGAAGGTGGCGCCGAGCGCGTTTTAGTTGCATTGGATACCCATGGACTAGCCGCACGGGCAGTTGCCGGCATCGATGTCGCCGTTGAACTCGTGAATATCGATCCCGAAGGCAACGGTAACGATACGGCCCGAGCTGCGGCCGAGATGCGAGAGATGGGAGCAGGGGTGCTTGCGGTGTACGGCGGCGACGGCACGCATCGCCAAGTGTGTCGAGGGTGGCGCGATGCTCCGACCGTTGCCATTAGCGGTGGTACCAACAACGCGTTTCCGCAGATGGTTGAACCAACTGTGGCTGGCGCTGCTGCGGGGCTGGTAGTCGCTGGCGGTGTCGACCTCGACGAACTCGTTGCCTACCAATCTCTCGTCATCGACGTCGACATCGAAGGCATCCCCGAAGACCTTGCGTTGGTCGATGTTGCCGTTGTCCGCGGCGATTCGGGCGGAAGCCCGAGCCTGTGGAGTGTCGACGGCGTCGATCAGATTTTCACCGCGGTTGCGGAACCATGGTCGGTTGGCCTATCGGCGTTGGCCGGTTTAGTCGCTCCGACCAGCCGCAGCGATGACCGCGGGGTGTTGCTGGACCTCGACCCTGATGCGCCCCAGCGGGTGCGAGCTCCGATAGCGCCAGGTCACTACGTCGAAGCTGGCTTGCGGTCGGTTTCGGTCGTCGACGCCGAGCAACCCGTGGCCGTGCGCGGCCCGGCCATTTTCGCGGTCGACGGCGAGCGGGCTGGCACTCTGGGCGCCGATCAATGGGGTTCGTTGACCCTGCGGCGCAACGGACTGCGCGTCATCGATATTCGACGCACGTTTTCGCTCGCTGTTCGCCGAGGCCACTTTTACACTGAACTCTCGAAAGGCTCCTGATGTCGCAGGAATTTACCATGCCCAAACTTGGGTTGACGATGACCGATGGCACCATCCGCGAGTGGCTCGTTGCCGACGGGACGACGGTCAATGCTGGCGACGCGGTGCTGGTCATCGAGACCGACAAGGTCGAGACCGAAGTCGAAGCTCGAGAAGCTGGCATCTTGTCCATCTCTGGCGTCGTAGGCGAGAACTACGAGTGCGGCGCCGTGATCGGCCACCTACTGGCCGAAGGTGATGCCCCGACCGCAGCCGCTGCGACTGCGCCCGCTCCGGAGCCAGCGCCGGCGGCCCAATCCGAAACAGCACCAAGTTCATCTCCTGCGCCGACTCCGGCACCGCAACCAACACCGTCGCCTGCGCCTGCTGCGCCTGCTGCGCCTGCTGCTATGGCTGGGGTTGTTGCGGGTGGTGCTGCGGTTGCGGCGTTGGGCGAGGGTGGTCGGGTGTTGGCGTCGCCGATGGCTCGGGCCCGAGCTCGTGATCTTGGTGTCGATTTGTCGTTGATTGCTGGTTCTGGTCCGCAGGGTCGGATCGTGGCCGACGACGTTGTGGCCTTTGCCGAGTCGCCTGCGCCTGCTGCGGCTGGGGTTGTCGCGGGTGGTGCTGCGGTTGCGGCGTTGGGCGAGGGTGGTCGGGTGTTGGCGTCGCCGATGGCTCGGGCCCGGGCGCGTGATCTTGGTGTCGATTTGTCGTTGATTGCTGGTTCTGGTCCGCAGGGTCGGATCGTGGCCGACGACGTCACCACATTCTCAGAGCAACAAGCAGCGAGCGCCGCAGCAACGCCAGCTCCAACATCTCCTGCGCCCGCAGTTGCCGCACCGTCGGCGCCTTTGGTTGCCGCGCCTGCACCATCGGCCGCTGCCGCCTCAACCGTGGGTGCAACCGGCGGCGCACGCATGCTCGCGGAACTGCTTGGCATAGACCTGCGCATCGTGCCCGCAGCATCGCCCGGCGCTCGGGTGACACGCGAAGACGTCGCCAGCTGGGTGCGCCTGCAGCTAGCAGGCGACGACGTCAGCACTCTCGCTCAATCTGTCGACATGGCGGACGCAGCCGAAGTCGCCCTGCTGCAAGAGCCGTCCAAGATGGTTCCGCTGCGCGGCATGCGGGGGGTGATTGCCGAGCGTATGCATTCGTCGCTCACCGAGATGGCCCAGCTCACCCTCAGTGTCGATGCCGAAATGACAGCCGTCAATGCCGAACGGGCACGGCTCAAACAGTCCGACGAAACGGTTCCTGGCTACACCGCCTGGGTCATCGCCGCCGCCTCGCGAGCCTTGGCCGATCATCCTTATGTCAATAGTCAAGTCACCGCCGATGGAGTTGCCTACCTGCCAGATATTCACGTTGGTGTGGCGGTTGCGCTCGACGATGGACTGATCGTGCCGGTTATCAATCAGGCTGACACCGTGGCCGTTGCCGAGCTGCATGGTTCAGTCGCCGACCTTGCTGGCCGGGCCCGCGACGGCAAACTCAAGCTGCACGAACTCGAAGGCGGCACATTCTCGGTGACCGCACTTGGCATGTACGGCGTCGACATGTTCACGCCGGTGATCAATCCACCGAATACCGCAATCCTCGGCGTGGGACGTCTGCGCACCGAAACCGAGTGGAATGACGGCGTGCCATCACCAATCACGGTCATGACGTTGAGCCTCACCTGGGACCACCGAGCCTTCGACGGAGCACCGGCCGCCGAGTTTGCTCAGTCGATCGTCCGGTACCTCGAAGACCCAAGCCTGCTGAGTTGAGCAAGGCCAAGCCCCGCTTTCGCGAACTTATTGCCCAGAAAAACGTCACCGAAGTGTGCGTGCTGCGCTCATCGAGGATCGGATTCATGGCCTATCACGGCGGCCAGCTCGAGAAAGTCACCGACGTCGTTGCCAGCGAGGCTGCGGCTGCATCGGGCGCGTCGTACTACGGCGTGTTACAGACCGACGAAGACAACGTGGTCCATCTTCCATCGAAGACAGTGTCGCCTCAAGATTCAGCCCGGCTGGCATCGTTTGTCGAACACGTCGATGCGGTCATCACCATTCATGGTTATGGACGCAAACGGCTGTGGCATGCGCTGTTGCTCGGCGGCCAGAATCGTGAGCTGGCCGAACACGTCGCGATGCACCTACGCCGGCGGCTGCCTGACTACGACATCGTCGACGATCAGTCGGCAATCCCGCGTGAGCTTGCGGGTATGCACCCGTCAAACCCGGTCAACTTGCCACCCATGAGTGGGCTGCAAATCGAGCTGCCTGCCACCGTGCGCTGGAATCGAAAAGGACGTCACTGGAGCGATATGGGGAGTCACGGTCGCGCCCCGCAGGTCCAGGCGCTGATCGACGGCCTCGCTGAAGCCGCAACCGCATGGACCGTCCGGCAAGCCTCGTAGCTCTGCGACTCGGTTTCGTGGATAGTTAGGTTGTTGGGGAATTGGCTTGGGGCCCCGGCGGGTTTGGAACACAACGCCCGACCAGACTGAAGGTTTGCGTCCAAACATGCTGGAATGAGTAGGACATGGCAACAACCCCCCACAACCCGAAGCTGAGATGGCGCCGGCCAAAGTTGCTGCTGGTCGCCACGATCGCGTTAAGCATCTTCGCTACTTCGTGCTCAGATAGCGACGGCGGCATCGATGCTGCTTCGGTTGATCCAATTGTCACAAACGACGGAAATGTCTTGGTCAAACCACCGGACGTGCTCGAAGGCAATCCTGAACCCACGCCAGACCCTGGCTTGGTCCTGCCGCCCCCGGTCGAAGGGCTCGACGACACCCCGATCCTGCCATTTGAATACTTCGATGGCAGCGAGGGCTCAACCCTCGATTTCAAGGGCACGCCTACGGTCGTCAATTTTTGGGCCAGCAACTGTGCACCGTGCGTTGCTGAAATGCCCGAATTCGAAGAAGCTCACCAGGCGTTGATGGGCCAGGTCGACTTTGTTGGCGCCAACGTCGCCGACATCAGTCGCGAGTCAGCGGTCAAGCTCGCCGAGCAAACTGGTGTGACTTATCCGCTCATCGACGACACCAGCTCGGCGTTGTTTGCTTCATTTGGCGGATTCGCCATGCCAACTACAGTTTTCCTCAATGAACAAGGCCAGGTTGCCTTCGTCTGGGTCGGTGTGTTGACCGGCGAAGCACTGCGTGAGCAGATCGACGAGCACATCGCTCCAGGGAGTAATTCCGATGTTTAGTATTTCGCTTGCCCTGCCGTTCTCGCTCGGCATCGTGGCGGCATTCAACCCGTGTGGGTTCGCGATGCTGCCCGTGTACGTCTCATTCTTCCTGGGCTCCGAGTCCGAAGACGACGCCAACGTTGGTCGCAACATCATCCGTGCGCTCAAGGTCGGCGGCGTGTTGACCATCGGGTTCATCGCCGTGTTCGGCACGTTCGGCGTCTTGCTTACGACGTTGCTGGAGAATTTGCCGATTCTTCGTTACATCCCATGGGTGACTTTTATCCTCGGCATCTTGTTGGTGCCGCTCGGCATCGCCATGCTCCTCGGCTACGACCTCAAGATCAACACCCCTCGCATGGAAAAGGGTGGTGACTCGGGCGAGCTGCTCTCGATGTTCCTGTTCGGTGTTAGCTACGCAGTGGTGTCGCTCGGCTGCACCATTGGTCTGTTCCTCCCAACCGTCATCGGCACGTTTACCCGCGATGGCTGGTTCGACGGAGTCGCCACATTCTTGGCGTACGGCCTGGGCATGGGCGCCGTCATCATGACGCTCACGGTTGGCATGGCGATGGCCAAGACTTCAATTGCCACCAACATGCGAAAAGTTTTGCCCTGGATTGGTCGCGTCAGCGGCGTGCTCATGACACTGGCTGGCGTATACCTGGCAATCTACGGCTGGTGGGAAATTCAAGTCTTTCGTGGCAACTTCAACGAGAACAGCCTGGTTTCGTTCTTCGAAGGTTTCCAGAACGAGGTCCAACAGTGGATCGCTGAAACTTCGCCCGCCCGTCTGGGCGCTGGATTGCTGATCATCATCGGCGCAGCGTTGTTACGGGCGCTGTGGAGCCAGATCAGCAAAGAGGCTCGTTATGGCGGGCTAGCCACTCTTGTTGGAGTGTGGCTGCTACTGGAATTCGCAAAAACCTGGAATGGCGAGCGGGCCAACCTGTTCATTCTTCCGGTGATTCGCACCATTGGTGACATCCCCGAGCGGATCGGCAACTGGTGGCGCACGGTCATTGACTTCGTGCCCTATGCAATCGAGCGCATCGTCGACTTCTTCCAGTGGGGTTGGGCCTCAATCTTCGGTCGCGTCCACGCTGGCACCCTGACCGAGAATCCGTGGCGCTGGGCTGTCCTCGGCGAGATGATCGTGCTGGGCATCATTGGCCTCTCGATTTACTTCAAATACGGAAAGTCGTATCTGGCCAAACGAGCCGAGAGCTCCCAAACCGCCGAGTCCGACGAATTGGTTTCCGCCTAGCTCCGCCCCCCAATCCCAGCGACCACGTCCGGTCGAAGCTCGTCGGTGCGGCACTTCGACCATGATCGCTGGGTTGTAAGGGGTGTGGTGGGGAGAGCTTTGAGAAGCGGACGCTCGTCTCAGACGGCACGTCCGCTCCCCATGACCTTGCGGGGTTTGCCGCCTCACCAATGCGGTGAGCGACAAACCCCGGGCAAACACATTCCAGTTAGGCAGTGCGCAGCAACGGGACCAACCGTGCTGGGACTGGAATGCAGGGGAAGTCGTCCTCGGGACGAGCAACCTTGGGCGGTCGACCGCGGCGACGCTTGGTCGTCAGAACCTTGCCGTTGAGGAACAACTGTCCGCCCCAAACGCCATATGGCTCGTAACGCTCGAGCGCGCCCTCAAGGCAATCGGCCATCACCGGGCACTTGGCGCAAATGCGCTTCGCGACGGCGATGTCTTGGAGCTCTTCACTGAAGAAGGTTGCCGCCAGGTTGCCGTCGACGCTTGCGCATCGAGCGTCGGTTCGCCAGGCTTCTTGACCCGTGATGTGGTTATCGGTGATCGTCGTAATCATGACGTTTCTCTTGTATGTAAGTGCGAATGATGAGTAGGGGAAAATGAAGAAAGCCGCCGGACTGAGTCCGGCGGCTACAAGAGTTTCGATTGCTTCACGTGGTTACGTGAGCATCTCCTGGAGCCGCCGTTCATAGGTCTTGCCGTGGGTACAAATGGCGATGACGTGTACCGACGGCATTGGATTCCACGCAAAGGTGGAGGTGCCTTGAGTCGAGCCGCCAAAGAAAGCCGATGCAGCGTCAGCGACGCGCGCGGCCGTAGCGTTGACACGCTCGGTGAGGGCACGAAGTAGCTGCATCATGGCAAAGCTCCTAGGACGGGGGACGTCCACTAGAGAACAAGGTTTCCACGCCGCTGTCAAATGATTAAACGAAAAACAAATCGTCTCTGACGATTTTGGTCTAGATATCAGACCAAATTTGTCACAGATTTGTAGCGCCCTGAAAGTCATATCCATCGCTCTCGACGCGAACAGAGCCAGTGCGACAAAGATTGAAGTCTCTCGCAGTGTTACCCGGCATCAGCTCTGCCACGCCACTAGAGACGTCTAGAGGCCGGGGTTCGAGAAGTGAAGTAACCCGTCAACCCAGGTTGCTTTGAGTTCGCCGTGGTCGCGGAGGTGATCGAGGTGGGCGTAGGTTTCGCTCTCGGCCATACCTCCCCACGAACGCTCTTTGAATGCGTGTTTCATGTAGGCGTTGACGCTGGCGGTTTCGAGTTCTTGGGCCGCGGTGCGGAACTCGTCGAGCCGCTCGAGATGGTGAGCGCAGATGTGGTCAGCTCGACCGGTGAGGTCGGTGAACGGGTCGCCGTGCGCCGGCATGGCAAGTGACACGTCGGAGTAGTTGTGCATGCGTTGCAGCGAGTCCATGAACTGCTGCAGCGGCGCCTCGCCGTCGGCAAAGCCGCTGATATGAGGCGTGATCGTCGGCAACACATGGTCACCGGTCAGCATCAGGCCTTCTTCGGCATCGTAGAGACAGAGGTGATCGGCGGTATGCCCCGGCGTGTGCACCGCGACCCACGGTCGGCCAGCAAGCGTGATCTCTTGCGCGTCGGCTAGGGCAAGGTCGGGGCGCGGCGCTTGGGGGAAGTCAATGCCGACGCCGATGCCCAACTGTTGCCAGTGGTCCACGACCTCGACCGGCGGCTCTGACCAGGTGCCCCAAGGGGTCACGCGTCCGAAGCCGGTTTCGCCGCGTCCGACCTTCACTTCGCCATCGACGTCAATGAACTCGGCGTCGTCGTCGATGTCGGGCGGGGCCATGCGGTTCATCAGGTCACGATGGCCCACGATGCGGGCGCCAGCTTCTTCGCGAAGGCGTTCGGCGCCGCCGTAGTGGTCGTAGTGCGAATGGGTGACGATGACGGTGTGGACGTCGCCGACGCTGTAATCCGCACGCTTGAGGCGGTCGACAAGCGCCGCCCAAGCGGTCTCGCCGGGCAGGCCTGGGTCGACGAGTGCAACGCCGTCGCCATCTTGGAGCATGTAGCAGTTCACGTGGCCCAATCCAGGGAGCTGCACGGGAAGCTGGCTGCGCAGGACGCCGGGCGCGAGCTCGGTTATCTCGGTTGTCGCCGGGCGCTTCTCTGAACGTTCGGGCCGTGTATCGGGGGCAGTGTCGGTCATCGTGTGTGAGGTCTCGGTCTACTGGATTTCGGTCTACTGGTTTCGGTCTATTGGGTATCGATGGGTGGGTTGGTGGAAGCTGCGAACACGGATCCTCGCCAATACTTGAGTTCGTCGAGGCTCTCACGAATGTCGTCGAGCGCTCGATGACCGCCGCCCTTGGGCGGAATGGTGGCTAGCGCATCGGGATACCAGCGCCGGGCGAGTTCCTTGATGGTCGAGACGTCGACCGAGCGGTAGTGCAGGAACTCCTCGATCTCGGGCAAATACGTTGCCAGAAAGCGCCGATCGGTGCCGATCGAGTTGCCGCACAGCGGAACGGTTCGGGCCTCGTCGATGTGTTCTTGCAGGAACGCCATTGTCTGTGCGCCAGCATCTTCGAGCGAGATCGTCGATGTCTTGATCTGCTCAAGCAAACCGCTCCTGGTGTGCATGTTGGTAACGAAGTCGTCCATCGAGGCCAGCTCTTGGTCGGTTGCATGCACCACCAAGTCAGGGCCCTCGGCGACCAGGTTCAGCTCGTCGTCGGTGATCAGGGTGGCAATCTCGACAATCACGTGCTGTGACGGGTCTAACCCCGTCATCTCAAGATCCATCCACGCAAGCATTCGGTTAACCGTATAGGAGGCGTTCGCCGTGCACCCAGTCTGGTTGGCTGCGGTCGCGTCACACCGCCGAGTCGACGATCGGTAGCGGGTCGGTGCAAGGGCAACCGGATATGGTTCGGGCGTGGTGAATATTCCTGTCGTTCGTGGCGATGCGGACCTCGAACTGCCTGCCCATGCAACCCAAGGCGATGCTGGCGTTGACCTTCGTGCATCGGTCGACCTGACGATTGCTGCGGGGGGAGGGCGGGCATTGGTGCCGACGGGGCTGTCGATTGCGATCCCCGACGGCTATGCAGGCTTCGTGCAGCCACGCAGCGGGTTGGCGCACAAACACGGCGTAACCGTGCTGAACACGCCCGGACTGATCGACAGCGGCTACCGGGGCGAACTCAAGGTGTTGCTGATAAATCTTGATCCGACGAACGACTTCGAGGTCGTTCGGGGTGAGCGAGTTGCCCAGCTGGTCATCCAAGCCTACGAACAGGTGCAATTCGTCGAAGTCGACGAACTACCCGACTCGGAGCGGGGACTGGGTGGCTTTGGCTCCACCGGAACGTCCTGAGCGCAGGACTACACCTCGAACGTGATGGTCAGTGCCGACTTGGTCTTGGTTCGCTTAAACGAGAGCGCTTTGGCGTCGGCGAGCTTCTCGAGATCAGCACCTGACTTCTTGGTCGGCGACTTGCACGACGTGCCGACCAGCTTGGCTTCGATGGTGTCGACGTGAACCTGCATCTCCAGCAAGATCGTGCTTGCGTCTCCACTGTTCATGACCGCAACTCCTGCTGCGATCAGGTCGGTCAGTGCTTTGGCCGTCTTGGTCGGCAATCCGCTACGAGCGCCCGTTTTGGCAGCTGCCTGAAGCATCGCGGGCGCGTAGACGTCGCCGCCTGGAAGCTGCACTCGTATGGCGTTATCGGTCACCGGGCACCAGTCTGCCAGCTGGCCCCGTTGCTGCGGGGGAAATCGGATGTGGGCATGAGAAATCTGCAGGTCCGCTGATGGCACTTTTCATCGACACGCCCCGATGGGAATGGCGCGGCCATCTGTGGGCGCACATGATCAGCGACCAAAGCCTCGACGAGTTACACGCTGCCGCGCGTGGGCTCGGCCTGCGCTATGTCGCCTTCGGACGCGATCACTACGACGTCCCCGATGTGATGTGGCCCGCAGCCCGAGAGATCGCAGAACTCGTCGATCCACGTGACATCGTGCGTTCGTTGCGTCGAAGCGGGCTTCGGGTTGGCGGTGGTAAACCGAAAAAGAGTTGGCGGCGGCTCGACGTGCTCCCGGCGGCAATCGCGACCAGCGATACCGGCCAGTGGGTCGAGCAGGTTCGGGGCGCCTTTGGCGATGACGTCGCGGTTGAGGTGCTGGCCCGTCCGACTGAGCTAGTGGTGATGCATCTGACTCGCTCGCCTGATCGCCCTTCGCTGGGCGAACTCTCGCCTGGTCCGCCGATCGGACATGTTGTGCACACCGTGGTCGACGAGCGTTACTCGCTCGAACTGGTGCTGCCGTGGGACGGCACCGAATAGTCAGCAGGTTTGCTCGGCGCGATCGACAATTCCAATCCGGCCACTGCGATAACGCACGACCTTGTCGTCTTCGAGTTCGAAGATCAGGCGGAAGTCACGATCGCCGGGATCGGTCGGGGCAAAGACCGCAGTCTGGCTTCCATCGCCGTTGGTTTCGATGGTGAGTCGATCCCCAATCTGGCTGCGCAGTTCTTCGACGCTGTTGCCGAGGCCGAGCTTGGACGGTGTGCGGATATCGGGATGCTCGATATCGAGCCGCTCGATGAAGCCGTCGACAACCCAGAGCGTGACACCTTCAGGGCCATTGGACGGGGTGATGCGGTAGCAATTTCCGCTCCCTGACTCCAGTTCGACCCACTGGGTCGAAGCAGCGACTGCAGCGTCGGCGGGCTTCATCCCAAAGAACACTTCGTCGATACCGACCGTGGTGACGCGCGACGAGTTGGTGAACGCAGTAGTCAGCAGAATCGACGACGGCGTCGGTGCCTCGAGGGGGACTGGAGTGGTGAGCGGTGCCGGGGTCGCAGTTGGGGTGGGTGCCGGGGCGCTGGTGGCGATCTCGACCGGGGTGCGGGTCGGAGGCGGCTCGGTCGGAACGGGACTGGCGGTTACCTGAGGGTCGGTATCGGCAATCTCGGTGGCACTGTCTGAACCACTGCCGCCGCAGGCAGCTAGCAACAAGACCAGAGCACAAACAGCGGCTGCCAGTTGGGGGCCTTGAGCGAACGAACGAAATGGGAACCGGATCACGATGCAACGGTAGATCATGAAACCGCCCATTTTCGGCCGCCTCGCTAGGGAAGGTTCCTTGGCATGGTGCATGCCGCGAGCTTGCCGTAGGACCTAGCCTCTCGATGTGCCACGTCGTGTCTCATTGGTCATCAACACTCTGTGCTGTGTTCTCACTCTTGCGGTCTTGGCAACTAGCTGCGGATTGGTCGGCTCCGACGAACCAACAGTGGCGAGTTTCCCCCAGCCGACCGCCCCGCCACTGCTGCCAGCGCCGAGCCAGCCCGCGGCGGCCGCCGATTCTTCTGACGCAGCCACCGTTACTGCGCCACAGCCCACCGCATCGCTCGAGGTGCCACCAGTCGAAGTTCAACTTCCTGAGAGCCCGCCCGACTCCTTGAGCTGTCTTTCCGCCCGACGGCGAGCAGCCCAGCTACTGCTGCCACTGCTGACCCAACCCGAGCTTGCAGGCGCGCAGGCGTTTGCCCAAGCCGGTGAGCTCGGTGGCATTGGTCTGCTCGGCACGCCAAATAGCGAATTGCCAGCCGATCTGACGGCGCTACAGAATGCGTCGTTCCTGCCGGTGCTCGTTGCCAGCGACGAAGAGGGCGGCTCGGTGCAGAGGCTTTCGTACTTGGGTCCGATTCCGTCGGCGGCTGAAATCGCTCGCCTCAAATCGCCCGAAGACGTGCGCAAGCAGTGGGTCGAGTACGGAGCCCGAGTGCACGACGCAGGTATCGATGTCGTGTTTGGCCCGGTTCTTGACGTTGGCGGGGGTCCAGGGATCGAAAGTCGTTCGTTCAGCGCGGACCCTGCGGTGGTGACCGAGTACGGCAACGCGGTTGCGGCTGGTCTACTCGAAGCAGGAGTTCTTCCGGTCTTCAAACACTTCCCTGGGCACGGTAGCGCCAGCGCCGATTCGCATCTGGAGCTACCCGTGACACCGTCGCTCGAGGACCTTCGGGCAAGCGATCTTCTGCCGTACGTCACGTTGCTATCTGACCCGGTGTATCGCGACCAGGCTGCGGTCATGATCGGCCACTTGGCAGTGCCGGGTTTGAGCGGCGAGCTACCGACAAGTCTTTCGTCTGACACCATCAACGGGCTACTTCGGGGCGAACTCGGTTTCCGCGGTCTGGTCTTCAGCGACGCAATTAATATGGGCGCAATCGTGAATTCCTATGGCCGCCTCGATGCGCTCGAGCTGTCGCTGCGGGCTGGAACCGATGTCATCATTCTCGGCTCGCTCGCCGATGTCGCACCGGCGCTCGATCACCTGGTGATGTTGGCCGAGTCAGACCCGTCATTCGCCGTGATCGTCGACAACCGAGCCGCCAGAGTCATGGCCGCCAAAGGCCAGACCAACTTCTGCGCTGGCGCGGGGTAGTCGCCGCTCGCTGGGCTCGCTAACCGAGTTTCTCGCCTGGGGGCTCGGAGCTCGCGTGGGTGCATGGCGCGCTGGGGTGCCGGGGCACCGGCGCCACCCTGAGGGTTGCACTAACTGGTCAGGTAGAAGTAAATAACGAGGCCGAAACAGATTGCAGCGACGCTGAAGTAGGCGACGGTGATCCAGTCGACGCCCGATGCTGGTTTGGATGGGACCTGCTCGGCTGCAGCGCTGAACACGCCACCACCTTGGGCCGGTGCTGCGCTGTCACCGCGAAGTAAGTCCGACGGCTCACCTGAAAAGAGGTCGTCGGCCTCGGCCGGAGTCGTCGCGCCGATTGTCTCAAAGAATGAGCTGGCAGCTTCTTCTTCGTCGTCGTCTTCGTCTAGGTCGTCTTCGTCTAGGTCGTCGTCGTCTTCATCGTCGTCGTCATCATCATCGTCATCGTCATCGTCGTCTACGTCGTCATCGTCGTCGTCGTCGTCGTCTTCGTCGTCTTCGTCGTCATCTAGGTCGTCATCGTCGTCTACGTCGTTGTCGTCGTCGTTGTCGTCATCGTCGTCTTCGTCGTCGTCGTCATCGTCGTCGTCTAGGTCGTCTTCATCGTCATCGTCGTCGTCTAGGTCGTCGTCGTCGTCTTCTTCATCGTCATCGTCGTCGTCGTCGTCGTCGTCTTCATCGTCGTTGTCGTCGTCTAGGTCGTCATCGTCGTCGTCATCTAGGTCGTCGTCGTCGTCGTCATCTAGGTCGTCATCGTCGTCTAGGTCGTTGTCGTCTAGGTCGTCGTCGTCGTCTTCGTCGTCGTCTAGGTCGTTGTCGTCGTCGTCGTCGTCTAGGTCGTCATCGTCATCGTCGTCGTCTAGGTCGTCGTCGTCGTCATCTAGGTCGTCATCGTCGTCGTCGTCGTCATCGTCGTCGTCGTCATCTAGGTCGTCATCGTCGTCTAGGTCGTTGTCGTCTAGGTCGTCGTCGTCGTCTTCATCGTCGTCGTCGTCGTCGTCGTTGTCGTCGTCTAGGTCTTCGTCGTCGTGTTCGTCGTCGTCTAGGTCGTCGTCGAAGGTTCCACTGGGACCGAGGTCATCGGTGAGCAGGTCCGCGCCATCGTCGCTGGTTGCAGCGGGTGCACTAGCAGAAGCGCCCGCGCCCTCGGCCGGCGCCGACGAACTGGACTGCCACGTGAGCACGACCGAAATGAACTCGTTGATTGCGGCACTGCCAAGCGAGCTGGTGCGGGTGGCCTCGTCGATGATGTCTTCGCGTACGTCGCGATCGACGTCGTCGCACGACAGTTCTGCCCAGCCCGACTCCTCGACGCCGTCGACGATCAGGGTGAGGTCGCGCCTCGTTGAGGGCGACAGACTCTTGCCATGGGCCTTTACCCAAGCGTCAATAGCTTGCGCCAGCTGCATGATTCTCCTCGAACTCCGGCCCGATAGGTGACCGCGTGAGACTAGTGCCTCATGACCCCACAGTAAGTCGCATCTGCATCCTTCTCGCGCTTTTTTCCTGCTGAGATTGCGATGAGCATGCCAATTCACAGGCGGAGTAGCGCACGTCACGTTGCATCTGTCATTGGTCAGACAGAAGCACATCGCGCCGTCCTTCATTATGGAGACACACCGCACCTGGAGGACCCACATGTCACGCTCACGTATTCTCAGCTCGATCGCCGCTGCCTCGCTCGGCATTGCTCTGCTTGGCGCTTGCAGCACCGAAGCGCTAACCGAACGAGCCGTAGGGTTTGGTCTCGAGCGGGCGATCGAAGGCAGCGAAGACATCGATCTGGACTTCGGCAGCGACGGCTCCGGTGGCTTCAGCATCTCGACCGACGAAGGCGACTTCTCGCTTAATTTCGACGAAGACAACGGCGGCATCCTCTTCGACACCGACGAAGGCCAAGGTTCGATCAGCTTCGACGAAGACGGCATCGTCTATGACACCGACGAAGGCCAAGGTTCGATCAGCTTCGACGAAGACGGCATCGTCTATGACACCGACGAAGGCGACGGGGTCATCAACTTCGGCGATGACACCGGTGCAGTAAGCTTTGAGTCCGGTGACGGCTCCTCGGCCGTGTTCGGTGCGACCGAAGTGCCTGCCGAGTGGCCTTCGGCGATTGGTGTACCTCAAACCGCCGTTCCCGACGAAACGTTCTTCTCGGTGTTGAACCTGGGCGAAGACACCGTCGTTTCGGCAGTCTTCCAGCACTCGCCCGACGAGCCGTTCGCCGACCTCGCTCAAAGCGTGTTCGAGGCACAGGGCTTTACGGTTCAAGTCGATTCAAACGACGCCAACGGTCGCTGGGCTCAACTCCAAAATGATGGCTCGTCGGTCATGATCAACAGCGACAACACTGGCTTCACCGCAATCACGATCAACCTGGTCGGCGCCGAGTAGACCGCTTCCCAATTCAAGCTTCCCATTCCCCAGAAGCAGAGTGATGCCGGCCTGGCGGGGGCCGGCATCTTTCTTTTGGCCATCCACGCCGAGCCGCATCCTGCGTTTATTTCGCAAGTCAGGACGCGCCACTACGATCGAGGGGGTGCCGCCGAACGCAAGCAAGACCCGAGTGATCCCGTTTGACGGATCACTCGACCTGCGCGCCACTCTCGGGTCGCGGGCCACGGCCGAACCCGACGGCGGTCGCCAGTTCGCGCGTCGGGTCAGCCGCACGCCCGCAGGACTTGCCACAACTCATATCCGGGTTGAGATCGCAACGGTCGAGGCCGAGGCGTGGGGCCCCGGCGCAGAATGGGCCCTCGAGCACGTGCCGCATTTGCTCGGCCTCGACGACCACGGATCATCGTTTGTCGCCCATCACGAACTGATCGGCCGGCTCCATCGGCGTTTCCACGGCTTGCGAATTGGTCGAAGCGGCATCATCTGGGACTCGCTGCCGCACGTGATACTTGAGCAGAAGGTCACCGGCAAAGAAGCGACCCGTAGCTGGCACAGCCTGGTGCGTGCCTACGGTGAAGACGCACCCGGGCCTGGCGAGCTGCGAGCCGGGCCCCCTCCTCAGGCCTTGGCAGAACTGGTGTATCACCAGTTCCACGAGCACGGCGTCGAACGCAAGCGGGCCGAGATCATCATCAACGCCGCTCGTCGTATCAACCGAATCAACGAAGCACTCGACATGCCGATCGAACAGGCCTACCAACGGATGATGGCCGTGCGGGGCATCGGCATCTGGACGACGTCGCTCGTGCTCGGCCAGGCAATGGGAGACCCCGACGCGATCCCCATTGGCGACTACCACGTGAAGAACAGCGTGAGCTGGGCACTAGCTGGTGAACCCCGAGGTACCGACGAGAGGATGATCGAGTTGCTCGAGCCGTACCGGGGACACCGGCAGCGGGTCGTGCGTCTCCTGCACCTGGGTGGCATCGGCGCCCCCAAATACGGACCCCGCACCCAGCCCCGCAATATCCGCAACCACTAGGCCGAACCGCCTCGTTGTTGGTCCGGGCCTTGCTGATCCAGGCGGCGATCGGGTTGGGTTCTACGATGGGTTGATGAGCGATCACGGGGATGTATCAGCGGCCGGACTGACTACTGGCGGGCCTACCAATGTGGTGGTGGTGCTGCTTGATTCGATGAACCGACACATGCTCGGTTGTTATGGCGGCACCGAGTTTGAGACACCCAACCTGGACCGGTTCGCTCAGCGATCGACTCGGTTCACCTCGCACGTCACTGGCTCGCTGCCGTGTATGCCCGCTCGCCACGACATCTTGTGCGGGGCGCTCGACTTCTTGTGGAAGCCATGGGGATCGATCGAGTTGTGGGAAGAATCGATTACGGCAACGTTGCGCCGCGCCGGGGTGACAACCATGCTGGCGTCTGACCATCCGCACCTGTTCGAAACCGGCGGCGAGAACTACCACACCGACTTCGCGGGGTGGAACTACGTACGGGGCCACGAGGGCGATCCGTGGCGCACCTTTGTTGACCCATCGGCGATCGGTGCGCCAACGCTGCCGATAGTGGCCGACGGCGGCTGGTTTGTTCGCCAGCGGTTCAAAGTGGACAACGAGCGTTTCGGTCGTCGTCACTACGATGATGCCCGCACCTGGATGCGCACCGAAGAGGATTTTCCCGGCCCGCAGACCATGCAGGCATCGGCCGAGTGGCTTCGCCATGCCAGCAAGGCGCACGATCGCTGGTTTCTGTTCATCGACGAGTTCGACCCTCACGAGCCGTTCGACACGCCCGAACCGTGGGCGTCGAAGTACGACGATGAGCCTTGGCATGGCGACCGGCTGATCTGGCCCCCCTATGCCATTGGGGGCACCAGTACCGGTGCGCTCACCCCACGTCAGGCTCGCAATATTCGCGCCAACTACGGCGCCAAGCTCTCGATGATCGATCACCACTTCGGGCGGCTCCTCGACGAGATTGATGCACAAGATTTGTGGGATGACACGGCCATCATCGTGTGCAGCGACCATGGTCACTATTTGGGCGACGAGCGCTCACTCGGTGCGCCGGGCGATGAGACGCGAGTCGATGTGTGGGGCAAACCCATGGTTCCGCAGTTTGAACCCCTTGGGCATACCCCGCTGATGATTCATTGGCCCGGTGCCGCCGAGGGCTGCGAGATCGATGCCTTGACAACCAACGTCGACTTGAACGCCACGATCGCAGACGCGTTCGGAGTCGCACCTAAACACCGCACCCACGGTGTTTCACTGGTGCCGTTGTTGGCGGGCAAGGCAGACTCGGTGCGCGAATGGGCTATCGGCGGCGTGTTCGGCAACTGGGTGCAGGTCACCAATGGCACCCATAAATACGCCCGAGCACCGGTCGGCGACAATGTGCCGCTGTCTATGTGGTCGAACCGCTGGTCAACAATGCCAGTGCAAGACGAGTTTGCCGACTTCGCACCCTTTCCTCCGCCTGATAGCCGGGCCTATCTGGACTTCATGCCCGGATCTGACATTCCGGTTATCCGCCAACCGTTCGAAGCTGGCGATGTCCTGCCGTACTGGGCCGGCGGAGCACGCACGGTTGGTCAGCATCATCTTTATGATCTCAGTGTTGATCCCGACGAAGGCGAGAATCGCCGAGGCGAAACGCTCGAAGCCGAGATGTGTGATCTGCTGCAGACCGCCCTCGTTGCGGTCGACGCGCCCGCCGAACAACTCGAGCGCCTCGGAGTCTTGTAACAAGAGCGTGCCAAGCCACCCAGCGTTGGCTGGTGTGGCGTTCACTGGCGCCGCTTCACTACTTGCGGTCGTTCCGGGCCCCGTCCGAGGGCCTGGGCGACTACCGCGACGCAACCCGTGCGCTGGCCGATGCAGGACTACAGCAGCCGGATCTTATGACGCGCGGCCGAAAGGCTGGTACGGGCGGTCAGCAAACCCACCTGACTCAGCTGACCGGCATGACCTCGCTGCTTGGCACCAATGGATGCACTTCAACGAACATCGGCCAAGTTGCATTCGCACGCGGCGCTCTCGGTCTCGGCAACGTACATCTCGACGCCGACCAACAGGGGTTCAAGGTGCCTTGACCCGGACTAGGCGGACAGGCCTCCGTCGATGACGAGCTCGGTACCGGTGATATAGCTCGAGTCGTCGCTCGCCAAGAAGACAACACCATTGGCCACATCGAACGGCGACCCAAGCGCGCCGCCTGGCACTGCTGCGGTGGCGATCTCTTCGGGGTCGAGAAGGTGTGAGCCGTCGTCTTGGAATTCAGGATTCAGCTTGGTCCAGATAGGTGTGTCGATGATGCCGGGGTGGACCGAATTGACCCGCACGTTCCACTGGTTCTGTGCGCACTCGAGCGCCACGCCCTTGGTGAAAATTCGCACGCCGCCCTTCGTTGCGTTGTAGGCAGCCAGGTTGGCTGAACCTTTGAGCCCGGCGACCGACGACATGTTGATGACCGAACCGCCACCCGAGTCCCGCATCGCGGGGATGGCGTGCTTCACTCCGAGAAAGACACCATCGAGGTTGATGGCTTGTTGGCGCTGCCAGTCGGCCAGCTCCATGGTCACGATGCTTCCGCCGATGCCGATACCTGCGTTGTTCACCAGAATGTGAACGGCGCCAAACGTGTCGAGTGTTGCGCCGACGATCTCTCGCCACGCTTGTTCGTCGGTCACGTCGTGATGCAAGAAGGCTGCTTGGCCGCCTTTGTCCTTGATCGCGGCCACGGTCTGTGCGCCCGGTTCATCCTGGATGTCAGTAACCATCACGGCGGCGCCCTCTTCGGCGAGACGCAGGGCGCAGCTTCGTCCGATGCCCGAAGCGCCTCCTGTCACGATGGCAACTTTGCCTGCGACGCGGCCGGTTGCTTGTGTGTCTTCCATAGGGTCCTCCGTGACCAGGTAGACCACGCCGACGGGGCGGGTCTTCGAAGTACCAAGCTATGTGATGGCGTACGATGTAGTGGCACCCGGTATATCAGTGGAGAGAGCCCGATGACGAGCAGCCCGGTTCCAGTCGATATCCCGGATCGGCGAGTGCGGTCCGCGATCAGCGCATTCGACATGCTCAAGATCGGCGTGGGTCCGTCGAGTTCGCACACCCTTGGCCCGTGGCGAGCTGCGCTTCGGTTTCTCGACGACGTCGAGGCTGTGACTCCACTCGATGCAGCGACGTCGATATCGGTCGATTTGTATGGCTCGCTAGCCAAGACGGGGCGCGGCCATGGCACTGGTGTCGCCATCATGATGGGCCTGATGGGCGAGGATCCCGAAACGTGCGACATTGACCTTGTTCCCCGACTCGGAGCTCAGATCGCAGCGACCGGCGTCCTTCGACTGCGCGGTGGACACGACATCGGTTTCGAGCGCGAGCGCGATATCAGATTCAACGCGACGCAGACGTTGGACTTTCACCCCAACGGCATGGAGTTGACCGCCTCGCTCGCATCGGGTCGCGCCCTCGTGCGCCGCTACTACTCGATCGGCGGCGGCTTCATCGTGGGCGAAGAGCCCGTCGAGGCGGACGATGCCTCGACGGTCGAGCTGCCGCACCCGATCGAACGGGCGAGCGATCTGCTGCGTTGGACCGAAGAGCTCGATTGCTCGATTGCCCAGGTTGTGCGTCGCAACGAGCGTCATTGGCGAACCGACGCCGAGATCGACCACGGCTTGTTGCGTATTCGCGACACGATGATCGAGTGCATGTTTCGTGGCTGCTGCACCGAGGGCGTTCTTCCTGGCGGGCTCGAAGTGTCCAGACGTGCCGCGGCGCTGCATCGTGATGTGATGGGGCCAGCCACCAACTTTGCGTCGGCGGGCGAGTGGTTCGATGCTGTATGTGGAGCACGGCCGAACTTCGACCACACTGTCAAATGGGTGAGCTGTTTTGCCCTCGCCGTCAATGAAGAGAACGCAGCTTTCGGGCGAGTTGTCACTGCGCCGACAAACGGGGCTGCAGGCGTGCTGCCCGCAGTGCTCGCTCACTACCTGGCAACCAGGGATGGAGCCGACGCAGCAGCGTCTGACGCAGCGGCGATTGACTTCTTATTGGTGGCAGCGGAGATAGGCGCGATCTTCAAGAAGCGAGCCACGATCTCTGCTGCGATGGGCGGATGTCAGGCCGAAATCGGCGTGTCGTCTGCCATGGCTGCTGCTGCTTTGGTCGAGGGCCGCGACGGGACGGCGGCCCAAGCGATGATGGCGGCCGAGATTGCGATGGAACACCACCTAGGGCTCACGTGTGACCCGATCGGTGGTCTCGTACAGGTGCCATGCATCGAGCGCAACGCAATGGGGGCAATGAAGGCGATCACCGCCGCCCATATGGCGTTAGCCGGCATGCCGGGCCTCGCTCGGGTGACGCTTGACGACGTCATCGACACGATGTGGCAAACGGCCCAAGATATGAGCAGCCGCTACAAGGAAACCTCCGAAGGTGGACTCGCTATCCGCATCCCCGTGCAAATCGTCGAATGCTGAGGCGCATCTACTCTCGCACTTCAGTCACGAAACCGTTCGCCAAAAGAGCGCTGCGCTTGGCCGATACCATCGTCACATGAGTACTGATGCCCTCGCCCGTCTCGAGCGGACCACCAGCAGTGGACCGCTGACCCATCTACCGATCTGGTCAGAGGTCGATGCGGCCGACGTCGAACCAGGTATCACGGCGCTCGTCGAGTCTGCGCAGGCCGAATTCGCGGCGCTCGAAGAATCGGTGGTTCCAACATGGGCGGGGCTAGTGGAACCGCTCGAACGCATCGAACATCGTCTGTCGGTGATCGGCACCATCATGCACCTGACCAGCGTGAAGTACAGCGACGAGCTGCAAGCGGCCTACGACAAGGTCCGTCCGGCCGTGGTCGCAATGTCAAACACGATGAACCAGAGCCGCCCGATATATGAGGCGATGGTTGCGCTCCAAACGAGCGCCGAGGGGCACTCGCTGTCGATCGAACGTGCCCGAATTCTCGACGAGTCGATTCGTGGCATGGAACGTTCTGGCGTTGCGCTCACTGGCGCTGAGCAGGACCGCTACAAGCAGATCAAAGAGCGGCTCGCCGAGCTGAGCAACATGTTCAAGACGAACCTGCTCAAGGAAGAAATGTCGTCTCGAGTCAAGGTCGCTAACGAAGAGCGCCTAGACGGTGTGCCCGATGCAGTCATCGAGATCTCACGGGCCCAGGCCGCTGACGACGGGGCCGAGACCGGCTGGCATTTCTTGGTCAACGCAGTGAGCTACCTGGGCATCTTGCAGCACGCTACCGATCGGTCGTTGCGCGAAGAGATGTACCGGGCGTTTCGCTCCCGAGGCGTGCAGCCCGAATTCGACAACCGTCCTGTCCTCAAAGAGATCCTTGAACTCCGCCAAGAGCAGGCCAAGTTGGTCGGCTTTGACAACTATGCTGCGTTGAGCCTCGATGCCAAAATGGCGCCGTCGACCGCTGCGGTATGGGAACTGCTCGACCAGCTCGAACAAGCAGCTCGACCGGCCGCCGAGTCTGAGATGGAGGCACTGGCTGCGTTCATGGCTGATCAAGGTGCCGAAGGGGCCAATGACCCGGCACCGTGGGACATTGCATTCTGGTCCGAGCGTCAAAAAGAAGCGCTCTACGGCTACGACGCCGAAGCGTTGCGCGACTACTTCCAGCTGCCCAAGGTGCTCGATGGGTTGTTCTCGCTGATCACCAAGCTCTACGGCGTGGAGATTGCCGAGAGTAGCGATACCAACGTTCCGGTATGGGATCCGTCAGTGCAGTTCTTCGAGGTCCGCCGAGATGGCGATGTGATCGCCGGCTTCTACGTCGACCCCTACAGTCGGCCCGGCGAGAAGCGCGGCGGGGCGTGGATGAACACGGTCGTCAGCCGTGATCGGTTGTTGGCGGCCGGCAATGCAGAATCGTCGCTTCCGGTGGCACTGTTCGTGATGAACGCCCGGCCTCCCGCCGATGGGCGCCCGGGTCTTATGTCGCTCGACGAGGTCCGCACGCTCTTCCATGAATTCGGCCACGCAACCCAGCACATGTTCACCGAGATCAACGAGGGAGGCGCTTCAGGCATGAACCTGGTCGAGTGGGACTCGGTTGAACTTGCCAGCCAGTTCAACGAGTACTGGATGGAGCACAAGCCATTTCTGCGGGCGCTGACCGCGCACGTGGACACGGGCGAACCACTCGACGACGACACCCTCGATCGCATCATCGACAGCCGCAACTTCCTGGTCGCCAATGCGACGCTGCGCCAACTGCATTTCGCCAAGACCGACATGGCGCTACACCAGCGTTTTGGCATTGACCCTGCCCTCACCGACCCAGCTCAAGTCGACATCGACATGGCTGTCGAGACGCTGGTTACGCCCCGGCTCGAAGATGAATCTCCGCTACCCGCGTTCGGCCATATCTTTGCGGGAGGCTACGCAGCTGGCTACTACTCATACAAGTGGGCCGAGGTTCTGGCCGCCGATGCGTTTGCGGCCTTCCGCGAAGCTGGCCTTGACAACGACGCCGAGCTCCAGGTGGTTGCCACGCGCTTTCGCGAAACTGTTCTCGGGCTCGGCGGCAGTCGACCCGCAGCCGAGGTGTACCGCCTCTTCCGCGGTCGCGACGCAACCCCCGACGCACTACTCGCCGACCAAGGCCTCATCAACGTCGCCTAACAGTCCTTCGAGTTTGGCGCGTATACCCCCAGGGTGTTGTCACGAGTTTGGCGCGTACGCCCTGGGGGTGTTGTCACGAGTTTGGCGCGTATACCCCCAGGGTGTTGTCACGAGTTTGGCGCGTATACCCCCAGGGTGTTGTCACGAGTTTGGCGCGTATACCCCCAGGGTGGGACAAGCCTCGGTTCAACAACATCACCGAACGCTCCAAGCCCGAGAACTTCGAGGCCCTGGGCGGGTTGCTCAACAACTCGTTCGTTCAGTGGAAGACCGACGAGATCATGGAGCGTCTGCATCGGCACGAGGTGCCGGCCGCTCCGGTCAACGAGCTTTCTGATGTGTTCGACGATCCTCAGGTGGTGCACAACCGCACGATCCACTCCTGGAAACATCCAGTTGCGGGGGCCACGCGCTCCGCTCGGCCGCCGGTGCGATGGTCAAGCACCCAGCCAGCAGACAATTACAGCGCCGATGGTCTCGGCCAGTCGACTCGCGATGTCCTACTTGGAGCTGGCTACAGCGTGGCCGAACTTGATGCACTCGCCCAGGCCGGGATCACGACTGCGAGGTGGCGCTGATAGGCGCAGCGCCGAAGCTCATAAAGCGGGCATTCCTGGGGCTGCCAAGATGTCAGCGCACCTACCCGCTAGCCCACTTGGCATCCAATCAGGAGCGTGCGTCACCTCATGGGCCAACTCTCAAGTTCTGGTTGAGCCTGAAGTCCCGGTTTAGGGTCGTTGGCCCCATATGGGTCTCTCGACTCACCGCGCCCGACGAAATGGCCGAGAACGGCAACGAAATGTGGGATCAGTGTGCGCTTGCTCTTGAACAACCGGGCGGGAGACCGACCGGGTACAGATGAGAGCTCGCTCCCTTCGTCGCATCGCAACCCGAAGTCTCGCCCTACTAGCCCTCACGGGCGCGGTAGCCGCATTGGTCATCATGGCCTACTCCTACTTTTTTCACAAGACAGAGGTCGACATCTACGCCGTCGCGCCCTCGGCGATGACCCAGTCTCTTCAGGACGGCGATGGCTCGGCCATTGTTCAGATCTACGACGCACCGGTTGGTGGACGACTTCTTTCATCGCACGAGGTAATCGGGGCCGACATAGACGTTGCCGACGGACTCGCCCGAGTACGCATGACCGAACGCACCCGCACCCTGCCAACCGGCGGATATCTGCAGCTTTGCTTCGACGGCGCAGACGACGGTCATCTTTTGTGCGGCGACTCGATTCCGCAAGGAAGTAGTGCAGAGACCATCAGCCTCGGCGACAGTGTGTCATGCAGCCGTACGGTCTTCGACACATCGCGGTCGTGGTTGCGTTCGACCGAACCGGCAAACCAAGACGTGCGTTGCAGCGAGGTGCAGTCTCCGCTGCTCCTCGGTTACAGCAACGCCACTCGCGCCGAGCTAGATGGGCGACTGCTCGACCTCTCCGACGAAGGAGTAGCCGATCTGACCGAACTGATCAATGCGCACATCGCCGAACACGGATCCGCCTCCGATGGTCATGCGCTTACGGTCGAGAATGGCACGCTGTTCGTCGAAGGGGTGGCCCACGACGACGATCAGCGACTGATTCTGGATGGTCGCGAACTCACGATAACCAACGGCAACACGGTGGACCTTTCGTCACTCGTCGCCGAGATCGAGGCATCGCTCGTCGGCAGCACGTTTAACCTTTCAGGCATCAACGGTGAGACATCTATCGACCTGGCAACCCTGACAACCTCAGGCGAGACGCAAACTCTCGATCTCACAGGTTCTGAGCTGGTGCTACGAAACGGTACCGAAGCTGCTTCGAAGGTCGACCTCTCGCGCTACCTCGACAACACTGACCTGCTCGCCGAAACCAGCTGCCAAAACGGCGAGTACTTGCAATTCGATCAGGCTGTGGCAACGTGGGCGTGTGCCGACATTAAGGCAGCAGAAACGTTGACGACGATTGGCCTGAACGCCGCAACGCAGTCAATCATCTATGTCGACGAAGCTGGCGAGACGACCGAGATCTTCCTCACCACGCTTGAGACGACCACATTCGTCAACAACACGCTCGCAGTCGGCCACGTGATTGGTTCGCACACAAATGAAGACGGCGTCAAAGTAGAGATTCTCGAAACGATCACCGAGCTGGTCGACAACGGCGATCAGACGTTCACCTACGTCGCGGAAGACGGATCACGGACCACGCTCGACGTGCGGGCAATGGAGACGTTGACCACGCTGACGAACACCATGGCGGGAAACACGATTGCCACCTACACCGACGAAGGCGGCACGACCTTCGACATCAACGAGACGGTCACTGCACTGACTGACAACGGCGACGGCACGTTCACGTTTGGGCACGAGGACGGAAGTCGGACGACCATTGATGCAGCCTCTATCGAGACGCTGACCACGGTAACGAGCATCGTCACTGGCAACCAGATCGCCTCGTACATCTCCGAGGACGGCACGGTCTTCGACATCAACGAGACGGTCACTGCACTGACTGACAACGGCGACGGCACATTCTCGTTCAGCCACGAGGACGGCTCCGATACCACGCTCGACGCGGGCGACCTCGAGACGTTGACGTCAGTCAGTCGCATCGTGGCGGGCAATCAGATCGCGGCATACACCGCCGAAGACGGCACCGTCTTCGCAATCGACGAGACGGTGACGACCATGACCGACAACGGCGACGGTACGTTCTCGTTCGGCCACGAAGGCGGTTCGGTCACCACGCTCGACGTGGGCGACCTGGAAACCTTGACGACGGTCACCGACATCGTCACCGGTAATGCCATCGCCACATACACCGACGAAGACGGCACGCCCTTCGTCATCAACGAGACGGTCACCAACGTGGCAGACGTGGTCGCTGGCAACCGAATCGCGACCTATATCGACGAGGCAGGTCTGGCAATCGACCTGAACGAATCCATCACGGAGCTTGTCGACAATGGTGATCAGACGTTCTCGTTTACGCATGAGGATGGGAGTGTTTCGACGCTTGATGTTCGGGCGTTGGAGACGTTGACGTTGGTGACCAATACGTTGGTGGGTAATCGGATTGCGACTTATGAGAATGAGGATGGCACGCTGGTTGATCTGAATGAGACGGTCACCACGTTGACCGACAACGGCGATCAGACGTTCTCGTTCACGCATGAGGATGGGAGTGTTTCGACGCTTGATGTGCGGGCGTTGGAGACGTTGACGTTGGTGACCAATACGTTGGTGGGTAATCGGATTGCGACTTATGAGAATGAGGATGG
>ENA-ORXT01001262-ORXT01001262.1-marine-metagenome-genome-assembly--contig:-NODE-1262-length-34966-cov-51.803921_pt1 | contig 34966 bp, 24 predicted proteins | sample MGYA00237868_ERZ511482 | MGnify/ENA metagenome assembly ERZ511482 | reverse complement strand
CATCACATTCAACGGTCATGTCCATCGCTTCGGTATCGATCATCGGATCGGTCGTATCTTCGATGGTAAAGGTAGCGGTTGTTGCGACTGTTCTACTACAATCATCGGTAGCGGTAAAAGTTACCGTGGCTGATCCGGTGGCACCACAATCATCTGATAACATGGTGAAGTTATTGGAGAAAGTTATACCTCCACAATCATCACTTGCTGCTGCACCACCGTTGTTGGCGAGCCAAGCGTTAAGGTCAGCGGCATTACCCGCGCCATCACATTCAACGGTCATGTCCATCGCTTCGGTATCGATCATCGGATCGGTCGTATCTTCGATGGTAAAGGTAGCGTTTGTTGCTGCTGTTCTACCACAATCATCGGTAGCGGTAAAAGTTACCGTGGCTGATCCTGTTGCACCACAGTCATCGGATAACATAGTAAAGTTATTGGAGAAAGCCACTCCACCACAATCATCGCTTGCTACTGCGCCAGCGTTATTGGCGAGCCATGCGCTAAGCATTGCGGAGTTACCCGCGCCATCACATTGGACGGTCATATCCATTGCATCGGTGTCGATCATTGGATCGGATAAATCTGGCTCAAAAGTTATTGTAAACGTGCAATCTTCTGTTTCTTCGCCGGGATCAACTACTCCGTTTGCATTCAAGTCATCTAATACTGTAATTGTCCTTGTAATTATCTGATTAGAGGTTGCACAATTACTTGCAGTCATATCATCTGTACACAAAACTACTATATCTCCACAAGGGATGTTACCAATTGTCAAATTATAGGGTGCCGCTTCTGCGCTTGCTTCATCCGTAGGGCAAGCTGGAATATTTCCAGACGTGTTACAATTATAAGTTCCTAAGTCATTTGACGTAGGACAGTTTACCGTGAGTTCACAAAGTGAAGCGCAAGAGGGTGTAGGTACTGTCAAAGGTGTAAAAGTACAGGTGCTACCTGTTATACCTGAAACAACTTCGACCATAACATTTCCACTAGCATCGCCTGGTTGGGCAGTATAGGTAACAACGTTTGTTCCGTTACCAGTAATTATTCCAGTACCTATGGTTTGTCCTGAAAGGGTGATTAAGTCTCCCGCGCAGGCTCCTGTTATGGTCATGACACAGGCAGCTGTATTGACCGTTGGTGCCTGAATAGCCGGGTTAATCGTCAATGTATAAGTGCTCACTAAGGAGTAGGTATCTCCACCATTAACATTACCACTACCATCGACATCACAATATACGTAAGCCATTACTGTTTGATTATTGGCAGAACAGCCAGCGGGGATTACTCCATTTGGTGAAAAACCATTAGGAGGAGTAAATCCTGCAACTGGGAATACACTTGAGTAAACGAGACCCATTGGGTTTGCAGCAGCTACGATTGTTTGCCAATCGGTTACTTGTGTTGTTAAGGTGCTACTGCATATTGTTGCTGATCCATCTGCAACTGGTGTTACAGTAGGGCAGCCAATTGGACAACTTGGAGTTGCTTCTGTGGATGTATAGGCGGAACAGGGACTCCCGGCTATTCCAGAGACAATTGAAACATCCACCATTCCCGCTGCATCTCCTGCTTGCGCAGTGTAAGTGACGCTATTTGTTCCATTATTTGTAATAGAACCTGCTGCTATTGTTTGACTAGAAAGCGTTACGATATCACTTGGACAAGCTCCACTTATAGTAACCATACATCCAGTCGTTGCTATGGTGGGAGGTTGAACAGGGGGATTTACCGTCAATGTATAAGTGCTCACTAAGGAGTAAGTATCTCCACCATTAACATTGCCGTTACCATCGACATCACAATATACATAAGCCATTACTCTTTGATTAATAGCAGAACAACCATTGGAGTTTACTCCATTTGGTGAAAAATTATTAGGAGGAGTAAATCCTGCAACTGGAATTACACTTGAATAAACGAGACCCATTGGGTTTGCAGCAGCGACTGATGTTTTCCAATCGGTGATTTGTGTTGTTAAGGTGCCACTGCATATTGTTGCTGATCCGTCGGCGATAGTGGTTGCGGTTGGGCAGCTGCCACAGTTACAAGTAATTGGAACAGGAGTTCCAAATAAACAATCATTATAGGATGTTAAGGAAGGAAAAGGAATGGCAGGTACTCCGGGATAAGTGATGGTTATATTTGTTGAAAACTCAATTGCCCCACAACAAGGATTTATTTGATCATACAAAAAAATCCTAAATCCATTGGTAGGATTATATCCAATGAAATCAGCCTCAGTAAGTGTCAATGTTCCAGGAACTGAACCAAAACCACTGGCAAAGGAAGTAAGAATGGAAGTACCTGTTGAAGAATTTCTTACATCAATAATTATATTATTTAAATTACAAAATGGTGAAACTGAGGTAATATTTAATGTAATAGTAAAAGTAGGTGCATTAGGATGTGTGGAAGGTGCTCCTGTTATAGCCAATGTATTAAAAACACCTCCACCCATTCCACCGCTAGGAGGACATGTTCCAGAGCTCCAATTTACTGGATTGGAATCTCCACAAATGGAAGGGTTTGAGTTACAGTCTATGACGATGTCAGCAATAGCAGGAGCTGATTTAGCCACAACAGGAGTAGCGTAATAGGTTGTTGCATTGTCAAGGACACTACAATCAAAAGGTAGCGTGAAATCATTAACCGGATTACCTCCTGTTGATTCAAAGAGATTATTCACGGTATTACCTAATGTACCATTAATAGTAACCCCTGTGATAGCCGTGGCTAAGGATGCGTCATCTATAACAGAAGTAGAAATAGGAGTTGTTTCTGTCAACCACCATCCAATCACGCAATTTTCACCAAGAGCGTTTGCATCTGTATCCAAACTTATATTTTGTGGTCCACCGCAGGCATTAACTTGTACCGATAAATTTCCATCTCCACTAGCCGTTCCTGGTTCAGCTAAAACAGTAACTGTTATTTTGGTTCGACAATCTGAGTTGAGTTCATTAACATCTCCTAAATAAAAGTTATAAACACCTGGGGTGTTGACGTCTACTTGTCCAGCTCCTGTTCCTGCGGGTGGAGTAAAGGAAGAACTAGCTCCGCCTCCTATATCGTTGGCTGTGGCACCTAGTCCATCGTACCATTTGTAACAGTTTGAAGGAGTCATAAATGTCGGGATGGCATTGCCAAGGCATATTTCTAAATTGGGTCCATTGCCACCAGCAAATTCAGCAACTTCATCTCGACAACACATCTGAAGCCCTCTTACACAAAGAAGGGCATCCATCATTTTAGCCTTCTGACAATCTGTGAGTGTATTAATGCATCCTTGGAAGTAGTTATAACTCATGATATTATCAATCGTATTTGGAGTGCCATACGCAGCACAGTTTGGTAAGGTATTATCAAACGAGCAATCTGCTTGAGGTGCAGTAGGAGGCATTGCATCCGGATCACCTGTATCACAACCTGTACAACCGATTTCTCCTCCTGAAAAATCGGGATCTTCATCGGTATCTTCAATTCCATCTCCAGCTGTGCAATCATCAGCTACCGTGTTTGGATCATCACATTCATTGGTAACCGCTCCGTTATTTGCGATGTCAGTTTCATGCGTGTGGTATAAACCAAGATAATGTCCAAGTTCATGGATAAGTACCTGTCCAAGTCCAAGTGACCCGATATTATTACAATCCATTGTACCTGAAGTATACACAAAGCCATTATAACAATTATTTGACATAGCAATGGCTGTAGATGAACTTACAGATCCTGGTAAGGGAGCAAAACCGTTGCATCCGGTTCCGTTACCAGTGTTTGGATAGACATAGATATTAATTACTCCAGGAATATCAGATGGGTGATTTGCACCACCGTAAACGCATCCAAAATCACCGGATCTAATTCCATTTGAAATTCCTCCAATTGTTGAACATAAATAATATTCCATGTCTAATCCTTGACAAGCAAAATAGTCGTTCATTATGTCTATCATACTTGTTAATTCTCCTATAGATGGGGTTGTAATTGGGTCACCTTCATCGGTAAGACATCCGGATGTGGTGCTGTGAGTATAGATTACTGGTAATCTAAAAATTTCATTGCCTGGACCTGCACATGCTCCTGGTGCAGTGGCAATATTACAGTCATTGGTACAACTACCTCCGTAGCCATCCGTTAGTGACCATGTGCCTATACTTCGGAGTTGTCTAACTCTATCGGGAACTTTATTCCTTTCTGGAGTTCCTTGGTTTTCTGGTAGATCTTTAGTGCCACAATAGTTAGGCTGAATGTTTTGTTGAAATTGAATGACTCTTTGTTCTCTTTCTCTTTCAGCAATTTCTGTAAGTGTTTGATTTACTAAAATTTCTTGCCCAGTGGCAAAAGATGCAAAAAACAAAAAGCAAAATAGCAGATTTTTTTGCAATAGATTAGTCAGTGAATACTGTTTTGGTTCGTTTAAATTCATAATTAATTTCATTTAAGTTTTTAATAGTTTAGGTGTAGTCTTATGTAATTACAGTTAATATTTATTAAGAAACTTGGAAGATATAATCCGTATTTTTCTCTTTTGTTGATTTTTTCTCTTATTTAAATTTTTTAATGAAGTCATCGAATAACTCTAAGGCTAAAGGTGCCCCAATAGCGATAAAAGTCTCAAATTCTAAATAAAAGGTTTTGGAATGTATTTTAGGACTAGAAGAACTTATATATATTTTTAGATATAAAAATTTCTTGAAACAAATAAAGATTCAGTGCCTATTATAAACTCAAACATACAGTTATTCTTACATGTAAAAAAACTGAGTTTTTCATCAAAACCCAGTGTAAAAATCTTCTTATGCTTAGTAAATAAGAGACCAAAATTAAAGTCATACCTTACCATACAACCTTAATATTTCATTTGGTTCCATGGGGTGGATTTTGAAACCTAACATAAAGAAATAATTCAATGTGAATCTAAAACATATGTTCTACGTAACCACCTACTTTTGTCCACCAAACTTTACAGTATATACTTCCAATTATTGTCCGTTTACTGTTTTAAGACTGTTTATAAAACGGCAATTAAATTCTTTACGGATTATTTTTCAGGTTGCAGATGAGATATTTATGGAATCTGGTGGTCCAAGTTCTTTCACTAATAAGCTAAATAATGGTATCAAAATAAATGACGGTTCTATACTTTCTCTTTTTCCGTCACTCTGTGTCCATAAAATAGTTATTATGTTGCTTATCCTCATCTAATCAGAAACACTAAGCCATTTCTTCGCTTATCGGTAGCTAGACAATCATTAGTTAATCTTACTTAATGTAAACATATGGTATAAAAACTATATAAAAAGGTTAACTTTTCAGCGATTCTCGATTTGAAATTTAATTTATACGATAAAAAAATATTTGACAATAGAATTCAAAAATTACTACATTTCGTCTAAAAAGTTAGATGATAGACAAAATAATACAGTTGGTAAGGTCAGGTTTTGAAGGAGTAACAGACCATCGAAGGAATAATTCTTCTTATACGATGGCCAATCTATTGAACTTAGGTTTCGCAATGTTTCACCTCAAAGACAGCTCTTTAAGTTCTTTCCGCGAACAATTTAGTGTTCGAGCAGAGAACTTAGAACACGTTTACGGAGTGAAAGAACTGCCTGGAGATACTGCTCTTCGTCAAGGAATAGACGAGGTGCCTCCCCAAGAATTACAAGCTTTATTCAAGCCAATGATTGATTTTATAAAGGAAAAAGGGGTTCTCAAGGAGCGGCATGTCCTAGGCGAATATACGGTTGTTACCGTTGACGGAACAGGACACTATTGCTCTGGCGTAAAAGGTTGTCCGCAATGTATGATAAAAAATCACCGTAACGGTAAAAAAACTTTCTATCATCAATTATTGGGAGCCGTTGCAGTACATCCTGATCAATCTACGGTATTTCCAATTGCTTGCGAAGCGATTGTAAAACAAGATGGCAGTACCAAAAATGATTGTGAACTTAATGCTTCCAAGCGAATCATTCCACAAATTCGAGAAGCGTTAGGGGATGAAAAGATCATTGCTGTTTTTGATGCCTTATATATCAACGGCCCTCATATTAAAGCACTTGAAGCAGAAAATATGAGTTATATAATTGGTTCAAAAGGAACGACTTATGTAGATATTCAAGTAGAAGATTTGCGCAAAACAAACAAGTTGCAAAATCTAACCTGGAAAACCAAAGATAAAAATTGTGTAACCAATTTCACAAATGGATTAATTCTAAATGGTCAACATCAAGAGATGCTGACCAACTATTTTGAGTACATTGAAACGGATCTAAAAACAGGAGAACAAACTTTTTACTCCACCTGGATAACGGATATCGAAATCAGCACAGAAAACATCAAGGAATTGATTGGGGTAGCTCGTTCACGATGGAAAATTGAAAATGAAACTTTTAATACCCTGAAAAATCAAGGTTACCATTTAGAACATAACTATGGTCATGGCAAAAAAAACTTGGCCACCAATTTTGCTATTTTGACTTTTCTGGCTTTTTTAACAGACCAGATCGCTCAACATCTTGATAAGGATTTTCAAGCTGCAAAAAATGTCTGCAAAACTTTTAAATCCTTGTGGGAGAAAATAAGAAGTATTTTCTATCTCTTACCAACTATGTCAATGAACGCTATTTATCGTTTTATTATCAAACGACAGCAGGTTAAAATTCCTGCGTTAGAATAAAAAAATCATATAATAAAAAAATCAAAGCGAGAATCGCTGATCAGTAGTCGGTCAAATATTAGGTAATCCTGATGTAAGATCGCAACCAAGATAGTTACGTTCGCATTGCGTACTATGTGACTGATCCACCGATTAACTAATCAACAACTTAGTGCCGAAGGCACTAGCATAATAACCATCTTAGTGATGCAGAGTGATCCAAAAAGAGGAAGTATAGAATCGTCATTTATTTTGTCAACATTCCTTAACTCTTGATGCAAAAATTACTCCTGACAAACCTTTTTATTCAGCCATCTCAAGCAACTTCCCTACTGTTCGCCAATTGCGAGTCGTGGCAGAAACTTCCAGTTTTTTCTCAAAGAAATTATTGGTCAATTTTGATTTATGGTATTTTGCGTTTTCCACCTACATTGATACCGCGTAAGAGGACGATAAGCGTTTTGCATTTCATAGCGAGTATTTTTAAATCATAAGCAATTTATTCCTTACATAAATTACAGACTCCTTCTACGTAAACAGAAATTTTACTTATTTCCTTATTAGGAATTAAAACTTCAATCTCCTTAGTTGGTTTCTCACAAGTGACGGATGCACATTTTATACATTTAAAGTGAACGTGGTTATGATCATGATGATGCACATCACACGCTTTCCCACAAATCGCATAATAGCTTTCATTGTTTTCCTGAAATGCCTTATGAATAATACCTTTCTCTTTCAAACTTTCTAAAGTCCTGTACAGCGTTACTCTGTCCATAGATTTCATGGCTTTTTGAATAGCAGAATAAGGCATCGCAGATTTATAAGCATCTATACTGGTCAATAAATTTAACCGATGACTGGTTGATTTTAATCCTCTGTTCTGTAGTAATTCCTTAAAATATTGATCACTCATATAATTTGTTTCCCGTTAATGTACAAAAAAATTAATACTATTTCCGTCTTAGAAACCTATCAAATATAAGTTTGCCTCTATCCTATGCAAAGATATTTTTTAAATAAAATCTTTCCATAAGATAGAGGCATCTCCAATACTGATAAAGGAAGTTGTTTAAGATATCTACTGAACCTCGATAGGAAAACTTACTTCGATATCCGTCTCACCACCCGCATTTGCAACATCTCCTCCTGATACACCATCAGCAGATTTGTCAGGCTCGTGCTTAAGAACAATTGTAATAGAACCAGATGCAGCTCCCCCCGTCATTAACGTGCTACTGAGTCCTATCGGATTTCCATCGGAATCCTGATCGTTATACGCAACCACCAAATCTGAAATAGTAGAAGTAAAGAAAAACTGATGCTCTTCATCCTCTTCTGCAATCTCTTCGGTAATACTTTCTGCTGGAGACTCGGTCTCATTTAACAAATCCAGGGTTCCAGTATAGTTCGTGTTGGCATCAAGTACGCCCCCCGTAATCTCTGAATCGCCTTCTCCATCCCCATCCAGGTCAACAAAACTTAACACAACATTTGCTCCACCATCTACCGGTGTTAAAGTATAAGTTACAGTCGTAATAAGTTCTACCTCTGATGGAACCTCAGGGTCGTCCTTGTCACAGGCTGTAAAAAGCAGGGAAAAGGCCAGCATAATAAACAAAAATTTCTTTGCCATTCTATTTTAATTTTATGGATTAATGAATGGGCAAATATAATCATTAATTTCACCAACGCAACAATGTTGCATTAATTTTTATTGACTTATCCACTGATTTATATTTTCTCCCGCTACTTAATATCCACCATTTTGTGGGTTTGTAAACTCAACCGCCACTGCGGATTTTCCAAACAATATTTAATAGCTTTACGCGTATAGGATTCTACCTCCGGACAATCCATCGGTTGTAAAAAGAAATGTTCAAACTGCATATCTTTGTAAAGTTCCGGTTCGGCATTCTTCTGTGGATAAACCAGTTTCAATTCGTGCCCACTCGTTTGTACCAACTCGGCACCGGCCTTTGGAGAAACACAAATCCAGTCGATTATTTCAGGAGCAGCCAGCGTACCATTTGTCTCGATTGCCACTTCCAGTCCTTCCTTCTGAAAAGCCAGCACCATCGGCTCGTCCAATTGTAACAATGGTTCTCCACCCGTACAAACTACGTAAGGCATTCCTGCTTTTTTTCCTTTAGGCCAGAAGGACAATACTTTTTTAGCCAACTGCTTTGCGGTATATTTCCCACCATTGTCTCCATCTATTCCCCAAAAGTCAGTATCACAAAATTTACAAATTGCTTTGTGTCGATCTTCTTCCCGACCGCTCCACAGATTACAACCCGTAAACCGACAGAACACCGCCGGACGTCCCGTATGTGCTCCTTCTCCCTGGAGGGTGTAATAAATTTCTTTGACTTTATAATATTGAATTGCCACTCGTATATTTTCGCTATTTGGTTGCTTTTTTTGCAATCAAAATATAATAATTAAAAATAGTTTCTCGACGGTATAAAACTGAACTTAACATTTCACAGTTTCTATTCGTAAGCATATTGCGATATTCCGGAAGATCATATTGATGCGGATGAAGAATATCTCCAGGAATCATTCGAAACAATGATTTAAGCATACCGGAATTGTGCGCATCGATGGATAAAATAATTGTTCCGCCGGGGCGCGTAATGTCCACGAGCTTGTCCATACAAGCCGCAAGATCCGCTACGTGATTGATGGCATTGATACAAAAAACATAATCGAAGTCTTCCGTTTTTTGGTAATCCTCAAATGCCTGATCGTGAAATTTCACGTACGGATAATCGGCTTCCCGAAAATGCTCCAGTTTCTCCCGGTAATCATTTAGCAATGGATCAAGCGCGTCGATCCGTAGTTCATCCAGTACCATATAGATACCCGCCGGTCCACAGCCAATATCGATCGCCCGACTATTGGGTTTGGGAGTCACTTTGATGTCGCGCAAAAAGGTTTGCCAGTAGTCTCGCTTCCACTGCAAATAATTTTTTTTCGGCTTATTTCGCAGATAATGCTGCCACCACCTAATCTCAAAAGCCTGCGCTATTTTCCAGCGTAATGACATGTAATAATGTATTTGTTTATGCGAATCAGCGTTTAGGAATGTTGATAAAATAAATTAAGAAACTATGCTTCCTCTTTTTCCATCACTCTGCGTCCATAAAATGGTTATTATCCGAGACATAACCCCGCCTGACTGACGTCAGTCGGCAGGGCCCATTTTAAGTCCTTGATTGGTAAAAAATAGTTCGCCTAGAATCTGCATTTATTGAATCGCCATTCCTAATTCACATGAGTATTTTTGCTATTTACCGTTTGCTATTTGCCTTCTTCTATCGCGATAGCCTGAAGCAAATAACCCTTTTATCATCCATTCTTAGTTTTAAACTTGATTTTATTGATTCGTCTTGTTTAAAATTTTTTACAAAAAAACGTGAAGTTACACAAGTTTTGATGAAAGGCCCTTTAAAAACAGGCGATCTCGCTATTTCTTCTTTCTCCCTTTTATTTTAGGATTTTAGCTTTAAAAGCATTCAGAAAAATACTTGCAATTTAAACTATCAATCGTTAGTTTTGTTAGAAATATACGGTAATTATCGTAATTTAGGATCGTTTAAAAAATAAGTTATAAAGGTTTGGGTCGGTTAATTTGCTTATAATCGAGGCGGTGAAATGCGATTTATGCCGTAGCATAATGAGTTTTTCACCAACCCTGCCCGATCTGACAATCGGTCAGGCGGGGAAGAGTAGGAGTAAATTAAGCAGCCAAATGTTATAAGTTATTCTTTTAATGATCCTTAGAGTGTAAAGTATTCATTTCCATTAAATTCACTATGACTAAAAAGTCTTTTAAACTTTCAGTAGCTGCCGTCGAAAAGACGACCGAAGATTGTACGATTGTGACGTTGGACGTTCCCGTGGACATTCGACCCGAATTTGCTTATCAGCAAGGACAATATTTGACGCTCATTGCGAATATAAATGGAGAATCAGTACGACGATCTTATTCGCTCTGTTCTAGTCCGCTTGATAATACGTGGAAAGTGGGGATCAAACAAATTCCGGAAGGAAAATTTTCGACCTATGCTAATGAGCGATTAAAGACGGGAGATACACTCGACGTACTGCCTCCAAATGGAACTTTTTTCGTTCCCGTAGCGCCCGATCAGGCACGTAACTACGCGGCTTTTGCAGCGGGTAGTGGTATTACACCGATTTTATCCATTATCAAAACACATTTACACACCGAGCCAAAATCTACTTTTAAGCTATTCTACGTCAACCAAACCGTTAACTCCATTATTCTAAAAGAAGAACTCGAAGGGTTGAAGAATCTCTTTATGGAGCGATTGGAAATATTCTATTTTTTGACCCGTGAGCAACGGAGTGTCCCGCTTTTTAATGGTCGCCCGGATGCCGAAAAACTGGAAATTATTTTTAAAACCATTTGCGAGGCAGATCGAATTGATCACTACTTTTCTTGTGGTCCGGAGCCGATGGTACTTTTGATTCGGGATTTTTTACTAGCAAAAAAGGTACCGAAGGATCGTATTCATTTTGAGTTATTTAATACAGGCGGTGCGCCCGCTAAACGGAAAGAAATTGCAAAAAAATTTAGTGGCAAAACTTCTGAAGTAACAATTATGGAAGGTGGCATTACCACCAACTTTACCATTCCTCAAGGCTCCGATAATTTACTGGATGCGGCGATGAAAAACAATGCGGACCTTCCCTACGCGTGCAAAGGCGGTGTCTGTTGTACTTGCCGCGCAAAGTTGATCGAAGGTGAAGTGGAGACTTTAGTCAATTACGGACTGGAAGACGAAGAGATAAAAGCAGGATATATTTTAACTTGTCAGGCATTACCGATTTCGGAGAAAGTAGTAGTGGATTTTGATGTGTAGAAGCAATCTGTTTGACACAAAAATTTCTTTTTTTCGCAGGTTCACTAATTTGTTTAAAAATATAATATTATGAAAAAAATAGTAGATAAAGATACCGCATTCCAGGCAAGAATTGATGCCGGAGAAAAAATCGAACCCAAGGATTGGATGCCTGAAAAATACCGAAAAACACATATTCGTCAGATTTCCCAACATGCGCATTCAGAAATTGTAGGTATGCTACCAGAAGGAAACTGGATTACCCGAACGCCTACGTTGCGCCGTAAGGTTGGCTTACTTGCCAAGGTGCAGGACGAAGCGGGTCATGGACTCTATCTCTACAGTGCCGCCGAAACATTGGGCATCAGCCGTGACGAATTATTTCATCAATTACATATTGGTAAAGCAAAATATTCCAGCATTTTTAATTATCCAACGATGACCTGGGCAGATATCGGTGCGATTGGTTGGCTGGTAGACGGTGCTGCGATCATCAACCAGGTGATGCTGACCCGAACTTCCTTTGGTCCGTACGCCCGTGCGATGGTCCGAATTTGCAAGGAAGAAAGTTTTCACCAAAGACAAGGATACGAAATTATGCTAACGCTTTGTCAGGGCACACCTGAGCAAAAAGCCATGGCACAAGATGCCCTCAACCGATGGTGGTGGCCGTCACTGATGATGTTCGGTCCTCGCGACGAAGAATCTCCTAACACGGAGCAGTCGGTTAAATGGAAAATCAAGCGGAAGACCAATGACGAACTACGCCAACAGTTTATTGACATTACTATTCCACAAGCTGAGGTACTCGGAATCACCGTTCCTGATCCCGATTTAAAATGGAACGAAGAACGACAACATTATGATTTCGGTGCTATCGACTGGGACGAATTCTGGCAAGTAGTAAAAGGCAATGGCCCGTGTAACAAGGAGCGATTGCAGGCTCGAAATGATGCGTGGAACAATGGCGCCTGGGTACGGAATGCGGCGAGAGCGCACGCGGAGAAAAATGCCGAAAGAACAGCTCAAAAGGTTGGATAGTTGTTTTTTTTTTTGGTTTATGATGTTTATTTGTTTAATCGTTTAATCGTTTTTTTGATCGACTGGCTATCGATCAGGAATAATCAGTAAACAAAATTCACAAACATAATTTTACAACTAAAACACCTCAACAATAAAAAAACATGAAAGGAAATCCAATTTGGGAAGTATTTATTCGTAGTAAAAATGGTTTAGAGCACCGACACGTAGGCAGCTTGCACGCGGAAGATGCAAAGATGGCCATGGAAAATGCACGCGATGTGTATACCCGACGGCAAGAAGGCGTTAGTATTTGGGTTGTAGAAAGCAAACACATTACGGCTTCTAATCCGAGCGAAAATGGGGAGATGTTTGATCCGGCAAAAGATAAGGCGTACCGGCATCCGACGTTTTATGATTTACCGGATGAGTTAGAGCATATTTAGAAGAGCGAATTGAAATTTGCTCAATTGCTGTAAGGAAAAAATCGTTTTTAATTTTTAATGCTTGTATTGTTATGGAAAACAAAAATAAAGACCTGATAGACTATCTGTTGATACTGGGCGATAACTCGTTGATCCTAGGGCACCGATTGTCAGAGCTTTGTGGTCACGGGCCGAGTCTGGAAACGGATATTGCGCTGACAAATATTTCACTGGATTTATTTGGTCAAGTGCGGAGTTATTTTCAGTATGCTGCAGAATTGACGGGTGGAGAAGCTTCTGAAGATACCGTTGCCATGAAACGAGTAGACCGGGAGTACCGACACACCTGGTTGGTCGAACAATCCAACAAGGACTTCGCTTACGTGATTGGTCGACAATTTTTATTTGATGCATTTCATTTACCTTTATTAGAACAATTAGTCAATAGCAAAGATGAAATGATTGCAGCAGTCGCCGCTAAATCTATCAAAGAATCCAGATATCATTTACGTTTTTCTTCTTCGTGGATGGAACGGCTCGGAGACGGCACCCAGGAAAGTCACCAGCGAATGCAGACCGCTATCAATGACCTCTACCCTTTCACCTACGAGTTATTTGAAGAAACCGAAACGGAAAAATTGATGTTTGAGGCAGGTATCGGAGCAGATTTAAAAGCCATCGAAGCTACTTACCGACAAACGGTAAAAGAGGTGTTTGCGAAAGCAAATCTGGAAATTCCAACCGCTCCCGCACGAAAAACTGACGGAAAAAAAGGCATCCATTCGGAGCAACTCGGTTTTATTCTCGCAGAACTTCAATTTATGCAACGTGCTTATCCCAATATGACATGGTAGCAGCAGACCTCCAATCTTTACCAATCCCCGTTCAGGAAGCACTTCTGGAAATTTCTGATCCGGAAATCCCGGTTTTGTTAATTATGGATATGGGGGTCGTACGGGAAGTTAGCGTGACCGACCAGCATGTAGATATCAAACTGACACCAACTTATTCAGGCTGTCCCGCCATGGATATGATGGCGGTAGATATCAAAAGAGCTTTGGAAAAAAGAGGGTATACTGCTACCGTAAAGCTAGTCCTCGCACCTGCCTGGACCACCGACTGGATCACTCCATCCGGACGAGCAGCACTGGAAGCATATGGCATTGCGGCACCGATGGATCCGCAGTCGGACAAATATGCTTTAATCGACGGGAAGCGTTTAGTAAAGTGTACACAATGTGGCTCTACCAATACTAAATTGGTGAGTCAATTTGGTTCTACGGCTTGCAAAGCGCTTTTTCAATGTGAGGAATGTTTAGAGCCTTTTGATTATTTTAAGTGTTTGACGTAAATTTTATCTGTTCTTATCATAGCGTTCTCTATTTGATTATTTTCGAAATTGATTCTAGAGAAACTACTCATTCCTTAATATATGCATACCTTTGCTTCTTAAATAATTTTTGTCTCTATTTTTTATTCTCAAAAAATAATTCTTACCTCCCTTCTTTAAAAAGCGCTATCTTTGCGTCCTCGTTGGTTCCAAACCCGTTTTGGATTAAAAGGGAATTTCGTGTAATTCGAAGACTGTTCCCGCAGCTGTAAGTTGTTACCAAACCCGTTTTTTAATAATCCACTGTCTTGCGAGATGGGAAGGAAAAATCCGGGGACAACAAGTCAGAAGACCTGCCAACGAAAAATATTTTCATTTTTCTATCGGGATAATAGCAAGAATGGATATCGGAAATAATCGACTATACTCGTCGGTTTACTGGTCTTGTAGTATCCGCTTCCTGGATCTCTGCTTGTCCCTCCTCCCCTATCCACTCTTTTCCCATTATTTTATTAGAATGCATCGCGCACTTGTTTTAAGAACCTGGCTTTTCATCGGTTTCCTATTCCTCACGGGATCGGTCATGAAACTGTGTGCTCAAAAAGATACGCTTGCTTTACCCACCGTGACGGTACAAGAAAAACCAATTTTCAGCGGGGAACAAATTGATCAGTCCGACGAAGATTTATTACGACAACAACCCGCTACACATGTTGGAGAAATCCTCGCACAATCTACTGGAGTATTTGTAAAATCATTTGGTGGCGGTAGCTCCGCAACTACTTCTATCCGCGGAGGAAGTGCGGAACATACCCGCGTACTCTGGAATGGATTACCCATCGAAAACCCGATGTTAGGTCAACTTGATTTTTCGTTATTACCCGCTATTTTTATTGATGAAGTTGCGGTACATTACGGAGGCAACACCGCAACCTGGGGCAACGGCGCCATCGGCGGAACAGTTCAACTGGATAATAAAACAGACTGGCAAAAGAAAAATTTGATCGCACAATATACTGCGACAAACGGCGCTTTTGGCTTAGCACAACAGGGATTAAAAATAGGTTATGGAAATGAAAAATTTCAATTCATCAATCGAATATTTCACCAAAAAGCGGAGAATGATTTTACCTATTTTATAAGTGAAAATTTGCCGCGCCGACAACAGACCAATGCCGCTACCAAACAGTGGGGAAGCTTACAAGAATTTCATTACAAAATTACTCCCCGACAAACCCTCAACGCCTATTTTTGGTATCAAACCGTAGACCGCCAACTACCTCCCCACGCCGCTCAAAATCAATCGGTCGCATTTCAGGTAGACGAAACAAAACGACTCTCCGCCGACTGGCAATACGCGGGAGATGATTGGCTGATCAAAGCACAGACGGCCTGGTACGAAGAGGATCTGCGCTACGTCGATTCGTTGAGTGGCATTGATGACTTGAGTCGTTTTAATACTTTATTGGGGCAATTTACGGGGACCAAAAATATCGGTCAAATACACCGATTAACGATGGGTCTACAAAACACTTTTTATCAGGCCAATACAGATTTATACGAAGACGGCGTCACTCAAAACCGTATAGCCATCTGGTTGGATTGGAAGACGAAATGGAAAAAATTATCGTTAGAATTAAGCGTACGGCAAGAGTGGCAGGATGAAAAAAGATTGCCCCTGGTCCCAAGTTTTGGGGCGGTATATCGGCCGTGGAAATGGGCGACGTTCCGCGGACGGGTAAGCCGAAATTATCGTTCACCTAATTTGAATGCATTGTATTATTTTCCGACAGGCAACCCGGATTTATTGCCAGAGAGTGGTTGGAGTCGAGAACTAGGACTGGACATTCATTTTATCAAAGCAAGTAACTGGACGGGGAGTTATTCGATAACCGGATTTCGACGGGATATCAAAAACTGGATTCGATGGATACTGCCAGAGGGTAGTTTTTCTTACGCGCCAACCAATATCGTAGCCGTTAAAAGTGAGGGAATAGAACACCGGCTGGATCTGACTGGCGAAGCCAAAAACACTATTATTAAAGTATCCTTTGGTTATAATCAACTGAGGTCTATCCACAAAAAAAGTATTGCACGACCACAGATTGCAGCAGGCAGTCAACTGGTTTATACACCCAAACAACAGTTTTTTTCTACTTTAAAAATAAACCATCACGCAGCTTTACTGATTTTCCAACATCGTTTTACGGGGGAGGTTTCAACACTCAACAACCATACATTACCTGGCTATCATCTGAGTGATTTAACGCTCGGCTATTTGCTAAAAACAAAACGGTGGCAACATCAACTGAGTCTGCGGATCAACAATTTATGGAATAAAAATTATAGGGTTTTGGAACGACGCGGGATGCCGGGGAGGCATTTGAGCTTTAGTTTGAATACAAGACTTTTTTAAGAAAAAATGTTGAAGCACTTCGCTTTTTTAAACAATAAAACATTACCTACTAAAATAATTTATTAAAATTAAAAAATTAAAAACATGACAAAATTATTTACACTTTTATTATTACTTATTAGTCTGGGAGTAAATGGACAGATTTATTTTGAAGACGAAGTTACGACGGGAGAATTTATCAATGACAGTTCTCCGGAGGCGGGATTTACGTTTGATAATTTATTTTTTCCAAACACTTACGATGCAGATTTTGACTTCTGGACGGGCTGGGCAATCTCGGCAACGACGGATGTAACAACGGCCGGTTTTATGAACCAGTACAGTGCAATCTCGGGAGAAGGAGCAAGTGGAACACCAGCTTACGCGGTCAGTTTTGCTTCACCAGAATCTTATATTACCCTGGATCTAGATCAAACCAGCGGAATGCTTACCATTCCTTCGATGCAGGTAAACAACAGTACTTACACTTACTTGAGTATGCGGGATGGTGACAGCTTTGCGAAAAAATTTGGTGGAGAAACAGGTAATGATCCTGATTTTTTTCTATTAACCATTAAGACTTATTTAGAAAATGACCTTCAGGATTCTATTTTATTTTATCTCGCTGACTATCGTTTTGAGGATAATAGTGAAGATTATCTAGTGGATGAGTGGACTAAAATTGAGTTTCCGAATGTCGTCGTAGACAGTGTAACATTTGGCTTGTCTTCTTCTGACAATGGTATGTTTGGTATGAATACGCCCGCTTATTTTTGTGCGGATGAGTTTGGTAATCCGTTGGTGCTCAACGTAAAAGACAATACACTTTCCGGAATTACGCTAGTCAATACCCTGGCTTCTTCGGAGTTAATTATTAAATCTGATTTGGACAAGATTGCGGATTACCAGATATTTGGATTACACGGACAGGCTATTCAAAAAGGAAAAATAAATCGAGGAGAGCAGTACCTTTCGGTAGATAATTTACCAGTCGGTAAATACTGGATTCGCGTGCAGCAAGATGGATTGCAGTGGATAGAAGGATTCGTTAAAATGAACTAAGGATCATTAAAAGAATAACTTATAACATTTGGTTTATTGATTAGCTGGTGTCGCTCGGAAGTGCGACACCAGTTAATTATTTTTTCGGGGAAGCAATCCACTTAGTATTATACCTGCTAAAAATCTATTTTCTCTAAACCGTTGAACCCCTTGTACTTTGATACGTTTATGTACTCGGGTAATAAAAAAATCAAGTGTAAAATTAGGAGAAATAACGTTTGACCATCCAATAGTCCCCTCTACGCTGAGATTACTAAAAAGTTTAAGCCATTCAACGTCACCCGTTCTGGTACCCGCTCTTGCATATTCCCAACTCACTCCCGTCCCTGCCTGAAGCCATAATTTTCCTTTTTTTTCTAATCTAAAATATTTTCTAACCAAAGGACTTAATCCGATGAAACTTCTATCCCTGGATAAATCCAACCTTGCCTCCAGTCTCACTCCAGTAGTCCAGCCACGTCCCCAAAAACGATGTACTTCCGGTTTTATGACGTCTACTCCACCCAGTTCAAAATTTCCGCCGATCAACCAGTCTCCGGGATCAAAACGAAAATCATCGGTTATCAAATTTTTTCTTCTTTTTTTGTGAATAAAAAACTGTAGTCTTCCTGAAAAATGTAAGCGACCACTTTCCGTGCTTCTAAAACTTCTCCCTGCTATTTGCGTATTGATCATTTGATAATCAAACAAAAACTCCAGCGCAACGGCTTGTTGTAAAAATAGTTGAAAGCCACTATGTAGATGCGCCGAACGACGTTTGATAATTCTATTTCCTCCCCCGCGAAAAGTAGTGGTCTGCTTTTCAAAAACATATTCTCCTCCGTAAAATAAAAAGAACCTATCCATCCTTTTAAAATAGTGTCGAACAGATAAATGCTGCGCCACTGGAATATCTAATACCGCGCTTTCTCCAGCCATCTCAATCTCTAATTTACCACCCAGCATCAAATGATCTGTCACCATTAATGAAACCTCCGGAGCAATAATTAAAGTGAAATTACTTCTCATGCTGTTACGCTCATTTAACAAGGTAACATTATCCTGCCGCAACATCCCGTTCACCATCCAGCTCCCTTTCTGCAGTTGTGCCTGAGCGACAAACGTCAACCCCAGGATAAAAAAACTACCAAGCAGGAAGCGCATCATCATATCTTGTTTTTAATAAAAACTTTTAACAAACCAAGTGCCTCATTATAATTTGTATGGTTATTGATAACTAAATCAGCAAAGTCCCGATAAGGTTCGATATATTTTTCGAAGCTTGGTAATACATGATGTTCGTAGCGATAAAGCACATCTTCCAATGGATAATTACGTTCTGATTTATCTCTGGTAATTCGCCGGATAAGTTTAACATTTGCTTTAGCATGAACAAAAATCCGGAGATTAAGCAATGCATTAATTTTTTTATAATGAAAAATATAAAGTCCTTCCACGATAATAACTGGCGCGGGGCGCAAGGTTATTTTGTTAGGTTTTGCCTTTTCGTTATTGAATGTGTATTCTGTTCTTTGAAAGGATTTTCCAGCAATCAATAATTTTAGATCTCTTAGAAAAGCCTTTTTATTGATTGCTCCCGGCAGATCAAAATTGGTCACCCCTTCAGCATCCACCTTTTGCTTCTCCTTCGGATAATAATAATCGTCTAGCGAGATCACACAAATTTCTTTTTTTGAAAATACTTTTTTCAATTCGCGAATCAATGTCGTTTTACCAGAACCGGAGCCGCCGGTAATTCCAATCAAATAGGGTTTTTTATTCATTACTTCCTGAGCGTTCACTCTTTAAGATCATTATTCTACAAATATCGGGGCAGATATAAAATATTAACGATCGATTATTTAATCTGGTGCCTATTAAAAATTTTAAATAAATTGCTTAAGAATATGTGCTTGGAACGGTTCAAAAATAAGTTGAGCCATCCTGCAATACTTTTTCACTTATCTATTTAATCATCGTTCTTCAACACTTTTAAAGACTACAAAGCTAAAAATATTTGGCCATTAGTTTTAGGATTAATCCAAAGACATTCCTTACTTTACACTTTTAAACCAAAGAAGAAGGCCTTTATACGTTGAAGAAGGCGGTGAAAGAAGAAATTTACAATTAAACACAACTATGGATTTACTGACAGACATTGTCCGGGGACTGATTGGGATTGTTTCGATGATTGCTATTTGCTACGCGTTTAGCGCCAATCGAAAAGCAATTAACTGGAAGCTGGTTTTGTCCGGAATTGCCCTACAAATTATTCTAGCCTTGCTAATTCTAAAGGTAGATTTTATCTATGACGGCTTTAAAATAGTATCGGATGGCTTCGTTGCCTTGCTCGGATTTGCCGATGCAGGTGCTGCTTTTTTGTTCGGTGCCTGGCCTGAATCTGGTGTATGGCTCGTCAATGAAGTGAACGGTGCAGCGCCTCCCGGCACCGTAGTACCGGTTGCACCGGATACGAAAATGCAGTTATTCAAACTTGGTTATATGTTTGCCTTTAAAGTATTGCCCACCATTATTTTCTTTGCGGCTTTTACTTCAATTCTCTACTATCTCGGTATTTTACAAAAAATAATTTACGTCTTTGCCAAAGGAATGAGCAAGGTGATGTCACTTTCCGGTGCAGAAAGTCTAGCCGCTGCGGCCAACGTTTTTATCGGTCAAACGGAAGCACCGCTCGTCATCAAACCCTATCTGGACAAGATGACCAAATCTGAAATCATGTGCCTCATGACAGGTGGGATGGCGACCATTGCCGGTGGAATTTTTGCGCTCTGCGTGTCTCTCCTCGGCCCTCAATATGCGTTGCACTTTCTGACAGCTTCGATTATCTCAGCACCAGCGGCGATTGTTACCGCTAAAATATTATATCCAGAAACAATGGAGGTTGATCGTTCCGTAGCCGTTCCCAAAGAAAAACTGGGTAACAATTTACTGGATGCCATCTCAATTGGTACGACGGATGGTGTAAAATTGGCGGTCAACGTCGGAGCGATGCTTCTCGTATTCATCTCACTGGTAGCCATGATTAATGCTATTCTCGGCTGGTTTGGTGGATTTACGGGACTTAACGGAATTGTCAATAACTTTACGGATGGTCGCTTTGCTACCTTTAATTTAGAATCAATTTTAGGATTAATTTTCGCTCCAGTTGCCTGGTTATTAGGTACTCCTTCGGAAGATCTGATTCTAGTGGGATCTTTATTAGGAAAAAAAACAGCGGTGAACGAAGTGGTCGGATACGTCGATTTAAGTATTATGATTGCAGATGCAAAAATTCAATTGTCGGATAAATCTATCGTGATCGCGACTTATGCACTTTGTGGATTTTCTAATTTTAGTTCTATCGGAATTCAGATTGGTGGCATCAGCGCGATTAGTCCCAGGCAGCGCCCTACACTCACGGAACTTGGTTTGAAAGCTTTGATCGGTGGAACGATTGCTTGTTTTCTGACCGCAGCGGTGGCGGGGATGATGCTGGATGAGATTATTTTGTGAATTTTTGTTGTTAAATTGTTTAATCGTTTAATCGTTGATTTGTTTAATCGTTTAATCGTTGAAATTACATAGCTGAAAAGGGAAAACAGGACGCTTTGCTTTTTGAGGGGTTGAGATTAGTTTATTTATTCAGGATCAGTGTAGGAGCCGTTTAATAATCTGTGTCTTCTCTCTTACGATAGCATTTCGTAGCAAGAGACTGGTGAACCAATCACCGATCCAATCCAATCGTCGCCAAACCTCTCGTCAACTCTCTAACAATTCCTTTTTGTTTTGGATCATAAATCCAGTTGGTATCAAAGCGCGCCAGGATTTCACTATTGGGTTCGTCGCTAAGCGTGAGGCTATGAAACTCTGTATTTTTATTTTGTTGATGAAAACGAATATCTGCCAGTACGTCATCGTCAATTTTATACATCACAAAATCAGAGATCATCAGGACATCCGCATCTTCGTAATTTTCGTTTTTGAGCTGACGCAAAGCTTCGTACAAAGCGAGCGAAGCATCCGTTCCACCGTAGAAAGACATTTGTAAAAACTTGGCAATAGCATCAATCGAGTTGGCGATATCATATAAATCCAGGGTTTGAATGCCCACGGAAAAATTAATCAAATAAGCCCTTCTATTCTCACGGATCGCCATTTTCAAGATACCCAGACAAATCGCTTTGGCCAATTGTTCGGGGCGCCCTTTCATCGATTCGCTGGTATCAACACAAATGATAAATGGTCCTTTTTCTTTCTGCCGTACTTTTTGAAAGACCTCCATTTCCTGATCATTGCTCGTCACCATTTTTCGATCTTCGTAGCGAAAAGTGAGTAGATTTTTATCCGCATATTTTTTTAAAAATAAATCTTCCGTTGCCGTATCACTCAACAAACCTACTTCCGAGCTAACCAGATTGCTCAGATCCTGGCTCTCGTGAATGCCCACAATTTCAGCTTTGGCCGTTTCATCTACTTTCCATTCCTGCCGAATGATGGTTTTCTCAAAAGTCTCTTCTTCTATCTCAATTTCAGCGGCGCGCATATTTCCTAGAATATCAGCCAGCTCCTGAATGGAGGATTCTTCTTTTAGAAATTCGTTGTATTTATTTAATACATCAAAACTTGTTTCCTGCCAAAGATCCCGCGATAAATCCCACCCCAGATAATCGGAAAACGGGGTTACCATCGAAAGCAGTTGCTTATACTCCGTAACTTTTGCTTCGAGCAATTCGGTAAACTGCTCCCCTTCTTCCTGTAATTTATTTAATTGATAAACCAGAATTTTTCCTTGTAACAATGCATCCCACTGTGATAGTAAATCGGTTACTACCAACTCAAATTTTTCCTCTTCCGCCGGCGTATGTTCTCCCTCCTGTTTTTTAAAATAGGTGTTGAGCTGCGCATCGTAAAAATCAATATCCAGTTGTTCGCGTGGATAGGTTTCCCGAATAAATGAAATGAGATGCGCCCGTCGAATCCTAAAGACACGCAACGGTGTTACTGACCAACCGGACAAACGATCGACTTCGCTATCATAAGGATGTTTGGTCGCTACTTTTTTAAAGGTTTTACGAATCCAGTATAAGGTATCTAAAACAACCTGCCTGGTAATCAGTTCGTTTTTCTCACAAAGAATCAACAAATCATCTATCCCAAAAATATCGTCCAGCGCTGAAATAAAATATTCAAAATACTGGTCATTGATTTTCGGATTGTCGTATGCGTAACCGTCCAGTTTATGTTTAAAATAAGCTACCAGATACTTACGGGTTTTTCGATCCAGTAAATTACCAAATTCGATGAATCGATCGTATTCTTCTTCTAATATGGCGGCGGTGTCCTTTTGCATTTGTTAACTTTTTGCTACTTTTTTTTGCCCCCAAGGATCGAAGACACTAATTTTTTTTTCGTGAAAAATTAAACACATAGAAACATAGGACACATAGAAATACTGCGAAGAAAATAACTTTTTTTGTTATTAAAATTTCTTCTTCAAATAATAATTCTTTTTTGTTTTTCTTTGTGCCTTTGTGGCCCTCTACGCTTAACTTTCCTTCTGATAAGTAAAGGCCAATTTTTCCAATCGTAATGAAAGGTTTTCCAATGCTCCTTTTACCTCTTCCAAATTACTTTTTACAATTTCTGCGCGTTCTTTGTCCACAAATAAATTTCCAGAAAGATGGTCCATTTCAGCGGGTGCATTTTGGCTAATTTTTGCTTGCTGTGCAGCAATGTATTTATTAAGGCGTTCGAGGCGTTCATCCCAAAATTTGGTGATGACCTGATGTGGTTGTTTAAAGATTATTTCGGTGGTTTCTCTTTGTTGTGTTAGCAGCGGAAATGTATAAATGGTGTCATTATAGGAAACGTCGATCGTATTTTCGGAGAGTCCACGTTTGGCTTTTATTCTATTAATTAGATTTTCCGCTTCATCGTAAAAATTGGTGACCTGATATTCTTCCAGCGACAGTTTTCGGAACTGCTCAATGGTCATCATGTTGCCTTTAAACTGGTTAACCTTTTTATCAATTTTATAATAATTTTCGTTGATCGGCATCAACTGAGCAGTGGTCGAAACGTACGGTACCTGCGTCTCCTGTTTGACATCTGCTTCAAAGTCAGCTACTTCTTTTTTAAGATTTTGGAGGTTCACTACCATCGTATAACCATGTTTACGGATCGCATCGATCAACATTTCACGGATCACTTCGCGGTGGACAGGGTAATTCCACAGACAGTGTTCCATCAGAAAACAATCCATCAAATCCACTTTTTTACGTCCGTTGAGAAACGCAGAAGTTCGGACCAAACGGATGATCTTTTTCCATCGACGGTCGTAAATTTTTATCGGATTATCTGCATGATTGGGGTGACTATTGTATTCATCCATTTTAGCGGTCATCAACTGCACCGTATTCAACACCTCGGCAGGAACTTCAATCTGATCAATTATTTTAGACCATTCGTCCAACTCCACGTTGGTCAATTTTATATCATCTAAAATCTCGTCTTTATACACATCGCGGGTATCGACGATCATCTGAACAAACTGATTTCGTTTTTTGATATTACCGATTTCCAGTCGAAGTAAAAACCGATCCCAGATAGGTTCGAGGCTTTGATTACGGGGAGGAAGTTCGTTGGAGGCCGTGATGATGCCACGGATATTTACGTTGATATCTTCTGCGCCGTTTCGATATATTTTTTCATTTAAAATAGTCAGTAACGCGTTTTGTATCGCGGGACCTGCTTTCCAGATTTCATCTAAAAAAACAATATTAGCACCTGGCAGATAGCGCTCTGTGAGTCGTTCGTACTGATCCTCTTCTTTTAATTTTTTAATAGAAATAGGACCAAAAATTTCGTCCGGCGTGCTGAATTTACTCATCAGATATTCAAAAGAAATACCATCCCGAAAAGCAAATTTTAACCTTCGGGCAATCAAACTTTTTCCCACCCCCGGAGGGCCTAGCAAAAAAATACTCTCGCCAGCTACCGCTGTCAAAAAAGCCAAATTCATCGGTTGTTCCCGCTCGTATAAACCTTGGGATAGCCCTTCCAGTAATTTTTTTACCCGACTTCTCAAAGTCACATCTACTTCCTGTTGTAATTCCATGTATTATTTAGATTGATTGATTAACCCGAACCATACTACTGTACATTTCTTCCAGTTGCCGCCTCCCAGCCACACAAAGGAGTAGCTTCCAATCCGCAATTGTACCGTAGTATGAATCCAAATAATAAACGTTATTTAAGGCATTTTGTTAAAATCGCAACAGCTTTTCTACCGTTCTTCCAGTCCCTGTCGTCATTTCTACCAAATAAACACCCCTTTCCCAGGTATCGGTCGCCAGATTAATTTGATTCACTCCAGACAAATATTGCTGATTTACTACAATTTGGCCAATTCCGTTAAAGATGCGAACGGTCATTTCTTCGTTAGCATTATTCCTTTGAATCGTCAAATGATTAGCGAAAGGATTGGGAAAAATATTTAATTGCGCTAAGGCGGTTTCGAAAACATCCGTCGTTATACAAGGAGCATTGGGATCGTAAGGAACATTTAGCGTAAAGCTATTAGAACAACCCGTCACTTCGTCAACCAGCGATAAAGTATAATTTCCCGATTCAAAAATACAGAGCGAAAGACCAAATTCTCCTGCCAGTATTTCTCCATTAAACAACCAGGTAATTGTATAATCTGCGGGTAAATTACTCGCATTAAAAAACGTCAAAACATTGTTTTCGTTCACATAAGCAGGGGTCGCAGGTGGTGTCAAAAGTGTCACGATCAAAATTTCGGAAGCAGCCGGACAGCCCACTTCGCTTTGGTACTCGACATAATATTCACCCGCTTCGCTAACTTCTAATTGAAAATCGGTCGCACCAGGAATCAAAATACTATCCTGAAACCACTGTACCCGCTCTTGGTAATTTGATTCTAGAATGACCGATTGACCACTGCATATTTCTGAACTTGTCAGCGAAATAATTTCAGGTTTGGCGGGTACGGCATATACGATAACCGAATCAACAGAGGTGACTGTATCGACCGGATGAATAATCGTCAAACGTACCGTTAAATCACCAACCACCAGATCACCCATCGTAAAGCGATTAAATGAAACGACACCGCATTCATCATCGCTGAAATTTAACCCACCGTCCTCGTCGATCACTTCTACCCGATAGTTTCCTTCCCCTAATAAAAGATTTGTGCTCGCCTGAATTGGTGCAAAAGTATTGTCATAATTAGGCGTTAAAAACAATATATTATCATCTGCATCCAGGACCTTGATATTCATATCCGGAGCCGTACTGAAAGTTGGAAAACCAGGAATATCCCGACAACCGGACTCCAGGACTTCGATGCTCGTTAGCAAATATCCAACTGTATCAATGACCGCCTGATAACTGATGGGGTAAATACCGGGCTCCGTATAGGTTTGTGGATTGGGTTGTTCATTGAAGGTAGCATTTCCATTTCCAAAATCCCAAAAATAACTAATTCCGGTTTGACCACTGGAAGGAATATTATTGATAATTTCCACTTCCGCAGGACCGCAGCTAATATTATTAGACAAGCTGAAACCCGCAGTATTACTGGTCGCCGGATTGATTATTATTCTAAATTTAAAAGAAGTGGTTTGAGTAATTATCGAAACTTTAGCAACAATAGTGATTTCCACCTCAAAAGTATCTACTACGAGCGGTGTCCCGCAAAACTGAATGCAACCATCCGTTTCTTCATCCGGTAAATATTCCGTTTGTATTGTTTCCCAGGTCAATCCAGTAGGCAAATTATTAATAGAAACAAGGGTTATTTTTTCAATATCCAAATCTGCTGGCGTCCCCGGATCAATTGCATTAACGGGCGTGGTCGTTTTAGGCATTCGAAAGCTCAATGCTTCTGTGTAATTGGCTCCTACGGTACCATCCGGCATCGGAGTCAGGAAGAGGGTATCTTCCGGTAAAGTCGGTAAAGTTATGATACATTCATTACAATTTTGTCCAGTTATATTTCCAAAAAGAAAACATAAGAGCGATAAACATAGTCCAGTTTTTTTCATGTTTTTTTGATTAGGAATGAAAAATAAATAAGAAAGCCCTGTCTCGCAATAGCAGCAAGTCAGGTAGTATAATGGGAAAATAACTGGATGTAGTAGTGTGGAGAAAAGAGAAAGAAAAATACGTGTTTCCAAAATTAAATTAATTTCAAAAACACGTAATTTTTATTTTTTAATTGATCCTTAGCAAAAACAGCGACGTTTATTTCAATACAATCATTTTATTAGAAACACGGGATTGACCGTTAGAAAAACTATAGTTATAAACGCCATTTTGTAGTTGACTTCCGTCGAATGGAATACGGTTGGTACCGGCCAGGATATTTACTTTTTCTACGTGTATCCGTTGACCGACCAAATCAAAAACTTCAAAAGTCAGTTCCTCGCGAGCAAGCGAAGTAACCTCAATTACGGTTTCGTAGCCAAATGGATTAGGCGTGTTGACCAAAGAGATTTGTTCCTTCAAATAGTCACGTGTATTGGTAACGGCACAAGCACCTTCCTCCCGAACTTCCAGAAAGTAATTACCATCTGCGCCCGGAAAAGCTCCAGTATTATCGGGTAAAACAATCGACTGAGAAATAACATTTGTGTGCACCGTAGCATTCACCATAATATCTTTTATCCCGACATCCGCAGGATTATCCGGCGTCCCAAACAATACGATACAGGACAACGTATCTTCAGGAACCAATACACAGGTAGGTGGATTACAAGCATAACTCATTCCATCCGGCAAGTTTAAAACTGCTCCAGTGGTCGGCACCGTTACAGAATCAATTTCCACCTGAAAACCACTAACAGTTGCATCTGGTGGCACCTTTACGGTGATCACAAATTCGTAGGGCTCATTGATACAAGCGGGAATATTTATTCCTCCATCAGGACGATCCTCTTTAAAAGGCAAAGGATAAACGCCTACCGCTGAATCACGGTATAAAGAATCAGGCACACAAGACTGTGCCCCTAAAAAAGTGACGATAAAGGAAGCAAGAAAGAAAAGTACAATTTTTTTCATCATATTATTTTTAAGTAAATAGGCAGAATATATTGCAAGTTATCTCTTTTTCCGTTCTTAAAATGACAGTAAATGCTAATTTAAGATTTTTTTAATACCAATGGCCTAAAATTTATCGGTTTGATTTCGCTAATTTTGCCCCGTTGTTTAATTTCCCACACTACTGACGAATTTACCTTATTTCTTGGCGGCCTTATTGGTGAAACCGAACAATTAAGTATTATGAAAAAATTTACTTTCCCTAACACTATTCTGCTTTTTATTCTTAGCTGCTTATCTACTGGTCTATTCGCCCAAACAGTGAACGTCACCGGGCTGATTACAGATCAGCAATCTGGAGAGCCACTCCTATCCGCTACCGTGCGGGCAGGTGAGGCGGGAACCACTACGGACCTGGAAGGCAATTTTATGCTTGCTTTAAATCCAGGAAATCATACGCTGTACTATTCTTACGTAGGCTACAAAACGGGAATCATGGAAATCCAGGTCAAAGCAGATCAACCGTTTAACCTCAATCTACAACTCGCAGAAATCACTAATATTTTACAAACCGCCACCGTTACCAGTGGTCGCTACGAAAAACCGTTGGGGGAAGTAACCGTTTCTCTGGAAGTGATCAAACCAGCCCTGATCGACAATACCAACGCCTCTTCGGTGGATCAGGTGCTCGACAAAGTTCCTGGTGTTAATATTATCGATGGACAACCTAATATACGCGGCGGCTCGGGCTGGTCGTACGGTGCCGGTAGCCGGGTACTCGTCCTGATCGATGATATTCCAATTTTACAAGCCGACGCAGGAAAAGCAAACTGGGGAGATATTCCGGTAGAAAATATCGAACAAATCGAAGTGGTAAAAGGAGCCGCCTCGGCACTCTACGGATCTTCCGCCATGAACGGAATTATCAATATCCGTACTGCTTACGCTAAATCCAAGCCTGTTACTAAATTTTCTACTTACTATACTGGATATATGAATCCTGCCGATAAGGAAAAAATATGGTGGGACGGTGATCCCGAACAACCAGTCGTTCCAGTTTTGTGCGAAGGTCCAATTTCTGATACCTGTCAAATGCGTACCAACTACCAACCTTACGCGGTAGGAATTAGTGCTTCGCACCGGCAAAAATTTGGAAAATTTGATTTAGTACTTAGTAGCTTTGTTCGCAAAAACCAGAGTTACCGCGAAAACAATTACGGTGATCATCAACGATTTAACATTGGTACCCGCTACCGGATAAATGATCGCTTGAGTATTGGCCTAAACGGAAATTTTAATACCAGCAAAAACATCGGCTATTTTTATTGGCTGGACGGAGGCGCCGGAGCGTACCGTGCTAATGCCACTGAACAAACCGGAGAACCATCCCGTCGCCTGCGCTATACGCTCGACCCTTTTATTACGTACTTTGATAAATCCGGTAACCGACATAAATTACAGGGCCGCTTCTATAATGTTGACAATAAAAATACAGAAAATCAATCCAATGCTTCCAAGCTTTATTATGGAGAATATCAGTTTCAGAAAAAATTTGATAAAATCGGTTTAGTGACCACTGCCGGAGTCGTCGGTACTCGCACCAATGTACGGGCGGAGCTGTACGGAGATACTACTTTCACCTCCAACAATCTCGCGGGATTTTTACAATTAGAAAAGAAAATCGGGACCCGTTTAAATATTTCCGGAGGCGTACGGTACGAACGCAATACCCAACTACGTCCAGAAATTTTCCAGCAAGATACTTTACCGGGCGGAAAATTAACGGAGTCTCGCCCCATCTTTCGACTTGGAGCCAGCTATCAAATTGGTCGTGCTACTTTCCTGCGTGCTTCTTACGGACAAGGCTATCGTTATCCAACCATCGCCGAAAGGTTTATTACTACACAAGCAGCGGGTTTGAATATCGCTGCGAATCCAAAGCTAAACTCCGAGACCGGATGGAGTGGCGAATTTGGCATCAAACAAGGTTTTAAAATAGGTGGGTTTAGTGGCTTCGTAGATGCCTCCGCTTTTTGGACAGAATATCAGGACATGATCGAATTCAATCTTTTTAATGTCGGATTTTTGATCGCTTTTCAGGCTCGGAATATTGGTGATACCCGCATTCGGGGACTTGAGTTAAGCATGGGTGGACAAGGTGATTTGTGGGGAATGCCGACTACCCTATTGGCTGGATATACGTTTACCGATCCACGATTTAAAGTTTTTGATGACGAAGCCAACCGAACGTCCAGTGCGGATTATAATATTCTAAAATATCGTTTTCGACACAATGTGAAATTTGACCTGGAGACGCAATTAAAAGCTTTTTCGCTTGGTGTGGCCGCTAATTATACGAGCAGGATGGAAGCCATTGACAACGTGCTCACGCTCCTGGCTGGGATTGGTGAATTTAGAGAAAGTCATGATACAGGTGTATTGTTATTAGGAGTTCGTGCGGCGTATCGACCTTTTGATGGTGCGAAGGTTTCTTTGCTGGCAAATAATTTATTGAATAAGGAATATTCGCAGCGACCGGGTTTGTTGGAGGCGCCGCGGAATGTGACGGTGCGGCTGGATTATGAGTTTTGAGTTTTTTTTTGTTTAATTGTTTAATTATTGATTTGTTTAATCGTTTAATCGTTTGTTAAAATATTTTGTACCCTGCTCGTTTGGACGGCCTGCCACGCATCAGCGTGGGGTGTTGAAGCGGACTGCCTGCTCGTTTAGACGTCTCGTCTAGAAACGGGCACGCGGGTGGCCTAATTATAAAAAAGGCCAATCATTAATAACATCATCAAAACCCCAATTTCGTCCGCACTACCCCTGCGTACGTGCTCCCCGTCGTAATCGAAGTTTGCGCGTTATCTTTTAAAATTAAAATCAATTTTCCTTTAAAGAATTTTCGGATTTCGCCAATGTAAGAGCGGTTGATAATAAAGGAGCGGTGTACTCGAATGAAGTCGTCGGGTAAGCGGATTTCCATTTTTGCCAGACTTTGTTCGCTTAGATAATTCTTTTCGTTTTTAGTAAAAACCCGAACGTATTTATCTTCGGCTTTTAGATAGACGATGTCTTCGTATTCTACCAAAATGATGCGCCCTTTTGTTTTGACAGGTAAGGAATAAGTAGGTGCGGCGGCTTTTTGTGTCGCTAATAATTGATATAGTTTTTTATAATCAATATTCTGTTTTTGCGTTCCGAAGCGACGAAGTTTTTGAATCGCTTTTTCGAAGCGATCGGCGTCGAAAGGTTTGACTAGATAATCTACCGAGCAGGTTTCAAAAGCTTGAATCGCAAACGCTTCGTACCCCGTAGTAAATATCACCAACGGTTGGTAAGACAGTTTTTCCAAAACCGAAAATCCGGTCATATCGGGCAGTTGGATATCCAGAAAAACAACTTCTGGTCGCAGTCTTTCTATTTCTGAAATGGCCATCCGCCCGTGGTCAGCTTCGCCGACTATTTCGATTTCTACAGGATAATCGGACAGCAGTTTCTTTACTCGCAAGCGGGCCGGTGCTTCGTCTTCGACCAAAAAGGCACGGAACATTTTTATAATTTTATTTGAATAAAAACCTGCTTTTCAGGATGATTGATAAATTCCATTTGGTGACGGTCGGGATAAAATAATTTTAGTTTCTTTTGTACACTACGAATTCCGTAGCCCGTATCCAGTTCGTCGGAAAAAGGAAGGCCGCTATCCAATATCCGAAAAAACAAATTACCTTTCTGCTGTTCAACTTTTATTGTTACAATGATCTTGTTGCCGGTCGAATGATAACCGTACTTAATCGCATTTTCGATTAGTGGTTGTAATAAAAAGCGTGGTAATTTTTCGTTTTTAATGGTTTCGTCGCATTGTACCGTTATTTCTAAACGATCTCCAAATCTAATTTTCTCGATGGATAAATAAGTTTTTAGCATCGCTAGCTCTTCCGATACGGTAGACCAAATTCTTTCTTTGCGATTCGTTTTTTCTTTGTAAAATTTTGATAACGCCAGCGCCATGCTTTCTGTTTTCTCCGGATCGGATTGCGCTAGGCTGGCGATGGAATTTAAGGAATTGTACAGAAAGTGTGGATTTATTTTGGCTTGTAAAGTTTCCAGTTCGGATTTGAATTCCAGTTCCTGTGCGCGGGCATATTTGAAAGCATTGGCTTTTCGGCGAAGTTGAAAGAAGTGAACGCGGAAGTTGTTGAGGAAATAACCAGTACCTGCAGCTAACCACAAAGGTGGATGGAAAGGAATAGCATAAAACTTCCACTCATTGCCGATTGTCATGTTTGGATCGAAAATTCTTATTTCAGAAAACTTGACCACCAAAAACTGAAAATAACCACCTAGTAATGACAGGATCACACCTCCTCCAACCAATAATAAAAATTTCATTGCTTCTTGGTCGGCAAAAGACCAACCAACCAATTTTTTATTTAAAAATTTAATCGTGTAAAGTAAGGCCATTGCATAAACTAGTCCTTTGGCATAGAAAAAAAGTCTAAATGAATGATCGTCCAATACAGCGGCATAATCTAGCAACAAAAAATAGGTAGCTATTATCGTCATCATTCCCAATAAAATAATCTCAGAATATCGGAATAGGAGCAGCAGGTATTTATTTAAAAACCCGGCAAACCAAAAACAAATAAAAATAGCTAGACTTATTCCCAAAACCAAATAATGCACATAATTCAAATGGTAAGGATAATTAGGTGGTAAGATTTGCTTACCGGGTTCCATCCCAAAACCGCGGGTCAAATAGACATGTTCTTTTAAGGCAAGAAACTTGTCTAAAGAAAACTGTAAGATCGAATCGGCATAGAGCTCCGAATTATTCATAAAATCAAAATTCCATTTCTCCGTACTAATACTTTCTGCTAAACCAGCACTAAAATTATATTTCCCAGCTCTCAATGACAGATTACCTTTATTTAATCCTTCTACAATTTTATAATATCGAATAACTCCCAAAGTATCTTTTGTTATAAAAATGTCGCCGTCCTTTGGACTGGCCCAGTTCGGTGCATAATAAGAAGAAGGATTTTCAATTCCTTCCATATTCCATACTTTTTTAGCTATATCCTTTAAATTAGATTTTATACTAACAGCAAAATATATGTGCGCACCCACCAACACCATCAAGTAAATAATCCATCTTTTCATAATATTAAATTTAGTATTTTTAAAACAAACCTGATTACAAATAAAGAATAGAATCACTTTTAAATCAAGAGAAAACCGACGAACAGGATTTTTACCGCGTGAACCTAAAAAACCTGACATTATGTCACCCTTTCCTCTAATTAGTTGTATATTTGCCAACAGAATTCAAGAAACGAGGAGTTATTCCGAAATACTAGCTAATAGTTAGCGGGTTTTCCTCTGAACAGTGTTTTAAAATTCACTTTATGTACGACAAGAATCCAACCCTGGACCCACATAAACCGCTCGACGAGTCGCAGCAGGGGTCGATCTATTATAAAACATCCGACGAAAATTCAGCAATTGATCCTAATAAAGAGGTGCGTAATTTTTATATCGAAAGTTACGGCTGTGCGATGAATTTTAGCGACAGTGAAATCGTCGCCTCTATCCTTGGGGGCATTGGTTTTCAGCCAACCCGAGACATCGAAACCGCCAATCTGATTCTGATCAATACTTGCTCGATTCGGGAGAAAGCGGAGAAGAACGTGCGACAGCGACTACGTGTTTTTGATCAGGTAAAGAAACGTAGAAAAGGAGAACAAGTCCTCGTGGGCGTGCTCGGTTGTATGGCCGAACGTCTCAAGGAAAAATTGATGGAGGAAGAGAAACTCGTCGATATGGTACTAGGGCCGGATGCCTATCGAGACCTTCCTAAATTAGTAGCAGATGCGACGCAGGGAGAAAAAGGAATCAACGTTTTACTTTCTCGCGAAGAGACTTATGCGGACATTAGTCCGATGCGTTTGGATACCAACGGAGTAGTTGCCTATATTTCGATTATGCGAGGTTGTGACAATATGTGTTCATTTTGTGTAGTTCCTTTTACGAGAGGTCGCGAACGCAGTCGTAATACTTTTAGCATCATCGCCGAAGCAACGGATCTTTACCAGCGCGGTTACCGGGAAGTAATGCTTTTGGGTCAAAACGTAGATTCCTATAAATGGGAAAATCCAGATACCAAAGAGTTGGTCAATTTCGCGAATTTAATCGAACTGGTTGCTCAGGTGCATCCTGATTTAAGAGTCCGATTCTCGACTTCGCATCCCAAGGATATTACCGACGAGGTTTTATATACCATTAGAAAATACGAAAATATTTGCAACTATATTCACCTGCCCGTTCAGTCTGGAAACAGCCGTATACTGAAGTTAATGAACCGAACTTATGATCGTGAATGGTACCTGGAGCGCGTCAGTTCGATCTACCGCATCATTCCGGATTGTACCATTTCGGCGGATATTATTACCGGATTTTGCAGCGAAACAGAGGAAGAACATCAAGACACCTTGAGCATCATGAAAGCGTCAGGTTATACGATGTCGTACATGTTTTATTATTCGGAAAGACCCGGTACACTGGCTGCCAGAAAATATCCGGATGACATTCCGCTGGACGTAAAAAAACGCAGATTGCAGGACGTGGTTGATCTACAAATGGAGATGTCCCATGCGCACAATCAAACAGATATTGGCAAGACTTATAAAGTTTTGATTGAAGGAAATTCCAAAAAATCTGACCAACAATTTAAAGGCCGTACCGGACCTAACAAGATGGTTATTTTTGATAAAAAAGGAGATCTAAAAGCGGGCGATTATGTGAATGTAAAAATCAATACGGTTACGCGTGCTACGCTGCTTGGGGAGATTGTTTAAGAAAAATGCCTTTGGCTACTTGCTTCCTTCAAACGTGTTAAAGAGCGCGACAAAGCAAGGCCAGTGGCTATCAGCTAGGGTGTTCAATTTATGAAAAATACTTCTGCACTTTTTACGAAATACTGCGACCGCTCTGCGGTCGAAACCTTCGATACGAAACCTTGGCTAACATACTGTGATCTCGCTGAGATCATAAGTGCGTAGGAAAATGACCGCATAGCGGTCAAATTATGTTAGCTAAGGTAGTACATTAAAAGAACGACCACAGCGTGGTCGCAGAAATTTTTACATTTAT
>ENA-ORXT01001261-ORXT01001261.1-marine-metagenome-genome-assembly--contig:-NODE-1261-length-34968-cov-4.633774_pt1 | contig 34968 bp, 28 predicted proteins | sample MGYA00237868_ERZ511482 | MGnify/ENA metagenome assembly ERZ511482 | reverse complement strand
GTTAATCTGGTAACTATTGCCGCCGGGCGAGACGAAGGTCGATCCTTCGCAAGCCGTAGCCGCGCTTTCGCCCGTTATACTCACGAGGTCCAGGCCGATGTCGACCGTGTAGGTCCGCTCGCAACCCGCGCCGTAGCGGAGGACGACGTCGACCGTGCCGTCCGTCAGCCCTTCGACGGGCGTACCGGCGGTGATCGGCGCACCGTCAAACAGCAGGTCGAAGTCCGTCGCGCCGGGGGCGACGTTGACCGTCAGGCTGCCGCCGGTCGGGTCGGTACAGCTCGCGTCGGTCACCGCGATGTTTTGTACGATGTCGTCGGCGTTCAGCACGCTTACCGCGTAGGTATGTACGCTGTCGCAACCGTTGACGAGCACGAAACTCTCCGTAATTGTAGTGTCGTTGACAATGACGTAGCTGTCGTTGGGCGTGACGAAGGTCGCGCCGTCACAGGCCACGTCCGTGCTCGACCCCGTCAGCGTATCCGCGTCGAGACCGATGGTGACCGGGTAGTCGCGTTCACAACCACCGGCGAAGCGGAGGGTGAGGGTGCGGTCGCCTTCCGTCAGGCTGCCTACCCGCGCTTCCGCCGCGATCGGCGTGCCGTCGAGCAGGAGTTCAAAGTCGCCGGCGCCGGGAACGGCACTGACGAGCAGCGTGCCGCCGGTCAGATTGGTACAACTCGCGTTGGTCACCGTGATGTTTTGCACGAAGTCGTCGGCATTCGGCACGGTCACCGCGTAGGTGTGCAAGCTGTCGCAGCCGTTGGCGAGCACGAAATTTTCCGTAATCGTAGTGTCATTGGTAATGACGTAGCTGTCGTTGGGCGTGACGAAGGTCGCGCCGTCACAGGCCACGTCCGTGCTCGACCCCGTCAGCGTTTCCGCGTCGAGACCGATGGTGACCGGGTAACTACGTTCGCAGCCTTCGCCGTAACGAAGGACGACCGTAACAACGCCCTGTTCCAGGCCCGGCACCCGCGTCCCCGCCCCGATAATCGTACCGTCGATCAAAAGCTCAAATCCGGTTGCGCCGGTTACGGCGTTAACCGTCAGGCTACCGGCGGTCAGGTCGGTACAGCGTGCATTGATTACCTCGATGTCCTCAATGAAATCATCGGCATTCGGCACGATCACCATATAGGTGTGTACGCTGTCGCAACCGTTGGGGAGCACGAATCTTTCCGTGATGATAGTGTCGTTGTTAATGACGTAGCTGTCGTTAGGAGTAGCGAAAGCCTCGCCTTCACAAGCGGATTCCGTACTCGCGCCCGTTAGCGTTACGACGTCGACGCCGATGGTGACCGGGTAGTCACGCTCGCAACCGGTGCCATAGCGCAGCGTCACGGTCCGCGCGCCCGACGGGAGCCCCGTCACGGGTGTACCCGCGGAAATGGGTGCCCCGTCGAGCAGTAGCTCAAAGCCACTCGCGCCCGTTACCGCATTGACCGTCAGGCTGCCGCCGTTCGGTTCATTGCAGGGAGCGTCCGTAACGTCGATATCCGCCAGAAAATCCTCCGGCCGTTCGACCCTGACGGCGTAGGTATGTACGCTGTCGCAACCCGCCGCCGTCGTAAACGTCTCACGGATGGCGACATCGGTGGGCACGTCGTAGCTGTCACCACGGGGGGATACGAAGGGCTCGCCCTCGCAGATCACCTCCATGCTCGACCCGCTTACGGTCACCACGTCGACGCCGATCGTCACGGGATATTCGCGTTCGCAGCCTTCGCCGTAGCGCAGGATGATGGTGAGCATGCCTTCCGACAGGCCGTCTACCGGCGCGTCGGGCGCAATGGGCGCGCCCGCCAGCAGCAGGCTGTAGTTCGTTGCGCCGGGCGCGACGTTAACCGTCAGGCTACCGCCGGTGGGGTCATTACAAGGCGCATCCGTGATCACGATGTCTTGCAGAATATCGTCCGAGTTCGCCACCGCAACGGTGTACGTGTGTACGCTGTCGCAACCGGTCACCGATGTATACGTCTCGTTGATCGTTGTGTCACTACTCACTACGTAGGTGGCCAGTGGCGTCACCACCTCGCCCCGGTCGCAGAAGGCCAGGGATTCGGAAGTGGTAAGAACCTCCCCGGTAATAACGTCCACGATGGTGGAATTGGAGCACGGGCCGAGCGTTTGCTGCAAGCGGTAACGTCCGGGCGTACTGACCAGCGCTCCAGTACCGTCGTCGGATATGACCATGCCTTCCTCCGCCGACCAGGTGTAGCCGGTGGCCGTGGGGTCGGGTGTAGGGATGCGTACCTCCGCCGCGCCGCAGGCGTTGACCAGGTCGGGCAGGTCGAGGGCGTAATTCGGCGTGGTGATCGTGATGGAGTCGGACGCCGAGCAGCGACCGCCGTCGAAGGTGATCGTCAGGAAGTAAGTGCCTTCGCTCGGGGGTTGAAATTCAGCCGTCGCCGTTCCGTCGCTCCACTGATAAGTCGCCACGAAGTCATTCGGCACATCAGGCGATATGGCGGGCGGCACGAGGGGACAAACGTCCTGGTCGGGACCGAGAAAGAAACGGTCGAGGGATTGTACGGTCGGGGCGGTCTGGAAGGTCCACCCCGCGGAAGCGTCATCTATATTTTCGCTGTTAGCACCGGCAAAATAAGTTCCCGAACCCCGCGCGTCGACGTAGTTCAGTTCCACGTAATCCATCGCCGCGTCCGCCCCCGACGTGAAAACGATCTCCGTGAAGCCCGGCAGGCTCAGCGGCAGAAAGATGATCGGGTCGCAGATGGTGCCCACCGCCCGCAGGTGTTCGTTCACTTCCAGCAGATCGGGCGATTCGTTCAGCTGGTATTCGCCGCCCTTGCTCAGCAGCAGACTGTCGATGGAGCTGTCGCCCTCGATGAGGCCGTCACCGGCGAAGAACACCGTGCCGTAGTCCGCTACGTCGCTGAAAGAATTAAGCCTGACCATCTCCAGTCTGGCACCGCCGACCGGGTTAAGGAAGCGTAAATTGATGCCGTCGGTCGCCGTACTGGTCAGTACCGTAACGTCGCTTGCCGTGAAGCAAAAATCAGCGTCGGTCGAGCGCATCCGCCCGCGCCGGAAAGAGGACATTCGGAGCGGAAAATCTTCGCCGATCAGGGAGATCTTCGAATCCGCCAGGTCGACCGTCGTTACGTTCGGCGCGCTGAGGCTCGTATCGAAGAATCTCAGGCTGGTGAGTGTAATGTCAAAGCCGTTGGTCAGTAAAAGGCCGTTACGCTGTTCGACGGCCGTCGTCGGCGCAAATAGCGTGTCGACCAGGCTGAAGGTGCCGCTTCCCCTCACGGTAAGCCGCCCGGGGCCGCCGTTCCGAATCAGGATCTCCGTGTCCGCTTCTTCACTGTAGAGCGTGGTGCGGTCCAGGTTGAAGTCGGCCAGGTCGGACAGGTAAAAGGAGCCGTAAGCATCTAGTTCCCGGCCGGTAAAGGCGGCCGGTCGGGTCAGCCCGCGCGTATCGAGCGTGCGGCAGGTCGGGGTCGTGTTGATGGCCATATGGATCAACGGGTCAAAGCGGCAGTCGACTTCCTGGTTCGGGCCGGAGAAGGAAGCGGCGTCGAAGATGACGTCGTCTTTTTCCGTCGGCAGGCACTCACCGCCAGCCCCACCGGAGGTGAGAGACCAGTTGGCGCCATTAAACCAGCTCCCTTCATTACCTACCCAGTAGAGGGTGCGCGGCGCGGGCTCGTTAACGAAGTCCCAGCCAGTATTGCCCCCTTCGTCGATGCTGGCCGAGGCATCCCAGTCGGGCCCTTCACCTACGATATTGCGCAACTCCAGGAATTCGCCGCGCTGGGGCAGCGTCGAGACGAGGGTGTAGGGCACGCCGGTAGAGATGGAGATGTCCTCAAAACAGTTGCCGACCGCCCGCAGGTAGTCGAGTTCGAGGCGGCGGGAGGGGAAGTTGCCGAAGCTGTATTCTTCGCCCGCGCTCAGCAAAAGGCTGTCGATGCGGCCGTCGGTGGCCAGGGTGGCGGAGGCGCGCGCCTCCACTTTGCGGGCATAAAAATCGGGGCTGATCAACTTCAGCTCACCGGCGGCAATGATGCATTGCAGTTCGTTCTTCAGGCCGTTCACGTTGCGCAGCGTAATGTCGACCGGCCCGTCCGGATCTTCGCTGATGATGCGCGCGCCAGCGGAGGAGAAGCCCGTTTCCGCCTGCTGCGCCGGGGCCAGGTTCACCATCGTAGGGAGGCCGTCGTAATCGCGCAGCCGAATCAGGCTGTTGTCCATATCTAAGAACCCCCGGTTACGCAGTGTGACGTTACCGCCGGAGATCATATGGCCGTCGGTGATCAGGCGGCCGTTGCTGACGACGAGGTTAACGTCCAGAATCAGATCGTCACTCAGCGTCCAGTCGCCGCCCGAGCCCGCGGCGAAGGTGAAGTTCTGCTCCGTCGTCCGCCCGTGGGTGCGAATGCGGCGACCGGTGTCGCTACCGACGAAGCGGACGAGTCCGGGCCGGGCGTTCGTCCAGGTCAGGTCGGGATGCAGGTACATGCTACCGTAGATGTAAAACTCCGCCCCGTCTTCGGTAAACATCCGGGCGGTCTCGTCGATGTCCCGCCAATCGAGGTTGTTGACGCGTAAGTCACCCGGCGTCAGGGTTACCGTCTGGCCGGGCTGGTTGAAACTGGCGGCGTCAAAAATAGCGTTATCGGTGGGCGAGGGCGGGCAGGCACCGGGCGCGCCGCCACTGGTGTAAGCCCAGTGCTCCGGCTCGTTCCAGCGTCCGTTGCCGCCCACCCAGTAGCGGTCGGGGCCGTTGGGGTCCGTGAAATTCCAGCCGGTCGTCTCGCCCCGTCCGCTGCTGAGGGGGGCGGGGAAAGCGTTGCCGCCGGTCGCCTCCACGTCTTCCACGTAGAGGTGCCGCACGTCGATGGTCGCCGCGGCGTCCGCGATGAGAAAGGCCGCCGTATCGCCCTGTAGAACGATGGAGCGCGTGCATTCCCCGATGGCGGAGAGGTGACCGATGGTGATCGTCGCCGTATCCGGCAATAACTGCACGCTGCCGGGGGCCCAACGCAGGTAACCGGCGTCGATTTGCACGCGGTAGGTAGCGTCCGCACCCAGCAGAATGCTGTCGGCACCGATCAATACGGCACTGGTGGTCGCGCCGTTAAGGCCGTCGAAGGTCATATTGCCGGCCGTCGCGGTGTGTTCGATGTGCTCGAAGTAGATACTCCTGGCACCGTCCGCGTCCAGTTCCGCGTCCGGGCCGGTGAACAGCAGGCGGCAGGTGGTAAGGAAGGGCAACTCGGAGGCGTTGGTGGTAATCTGGATCTTGCGTCTGCTTTCCAGCGTTACGTCGGTATAATCCACCGGTCCGTTACCATCCATTTCGATGTTTTCGGAGCGCAGACGGATGTTCGGAGTGAAGGTTACCCCGCCGGAGGCCACGGTGATCCGGTCGGTGGTCACCAAGTCGCTGAGAATGGTGAACGCCGCCGTCGGGCCGCCGTCCAGCGCGAGGCGGCGCGCAATGTTGCGCCCGCCCACGTCGATTTGTGCCGAACCGTTCGTGGCCCACATGGTGATGATGCCGTTGTAGTCCCAGTCGACCGAACCGCTGACCAGCAGGTCACCGTCAACACGCCAGCGCGCGGAGGTCGCACCGGTAAGCGCGACGTTGGCCCGGCTGCTTGTCCAGATCAGGCTGCGGCAGCGGGTATTGAGACCGCGGAGATCCAGCGTCGCCCCGGTGTTCGGAAAGGAGTTTTCGTCGACGTACACGTCGTCCCCCGACCCGGGTGGGGTGGGGTGAAGGGTGCCGCCGCCGCTGGTGGTGGCCCAGTGGCTCGTATCGTTCCAGTCACCGTCACCGCCCACCCAATAGTAGTCGGCGGCCCGGGAAAGGAAGGGAAGCAAGAGGAACAAACACGCGAGTAGGGCGCGGACGCGGGTGGGAGGGAAGGTTTTCAAATTCGTGGGATGTACTTGGGATACGTATTTCATTCGGCCGGCAACGAAAGCGGTCGCCGTAAAGGGAATTCTCAGTTCGTAGCAGCGAAGATACGCCTACCGGCGCACACTTTTACCGTTTTCGTCGGCGACGGCACGTAGAGAAGCTGTTAGGTTTCAGTAGGTTGCGGTATTCGTCCCCCGTAAACGGCGGCCGGGCCGCCCGAACTGAATTCAGCGGCCGTTATAAGAATCTTAAAGCGAAACAGTACCGGCCCGGTATTGATTTAATGTCTACTTTTACGCCACAACAACCTTATCAACAATTTCACCACACCGGGCCATCGGCTACCGACAAGTTCTTTTACCCTGTTGAATATCCGGGCTTTCCCTCTTTGTCGAGCGCGCCATCAGGCGCAATGCCTTCTTGGTTCGTGGTGAGCCAACCTTTTTAACATGCGTTTATTCACCATCCTTTTCCTCAGCCTGTGCTTCTGTGCCGGCCTGACCGCTCAAGCCGAACTCAACGACCAGGTCGTGGAGGGTTACATCATCAACGGCAAGGGCAAGAAGACCGAGGGCATTCTGTTCCTCAACGTCGATGAGCCCGACGACTACGCTTACCTGCTCCAAAACAGGGTCGGTTTCCTGAGCCGGGCTGACTTCGACCAGCTCGAAAAGAAAGCCAAGGCCAAGCACTTCAAAATGTACAAGCCGAAAGACCTGTCCGAGTACGGCTTCGGTGAGCGTCGTTTCCTCAGCCGCCCCTACACCCACCCCAGCGGTGACGAACGCGACCTGGCCCGCATGGGCAGGAACTACTTCTTCGAGCTGCACCTCGCCTCCGGCCCCGTCGAAATTCTTCGCATCCGCACCGTCGCCGACAAGGTCTTCGGTACCAGTGACGGCGACATCCACAACGACATCGCCATCTACCGCGAAGGCATGAAGCGCCCCGAAACGTCGGATGTCTTCGATTACCAGACCTTTGCTAAAGATTGCGACAAGGTCATGGAGAAACTGGAGGCCGGTCGTTACCCGACCCTGAAGTACCGCAAGGGCAAGAAGAAGAAAGGCCTCGGCGGCATGATCGGTAAATCCATCCAGCAAACGGTCAACCCCGTCGACACCGAGGACATCTTCAACCTGGTCGCGGATTACGTGGAGAGCTGCGTGAAGGAGTAATTCTTTTCCCGGTTCTTTATTTTGGCGGAGGCCCTTCCTGACCGGGGAGGGCCTTCGTTGTTGATCGGGCGGTGATCAATTCAATTTTATAGTAACCCCCCGCCGGTCGATGGTGTATTGGCGCGTCGCGGCAAAGCCGGGCATATTTCCGTCGTATCGGTTTCCGCCGTCAATAACCGGCCGCGCCTCGCGCGGCGCACTCGGGTATGTGACCGATGTTGACGGGACTACGCCGTAAACCCAGTCCGGCATCGTCCCGGCCCTACAGCCCTCCTTCCACGAAGGAGAAGTACAGGGGAAGGCCGATGGTGATGTTGACGGGGAAGGTGATGGCCAGCGCCATGGGCAGGTAAAGGCCGGGGTTGGCTTTGGGGACGGCCATTTTCATGGCGGCCGGTACGGCGATGTAGGAAGCGCTCGCCCCCAGGATGGCGAGGATGAAGCGGTCGCTCGGGTCGCTGGAAAAGCCGCCCGATACGACGGCGATGGTGACGCCCACTACCAGCGGCATCAGGAAGGCGAACAAGATGGGCAGGATGCCCGCCCGCAGGAAACCGCGCAGATTGCGCCCGCTGGTGATGCCCATATCCAGCAGGAAGAGGACCAGAAAGCCCTTGAAGATATCGTTGGTGAAGGGCTTGATGCCGTCGGCCTGCTGCTCGTTGGCCAGCAGGCCGATCAGGAGACTACCGATGATGAGCAGGACGCTGCCGTTGGTGAAGGCGTGACGGATGGCGTGGCGTTTGCTGATCCGGTCGCCGTCGGCCCGGTGAAAAATGGAGATCAGCAGCAGACCCATGATGATGGCCGGCGCTTCCATCATCGCCATCAGGGCCACGAGATGGCCGTGCATGGGCAGGCCCCGCGTTTCCAGGTAATTGACGGCGGTGACGAAGGTGACGGCGCTGACCGAGCCGTAAGCCGCCGCGATGGCTCCGGCGTCGAAGACCGACACGATACGCCGCAGGAGGAAGAAGGTGATGAGCGGCAACACGATGGCCGAGCCGAGCCCGAAGAGGATGGTCGCCATCACTTCCTGGTCCAGCGACTCGTGGCGCAGTTCGTTGCCGCCCTTGAAACCGATGGCAAAAAGAAGGTACAGAGAGATGAATTTCGACGAGTTGGGCGGAATCTCGAGGTCGCTCTTCAGCAGCACCGCCACGATGCCCAAAAAGAAAAACAGGAGGGCGGGGTTTTGCAGGTTCTCGATGATGAGGTCGATGTTCATAAAGCGTGGTTTGGGGCGTTCGCGCGCCGGGCGGCGATCGCCGCCGGAACGAGTGGGGAAAGATTCCGGTACCGTAAATTCGTAAGAAGTGCGCGGGGCGCGGGTAGTTAGCTCGTGTTACCGGACGCAAATCAACTTGTCGCTTTCTTCGGCGACCCCTAACTCCCTGAAGGGAAGGACCGAAATCGACAATTCAGGTTACGCTCCTGATTACCGGTGGTTAATACGCCGGCCTTGCGGCGGGGCAAATGTAGGTGGGCGGAAGCTTAAGTTTATATTTATGTTTTCAATGGAATGGATAAGTGAAAGCTATGGGTTGGAGGGGGTTGAACCATACGGATATACGGTGAGCACACAAGTTTACATTGGCGATACGAAGTAATTTGCCGAACAACTGGATAGCCGGGTGCGACGGCACCTACGCAAAGTGGAGTGGCAACAATGGAAACGGAACCGGACGTGCAAGGAAGGTTTACAGGCAAGAGGACTGAGCGAAGAACGCGCGGTGCGAAGTGCCTTAAACCGTCTTGGCCCCTGGTGAAACTCGGGAGTTTCTCACATGAACGAGGCGTTCCCGAAACCTGTTTTGACTAGCCGGGGCTGGTGAGTATCGCCAGGATAGTGCCCACGCCAAGCCGAATCCCTCCGCCAATCCGCCACCGAGCGCCTCCGCCTCGCGGACGCCCTCGTCCCCTCCCTCCTCAACGGCCTGGCGGAAGCGCCGGATTTGGGGAAGTTCTGGAAGAAGATGATCGCCCCTAATTTCGGCCTTTTCACCGAGCGGCCGGATTACTGCGACCAGCTGCGCCGCTCGATCCTGAACCTTGCGGTGCGCGGCCGCCTGGTGGAACAGGACCCGCAGGATGAACCGGCTGCTGAGTTGTTGGCGCGGATTAAGGTGGAGCGGGCAAGAATGGTAGCCGCTAGAGAAATCAGAAAATCTAAGCCGCTGCCGGAAATTGAGAAGGAAGACATTCCTTTTGGGTTGCCGGGGGGGGGGGTGGGTTTGGACTAGGTTGGGGGAGGTAATACACAATTTTGGACAGGAGAAGCCGCAATCTACCTTTACTTACATTGACGTTTCATCGATAGATAATAAAATTAGTCAATTATCATCCCCCAAGGTGCTTGTTGCTGGAAAGGCTCCGTCAAGAGCTCGTAAGACTGTAAAACCCGGTTGCATCGTTTACAGTACTGTCCGTCCTTATTTGAAAAACATCATAATCGTTCCAGAAACGGAACCCGAAGCTATTGCAAGCACTGCTTTTTGCGTGATGACTCCAATTGCAGGATTAGACGTAATTTTTCTTTTTAGATATTTGTTTGCAAGGCCTTTTAATACTTACGTAGAAGACAAACAGTGGGGGCAGGCGTATCCCGCAATTAAAGACAAAGACTTGATGAATGCGCTATTCCCCCTTCCTCCTCTAGCAGAGCAACACCGCATAGTAGCCCGCGTTGAGGCTCTACTAGCCAAGGTGGCGGAGCTACGAAAAATGTCGGAGCGTAAGGAGGCTTTGCGGAAGGGGGTGTTGCGGGCGTTGGTGGGGTAGGGGAAACTACACGTTTGCCCACCTATGAGTGTAAAAGTTGCTTTTTTTAGCGCTTACCTGAAAAAGTTCGCTAAATGGAGTAACTTCGCCTGAGTGTCAAAAAGTAAACCTAAAAGTTTAGAATGTACAACATCGAGACTATATTTGCTGTTCCAAAGTCGGGCCAAGCGGTGTTTGCCCTTCGGTTTAAAGAAGAGAGCTATGCGAATGCAGATGACAATGAGTTGTACAAAGTTTTTCGTCAGTGGCAGGATGCCGAATACCTGTTTGACTTCTTTAAAACGAACAAAGCTAACCTGGCCTACTTTGATAGCCGAATGATGGCAACCCAGGCGATGGAGCGTACGCTTAAACAAAGTCACGTATTATTTGAACGCTTAATCGAAGCACTGGCAGAGGCAGAGAAAGGCAACTTTTCAGCACTTGGGTCACTTTTTACGAATGTCGATGCTGCTCCACACCACTCAGACTTTGTAGAGCAAAAGGTAAAACGATTCTGGCTACGCCTCTTTGCCGTTCGTACGGATGATGATCTGTACTTCATCACCGGAGGGGCCATTAAGCTTACTGCTTCACTACAGGGTGATCCTAAGAATCCTCCCCCGACGGATAGGGAGTTGAAGAAAGCCAGAGCGGTGGCAAGATATTTTAGAGAAGTCGTAGACAAGGATAAGTTCTACGAAGTCTACGAGATGATTATTTAATGCAATCTTATGAAGAACGATAAACTGCGTCAATTTCTCCAGCAAGAAGCCAGGCCTATGGCTGGTTGGGAGAAGTTCAAAGACGGAATGCTCAACGCTGACCGTGAGGAGCAACGCTACCGTTTCCGGATTGCGGCAAAAATTCTGGAGTACATTGCTGATAACAACCTGACGCAAAAGGCCTTTGCTGAGCAGATCGGTTGTAAGCCTCAGTACCTCGGCCGGGTACTGAAAGGGAAGCAGGATTTGCGGTTGAGCACGATGTTGAAGATTCAGCGTGCGATGGACTGTAAACTTATCAGTGTAGCTGAAGAAGATTTTGCGGAAGCGAAAGAGGCGGTTGTAGAAACGAAGGTTTCTTTCGGGGAAGAGGTGGTTTTTAAGCACACCAATGTTTTTAAGAAGTTTCCACATGGTTATTCGGACGCCGTTGACCCGAAGTTTTTTGCTTCTCAGCAATTTCAGTTACCTGAGATGCCACAACTCAGCTACAAAAAAGTAGTATCCGGAAGGGAACGATTCGTGGCGGCTGATGATGTAAACAAGATTCCTGAAGTGATCGTAAACGCATAATTACCATGAGCGAAGATTTACGAATTGGCTTTCACCTGCTGGACATAAAACGGCTTCTGTTCAACCTGGATGCCGGCGTTGATATAAACGAGGCTGAATACGAACTTTCCGTTCAGCTTGGTTTTGGAGCTGCACCAGAGCTTAAAAGAGTAAAAGCTGTTCCTCGGATTACTTTTGAGTTTGAGAACGAGGCATTCATTACCCTCGAACTGGCCCTGACTTTTGCTATCGACCCCAATGCCTGGGAGAAGATGCTCGATGGCGAAGGGAATTTGGTTCTACCGCTGGGTTTTGCGCTTCACCTCGGCGTAATCGGGGTTGGAACAGCACGGGGCTTCCTGAGCGCTAAACTGGAGGGCGACCCTGATTACAGTCAGTTGATTCTACCGACGGTAGATCTTACGCAGACGGTGGTTGAGGATATCGTGATTGGGTTTGAAGAGGAGGAAGAGTAGGATTGCCAGTGGGCTATCACTTACGACATCAACTAGCGAGAAGAGCAAAGGGGCGGAAAATCAGGAAGAAGCGTTGGAAGAAGAAACAGTAAGAACTACGTAATCGTCTCCACTAATCCTCGAACAAACTCATCCGCCCTCTCCGGCGTAACAATCTCTACCTGGTGCAGCTGCTGTGGCTGGTCTTTCAGCCGTTCGAAAATGAAATCGCGTAGTTCCTTTTGCTCGGGCAATTGGGTAAGCAGGTAGAGGCGGAATTCCTCGTCGCTATCCTCTAGTTCCTGCAACTTGCCCATCCAACGGTAGACCTTTTCCTTTACAGTACGCTCAGTGCTCAAGTTAAAGGCGACGGGTTCCATACAAGGTCCATCCCAACTTTGACGCCAGACCAGTACAAAGCACTGTCATCTTGCGGAATGGCGGCGTAGGTTAGTTGGGTGATTTCGGTAGCGGGTGATAGCTTGAGTTCTTGCTCACGTTGGTCGGCAGTTTGGTTAATGGTCTGAGCAAATTTCTTTAGTCTGATTTGTAGAGCGTTACCGGCCAGCTTTGGGAAAAGATGCTTCACCCGTCTAATCGTTTTGACGGACTCCGCCCTGAGATAAGCCTGATCGCCGGAGAACATAACGAGGCCTACATTAACAAATTCCCCCGATATGCGGTCAGGTTGGAAGCGAAGAATTTGGTACTGAAACTTCTTCATGACAGAATTCGTTTGATTTGCTCATTGAAAGCTACTCGTTGTTCTTTAACGCTTTCGACGTGCGAAATGATGCGTTGCGGTATTGTATTTTCCCACTCCGCTGGAATAAGTGTAGATTACAACTGGGTTCATCCGCTCAGCTGCCATAAGTTTCACTACAATGTCTTTCCGATCACCACTATTGCTAAGTGCTCGAACTAGTATCGGTTTGTTAGCTCCGGTCCCGAATGTATCGAGGAAAGTAAAAGGGATGAAGGTTTTGGGTACGTGAATAGGTTGCATAATAACGCATTAGTGTTTTTATAAAAGCAATCAACTTACTCATTTTCTTCTTCCCGCACCAGCAACGCACAAACGTCAACCCGTAACACCTTAGCAATCCGAAACAGCATCTCCACCCGCGGCTGCGAACTATTTGTGCACCATTTGGATACCGAAGCCGGATTGACTTCCAATTGCTCGGAGAGCCACTTATTGCTGATGCCCTTCTCGTCAAGCACCTCCCGGATGCGGTTGTACTGCTGCATTCCGTAATGACGCGTCCGTTGACCGATTAACCAAGGAAATAGTAGATGAAACATGCAAAGTGAAAATAAAGCATTAATATTATTGCTTTAAAAGCATTTATGCGCTATCTTTGGATCACCAACGTAACCCATTCCATTCACCGTGGTCTTCCTAAACCTCCCGCCCTGACGCGGGTCGGGCGCGCTATGCCCAAACCCTGAAAGACCGCAACACAAAACCATTCGATCCATGCTGATTGTACGAAAGCCCGGCGGCTTTCCGTTCGCCGTTCCCACCTTCGTGTGCCTGTTGCTCACCCTGTTCTTCCTCACCAACCTCCGCACCTGCGGCCCCGCCCAAAGTAGCGTGCTGCCCGCCGTTACCAGCGTCCCGCTTCCGCCACCACCGCCACCACCGCCACCCGGAAAAGTAGACCCGGCCATCCCCATTATGTTGCTAAGCCAGGCCCCGCCCCACGTTCAAAAAGTGGTGCGGTACCTCCGAACCGTCAGGCACTGGAACCCACTGGCGGGTTTCAAGGGCGGCCGTACCTTTCGCAACCTCGAGGGTATCCTCCCAAAAACGACCACTTACCGCGAATACGACGTGCGCCCGCTCGTCACCGGTGTCGGGCGTGGCCGCGAAAGAATCGTGGTCGATGCCGTGCGCCGCAACTTTTACTACACCAAAGACCATTACGGTACGTTCAGCAAAATCCAACAACCATGAATAAGATCGACTTTTTGAAAGCCTTGGCCGAAGCTTACCGCTTCGAAGACTTCGTTAAAGACCACGCCGATAACCTGGACGCCGCCGACGAGTGCCTGGCCGCCGCCCGCGAAGCCGCCGGCACCGATAAACTGGATTTGCGCGCCTTCTTCGACGTGCTGCTGAAAGACGCCACCCGTACCGAGCGGGCGGGGATCATGGTGTTGCTGGAGGATTATTTTTTGTAAGGAACGTTTTCCGTAGAAATAGCCCGTCGAATACGTACCTCTTCTTCGACACCGAAATCACCGGCCTGCCCAAAAACTGGAACGCCCCGTCTTCCGCCGCCCTCGCCAAAGCCGACCGCCTGGCGGCCCACAACATCGCCTTCGACGAGAAGATCATGGGTGCCGAATACCATCGCCTGACCGGCCGCGACCTGCTACGCGCCACCACGCGGAAATGCACCATGAAAAACGACGAGGTGATCGAATGGGCCGCCATCCCGCCCAAGCGCTACGGTACGTACAAATGGCCGACGCTGGAACAGCTGCACCGCAAACTCTTCCAGACCGGCCTGCCCGGCGCTCACGATGCGCTGGTGGACGTGGAAGCCACCGTGCGCCGCTACTTCAAACTGCGGGAGATGGGGGTGTTGTAATTTCACGCTATGAAACGCCTCCTGCTCGCCGTCCCCCTGCTGCTCCTGATCGCCCTCGCCGCCTGGCGGTTCCTCGGGCGCGCGCCGGCCGCAACCACCGACGTTACCGTCGCCATCACGATCACCCAGAACGGCGTGGCCCACGTCTTCACGCCCGGCGATCACCGCCTCCAGCTCGATAAAGCCGCTTTCGACGTCAGCTTTTATAACAAAGCCTACCGACCGGCCGAAGAGGAATATCACGCCCTGCAACTGGCCGCCAGTTACGACGCCGACGCCTTCGCCGACATCCGGGCGGGGATGCACAAGGATTCGACCGGTTGCCTGCGGAGTGCGACGGGTATGGCGGGCGGTAGCGACGGCTTTAAATCCCTCGCGCCGATGCCGTACGCTCACCATTACCTGTACTACCAGGACCGGAAGGAGCGGCGGGTCGAGCTGCTCGGGGAGGAAGGCGACCTGCTGCACCTCGGTTTCACCGTCGACGAGATCTACCTGCCGCCCGGCCACCCGGAGATCGGCTTGGTGAAGCGGGCGCGGGAAGCTCTGCGTTCCGTCCTCCGCACCGGCGAGGACCACCTGCGTGAAGGCAGCATGGAAATCGGTATCAATGAGCTGGACGCGGACCTGCTGCGGCTGGTCTTCTTCGCCGACCGCAACCAGAACAAAATCATCGACGCGGAGGAACTGACGAAGCTGACGCTGGACCTGAACAGGGACCCAGGCTGAACACCGGCCTGAACTGCCGCAAAAGGCCGCCCCGGGAATGGCACCGCCGGAATCCGCGCCGGTGGTTGCCGGTAACTCCCGGCGGGAACGGGTTACTCATCGAGGTCCGTTTTTTTTCGGTTATCATGTAACGTTTCGGCCCGGGGGTTCATAAAGTACCGTAAACCCAATTCCAAGTGGCCGGCGGAAGCACATAGTTCCGGAATCTCCCCGCCGCCCTTATTCCCATCATTACCATCCTAAAAACATGTTACGTTCACTCACCCGGGGAGCCCGCCTCCTCACGCTACTCCCGTGCCTGCTGTTCTTCGTACAGCTCGCCGCCCAGATGCCTGACCTTAGTAATAAGTACAAAGCCCTGGAACTGCGCGCCGACTTCCAGACCAAAACGCTCATCAAAGAACTCCGCGTGGAGGGGCAACGCAAAAACTGGACTTTCCAGGTCGGCCCCACCAGCGTAGCCCGCTACATCCGCAATGACATCCGCGCCATTACCGGCGCGCAGTTGCCCCGGTTAGCCGCCGCGCCGCCCTCCGCCAATTCGCTGAGCGGCCCGCCGCCCGCCGGTCTGACCACCGGCATCAACGCCCGCGCTTCCCGCATGGACCTGCGCACGCTCGGCTTCGTCTCCACCGTCCGCGACCAGGGCGGTTGCGGCTCTTGCTGGGCTTTTTGCAGCACGGCTTCCATCGAGACGGCCCACGTGATCCGCAACCGCGTAAACCGTAATTCCATCGACCTGGCCGAGCAGTACGCCCTGAGTTGCTCCGGCGCGGGTTCCTGCGGCGGCGGCCAGCCCCAAAAGGTGTTCGATCACTTCAAGAGCAACGGCAAGGGCCAGCCCGTAGACGGCAGCCAGCGCTACACGGCCAGCAACGCCAGCTGCCCCTCCGCCCCGCGTTTCTCCGAGTACAAGGTGGACAACTGGGGCTGGGTCGGTAGCAACCGCGGTGCCGCCACGGTCGCCGAAATGAAGAACGCCATCGCGCGCTACGGCGCCGTAGAGTCCTACGTTTACGTCAATTCTTCCTTCGGCGCGTACACTAACGGCGTTATTAACGACGACAGTCGTACGGGCTGGGGTGGCTGGCACTGCGTTCAGGTTGTTGGCTGGGACGATGCCAAACAGGCCTATCTCATCAAGAACTCCTGGGGCACCGGCTGGGGAATGAACGGCTTCGGCTGGGTCAGATACAACGTTTTGGGCATGGGCAACTGGGCCGCCTGGGTAACGGCCAAACCCATCGTGCGGACCAACCTCAATGGCTACTACAGTTGCAACGACGGTGGCCACTATTACGTCCGTCAGGTAGGTAATAAGGTGTACTGGTTCGGCGAGCAGCCGGGCGGCGGTTGGGCCAACGTGTTCTACGGTACCCTGTCCGGAAGTACGGTCAACGGGGAGTTCTTCGACGTTCCCGCCGGCCGCTATCAGGGTGGCGGCAACCTGCGACTGACGGTCAGCAACGGCGGCCGCAACATCGCCAAGGTATCCGGTGCTTTCGGCGGTACGCGGTGGACCAAGACCGGCACGCCCGCCCGTCTGCCGGGCTACCGCGCGGCGGGTTTCAACGCCAATGGCAACATCAATAACCTCAGCGGGCTCTGGCAGTGCAACGACGGCGGCAAATATTACGTCCGCCAGAAGGGTAACTCGATCGCCTGGTTCGGCATGGGCAACGTTAACGGCAGCGGCAAGGCCGGCTTCGCCAACGTAGGCGTGGGCACCCGTAGCGGTAATACCTTCCGGATGAACTGGGCCGACGTGCCGAAGTGCAACATGAAGGGCAACGGCCGCCTGAGCCTGCGGGTAGACGGCGCGAATAAGTTCGTAAAGACGTCCGGGAGCGGCTTCGGCGGCAGCAGCTGGACGCGGGCCGGCGGCGGCGGCGGAAATTCTTTCAGCGGCAACTGGAAAAACAAGGACGCCAAAACCCGGGGCGTGACCCGCTTTGCGCTCGGCAAGGGGGCGGCCACCGTTCGGCTGTACGGCTCCTGCTCGCCGAAGGACTGCGACTGGGGCGTGACCCGACTGACCAAATCCGGCACCTCGTACAAAGCGACGTACGATCAGGGCTTCGGCAAGAAGTACGTCACGCTGACGCCGTCGGGCAAAAACGTGAAGATGGTGGTCAAGGCAACCTACAAGGACAGCCGACCGGACCGGACAAGCACCTATTATTTTACCAAATACGGTAAATAAATGACCGTGGAAAGCGGGGCGCGTCCGGTCGGGCCCGCCCCGTTTTTCGTTTAAAAAATAATCGCCATGTTTACACGGCTACTTTATATTTTTTTATCGGTCTTACCGGCACTGTCGGGTTGTAAGACCGCCCCGCCCGGCACCGCCCCGCCCGGCATTGTGGGGGATACCTTGCGCGTAACGGCCGGCGCGCCTTTTGTGGTGGAGTTGCCATCCCTGATGGGGGCGGGGTACGCCTGGCGGCTGGTCACCGGGCCGAAAGCGGATTCCGTCAGTGTCTATGCGCCACCGCAAGAGCCCGGGTTACCGCCGGAACCGGGGCGGGAGGGAACCCTCGAAAGATTCCACTTCGGTGGGCTGCCGCCGGGTACGACCAATTTGCTTTTCCTCCAGGCGCGCGCCTGGGAAACCGGAATGGCGCGGGACAGCGCGCGGCGGTGCGTCGTGGTGGAGTGATCGGTATCGGGTGATGAATGCGGGCGGGGGCGCGGGTGCTAAAAAGTTGGGCGGGCTGTTGCTCCGGCTGCCACTATGCAAACCCACGGCGTTTGCCGGATCTACCGCGGGTGCCCCGGGAGGAATCCTTCGACCTTGTTCCAATCCAAAATACCTACCTTCCCACCCGCCATCAACCACCCGCCAAACATGACCAACGCTCACCTCATCACCACCTTTTACCGCGCTTTCGCTGACGGCGACGCCGAAGGAATGATCGACTGCTACCACGCCGACGTTGTTTTTGAAGACCCCGCCTTCGGCCGCCTCGAAGGGGAGCGCGCCCGGGCGATGTGGCGTATGCTGCTGTCTTCCGACGGTAACCCCCGCATTCACTTCAGCGACGTCGAGGCTAACGACACGACCGGCTCGGCCGAATGGATGGCGCACTATCAATTCGGTGCCAAAAAGCGTAACGTGGTGAATATGGTGGTGGCTAATTTCCGTTTCCAGGACGGTCTGATCATCGAACACACAGACACGTTCGACCTCTGGGCCTGGAGCCGGCAAGCCCTTGGGCTGAACGGCTTACTCCTCGGTTGGTCGGGCTTTATGCGCAACCAGATTCAGGCGACGACGAAGGAGCGGATGGATCGGTTTATGGCGGGGTAAGTAGCTGATAACCAGGCCATGTCGAACTTCTTCAAAAGTTAATCAAAACGCGAAAACTCCTTGCAACCAGCTGACCGCCCGTCACGTGCGGCGGCATATCGCATATCCTGACTACGGCCGCGTCTCCCCTTTATTCTTCACCCACTTCTCCATCCACCGGTCCTGCTCCCACAGCAAATGCAGGATGGACTCCTTCGCGCGGTAGCCGTGGCTTTCCTTTGGCAGCATCACCAAACGCACCGTTGCGCCCAGACCTTTCAGTGCGTTGAAATACCGCTCCGATTGCAGCGGGTAGGTGCCGGAGTTGTTGTCCGCCTCGCCGTGGACGAGCAGCAGCGGCGTCTTCATCTTGTCGGCGTGCATGAAGGGGCTCATCGTGTTGTAGACGTCCGGCGCTTCCCAGTACGAGCGTTGCTCGGCCTGGAAGCCGAAGGGCGTCAGCGTCCGGTTGTAAGCGCCCGAGCGGGCGATGCCCGCGGCGAACAGGTTGGAATGGCTCAGCAGGTTGGCCACCATGAAGGCGCCGTAGCTGTGCCCGCCCACGGCCACGCGCTCGCGATCCACGTAGCCCAGTTCGTCCACCGCGTCGATGGCGGCTTTGGCGTTGGCGACGAGTTGCTTGCGGAAGGAATCGTTCGGCTCCGTGTCGCCCTCCCCGACGATGGGGAAAGCCGCGCCGTCGAGCACTACGTAGCCCCGCGTCACCCAATACACCGGGCTGCCGTAGTAGGGGTAGGTGAAGCGGTTGGGGTTGGCCGTCGTCTGCCCCGCGCTGGCCTTGTCTTTGTATTCCCGGGGGTAGGCCCAGAGGATCATCGGCAGCTTTTCCTTCCGCTCGCGGTCATAGCCGACCGGGAGGTAAAGCGTGCCGGAGAGCGCCAGCCCGTCTTCGCGCTCGTAGTTGATCACTTCTTTGTGAACGTCGCCCAGTGCCTGAAACGGGTTGGCGAATTTGGTCAGCGGCATCAGCTTGCCGCCGCGGACGCCGCGAAAGGCGTAGTTCGGGTACGCAGTCGGCGACTCGATGCGGACCAGCAGCCGGCCGGTTTCCACGTCGTAGTCGCGCAGGTCTTCGTACTGCTCGGTGAGTTCTGATTGGTAAAGCCGGGTCGTATTGCCGTCGGCCAGGTCCATCTTGTCGAGGAAGGGGAATTGCCCGTCCTTCGTGAAGCCGTCGCCCAGCAAAAAAGCGTGCTCGTTTTCCATCGCCAGCACGTAGCGGCCGTATTTGTTGCGGGTGGTCACGAAGCTGCCGGGGTCGGAGTAGCGGTCCTGGTAGTTACGATCGCTGAGCACGACGGGCTGCCGTCCCGGGTTAGTGGGGTTGATGACGTAGGTCTTCGTGTTGCGCGTATCCCACCAGCGGTCGTACACCACGGCCAGGTCGTCGTTCCCCCACCGGATGCCGGCGAATCGGTTTACCGTTTTGGTCAGCGAGCGGCCCTTGCCGGCGAAGGGGGCGGGCAGGGTGAATACCTCGTCGCGGTGCGCGACGTCCACGGCCGGGTCACCACCGTCGAGGGCCTCGACGTAAACGAGGGTGGCCGGGCGGTCGGCGCGCCAGCTGATGTTGCGGCGGCCTTTGTAGGTAGCCATGAAGCCCTTCGGCAGGTCTTCCACCAACGGCGTTTCGTTGACCACGTTGACCAGCTTGCCGTTTTGGGTATAAATGCCGGTGACCTCCGGGAAGCGGTAGTAAGGCACGAGGTAGGAGAACGGCCGTTGTAAGCGGGAGACCATCACGTAATTACCGTCGGGGCTGAAGCTGATGTCGTTGTACATGGCCGTCGGTAGCCACCTGTCGAGCCGGCCTTCCAGGTCCAGCGTCATGATGGTGCCGCGGGCGAGTTGCTCGAAGTTGTGCTCGTCGTTCGGGTTCTTGAGCAGGTCCTGATAAGTACGGTTTTGCGCTTTCTTGCCGTCGGCGGTGGAGATCGTCGGCCCGGTCGGCACGGCGCGCGCGCCGTCGGTGAGCGGTTTGCGGTCGTCGGGCAGTACCTTGACGAGCATCCGCCGGGCGTCACCGAACCAGTTGATGACGTCACCGAGGTTGGCGTTGAGCGGGTTTTTGGTGGCGTCGGTCAGTCGCTTGGCGGTGGCGGTCGCTACGTCCAGCAGCCAGACCTCGGCCCCGGCGGCCGCGGTGTGGGTCATGGCGATGTGACGATAATCGGGGCTCCAGCGCAGGTTGGACAGTTTCGGCCTGGCGGGCAGGCCCGTCACCTCGCGCACCTCGCGGTCTTTCATCACGCCGCGCACCGCGACCTTGTTGTAGTAGGTCGTACGGCTGCCGATGTTCGTCTTCGGGTCGATGCGCAGACCACCGAGGCGCATCTCCTCCCGGCTCAGGTCTTCGATCGATTTGTAGGCGTCGCGGTACAACAGCACCATGTTTTCTTTCCGGTAGTCCATCAGTACCGAAGGGGCCAGCGGCACGTCCACCAACTTCAGAATATCATCCGGCGGCGTCTGGTAACCGAGAGGATCCTGGGCGCGGACGCAGGTGCAGAGAAAAAGGGCAAGGACAAACGGGAGGGTGAATTTCATCGGGGATGTATTTGGGTTGGGGTAGTGAATATACGGAGAGTAAGGGGATAAAGGAGGAAGGGCGTAAAGGGGGGGCTGACCTTTACGCTCTTCCTCCCATATTCCTTTACTCTCTTCCCCTTTACTCCTCAAAGCTGCCCTCGTCCACCGACTCCATCACGTACACCTCCCAGCCCCGCCCATCCGGCCGCAGCGCGCGAAACTGGGTGATGGAAGAGGTAGTGAAATAGATGAACTGCTCCACGGCTTCGGGGCGCATGCCCACGTAGCGGGTACCTGCCTGCCGGTCACGGGGGTAGTAGCGTTCGTCGCCGTTGTCGAAGCGGAGGGGGTGGACGTCGCCGGTAAAGCCGAGGGCGGCCACCTCGTCGTCGTCCAGCCGCCGCTCTTCGTAATACGACCAGCGGTCGCGCTCCAGCTGGGCGTAGATGTAGGTGCGCTCGGTGGTGCCGGTCGGGCTAAGTTCCAACTGCCGACCGGTCGTCACGTGCTTGTCCTCGAAGTCGATCTGTGCGGAGCGGCCCACGCGGTAGCCCTCGTCGCGGAAGGTGAAGCCGGCCCCTTCCGCCGCCCGGAAGAGCGGGAAGTTATAGCTCGTGCGCGGCTCCGGCAGCGGCAGCGGCCCGCCGTCGGGGAAGTGGACCGTCACGTCGCCCGCCTCGTCGCGCCGACCGTCGTCGCCGCCAGAGGTATACGGTGGTCTTCCGCCCGCGTCGCCTGCTTCCCGCCGCCGCTGCTCGGCTTCCATCTTCAGTTCAGCCTTCTCCATCTGAGCGACGATGGAGCCGGGGAGCCACTTCTTGATCGGCTCCATCTTTTCCATCTGGGCGCGCATCGCCTCCAGGTCCAGCCCCTCGAAGCCGCTCTGCTCGTTGAGGTCGAGCGAAGTATCATTTTTGATGTCGAGGTAGGTTTCGATGGTTCGCTCCAGGTTGAGCAGCAGTTCCTTGTCCCGCTCGCTTTTGAACAACTTGACCTCGGCCCCGGTGTCCAGCTTCGCCAGCAGGTTGTACGTAGGTTTGTCGTTCACCTTCACGCTACTCTTCGCTACATACAATTGCACCAGCGACCGCGCCGGAATATCCTTGTTCTTACGGAACGGCCAGGGCACGGGGCCGTGCGTAATCGCCATCTTCTGCCGGTCGACCGTGATCGTCGACGTGTTCAGGAAGCGCGTGAGCGTAAACCAGGCGATCAGCACGCCCGTCAGCAGGTGAAAGGAAATAAACAGGCCCGCCCCGGCCAGTAAAGCGAAGATCAGCGCACCGTTCCAAATGAAGGAGAAGAAGGCCAAAAACCACATCGCCGGCGTGCGCCAGGAGTAGGAGATTTCAAGCTGGCCGGAGTTGCGCTGGATGTTGAGTTTAGACATGTCGATCTTACGGTTCGGTGGTCATGTGGCGGCTGGCGGTTGCCACACGGTACAGGTGTGTCAACATCCATTCGCGAAAATACGAATCGTTAGCTCTCCCGGCGGTATGATTTTTTGAACACCCTCACAATGATCCGCTACGAGGCCACAACAGACCAACAGACCAACAGACCAATAGACCAACAGACTAAACCGACGGGTTCGGCCACCGCCCCTGCACCTCCTCCAAATCCTTAAGTACTTCTTTGCCCAGCGTCAGTTCCACGCTGTCGATGTTCGTTTTGAGTTGTTCCACGCTCGTCGCGCCGATGATGTTGCTTTGCGTAAAGTCGCGGTCGTTGACGAAGGCCAGGGCCATTTTCGTCATATCGAGGCCGTGCTTTTTGGCTACCCCGGCGTAGGCTTCCGTGGCGGCCAGCGCATTGTCGTTGGTGTAGCGGGTGTACTGCTTGAACTCGTTGAGGCGGGCGCCGGGCCGCGCGCTGCCGTCGAGGTACTTGCCCGTCAGGCGACCCATGCCGAGTGGTGAGTAGTGGAAACCGGCGATGTTCTCGCGCAGGCAAACTTCCGCCAGGCCCACCTCGAACCCCCGGCTCAGCAGGTTGTAGGGGTTTTGAACGCTGACCGGCCGCGGCAGCCCGTTGACGTCCGCCAGGTGCAGTACGCGCATGATGCCCCAGGGCGTCTCGTTGCTCAGGCCCCAGTGCCTGATGGTGCCCGCCTTGATCAGCGCGTCCATCTTGTGCAGGATTTGCAGAAAATTATCTTCCCATTCGTCGTTGGCGATGCTGTGCAGCCCGCGCTTGCCGAAGAAATTGGTTTTCCGCGCCGGCCAGTGCAGCTGGTACAGGTCGAGATAGTCGGTTTGCAGCCGCTTCAGCGAACCCTCCAGCGCCTGGTCGATCTGCGCGTCGGCAAAACCGAGATTACCGTCGCGGATGTGGCTCGCGAAGGCCGCCGGACCCGCGATCTTGGTCGCCATGAAAATATCCTTCCGCTTGCCGGTCGCCTTGAACCAGCTACCGATGATCTCCTCCGTCTTGCCCCAGGTCTCGGCCGTGCTCGGGATGGCGTACAGCTCGGCGGCGTCAAAGGCGTTGACGCCGCGCTCCACGGCGTAATCCATTTGCGCGTGCCCTTCGGCCTCGTCGTTTTGCCGACCCCACGTCATCGTGCCGAGGGTTACTTTGGAAATCTGGAAGCCGGTCGTGCCGAAGGCGTTATATCGCATGGGTGTCTGTCTTTTGGTTCGCCCCTACAATTGCATTCCTACCTTATATGTTCAGGGCGCGGACGCGGGATGCAAAGGAAGTAGCAAAGCGACGTTGCCCCGAAAAAAGCGAAGTTTTTTATCCCCCACCGGAACTTTTCCCGACCGGCCGCGCAAGCGTCTGATTGCAAGCTGTTTACGGCGCCACTTTACGCTCCTCCATGCGCTTGCAACCGTCGGAAGTTGCAGCGGGCGCAAAAAAAACGAAGTTTTTTTGCGCCCGCTGCAACTTCCGACGGTTGCAAGCGCATTTGCCTTCTGAAACAACATCAACCGTAAACCGTACCCTCACTCAGTTCGCCTGAGAAAAAGGTACAGCCGGGAGGCGGATATCCGTGAAACTCCGTCAAGCCGGCACAAACCCCCGAAAGGGGCAAACTATGGCACTCGACAACCGCGAGCGTACTTTCAAGCTGGAGATGCAGGAGCACTACCAGATCGTCTACAACTTCCTCCACCGAATGTGTGGTAACGGCGCCGATGCGGCTGACCTTACCCAGGAAACCTTCGTGCGGGCTTACGTGAAGATCGATCAGTACGAGCCCGGCACCAATGCCCGCGCCTGGCTCTTCCGCCTGGCCAAGAACCTGTTCATCAACGACTACCGCAAGAAGACGCGTCGGGGCGAGCAGGAACTGGACGAACGCGTCGCTTACAACCAACGTGATGAAGGGCACTCCATGGCCGGATTCTCCGACCTGCGGATCGCCGGTGCCATGGATCAGGATTTCTCCGACGAGATCGTCAAGGCCATGGCCTTGCTCAAGGACGATAACCGCGCCATCATCATCATGGCCGACCTCTACGACTTCAGCGAAAAGGAAATCGCCAAGGCGATGGACCTGAACCTGAACACCGTGAAGTCCACCACCCGCCGTGCCCGCCTGGCCCTCATCCGCCGGCTCGCCGCTTACGCCGAAGACACCTACGGGATCGTCAACACGCGTAACCTCGGCGCATAGACCGCAACTTTTCAATGCCACCCCGCGATTATCAGATCACGGGGTGGCATTTCCAGCTTTACTACCATCATCATCCACTTTTCTTTACTCAATCCAAAAACAATGTCATTTTCAAATAGTCGCAAACCCTCCACGAAGCGCACACATCAGCTACCCGAAGTAGCGGATAGAGAACCGGCGGTGCCGGCCGCGGAAAGCTGTCTTGATCTTTCCATTGACCCCAAGACCGAAGACGTAAAGAACATAGACGCCTATCAGGTTTTCCTGAAACGAAACTTAACCCCCCTGGCCGCCCCCGTTGACTTATTAGCCAATATCCAGGCCCGCCTCGCCGAAATCGACGCCGAGAAAGTGTAGTCGCTTCTCTTTCCATATTCCCGAATCGTAGTATCGTATCAAAAGTAAAGTCAGGCCCGCCTGATGGGTGATCGGCGCGATGCCGGAGCCGGCATCGCGCCAACCGAACCCCCCACTTGGTCGCCCCGTTGGAAACACAACAACCCTTTCCAACCCCATGGGCCTTTCCCCGTCTGATCCGCTGTTGCGCCTCCCTGACCTCGTCCACATCACCGACGACCAGCCCGGCTGGACGCGCAAACGCCGTGGCCGCGGTTTCAGCTATTATCGCGAAGACGGCTCGTTGATCAAGGACAAGATGATCCGTGATCGTCTCCGCTCGCTGGCCATCCCGCCGGCGTGGGCGGACGTGTGGATCTGCCCCCTCGAAAACGGCCACCTGCTCAGCACCGGCCGCGACGATGCCGGGCGCAAGCAATACCGTTACCATCCGGACTGGCTCGCCTACAAGCAACTCAATAAATTTACCAAACTCGTTCACTTCGCCGAGCGGCTGCCCGCCGCGCGGGAACGCATGCACGCCATCATCACCGACAAAAGCCGGGGGTGGGGACACGACCGCGTGGCCGCCCTCGCCGTAGCGTTGATGGACGAAACCGGGATGCGCGTCGGTAACGCCGGTTACCGCCGCCGCAACGGCACCATCGGCCTGACCACCTTGCGCCGCAAGCACGTGGAAACCGATGAAGACGGGCTCCACTTCGAGTACGTCGGTAAAAGTCACGTCGACCGGGCGGTGGATCTGGAAGACCCGACCCTTGTCCGCCTCATTCGTAACGTGAGCGAGTTGCCGGGCTACGAGCTGTTCCGCTACCGTACCAGCGATGGTCACATGGTCAACCTGGACAGCCGCGACGTCAACGAAATGGTCAAAGAACTGGTGGGGCCGGATTTCAGCAGCAAATATTTCCGCACCTGGGCCGGCACCGCCGCCGCCGTTCGCGAATACTGGGAGCTACTTGCCGAAAACGACGGGCAACCACCCGAACGCGCCGACTTGCGCGTCACCGAGCGCGTCGCCGATTTTTTGGGCAATACGGTCACCGTCTGCCGCAAGTATTACATCCACCCCGCCGTGATGGCGGCCGTCATGGAAGGCACGATTCCCACCGCCGACGGCGTCACCGCCGCCGAGGAAAAACGTTTTGGCGACGCTTTCGACCTGGAGGAGATCATTGCCTTCCGCGTATGTTCCGCGCCGTAGATACGGTGTTGGAGCGGCGCGTCGACCCTTTGTACTTGATGCCGCGATATTTGGCGGACTGCGACGGGTCGACCCGCGTCATGGTCTGGACAACGGTGTTTTGCTCCACGCCGGTCGCCCCCTTATAAATCTCGATGATCTCATCCCGCTTGGCGTCCACGAACGCCTGGACGTACACCGACTGCGGGTAAGACTGGTTCGCCTTCTGCAGATCCTCGATCGCCAGCGTGATGTTGTTGCGGGCGGTAATGACGTCGGTACTCATCAGGTCGAGACCGAGGCGGTGGTAACCGTAATAAGCGCGGCGCAGCGGCAGCATCCGGGGGCTGGTGATGTTCTCCAGCAGGTAGTAACGGTTCCGCCGCTTACCGGTGGATACCCAGCCGCTGCCGGACGCTCCGGAGATGGCCGTCGGCAGATTGTTGTACAGTTCCAGCGCCTTCTGGAAGTGGGGCTCGCCACCCAGCGGGCTGAAGGTGTCATAGTCCAGGCCGAGAATGATGTAGCTGTAAAAAGCCAGCACCTGCCCCAGGTCGCTCAGGTAACTCCGCTCGGAGTACTGGATGCCTTCGCCCTGGCGGTAGGTAAAGTTGATCGACTTGTCCAAGGTATTGAGCACGGCGGTTTGCTCGCCTGAATTGTAGATCGGCCGCAGGCTCTGGATGGCGAGCGTACCCTTATAGACGTCCGGCACGAGCACGGAACTTTTTGAATCGCCGTCGGAGGTTTCGGTTACTTCCTGCACGGTCAGAAACAGTGTGGCCTCGATCCGCTCGTCTTCCTCGAAGCGATCGTTCGTCCATACCTGGTTATTGAGGAAGACGGTCAGGTCTTTCTCCATCGTGGGGAAGATGCGCTTATCGGCCTGAACGATCTGGTCGGTATTGAGGTTGACCGTCCATTTGATCTCACTCTGGGCGCGGACGCCGGTGCAGAGCAGGAGGAGGGAGAAGCAGAGGAGCGGAAAGCGGATCATCTTGGGAAGTTTAAAACGGTAGGCGGGTAAGATGTAACACGAAAAACCGTTACGTCACGGCAGTTCAACCAACGCGTCGAGGATGTCCCCCGCAACGTCGGTCTTAGATTTTAACTCAAAGTCGGTCACCTTATTGTCGCTGACCAGTTGAATCTTGTTGGTGGCGTGCCCGAAGGCCGCCCCTTCGTCGTTGGGGGAGTTGAGCACGATGAAGTCGAGGTTCTTCTTTCGCAGCTTGGCCCGGGCGTTGGCCAGGCCGTTTTCGGTTTCCAGCGCGAAGCCGACGAGGCGTTGGTTCGGCCGTTTGTCTTCGCCCAGCTCGGCGGCGATGTCGGGGTTGCGGACCAGCTTTACGGTGAGGGGGCCGTCCTTCTTTTTGATCTTGCCCGCCTCGGTGCGCGAGGGGCGGTAGTCGGCGACGGCGGCGGCGAGGATGGCGGCGTCGGCCCTGGGCCAGTTGAACACCGAGATGGCGTGCATCTCCCGCGCCGAACGGACGCGGTGAACGGTTACGCCCCGCGCCTCCGTGGTCAGCTCCGTCGGACCGAGGACGAGGTCGACGGCGGCCCCGCGGGCGGCGGCCACTTCGGCCAGGGCGATGCCCATGCGCCCGGTGCTCCGGTTACCGAGGTAACGGACGGGGTCGAGGTCTTCGTAGGTGGGGCCGGCGGTGATGAGGAGGCGTTTGCCGAGGAGGGGTTGGTGGCTGATTGGATCAGTGGCATCAACCACGTCCTGTTCCTTCGTTTGTACCCGCGTCCCCGCCCCAAAATAGGTGGAAAGCGTCTGGAGAATCTCTTCCGGTTCGGCCATGCGCCCCGCGCCGCTCAGGCCCGAGGCCAACTCGCCCGTACCCACGTCGATCAGGTGATCACCGTAGGATTGCAGCAGGCCGACGTTGCGCTTCGTGGCCGGGTGGGCCCACATGTCGAGGTCCATCGCCGGGGCGAAAAAAACCGGGCAGCGGGCCGAGAGGTAGACCGCGACGATCGCGCTGTCGCAGATGCCGCCCGCCATTTTGCCGAGCGTCGTGGCGGTGGCCGGGGCGATCACCATCGCGTCCGCCCAGAGGCCCAGTTCCACGTGGTTGTTCCAGCTCTCGCCGTCGTGTACCGAGGTGGTGACCTCGTTCTTCGAGAGCGTGGCCAGGGTGAGCGGCGTGATGAAATCCGTCGCCGCCTTCGTCATCAGCACCTTCACTTCCGCCCCGGCTTTCACCAGCCCGCGAACGATCAGCGCGGCTTTATACGCGGCGATGGAGCCGGTAACGCCGAGGATGATTTTCTTGCCTTTTAGGGACATTGTTAAAGGTTGAAAGGAGGTTCTCGGAGCGGCCGGTTCATTAAGAGCCAGAAACCAGGAGCTGGAAGAGTGCCGGAAATCGAGTGATGATGTGGGGAAATAAAAATAAAAAAAGCCGGACACCGGTATCACGGTATCCGGCTTTCCTATTTAACTAGCTCCAGGCTCCAGGCTCCTAGACCTCTTCCTCGTCTTCCCGATCGGAATTGTACCGGTGGTACAGCTCATCATCCAGGTATTCGCGCATGGCGATCAGGACGGGGTTGGGCAGTTTTTCGTAGAACTTGGAGATCTCGATCTGCTCTTTATTTTCCACGACCTCCTCGATGGTGTCGGTGACTTCGGCGAATTCTTCCAGTTTCTGGTCGAGTTCGTGCTTGAGGTCAACGGCCAGCTGGCGGGCGCGGCGGCTCACGATGGCGAGGGTTTCGTAGATGTTGCCCGTGTCTTTAACCACGTTGGCGATGTCGCGGGCGGCTACGTCGGGACTAAGGCTTTGAGCTCTTGCTTTTATATCTGACATTGTCGAGTTCTTTTAATCGTTTTTTATCTTTTTCCAGTAGTTGGCGCAGTTCGGGGGCGTACCGGCTATCGGGGTACCGTTGCAGGAAATTGTTGATCAGTTCCACGTCTTTAGCAAATCGTTCTTCCTGACGGGTGACGTAGCTGCGCTCCGCGTATTCGTACTGGCTGAGTGCCATCAGGTAACGGATTTCCTCGGCCCGCTTGGTTTCGGGGTAGTCTTTAAGCACGTTTTCGAAGCTGCGCTGCGCTGATTCATAACGCCCCAGGTCAACGTACAGTTTCGCGGACTCGAAGTCCTTCTCTTCCATCTTGGCCCGCATCTCATCGATCAGGCGGTTGGCTTCGGTGAGCCGCTCGCTGGAGGGGTAGCGGTTGGCGAATTCCTCGAAGCCCTCGATGGCCTTGACGCTGTAGCTCTGGTCGAGGCGGAAAACGGGGCTGAGGCGGTAGTTGGAATAGGCCGTCATGAAGTCGGCTTCTTCCTTCAGCGGGCTGCCGCCGTAGGTCGTCGCGAAATTCTTGAAGTAGTAACTGGCCAGCACGTACTGGTTAGTGTAGTAATAGGTGTAGGCGTAACGGTAGGCGATCTGCTCGGCCTCCGCCTTACCGCGGTAGGGGCCGATGGTCAGTTCGTAGAGGGTCTGCGCCCGCTGGTACTCCTCGGCCTCGTAGTATTCATTGGCCTTGGAGAGCCACAGGGCCGCGTCTCCGCTGGTGCGGATCGTCTCGAATTCGGACTTGCAACCGAAGGCAAGCACGGCAATGAAAAGTAAGGAAAGGAGATGACTGATTTTCATATAGCGCGCAAAGATACGATAACCGTGGCAAAAGTGATGCGGATTTGCCGCCGGCGGTCTGGGTTTAGAATTTTCCGGTTTTTCAACGGTGGCTTCATGATTCGTGGTCTTTGACCGCATCACTTTCGCCACGGTAGGGTAGGAGGCAGGATAAGGTAAAGAGTGGGGCAGGGTGGAGAGGGTTGGTTTGTATTCGGTTTGATGCAAACGAGATTAAAATGGTACTAACCGTAAACGATGAAGATGCCACTCAGCTTCCATTGGTCGGCAACGGTAATCTGAGTGGTGAGATGTTTGACTGGATTGAGCGGTTTAGCGATTATTCGTTGTCGGTGTAGGCAACTTCGCCGGGGTTAAATAGTGCAGGGAGGCCCTCAACACGGACGGGAAAAGGGAGGCAAGCTAAACGGGCCGGCTAAAACATCGCCAGCCCCTATCTTGCCCCCGCGCCCAAATTTTCAATTTTCAATGTTAAATCAAACATTATAAACTCTCTGCCGCCCCGCATCGCCGAACTCCGTAAGTACTACAACACCACCATCCGCCCCGAGCTGTACCGGCTGGAGCAGCTGCGTAAGCGGTTGTTGCGCGGCATTTACGTATCGCTGGTGGCGGTGGCGGCCTTACTCGTCGCTTTCGTGGTGTTTGACCTGGGCTTTTTGATCTTCATCGTGGGTATGCCGATCCTGTTCTACGTCGGGTTCCTGTACCGCCGGATAGAGAAATTCCGGCAGGCCTTCAAGCCGGCGGTGATGAACCTGCTGATGGAGTTCCTCAACGACGCGCCGAACTACCGCTCGCTGAGTTACGAGGCGAAGACGGCCATCAACCAGGACCGCTTCGAGCGCAGCGGCCTCTTCCGCCCGACGCCGGACGCTTACCACGCCGAGGACTACATAAAAGGTCTGGTCGGTGAAATGGCTTTTGAGATGGGGGAGGCTTACGTGCGCGAGATCAGCGCGGCGAGCAACCGGATAGAGGTGGTGTTCAGCGGCCTGTTCGTCCACGCGGTGTTCAACGAGCCGACGACGGGCCGGATCGCCGTTTGGCCGCGCCGTAACATCCGCCGCCTGAAACGGACGGTGGACGCCTACGTTTCCGGCGGCGGCATCAACGCCGACATCGAGATCATGAACCCCGGCTTCCGGGAGGAATTCGTGGTGTACGCCAAGAGCGGCACCCACGTGGCCGGCATCCTGACGCCACCGATGCAGGACGCGCTGCTGGCCTTCGCGCGCGGGCAGGAGCAGGACATCTTCTTCGCCGTCCACAACCAGGACCTCTTCATCGGCGTGGCGCACGACCACGATATGCTGGAGCCCCGCTTCTTCCGCTCCAACATGTCGTTCGGCCTCATCCGCAAGTTTTACACCGACATCACGCTGATGCTGGGGGTGATCTCGGATTTCGACCAAACGCACTAGAGTAGTGGGAAGTATTGAAGTGGGAAGTAAGAAGTCGTGTAAAATGCCGTCATCCGGTCCGCATTTCGGCACAAAAAAAGGTCCGCCAGCGAATTTTCACTAAATTGCGGTCCGGAAGTGGCTTAGACTTCCTGTTTCTTTTGATCATGTATTAAGTATATGCGGCTATCAACCTACTTTGCCACCCTTGCGTGCGCCCTATTTTGCGGAGTGCTGTGCGGTCAGGTCACCCTCAGGGGCTCCATCCTGGACGGTGACACCAACGAAACCCTCATCGGCGCGAGCGTACTGGCTAAAGGCACGACCACCGGTACGGTTACGGATGTGGATGGCAACTGGGAGCTTACCGTCAGCGGGCTGCCGACCATCTTGCAGTTCAGCTACCTTGGTTTTTCCACCCGCGAGGTGGAGGTCACCTCTCCGGATCAGGACCTCAAGATCGAGCTCGGCGGCGACGAAGGCACGACGATCGACGTGATCGAGGTCAAGGGCCGCCGCATCAGCGAAAAGCAACAGCAAGCCGCGCTGACCGTCGAGACCCTCGACGCCATCGCCATCAAGGAAACGCCGGCCGCCAATTTCTACGACGGCCTCGGTAGTCTCAAGGACGTGGACCTGACGGCCGCCAGCCTCGGTTTCAAGATCGTTAATACCCGCGGCTTCAATTCCACCAACCCCGTGCGCTCCCTCCAGATCATCGACGGGGTGGACAACCAGAGCCCGGGCCTCAATTTCTCGCTCGGTAACTTCCTCGGCGCGTCGGAACTCGACGTGAACCGGGTGAACCTGGTGGTGGGGGCGTCTTCGGCGTTTTACGGGCCGAATGCGTTTAATGGGGTTATCTCCATGGAAACAAAGGATCCCTTTTTGCAAAAAGGTTTGAGTGCGCAGATCAAGTTTGCCGAGCGAAATCTGATCGAAGGCGGTATTCGTTGGGCCGACGCGTTGACGAACAAAGAGGGGCAACCCTGGATGGCTTATAAATTTAACATATTCGGTTTTCAAGCCGACGATTGGGTAGCGGATAACGTTGACGCTGTTTTTGACACCGACCCGCCACGCGGCAACCCGGGGGGATACGATGCCGTCAACATTTACGGCGACGAAGAAAATTCTTCTTTCAACTTTGATCGTGTCAATGGTCTGGGGCGGATTCGTCGGCAAGGCTACGCGGAAAGCGATCTTGTTGACTACGACAGTAAAAACCTGAAGGTAGGTGCGGCGGTCCACTTCCGCCTTAATCCCGCGAAGACACTGGAAAGTACGGAGCTGCTGTTGGCTTCCAACTATAGTACCGGAACAACCGTCTACCAAGGCGATAACCGATTCAGCCTGCGAGGTATTCAGTTTTATCAGCACCGCATAGAACTTCGTAACCGGGATAACTTTTTCCTCCGGGCCTACGCAACGCACGAGGATGCAGGAGAAAGCTATGATCCTTACTTTACCGCGATTGAATTGCTGAATCGGCATAAGTCGGACATTGTTTGGGCCCGGGACTACCGCAGTCTTTGGTTGTCCCGCGCCGCGCCGCAAGTCGAGCGACTGGAGAATTTTCCTGACTGCCCGACTTGTACCGTGCCGGAACGCCGGCAGCTGGTTCGGGAGTTTTATGCTTCGGACGAGGTGCGGGCACTGCTGCCGGATTTACATCGTCAGGTTAGGGAACGAGCGCAGGGGGCAACCTCTGGCGGCAGCGTTGATTACTTTGCCGTAGGAACCGACCGCTTTAACGAAGCCTTCGACGAGATTACTTCCACGCTGATTGGAGAAGGAGGAACGCGTTTCTTTGACCGTAGCGCGCTTTACCACATACACGGAGAGAAGCAGTTTCGGTCGGTATGGGAACCTAACGAAAGCTCTAAACTCGATTTTACCGCTGGTGCTAACTTTCGTCAGTACACGCCAAACAGTAAGGGCACCATCTTGCTGGACACTATGGGGCGTAACATCGACGTAAGCGAGTGGGGCATATATGGCGGTGGAACCATGACGGTGAAGAACAAGTTGCGCATCAGCGGGAGCCTGCGGGCGGACAAAAACCAGAACTTCGACCTGTTATTTTCTCCGGCGGCCTCGCTGGTCTATAACCCTAAGGAGAATACGACGCTGCGGGCCTCTTTCAGTTCCGCCATTCGTAATCCTACGCTGAACGATCAGTTCCTATTTTACAACGTCGGGCGGGCAATTCTTCTTGGAAATATAGACGGCGTTAACAATCTTATCACGACGGAGAGCCTGCTGGACTTTGTAAACTCACCGTTCCCTAACGACACGACGCTGCAATACTTTGATGTAGCTCCGATCAGACCGGAACAAGTCCGTACATTCGAGCTGGGAGTGCGCTCAACGGTGGGGGAACGGTTTTATTTCGATGCTACCTATTACTTTAGCCGCTACAAGGACTTCATTGGTTTTAATATCGGTGTGGATGCTGACGTAGCGGGAGGATTTGTTGTTGACCCTCAAGTTTTCAGGGTTTCGGCCAATGCCCGTGACATAGTAACTACCCAGGGTTTCAGCGTGGGTACAAATTTCTATTTCGCAAACTACTACTCATTTAACGCGAACTACAGCTGGAACATCCTGAACACCCAAACAGACGATCCCATTATTCCAGCTTTTAACACACCGGAGCACAAATTTAACGTTGGGGTTTCCGGACGTAACATCCCGCTAAAGCTGTTTGGCAAACCAATTAATGATCTCGGAGCGAGCATCAACTACAAATGGATCGATACCTATATTTTCGAGGGAAGCCCGCAGTTCACCGGTCCGATCGAGAGCTACGGGATGCTGGACGCCCAAGTTAACTTCACCGCAAAAAAAATAAATACAACATTCAAGATCGGAGCGAGCAACTTGCTCGATAACCGTGTTTTCCAAGTGTACGGCGGCCCCCTTATTGGCCGACTGGCTTACGTTTCGGCTACCTATAATTTTGCCAAACGATAATCATCTAATCGCTTCACAAATTAACTCTTTTCTATGCGTATTCTCTTTACTTTAATAATGGTCTTGCTCGCTTCCGTAGCGACTGATCTGCGGGCCCAATTTCGCTACATTGATGCTTCCTTCGAAGTCACTGGCCCGATTGTGGATACTTTCGGAACAAACATCGATCCCTTCCAACTTACGTTAGCACAAAATGGTGTGCCAGCTATGTTTACGGAGGTACCACGCCCCCTGGAGATGGATGTTTACCAGCCCGCGGATGACGAGGCCGATCTTCGCCCCGTTGTGGTTGTGTTTCCAACGGGTAACTTTCTGCCCCGCTTTGTCAACAATGGCGTGCTTGGTACCAACCGGGATTCCGCCGTCGTTGGAATTCTAAAACGTTTGGTTTCTCGTGGCTATGTCGGTATCGCGGCGGAATACCGTCAAGGTTGGAATCCACAATCGCCACTAGAAGACGTGCGAACCAGCACGTTGCTCCAGGCAGCTTACCGGGGTGGTCAGGATGCCCACACCATGGCTCGTTTCTTGCGTAAAACGGTGGTCGAAGAAGGAAACCCCTATAGTATCGATACTACACGTATTGTATTCTGGGGTTTAGGAACGGGAGGATACGTAACGATGACGCATGCCTTTCTCGACAACATCGATGAGGTACTGGCTGACGATCGCTTCTATGACCTTAATGATCTGCCGTACGTGAGTCTAGCCGTAAGTGCTGATCCACAAGGTTTGCTCCCGGCACAGTTTGCTCCCGGCGTACCTTCAAATATTCCGAATCACGTAGGCTATAGCAGTGACGTCGCTTTAAGCGTTAACTCAGGTGGTGCACTCGGTGACCTGGACTGGATGGAAGGTAAAGACAATGAACCGATGGTGCTAGCCACGCACTACCTGCGGGATCCCAACGCTCCCTTCAGCTTTGGTAACGTTATCGTGCCGACCACCGGTGAACTCGTCATTGGTGGTGTTTCCGGTTCGGAGCAGATTATCGAACGTGCTAATGAACTGGGCATCAATGACCGCCTTAACAGCGCTAACGATACCAACCTTTCCGGTATATTCGGAAGCA
>ENA-ORXT01001260-ORXT01001260.1-marine-metagenome-genome-assembly--contig:-NODE-1260-length-35009-cov-4.189883_pt1 | contig 35009 bp, 30 predicted proteins | sample MGYA00237868_ERZ511482 | MGnify/ENA metagenome assembly ERZ511482 | reverse complement strand
TTTCTGTCTCATAAAGATCAACAGCTTCTCTTAAACGATCCTTGATTTTATTGCGCAATCTTGTAGGAGCAATGACTTTAATCTCATCCCCCAAAGCCAATATTTCTTTCTCCAACTCAAAATTATGATACTGAGAGCAATGAAATCAGCTTAAAATATATCTACAAAGTCTTAAAATGTGCAATCATCAACCAGCTGATTAGACTGGATTGTAATGATTGATGGCGGTAACGAAGCGGCAGAACCTATAGTAATTTATTGGGTAGATGCAAAACTCAGACTTAAATACAATAAAACAATCTTAAGATTCGATAACCATGATGCTTTTGTTAAAAATCTGCAAGAGAATCTAGACCGATTGCCTATTTCTAATTTAGATCCACTATTTGGTTTAAGCATCAAAGTAATGCCCATTGAAAATGCTGGATTTCAATCATATTTCGAAAATGTGATTGCAGAGGTTAAAGAAGTGGCAGGCATCGCTGTGACCATTGAGAGACACACAAGTGATCTTCCCATCTCTATCAAAGTTTCTGATCGCAGAGATTCAATTGTCATTAGCCACGGTGTAAATCAGCAATTCTACAAGTTTGATGAAATCCCAGAAAATATAACCCAGATATTATTAGACGGACTACACAAAACAGGGATAGCTGACGGTTCAACTGTTGAAGTTGTTTGTGATCCTGAGCTGTTACTGCCAAGTGACTTAGCAGATTTGGAACAGTCTTTGCCTAAAGTGAGTTTTGTTTATTTTCCTCAGTCATCAAATAAAAGACCCAAGTTACATATTCTGAGAAATTCAAAGCCGACCGCTCAACCGATAGCTTTAGTCGATATCGGAACCTCATCGGTTCACCTGAGTGTGGTTCATGTTGCATTAGGGTCAGAAAAGTTTTTATTCGAGTGGTTATTAAGAGAAAAAGTAAAACTTAGAAATCATTCACCAAACAAATTTACTACTTCATATAAAAGAGACTTAATAAAATTAGTAGCTAATTTTTCTGAAAAGGCTGCACTAGCTGGAGTTATTTTGCCAAATATATTTGTTACTGCTACATCTGCTTTCAGACAAGCCGAAAACTCAGACGAACTAATTGAACGCCTACGCATAGAATGTCTGATGCACGTTGAGGTGTTATCTGGAGCTAAAGAGGCACATCTTTCAGGATTAGGTTCAAGATCTGTGGTAATAGGTGACCAAAATGTATTATCTGTCGATGTAGGTGGTGGATCAACCGAAATTGTTTTAGGAGCCGGCCCTGAAACCTATGCGGCAATTAGTATTCCCCTAGGTTATAAAAGCCAATTGTTGCCACAAGAATTTGCCGAACAGCTAAAAAAAATGGTATCGGATGCGAGAAGTAAGACTAGAAGAGATAAAAGAATTGAGGTCGCTCTATGTACCGGGTCAAGACTCAGAGAAATAGCAAAGCTATCGGGTGTCACTAGCGGTGAGGCTACTTCAAAAAATTCAAGAGGTGATGGATTGATAATCGCTAGGGAAAGCTTGAGTAGAGATTTAAAAAGCTCTGAAATAGATACGTCCGAAATTTCTAGAACGCAAGAAATTCTCCTCGCAGTATTCGATGCTTTTAAATTAGAATCTGCAACGTTCACAAACGAAGGTTTAAGGCTAGGGACACTAACTTCGTTAGCCACAAAAATTCAACAGAGAAATAATTACGATGCTCGGATGCCTGGTAGCTATCCATTAGTGTCTTCACCTAGAGCTATTAGCGCGGTGAAGTAGAGCAATTTTTGCTTGTGTAATAACAATAAAACTTGTTGTAATTGACTAGTGTGTTCCTATGGCTGAAAAACTCGTAGATACAATCGAAAAAGAAGCACTTGATAACGCACTAAAAGAAGCGCTATCTACCGGCGGTGAATTTGCAGAAGTGTTTATAGAAGACAAAACTAGCAACTCGATTTCTCTCGATGATGCCAGGATCGACAACCTGGCATCAAGTAGCGATAGGGGAGCAGGCATAAGAGTAACTTTAGGTGACATGACAGGATTTGCGCATACCTCTGATTTAAGTGCCGCCTCTTTAGTCAAAGCGGCTGGCTCTGCAGCAAAAGCTCTTGGATTTGGACAAAGCAAAACAAAAGCGCAAGAGCTAAGCTATCAGCCATCACCTGCACAAAATGTGCAAACACCACACAACAAGATCGAAAAAGCTGAAAAAGTGGAACTGCTTCGAACAGCCAACAACTCAGCAAGACAAACAGCATCAGAAATTTCACAAGTAAGCGCTCGATATTCTGAAAGTTTCCGCAGAATTCTCATAGCAAATTCGCTTGGAATTTATAAAGACGATGCACAAACCAAAACCCTGTTCTCTGTAAACTGCACAGCTAGCGGTGACACTGGAATGCAAACAGGCAGAGAAACAGTAGGCCACACAATAGGTTATGAACTGTTCAACCAATACAGCGTCGACGAATTAGCAGCAACAGCAGCGGCAAGAGCATCTGAAAAGCTTAAAGCCCGTCCAGCCCCAGCAGGCACATGGCCAGTAGTAATTGGTCCAGGATCTGGCGGAGTGATGTTCCACGAGGCATGCGGTCACGGCCTAGAAGCTGACTTGGTTTACAAAGGGGCTTCAGTGTTTGCCAATAGAGTAGGCGAATTAGTAGCTTCGCCCCTAGTGACCTTGATTGACGATGGCACAATGTCAAAAGAATGGGGAACATACCAAATAGATGATGAAGGTCATAGCGCAACAAGAAATGTACTAATTCAAGACGGCATATTAGTTGACTATCTATGGGATGCAAAAACAGCAAGAAAATATAATCACACACCTTCAGGAAATGGCCGCAGACAAAGCTACAAACACCTACCAATGGTAAGAATGACCAACACATACCTAACAGCTGGAACATCAACGCCAGAAGAAATCATTGGCAGCGTAGATTATGGAATTTATGTAGCAAAACTCGGAGGAGGTCAAGTAGACACAGCATCTGGAGATTTTGTTTTCGGTATGGTTGAGTCCTACCTGATAGAAGGCGGAAAAATAACCGCACCTCTAAGAGAAGGCCAACTCATCGGAAACGGCCCCAAGGTCTTAACTCAAATTGAAGCCGTAGGGAACGATTTTGAAATGGGTCCACCAGGAACATGTGGAAAAGATGGTCAAGGTGTTCCAGTAGGCGACGGTGTTCCCACTTTGAAAGTTGCAGAACTAACCATAGGGGGATCAGCATGAATCAAGATCAACTATTAGAGCAAGCTCAAAGAATTGTTCAAATGGCAGATACAAATGAGCAAATAGAGGTTTGCTGCTCAAGCTCTACCAGCACAAAAATAAAAGTTCACGGTGGCCAAGTCGAGTCGATGACAGATGCCCATAACGACGCAATGGGTATCAGGATTCTAAACGAAGGAAGAGAAGGCTTTGCCAGTGTTGGTTCTTTTGCAAAAGACGCAATCGAAAAAGCATTCAACGACGCCAGAGACAACTCTCAATTCGCTGAGAAAGATGAATTTATTGGAATAGCAGAACCAGACGATACAAAAGCAGTAGAAATCGATACATGGAGAGAATCCGTGTTCAGCAAACCTGTAAAAGAAAAAGTTTCTATAGCCACAGAACTTGAACGGCGTGCTTTAGAAGCCGATAAGAGAATCAGTGGTGTAAGAGTCTCTTCTTATACCGATGGTTCAAGCCAAGTTGCCCTTGCTAGCTCTAATGGCATAGGTGTTACAAACCGTTCAACGTTTTCTGTAGCTTCAATCCAAGTTATGTCAGCAGATGGCAAAGATAATAGATCCGGGTTTGGCTACGACGGAGGTTTAGAGTCGTCGGAAATAGACTCCGAGATTATTCTTGATAGGGCAGTAAATCGTGCACTAAATATGCTTGGTTCTGTAAAGCCAGAATCCCAAACTGTAGACCTAGTGTTAGAACCAGATAATGCTGCAACATTTTTTGGACTAATAGCTTCGATGCTCAATGGTCAGTCTGTAGTTAAAGGACGTTCCCCATTCTCTGATCGGGTATCTGAATCTATAGCATCAGAACTTGTCACTATGTTTGATGATGCAACTGATTCAGAGTCCAAATCAGCGAGTGCATACGATGGTGAAGGCCTGGCTAGCAGAAAAGTCAATCTAATAGAATCAGGCAAGCTTCAAGGCTTCTTACACGATTCATACACAGGTCGCCGATATGGGACAGGGTCAACGGCTTCTGCTTCAAGAGGCGTTAGGAGCTTACCTCGCCCTGGGTCTCAGGCATTACACGTCACACCTGGTGAAGGAGGATCAGAAGAAGATCTTATTTCTAGTGTAATGAACGGACTCTACGTTTACGATTTTGCCGGACTACACAGCGGCGTGAATCCTGTATCCGGTGACCTTTCGTTGGGTGTGGAAGGTGTGATGATTCGAGACGGTAAGCTTTGCGAAAGCGTTAATGAGTGCACAATAAATTCAACATTGCAAAAAATGTTACTTGGAGTTACCTCGGTTGGATCACAAGTGGAACATTTGTATTCGGGTGTTTCTACCCCTGCTGTTGTTATCGAAGATGTGTCTTTATCTGGTGCAGGTGCTTAGAAACATTCTAAATGTGTCTTGGAACTAGACTATGAAGTTTCTGCTTTGGGTTTACTAGCTGAGCTATCTTTTGAGGTTGATTCACTAGATTTTTTTGTTTCACTTTTTGATTCTGTTGACTTAACAGCTGGGGTCTTTGGATCTGACTTTACAGAACTAGATCTAGTATCGTTTTTGTAAAAGCCGTCGCCCTTAAATGCGATCCCTACAGACGAGAATACTTTCTTAAGACTATGTTTGCCATCAGCGTTTATTTTGCATCCTTCAAGTTCAGTTAATGAATCCTCTGTAAATGATTGTTGAACTTCAAGAAGATCTTCGCATTCAGTGCATTTGTATTGATAAATAGGCATAAATATTTTTTCTCCGACCATTTAGCATAGCCAGGTTATCGATAAAAAGTAATATGGCCACACCTAAGTGTGGCCATAACTACATTTATTAATGAATTACGAATTACTCTTCAGAGCTGTCGTCGTCCATAGCATCTTCGTCGTCCATAGCGTCATCAGCAGCATCGTCTACAGCGTCTACTGCGTCATCAGCAGCTTCGTCTACAGCGTCTATATCTTCTATAGCGTCTACTGCGTCATCAGCAGCTTCGTCTACAGCGTCAGTAGTTTCATCTACTAATTCATCACTTTCAGAGCAAGCAGCTAATGAAAGCGCAGCAGCAGCAACAAATGCAGTTAATATTCTTTTATTCATAATGGTTTCTCTCCCATGGGTAGTTTTATTAATAAAGGAAGTCTTTCAAGAAAGCTAACAAAGTTATCAATCCAGAAATTCTTCCCTAGATAGTTTTATCTCTAGATTTGAAAGATCGGACAACATCCACTATAAAATGAATTATGTGGAATAAGTCACATTCATGCCTTTAAGAATCATTAAAATAGCGAAAACACATTTAAGAAATTTGTAAAAAATGGTGAATATTGCTGAATAGTGTCTTTTATTTGAAATGTTAATTGAAAGTTACTGTTATGAAGTGACATTTTTTATAGTTCTGAAGTACCATTTCAGACGATGATCCCACTAAAAGAAGTACAAGAGAATGTCTTAAATCGAATTCGATTAAATTCAACAATTATGATTCCTGTTAGAGATGCCCTTGGGTGCGTGGTTGTAGATCCAATTGTCTCTGATTGCAATGTTCCTGCATTCAATACAACCGCAGTTGATGGGTTTGCTGTGTCAGCTGAAACAACAAAACTAGCTACGCCTAATAATCCTGTCTGCTTGCAGGTTCGAGAAACAATTGCTGCTGGAAAATTAAATGACCTTGAACCTGCTGACAGCGATGTCGCATATAAAATAATGACTGGTGCTGTAATGCCTAAGTCTTGCGATGCTTCAATTATGATTGAAGATGTAAAGATAACAGAATCTGAAGTCCAAATATTTAAACCAGCACAAACAGGTGATTATATTCGCAACCTCGGATCAGAAATATCAGCTGGAAAAACTGTTATTGAAGCAAACACTGTATTGACACCGGCTCATCTTGGGTTGCTATCTAGCATTGGTATCACAGAAATTATGACATACTCTAAACCTGTTGTTGGAGTTCTATCTACTGGCAATGAAGTTGTTGAGCCATCCCAGACCAATCTAGCTATGGGACAAATACGTGATGCTAACAGAATGAGTCTGATAAACACTTTACGAAATATCGATATTGATTCTATAGACCTTGGAATTGTTCAAGATAACTTTGAAGAAGTTAAAAAAGCCATATATGACTCAGTAAAAAAATGTGATTTTGTTATAACAACTGGAGGTATTAGCATGGGCGAATTTGATTTCCTGAAAGCAATACTTTCAGACCTAGAAGGCTTTAACTGGCATCAAATTGCTATCAAACCTGCAAAGCCGTTTTTGTTCGGCGTGTTAGATGGAGTGCCAATATTTTGTTTACCAGGCAATGCTGTTAGTTGTTTAGTTAGTTTCGAACTTCTCGTGCGTCCGGCCTTACTCAAAGCACAAGGCCATAAACATCTGTATAGAGACATATTTAGGGCAAAACTTGCAAGTGATATGTTAAGAAAGTCGGATGGCAAAACACATTATTATCGTGTCAAAATATTTGTGAACAAAGACAAAGAGCTCATGGTACGGGGCTTTGATGGTCAGAGCTCTCACCAACTAAGCGGGTATGCTTCCAGTAACGGCCTTGCTATCATCGCAGATGGACAGGGTAGTTCAATAGGCAGCTATGTCGATGTTATGTACATAGACTAAAAGCTTACTTTTGTTGTCAGAATGCATTACATTCCGATCAAATTTGTACTACATTTATGTTGTGGCACAGAACGAACTTTCTCATATCGACCCTTTAGGCAGAGCTAGGATGGTTGATGTATCTCCTAAAGAGCCTTCACACAGGCGTGCAGTAGCCAGAGGGCGTGTTTATATGCGTCCAGAAACAACATCTTTGGTGGCAAGAGGAGCAGTAAACAAAGGAGATGTTTTAGCCGTGGCAAGAGTTGCAGGCATTCAAGCTGCAAAGAAGACATCTGACCTTTTACCCCTTTGCCACACCGTTCTTATTGGCTCTATCACAGTAAATTTTGAATTAAAAGACGATTATATTGAAGTTGAATCTTCTGTCGACAGTGTAGGTCGCACTGGTGTAGAGATGGAAGCTTTAACAGCATGCTCTATTGCGGCTCTTACAATCTATGATATGTGTAAGTCAGCGGATCGAAATATGGTTATAGGTGAAGTAGCTCTCTGGGAAAAATCAGGTGGCAAAGATGGGCCGTACAAGAGAACTATAGACATTCAACAAAGTGGCGATAATAGCTCTGTAATGTAAGGTTCGATGTGTTTAGATGGAAAAATCAGACTACAAATAAAAAAAGACTCCAAATTTTTCTTTCTTTGATCATCTCAAATCTGTTTGCACTGATGCTAGCTATTGCATTTCGAGGCCCATTTTTTGTTGTACTCGGAATCCAATTTGCATCGTTCATCTTTTTTGTTGTGTTTGCTCATGTCAGGGGAAGAGAAATAATCAGAAATGCGCCTTACAAAGAAGTAGTTAAGGAACAGAAACCATTAGTTCCATTTATTAAACTAGATAAACCACTTCTAAGCAGCGAAACTGATTCCGTTGAGTCCTCACCAGAAGACGAAGTCTATATGCAAGAAATTATTAGAACATCAAACTATAGAGGTAATGCTTTGCGTAGGGAAAATCGAAGCTCTTTGTATTTGGTGCCAGATCAAGAAAAAATTATTTCACAAGATTCAGCTTGATGTTTTATGAAAGATACGATTGTGGGTTTTTGGGTACACCGTTTACCCTGACTTCAAAGTGTAAATGAGCTCCAGTAACATTACCACTAGATCCAATTAACCCAATTCTTTCTTGACCAATAACTTTTTGTCCTTGGCTTACAGTAAATTTTGACATGTGTGCATATAAAGTAGTGAGCTTCCCACCGTGGTCAATGATTATGGTATTACCATAACCGTTCTTCCATCCAGCAAAAATCACTGTTCCAGGCCCGGCGGCAAGAAGAGTCCCACCTTGGCAAGAAACTCCACGCGGAGGACATACATCTATACCGGTATGAAGTTTATTAGTTTTATATATTGGATGGAATCTATTACCAAACGAACTTGTAATCCTTGGATTCTCAATTGGCCAACGTATAGGACCAGAAACAGTTGCTGTATTTTTTTGGCGTGCAGTAATTAATTCTCTAAGCTCATCGTCTAACTCTGCTGAAGCTATAGCTTCTGTTTCAAGATTGTCTAATTCAGCTCTTATTGAATCAAATATTTCTGCTTGTTCATCCTTTTTTACTCTTAGAACTTTTAATTTTTCTTCAGCTATTTCAATGTTGTCTGCTTTAACAATTTTTGCTTGGTCAGCGGAGAGTTTGAGGACAGCACCTTCATCTCTTAGCCTCGCAAGGTCTGATATTAATTCAGATCTAGATTTTTGAACTTTGTCCAACAGTATTTTAGCTCTCATCTGTGAATTAAGAGACAAATTTTTGCTATCAACGTTGTCGTTATCGTTGGTAACAAAATCTTCAACAGCTGCATTCTCAAGTTCAGTTTCTAGCTCACTAATTCTACCATCGAGTATTTTTTTCTGTTCAGCTGTATCTACTAGTGTGTAATCAGATTTTATTATTAACCTTTTTGCGCTATCTAGTTCTGATTCTACTTTTTGAATCTCAGTGTTAATTCTAGATATCTCTTCGGTTACTTTTTGTTCTCGTTCTGCTGCTGCTTTAAATTCATCTTTTATATTTTGAGCGGAACTGGCTGAAAGATTCAGAATTACGAAGAAAAATACAATCGAACATAAAACTACTATTCTTTTGAGTGATGAATCACTATTTAAAAATTTCGGGTAGGTAGTAATTATTGTTCCAAACTTTTTAGAGTCCCTAGGGTTAATTCTTCCCGCTAACTATTACTTTATCTAATAATTTTTGGATTAGGTATTAGCCCGCTTATGTAATTGAATCCTATATTTACCTTTATTCCTATAGATAAGTGATAAGTTGCTCTGCAAAATAGGTCTTTAAAATAAAATATTTTAAGAAATTTTACCTAACAAATCAACCAGCATGAACAAGATGCTCTATCAAAATCCAAGATTGTATATTCGCTCTATTGGTTATTTATTTTTATGTCTTTAAACATGGATGTATTTTGTTATGTTTTCTACAGCAATAAGCTAGCACGTTTAAGTGGCTTGTATCGAGATGCAAGTCGAAAATATTCGATCTATTGTTCATAGTGGAGATTGAACATGACAAAACGTATTTTTTCTGGAATATTTATTCTCACATCTGTGGGAGCATTAGGAATTATAATTGCAGGGGCGCTCGCTGATGGTGATCAGCTTATAGTGCGTTTCTTGACGGCTGTTGTAGTTGCCGCCTTAGGTCTTTATGTGGTTAGTGACTTGAGGCTGCAAGCCAATGAGCCTGAATTTCAAACAAGAATTGATTTAACAGAGTCACTTGTTGCAGAACAGTCTTTGATGGTTGATGATGAAACTCAGGTTGCTATGGAAGTTCCTTTGGATAGCACTGCTGCTTACATGGCAACAATTGGTGGTTCGGTTAAGAATAGAGAGAAAGTCTCAGCTGGACAAAGAACGGGTTCAGGCGCAAACTATGATTTCTCTGATTTGGAAGACTCCAGTTATTCAAAAGTCGATTCAGAACGTTTCAATGAAGAAGTTGATCTTGACGAACTTGAAGATTTTGCTTCAGAAAGTAACCTTGTTGATCTTGCCGAATACCTTGAGAAAGACTCTGATGATTCTAAGATAGGAAATATATTTGATTTGGTGGAAAGCGATGTAGACGATGACTACGGTTGGCCAATTTCAGGGGAGTGGCCAGTAGTTTCTGACTCATCTTTTAATTCTAAGACCCACGAAATTCTAGATTCAGGAATAAATCCAACTGGCCCAGCAACCGAATCTATCGAGATAATTGAAGACGACCTTACAGTTCAAAATAAAGAACTGCTGGACCTAAACGGAGATGACCTAGTTGATTTAGTAAATAATCAAGAAATTTTAGAATCTACAGAAGTAGATTTAACTCAAGAAATCGATTTATCAGACAACGTTACAGAATCCGAAACTGTTCAAACAATTGAATCAGAAATAGTTGTACAAGTCCCTGAAGAGCCAAGCCAAGTTGCTATCAAACCAGTAGAGCCAACTCAAAGCTTGGCAGAAGTTGATACAACCCAGAAAGTAGAACAAGAAAGTGATGATTCTGTAGCTTTCTCTGGAGCCGTTGATCTTAGACAGGCCCAGGCCGTTGAATTCACTTCTGGTATTGATGAAGCCATTAAAGCGGGTGAACAAAAAGTAATTGAAACTTTAATTGAACAAGGAATGCTAACTACCGAAGGAGAAATCTCTGATCGTGATGTTAGAACAATGGTATATGTGGCCTTCACCTCACATGAACTAAGAAAGCTGATTAAAGCTGGTGGAACTCCAAGTGAGGACAATAAAGATATAGATCTTGGTCCTGTCGAGCTTTTTGATGAATCTATCCATAGTCCAGCACCTAAAACGATATATAAAGCTGCGAATCCTGTGTTAGATACCGCAACTCCAGAAATTGAAACAAATACTGACCAATAAGTTTGGCTAGGTAAAGTACCTTAAATCGTCGATTTGGTAGATGAAACGTATTAAATTACACCTCTGTAAGTTTAACTCAGAGGGTAAGCGATGACGTCAACAATTAATTCAGTTTCAGAAATTTCAACACATAAAAATTCTGAAAATTTTATTCATGCTAGGTACCAAATATTATCATTAGCTGTTTTTGGTGCACTAGCTATGGTTGCATCATTGATATTTAGTGTATGGAGTCCAGTTGATACTAATAGTAAATGGTTTTGGATTGTCCTTGGCCCAACTGCAGGTCTAATATTGATGTTCAATGCACAAAAAAAGTTGACGTCGCATGCAGCTAATAACCCAGGGCCATATATGGGGATATTTATTGGTTCTATTTCTGGATGCTTTATTATCTCCTACATCGTTAATAAAAGTTGGATGGTTCCGGCATCGCTTCTAATCGTTGCTGTGTTGCTAGCCTTTCTCGCATGGTTTGAACGTAATGGTCTGGGAATGACATCAGCAATAGTGGTAGGAACTCTAACAGGCCTAACAGCGGCAAGTAACTTAACCACTGATTCAGCTTTAATAACAGCAAGTCTTGGTCTTGTGCTCGTGACAGGTGCAGCAGCTACCAAGATAAACGCTGATAGTCAGCCACAAATTCATGCGCAAAGAGATAACAGGACTACAACAACTTCTGATATCAATTTAAATGAATCAGATGATAGCGACGTAGAATCTGACAATGAAGAAATTCAATTAGCTAAGAAAGCTTAGAGACTATGCAAGTTGAGCGGCTAAGCAAGCTCAGCGGCTAAGCAAGCTTAGCTTTTACTAAATCAGCAACGATACGTCCGTCAGACCTTCCAGCAATTTTTTCGTTTACCGCTTTCATAGCTTTACCCATATCACCCATAGAATCCCATCCTCCTGCGGAGAGGGTATCGGTGACAATTTGTTCAACTTCTTCTTGAGTGAGACGTTTGGGCAAGTATTTTTCAAGGATTGCTTTTTCTGTAAGTTCTGTTTCAGCTTTTTCAGTAACTCCAGCTTCTGTAAATGCTTCAGCAGCTTCAACCCGTTTTTTAACTTCTGAGTTTATAACCTTCTCAACTTCTGCATCTGAAAGTACCTTAGCCTGAGCTCCACTAACTTCTTCAGCCTGAACAGCGGAAATAATTGCTCTCAGAGTGCTTAATTCGAGTTTATTTTTTGCCTTCATCGCAGTTTTCATATCTTCACGAATTTTTTCTAAGAGCATGTAACAACCTAACCTTTATGGATAATACTATCTTACCCAAGCAATATAGTAAGAGGCTATTAATATGATTACTGAGCTAAGCGCAATTACAGAACCCCAAAACCAGTATGGTAAAATTAGTGCTTCAGCTATATCTTGAGTGTCTGAATTAGTCACTTTTCCATTTCTCCTGAAGTTCTTTGTAAACATGTAGTCAAGAGTGTTCCAGCTAGATACACAAAATTGGATTCCAATCAGCTGAGCTAAAAAAATTCTTATATCTTCAGATGTGTAGATGGTTGCAGCTATAAGTCCTGCAGATAAAAGAGTCATTGCAACAAAGCCGAACCGATTGCGAATAAAGAAAATCACAGAGATAAGAATAAATATTGCTAAGCCAACAAGAATCCAACTTGCTGTTTCTTGTCTTGCCCCAAATATTATGATTGTTCCACCTGCAACCACTGGACCCAGTAAACCCCCCGCAGCAACAATTGCCTGAGCTTTTTTTCCGACACCAGATGAATACGCAACACCGCCTAGGTTGGAGTATATTTCAAGACTTTTAAACTTGCCTCCAACAAGTATCGCGGCCAGTCCATGACCTCCTTCATGCGCCCATGTTCCTAGCAGAGCAAAGGGGTATAAAAGGTTTCTTCCATAAGGGAGAAAGGGGAGAATGGCACTAATCCCAACGGCGGCCCAGAAAGCTGCTGCTAATTCATTTGTGGTTGCTTCTGCCAGCAGCTTTTCTAGTTCTTCCATAATTTGTGATTATACCGTTTAGGCCACTCCTAGAGCCCGAGAAGTATGAAGAATTCCCGTTCTTTGGTGTTGCTGTTGTTTTTAGATGCTTTGAATACGGAGTATTCAAACAAGGAATTCGAAGAATTCCCGTTCTTTGGTGTTGCTGTTGTTTTTAGATGCTTTTGAATGCGGAGTATTCAAACAAGGAATTCGAAGAATTCCCGTTTGCGATCTGTTTGTGGTTTGGGTCAAAGCCTATTACAGATTTTTGCTAGACATACCGATACAAATAGAGCTAAAACTGTTCATATGCATAGGAGGTATATGTGTCGAATCGAACATTGCAAAATCAGTTAAGTAAACCATGGGCTTCGTCAACTAAAAAGCCAGATAGGTTCAATCGAAGAGTAGAACATAAAAGGGTTAGGCGCCAAACCCAAGTTGCTCTCTCTCAAATGACAGAGCCTGAAGACTTAGTTCTTCCAAGACCTGTGAATACCGCTACAGATATTGAACCTTCAGAGAAGCCTCCTAAAGCCAAAGCTAATCAAAAAAGATTTAAAGTATGGAAAACAAAAGATTGGAAACGTCGATCTCTTGCACGTAAACGTAAAGCCTTGCAATACAAAGCTTCAAGGAAGTAATTAAATTCGTTAGCTCAGAGATTTTAAGAATAAGTTAAGATTTGCAGATTCTCGTTCATTCAATGCAACTTGAATCTGCATTTTTTCAATATGTTGTTTGACAGTCATCTCGCCTACATTGAGCTTGTTCTTAGCCAAGAATTGTGAGATCTCATTTGCACGGTCACTAGAATTTATTTTTACTATTCCTTCAATCATCCTTGGGATTGAATTCTCAGAGATATATTTGTTTAAAACAGCCCAATTCTCTGACACAAATTCCCAGACTTTAAAACCATTTACTTTGCCCATCATCGCTGATCTGAGTAGAAATGGAGCAGATTGGGATCTGATTTGTTTCTCTAGAATCAGCTTGAAGAACCTTTTGGATAATTCTTCGGACTTGAAGAATGATAGGGCAGTAAGATATCTAAGTTCTTCTTGAGGACTTGTAGCCTTTTGCCATGCAGTCATAAAGTCATCAAAATCTGCTTCGTCTCCGTAAGTAGCTGTAACGAGAATAGAAGCACTTGCTACCGAAGGGTCAACTAACTCAGGGTTTCGTAATACCATTGCAGCAGTTCTTCTGCACTCATCTTGTATCTCTGGGTCGTTAGCCAAAGTGCCCATTGCCTTAATGAGTTCACCTCTAAGTTGAGAATCAACATCTGCTTCCCCTTCCTCAGGAGTTAGCCCTAGTTGTTTAAGTCTGGGGTAAATTAGATCTTTTGTGATTGTTTGAAGCGCAGATTCGTTTGAAATTTCTGTTATATAGTTTATTTCATTTAAACCAATTATGATTCTTTGCCAGACAGCTCGGTTGTCTTCTGATGCAAAGTCTTCTAACAAATTTAAGAATTGTGTACAGCTATAATTTCCTTGTAATACTGAACTCCAGGTGTCATCAATTATGTTATACCGCTCAATAGAACTTAGGCTGTCAAGGTTGTTCAAAATGTTTTCTAACATCTCACTAGAGTAATTTATTTTTGTAAAAGTGGTTCCATGTGCGTTTGCTAATACATATTTAGGTTCCGATTCTAGATTTATCGTTTTTCTATCCTCATCGATCCGAATCTGTTTTTCTACAAAGTCATTTCTATCATCAACAATTCGCAAATTAAGTGGTATGTCCCAATGTTGAATTTGTTTTTCAGGCGATCCAATAAATTGAACCTGTGATTGGCTTGTAACTAATTCAGAGTTATTTATCTCAAGGTTTAGAACTGGGAAACCCATTTGAAATATCCAAGATTCCATCATGGAACGTACTGGTTGTTCTGATACTGCTTCGATTGAGTCCCAAAGGTCAGATGTTTCAGTATTAGAGAATTTATGTTCAGACATATATTTTTGTAGACCGAGTTTAAATTTCTCTTCCCCAACATATTGTTCTAACATGCGTACCAAAGCGGCACCTTTTTCATATGTTAGAACGTCAAACATTGCTTCAGCTTCTTCTGGTGTTTCCACATCAAATTCAATGGGTCTAGAACATGAAGTTGAATCTACAGAATAAGCTTGGCTTAAAGAAAGACTGAAGTCTGTCCATCGGTCCCATTCAGGTTTATATGCATCAGTAACTTTCATTTCCATAAACGTTGCAAATGCCTCGTTCAGCCAAAGACCATTCCACCATTTAAGAGTTACTAGATTACCAAACCACATGTGGGCTAGTTCATGCGCTATAACCGAAGCAGCCCTTTGCTGTTCTGCTTGAGTGGCGTTATCTGCATCTACCAAAAGTATTGCTTCTCTAAATGTGATGCAACCCTGGTTCTCCATTGCCCCAGCTTGAAAATCAGGGATTCCTATTAGATCGATTTTTTTACCAAAGTATTCGATGCCAAAAAATTCTTTCAAATAATCTAAAGCAAACACCGATACATCCATAGCAAACTTAGTGTATTTTTCTTTACCAGGTCTATGGACTACTCTCAGCTCTACTCCTGAAGCGTTTACTGTTTCACTGAACTTAAGGGGTCCAACAACTAGCGCCACGAGATAGGTCGAGATTGGCATAGTCTCAGCAAAATCTATTTGAGTTTTATTTTCTTTATTGGTTCTAGAAATTTCTGATCCGTTAGATACCGCTTCTAATCCTTTGTCTATTAATACAGAAATTTTAAATATCGCTTTAAAATCAGGTTCATCCCAACAGGGGAAACAACGTCTAGCATTTGGAGCTTGGAACTGAGTCGAAGCTATCTTTTGTTTCTGATCATTTTCGTCTTTAAATTCGCTTATATAGAAACCTACTAGATCCCTTTTGATTGTTGCTTTGTACCTGATGTTCAGGTTTATAAGACCAATGCTAAGTTGATTTGGCACTAGGATTTCTATTGTTTGGTCTGACTCTGAAATCGACCACTCACAACTTATGGTTTCTTTATCTGAAGTTGTGATTGTGATGGATTCAAACTCTAGTTGATAAGCATGCAAGCAAATAACGTTTGTTTCTTCCACAATATTAACTGAGATGTTTACAGCGCCAGAAAATGTTTCTTTTGACAAATCAGGTTCGATTAGAATTTCATATTTGTTTGGGATAGCTTGTCGGGGGAGTCGGTTTGATTTCACAATGAAATGTTACCATCTTCATATGCAGCTGTTGGTCTGTTTTTATCATTTAAATAAATTTGTGTGTATAAATCATTCAAGCTATGATTTCAAAGATCCAAAAGTGCAGTATTTTAGAAGATTCTGTATTTTGATTAAGAATTGCCGATGGGATATTTATGATAGTTGAATCTTCTATTTATAGTTTTTCATTCTCGAAGCATGTTCTTTTTGCATATCTAGCCTACATAACAATATTTAGTTTATCATTTTATTTTTTTGTTGATATTAGACCTGCCTCTGAGGTTTATCTCTTGATGGGGGTATCTAATCTATTAGCCTCAATTCTCTGCACGATGCGAGTAAAGAGAAGCAAAGGTCTTCAAAGAGTTAGCTGGTCCTTGATTGCTCTTGTCTCTATGTATAGCATGAGTATGAACTTTTTCCGATATCCTAATAACTCCGAACCTCTTCCACCTATTAGTGTTTTTCCAATTTCGATTTTGGCACTATTACTTGTGTTTCTCTTAACTTGGGATAGTCTTTCATTCTCTAGATGGAGGATATATCTAGATTCAATCTGGGGGGCATTAGTTGCTCTTGCAGCTTTTTGGTATTTTGCGATAGATCCATTTTTGGATATAGATGGAGTTGGTACTTTCGAAACTGTCTCATTAGTAAGTAGCCCCATTGTTATTATCATGCTTGTGAGTCTTTTAATAAATCTTTCAATTCATACAACGGGTAAAGGCTTAATTAGTGTAGTTGTTATGTTTGTCGGCCTTTCATTGTTTGCAGTTGGAGCAGTTGTAGATTCACTTAGGTCACTAGAAGTCTTAGGAATTTCAAAGTGGTCCGAGTTCATTTGGTTTATGATCCCAATCTCGGCTGGCTGTATCTCTCAACTAGAATTTGATTTAAGGCCAAGTTCAGTGTTGATCTTTGGGTCTAGAGTCTACCTATTTTGGATAACAATGATGCCAGTGATAATTGGTGCTCCGATAATTTTGCTTACAGCAAATCGAGAGTATGTTCTAATTATTTCGGTTGCCACTGGCTTGATCTTTTTAGCCGCTTTACGATCTTTAGCCATTAGCGATGAGAACTCCAAGCTCAGTGAAAAATTAAAAGGAATAGCTTTAAGTGACTTTTTGACGGGTTTAAGCAATCGACGTTCATTGCTTCATGATTTAGAATCTTTAAACAGCTCATACAGCGCAGGTTTAATATACATTGATCTAGATTATTTCAAAGATATCAATGATAACCATGGTCACGAGGCTGGTGACGAGGCATTAGTTCTGTTTGCTAAACGTTTAATTTCTAACGTTAGGGAATCAGATCAGGCCTACCGTATTGGTGGAGATGAGTTCGTTGTCTTATTTAATGGTTCCGATTTATCGAGGACGGATCTTGAAATTTATGGTAGGAGGTTGAGAAAAATTGTTTCTAATCCATTTAAGATTTCACAAGTGGTCGCGAGTTTGGGCATGACAATGGGTATATACCTAGCTGAAGAGACTGATAGTCCTTTGGAGATATTAGATAAAGCTGACTCTGCTATGTTAAAAGCAAAAAAATTAGGGAGACAGAAAACAGCTTATCTTAAACCAAACGGTGAATTTGAGATATTAAGCTATCTATAGTTTTATCTACATGCGAGAAAGAAGCTCAGTTTTCTTCTCTTCAAACTCTGTAAAACTCAGTATCCCTTGTCTTCTTAAATCATTCAATTCTATAATTCGTTCAGAGATCTCTGAATTATCTTTTCGTCGAATATCGTCGACGTCTGAAGACGGTGACTCTTTAAACTTTCTTGCTTCGATTTGCTGCTGTAAACGTTCTTGTACAGCTAGTGGGTTTGCAATATCAAAAAACCTCTGCACTCCACTTTCACCCGCAGATTCAACTAACACATCTCCAGCACCAACAAGTCTTTCAACAAAGTTTTGTTCGAAGAAAACAGTGTTAACACGCTCAATTGGGATCTCAACACCTTGACGGTTAAGAACACCAGACCTATTTACTACTCTGTCGGTGCTAACAAAAAAATGGGTAAAATACCACGAAATAATAGTAATCCCTAGGATTCCGATTGAAAGAAGTATTAAGACGCTAGATAGAACACCTAGGAATGTTGAAATGTCACCTCCAACATCTATTCCAATACCTGTATTAGAAATCTCTTGTAACAGTTCACTCTCATTATCTTCTGAAGTCAGGACAGGATCGTTTACCGTGTCTGTTCTATCTGTAGCGATAAGGACAACTATTGCAATTAGTATTGAACCAAGAAGTAGGACTGTTGGACGCGCAAAATACCACCAATGTGGTCTTGTATCTAAAATTATTTTTTCGCCAGGACGAAGCCTATCCCTAGGGTGAGCCATAGTTCAATGATACCAGCAAAAGATATTAGATAGCGTCAGCTATATTGCTATTGGTCTTGCTGTGACAACCAGGTTGTTTTTGTATGACCTCATTTGTTGGTCAAAGTCCCCATCGCAGGTAATTAATTGTAGAGTTTCAGGTCCATTTTTTGTGAAAAGGTCATCGATTGGAAGAGATTCTTTATCGTAACTAGTAACTGAAGTTACCTCATATCTTAGTATTTTATTTCCAGCTTCAACTGTTAAAGGATCACCAGGCAATAAATCGCTAAGATTAAAAAATACACCCTCTTTACCAGCGTAATCAACATGTGCAGCTAAAACTGTACTTCCCTGAGAGCCTGGGTAAGATCCGAATTTGTACCATCCAACAAATTCTGCTGAAGGAACTTCAAATGCGAAGTTCTCGTCAACGCCAACTGGTTTTATGGTCGCGTTAATATCTAGTCCATTAATATTTAAAGACTCTGGAATATTAACATTTTCAAATTGCTGCACAAACCCTTTACGCGTTTGAAGCTGGTCAGTCGGTTCTGCAGCTGCTTCTATCACAGCTTTTTCTGGTATAATCGCTAATAAGAAACTACCGCTACCCAGTACGCCAGCGACAATTCTAATTGCAGCTTTAACTTGCAGTTTCATTTCTGTCTCGATAAATCTTTCGTAGAGCGATACCTGCTACAGGTAGAACCAGGAGCATAGAAAATAAAGCGATAAGTGAATTGTTATCGTCTTTCTCTTCCAATAGCCCGCTGTTGCCTGATGGCACACTGCTAGGAGAACTTTCAAGCCCAGATAATCTAATCTCAGATACTTCAATGCCGTCTTCAGAAGATCCGTAGATATAAAGATTGCTCAACTGGCCATCTTTGATATTTAGAGACTGAGCAATCGATTCATCTCCAGAACCAACTTTGAAACTAATCTCAGAAGCATTAACTTTATTTACTGAGTTAGAACCATTATTGAGAGTAAATGATTTATTGCCAAGAGAGACATCCACTGATTTAGCTGTACTGTAATTGTGAATAATTACCCTTCCATAACCTGGTTCCAGATCTGTAACCACGCTAGTAGAAGAATCGATTGTTGGATTTCCTGAAGAGTCAATGAAGGCTACAACCGAAACAGGTTCTTCACCTAGCTTAACTTTTCCTGTAAGGATTGGCTGGTCACTACGATCTGCTTCAATAACAGATGGATTATCTGCTGCTTCATACAAACTAACATTGTAATTTCCAGGTTTAGTTGTGGCTGGCCCTGCAATTGTTCCAGACTCAAATCCTTTTACGCTAAGAGCTTTATCAAAGTACAAATCTGCTTTTACACCAGGAATCCCGTGAACAACTTGAAGTCCAGCTTTTGAAACATCGATAGGGGTTGAAACCAGTAAGTTATTTTGATTTACACTCTTTGGATTAAGTTCGATTGTATCATCAGAAGACTCTCTAGATTCTTGATCTTTGCTATCAATATCATCTTCAGAGTCTGAATCTTCTGTTACAGGACTTGAAACATCTTCCGAGGTATCTGAACTTTCACTACCCTGTGCAAGAGAATCATCTTTTTCGTCTCCGCCGAGAGTCGTTAACCAAAATGCACCTATAAGCAATAACGCTGCACCAACTAAGATAGGTAGCAAACGATTAGATTTTTCTTCATCGTTTGAAAATATAAGAGAAGAAGCAGCTTCAGCCGGAGTTTCGTCAGTCATTATTCCTTTGACTGTTTTTTTAGATGGTTTTCTACGGGCTTCTTGCCTAGCCTTGAGGTCTGCAAATGAAATGTCATTAGTGTCAGACTTTGTTGATTCTTTATCGCTCGCTGGAGTAAGTTTCTTAGCTGACACTTGAATTAAATCTTGATACTCCGAAATTGCAATATAGCCGGCTTGGTACTTTGATTTATGCTCCCCAATACAACCACGAATAACGCTAGCGAATTCAAGAGCAGTAGGAGGACGGGCTTCTGGGTTCTCAGAAGTAGACCAAGTAATAAGTCGCTTCGCTGAACGAGGGATATCAGTATGGCCTTCAGAAATTGCTTCGAGTAATTTCCCTAAAGAGTAAACATCTGAAGTTTCATTTGCTGGAGAATTTGGAGTAACCTCAGGAGCTACAAAGCCCTTTGCTGATTCTGGGGCTGTGCCGCCAAGACCCATGCCAATACCATCAACAAAGACTTCTTTGTTATCAATAAGAACCTGCTCAGGACAAACAGCTCCGTGGAATAAACCTTTTTTATGAGCGCCATCCAAAATTCTTGCACAAACTTCAACGATTGATGCTTTTTCTTTCCAGTCAAGTTTCTTTTTCTTAAAGACAGAAGTGAGGTTTGGATAGCTCAGGATTGGTATTGCGGCATATGGTTTCTCATCAGTGGTGAAGTCACTGTCGATCACTGGATTTATGCCTGCAAGTTCGCTTGCTTTGTTGAGTCTTTCAACATGTGCTTTATCCCAAGTCCCCACTGGGCCTATAGTTACACCTAATTTTCGATCTGAATCGGATAATACAATTTGAGTGAGTCCGAACCAGCTTTTTGCTCGTTCTGCCTCTGTAGATTCACCTTTAGTCACTAAACTCCTCCGCCTTTAATTAAGAGTCTGGGTATTTAATACATTTCTATATGTAAGAATACACCCAATTTAAACTTCTGCTCGTTCAGTTTAACGTATCTCAGTAAAATAAATACATATGTTCCTCTTGACAGGACATAGAAAACTGTGGTTTATTAGTTGTGTTCGACAGCAGTGCAGCCGCCGGGCCCGAATAACCCGACGTCTTGCCTCGAGCGGAGGTAGGAAGCTTCGATAATTTCGGTTTCTAATTGAGTCCCGCTAAGTCTAATGTTTAGCGGGACTCGTTCCATTTTGTGGATATTTTTCAGAACTTTCCTACAATGAACCTTCCGCAATAGAAGGATATCCATTGGAAAAAACATTAGAGATAAATCCTTTATCTGAAGCTCCAAATGCAAATATAAAGATTCCAGGTTCAAAAAGTCATTCTAATAGGGCCCTAATTTGTGCTGCTTTAAGCGATGGAGTTTCAATTTTAAATGGGCTGCTGCTAGCTGATGATACACAAGCAATGCTGAGCTGCTTGAACGACCTTGGAGTAATAATTGATGTTAACGAATCAGAAAAATGTTGCACTGTAAATGGAATAGGAGGATTTCCTTTCTCGGAGTCTGGTTACAAGGCTGTTGATGCGAGACAATCAGGAACAACAGCAAGGTTTATTTTGCCTTTGTTGGCAGCAGGAACTGGAAAATTCATTCTGGATGGACACGACCAACTCAGAAACCGACCTATTAAAGAATTAGTTGATGTACTTAATAAAATTGGTGCAAATATTTCAGGTACAAAAATTCCACTAAACATAATTGGTTCTCAGCCTATGGCTAATAAAGGCAGTAACGTTTTAGAAATTTCTGGATCAGTATCGAGCCAATATATCTCTGGGCTTATGATGGCGTCAGCTAGCATGCCGAATGGATTGATAATTAATGTAGTAGATGACCCAGTTTCAAAACCATACATCGATCTAACAAGACATACCATGAATGAATTTGGAGCCGAAGTAGATATAGACAAAAACTATCGAAAGATAACGATTAAAGCCACGGGATATAAATGCACAGAAATAGAAATTGAACCCGATGCCTCAGCGGCATCATATTTTTTTGCAGCTGCAGCGGTGACAACAGGTAAAGTTCGAATAAATGGTTTGGGATCAAATACTATACAAGGCGATTTAGAATTTATTCAAATTCTCGAGAAGATGGGATGTCAGGTTGAAATCACTGAGAATTGGGTTGAAGTTGTAGGGACTGGAAGTTTAAATGGAGTAAAAGTTGATATGAGCAATATCTCAGACACTGCTCAGACGTTAGCAATTGTTGCAACATTTGCTAACACTCCAACAGAAATAACAGGTATTGGATTCATCCGTGCCAAAGAAACCAACAGAGTTAATGCCGTAGCAACTGAATTAAATAGATTAGGAATAAATGCAACAGAAACCCAAGATGGATTAATTATCGAACCTGGAAAACCAAACCCGGGAGTTATAAATACATACGACGATCATCGTATGGCTATGAGTTTTTCGCTTCTTGGATTAAGGTATTCGGGAATAAAGTTATCGAACCCTAATTGCGTGAATAAGACTTTTCCAGAATTTTTTCAAAAATTAGAAGAACTAAGAAACTGAGTTTCCAACGATGACAAAAAATCGTTGACCCACACGTTTACTTTGCTTTTCCTAGCTGCAGTTCTCATATGTTTCATCCTAGTTTTTGATTCAACTTCTGACAATTGTGTGGCTTTAACCATTGCTTCCTTAATCTCATTGATACTGTACGGATTCACCATTAAAGCATCGTTCAAGATATGAGACGCCCCAGCAAATTCTGAAAGTATTAAAGATCCAGTTTCGTTAAACCTCGATGCTACGTATTCAAGTGCAACTAAGTTCATTCCATCACGAAATGGAGTTACCATCATTACATCAGCTATTTGATATAAAGCAGACAGTTCTTCGACCGACTGATTTTGGGTTATATACTGTATAGTCGGAACGCCCACGTTGGAAAATCTTCCATTAATGTTTCCTACCTGGCGCTCAACCTCAGACCGAAGGTTCTCATATGCTTTAACATTGTCTCTGCTAGGTGGAGCAACCTGTATCATCGTTACAGAGTCAGCATCGATCCTGCTATCTTGAATCAGTTCTTTATAAGCTCGAAGTCTAACATCAATTCCTTTAGTGTAATCAAGTCGGTCAACTCCAAGAAATATTGTTTTTGGATTGCCCATCTGCTTTCTTAATTTCTCGGCCATCTTTTTGACCTCAGGTTTTTTAGCAGATTCCTCATATTTATCAAAGTCGAATCCAATAGGGAAAGACTCAACACAGACAGATCTATCCTCCAATTCTAAAATTGAGCCTGAAATTTGTTCTGTGATCTTTAACTGTTTAAGCAGCCTTTTAAAATTATTTGTATAGTCGGGTGTTTGAAAACCAATAAGGTCACTTCCTAATAGGCCATTAACAATGTCACTTCTCCAAGGTAATTGTGAAAAAATTTCAGGGGCAGGAAAAGGAATATGTAAAAAGAAACCAACAGCTAAATCAGGGCGGACAGACTTTACTAATTGGGGGACAAGCTGGAGTTGATAATCGTGAATCCATACAGTCGCACCTTCTTTTGCTTGATCCAATATGGCATCAGCAAATTTTTGATTTACGCTTTTGTATCCTTCAAACCAGCTTCGATGGAATCTAGCAGGCTGTACCTTGTCATGGTAAAGAGGCCATAAAGTTGCGTTCGACATCCCTTCATAATGATCTTCATACTCTTGATCAGAGATCTCAATAGGTACAAGTTTTACTCCATCACTAATAAAGGGTTCATTAAGCGCCAACTGTTGATTCCCAGGCCAACCAATCCAAGTCACATCATCACTATTTGACATAGCGGGCGAAAGTGCCGAGGTTAATCCTCCTGGGCTTGTGCTCCATACAGTTTCTCCTGCATTATTAACAGTCCTACGTATAGGAAGCCTGTTTGCAACGACAATTAACTGATCTTTCATGAGTATAAACTATCTTGAATTTTGACAATGTAAAGTCATTGAATTTCTAATACCCAAGAAAATTTATAATCAGGACTCACAATAATAATTTCACTGTTGCCAGTGTTGGCAATAGCTAGATGGCCAGAGCCTAAAGCTGTTACACCCTCTGGTCTGTTCAAACCAGCGATATCAAGAGAAATAAATTTTCTTTGCACTAGCCTTCTAATAAGATTATTTCCAGTATCAGCAACAATGATGGAACCGAGTTGATCAATACATATATCGCTTGGTCTTTGGAACAATGATTCTCTTGCATCGCCGTTCTCAAGTCCCCATTTGAAATCACATTCACCGTTCAGGGTAGCTACTTTACTGTCATCAGTGAGTACTCTAATTTTACTTGATGCAGCATCACAAAATATAATTCCGTGTTCAGTTCGAGCTAAGCCGATAGGGTGAGCGAGTTCTGCTTTACCTGCAGGGCCATCTTGACATCCAATAAGTCCACTCCCTGCAATTGCACCAACAACTATATTTGAAGGATCACTTAAAAGAACTCTAAATATCTGATTCGACCCAGGATCTGTAACAACAAGGCTTGAATCTCGATCTGTTAGTATCTGTGCAGGAGAGACCATATCTTTAGTCAAAACTTTTGCTTCGCCAGTATCTAAATTATACTTTGTCAAGGAATGGTCATGAGAGTCAGAAACATATAAATCTTCAGAATCTGTTATAAGAACTCCGTCCGGATTTATTACTTTAGTTACTTCTCCTTGGAACTTTGCACTCCTGAGATCACTGGATGTTTTTAAAATACTAATGCAATGGTTTGCTGGATTTGTTACAGCCATCATTCCACTACTATTGACACTTAATTTTGTACAGTGACCTAATTTAGGTATAGGCTCATTAGACCTAATTAAATCGATATTTAAATTTTTATTATTATCAGGATTTTCTAACTCAAGCGTTATTGCTTCAAGTATTACAGAAATATCTCCCGATCCTGATTGGCTGCCAACTACTTCTCCGCTGGTGCCAATTACTACAGTAGCCGGCCACCCACTTGGATTATATTTATCCCATGTTTCATAATCAGTGTCATGCAAAACAGGAATCTCAATATTATTTTGCACTAAAGAATTAGTAACATTATCTAGGTCTTTTTCGTATTCAAATCTTGGAGAGTGAACGCCAATGACCGTCACAGCAGAACCAAGTAATAATTTCATTTCGTTCAGCTGCCGTAAACGCACATGCGATGAGCTACAACCAAACGACCAGAAAACAATTACCGCAACAGATCCATGTAAGCTTTCGATATCTATAGGCTTGGAATTCAACCAAGTACCTTGAATTGCGGGCGCAGTCTTCATAGTATTAACTACATTCGGCAAAATATCGTAATTGTTAATTAGAACTTACCTTTTTTTTCTTCTTTTTTTATGGACTCCCATTGAGCACTAAGCTCTTCTAAAGTCTTCGCTTCGCTTTCCCCAAAAACATGAGGGTGACGGCGAATCATTTTTTCTTGAAGAGTTCCGGCGACATTGCTAATATCGAACTGCCCTTTTTCAGCTGCTAACTCTGAATGCAGTAGAATCTGTAGCCATAGGTCACCTAATTCTTCTTCTAATTCTTCATATCCTGTTTCAGTTTCATAGTTAAGGTTATCTATTGCCTCGATTACCTCATTTGTTTCTTCAACGAGATGTTTTTTGAGTGATTCATGCGTTTGTTCTTTGTCCCAAGGGCATTTTTGTCTCAGCGTGTGAATAAGCTCTACATTATTTTGTAGCGCAGTTGCTATTGAATTATTTAAGGTTGGTATATAAACCGAAGTTAAATGGTTTGGTTCAAACGATCTATCTAAGTCGTGCCAATTGACCTCAAAAATATTTTCATCGGCAGCACCCAAGTTTTGTAGAATTACTACTGGGTTGTCATTCTCATCATCAACAGAGAGTTTTATGTCAGAAAGTATTTTTTTTGAAAATGTTTGCGCAACTAACAGTGGGCCACTTTCCCCAGCAGCCTGTTGGTCAAATTGTTGTGCGTCAACTAGTTTCACCCCATCATTTACTGGATCAATTTTTAACCGTGACCAAGCAATATCTAAAAATGACATTGCCGGAAGAATTTCAGTTTCTATTTCATATTGTTCTAATAAAAGTTGAACAGTTTTTTCTAATACAAGGGGAGAACCGGGAGTGACATAGACGATTTCATTTACCTGAGCTTGATTAATTAACTCAGTAAATATTGAGTTATAAACCTCTTCGAAAGTCTCGTACTTCGTGTATAAATCATCGAATGAAACGGCGTTTGTAACTATCGAAGCAGAAGGATGCTGATTAGTTCGTAAATATATGCGACTTGAAGCAAGAATAGCTTCTTTTGTTTCAATAGTTATGTGTTTGAGTCCTCCAGGACCCAAACCGCAAATCTTTATCTTATTTGACACTTGTATTAGTCTTGTGGCAATGAAGTATCTGTGCTCTCAGAACTTTCAGCGTTCTCAGAAGCAATAGTTGCTTCTGGGGTGCTTTCTTGAAATTCAACTTCTGGAGCTGAAGTAATTATTGGAGGGTCAACTCTACCAGCTTCTGCGTTCCAAGTCCCATAAGTCTCGTTAACCTCAACTTTTACTTCTTTCAATAAGTCTTGAATCAACTCAGAGATAGCTTGTTGGGCTCTTTGAGCATCAATCTGTTTTTGTGTTTCTTCATCAATAGATTCGCGTTGTTCTTTTTGCTCTTCAGTTTCTTCTTTAACAGTTATTACATGCCATCCAAAGTTTGTTTGAACAGGTTCGATAATTTCGTCAATAGTTGGATTTTCTAACGCAGCAGCAAACGGGGGAACAAAGCTTGCAGGATCAGAACATCCTAAAGACCCACCTGTTGGCCCTGATGGCCCTGTAGATAATTCCTTGGCTAACTCTTCAAAATCTTCCCCAGCTACAGCCCTTTCATACGCATCATCTGCTTTAGCTTTTGCTTCTTCGTCAGTGAGTTCATCAGTCCCAAAAAGAATATGATAAGAGCATGGGAAAGATTCTGTATCAAGTTCAATAATATTCCTTAAAGCGTATATCTTTTCTCTCCCTTGGGTTACTGAAACAAGATAAGGGTTGGTTGACGAAAGAAACTCATCAGCGTCTATTCGGTCTTCAGGATTTTGGACTTGCTCATTCTGAGTTTCTAAAAGTTCTCTGAACTCGGTTTCTGATTCTGATTTTTCTTGATCAGTTACCTCATGGTCTCTATTAGATAATTCAATATCGAATATTTCTGAAAAAATTAGGCTGTCCAACATAGCCGCTGCTATCTGACCTTTTCTGTTTTGCTCTTCGTCTTCAGTAAGTTCTAAAGCGTCTTCGCCCTCAAAACTTTTAATATAATCCTCATAACCAGCTACCAATTCTTGGACTTGATCATCGGAAATGTTTATTGTTTCGGATTCATAAGTTATGACAGCTGCAGCTGGTCCTTGAGACTCGCTAGAGTCGTTTGAAACGCCACATGATGTTGCAACTATTGATATGAGGATAAGGGTTATCAGTTTTTTCACAGTTATGATCGTAGCGAAGATTTATACCGAATGTGTCCATTCGATTCTTTTAGATTCAGAACGTCCATTAGTGGAATTTACAATGAAATCAAGGATATATGTTTCCCCTTCGACTAGGGCAACTAAATTCACGGTCCAATTCGTAGAGCAACTATCTTGATTTGCTCCGACTTTATTATCATATTTATCGCCATTCTCGCTTGTGAGAGTGTAGCTATATGACTCTGCGCAGAAGTCATCTGAATTGATACTCAGCTGAATTTCAGCGTTTCCAGCTGGAACTTCTTTTGCGAATGAATGGGCAATAATATCTAGCGGAGTGTCTTTAATTATTTCATTTATTGTTGTCTCAGGATCTTTCTTTAAGGTAGTCTGGGTTTCTTTTGGTTTTTCCTCTACGATTTTTTGGGTAGTAGCTATTTCATTTTTCTCTTGAACAATTACATTTTTTGTTGCTTGAGATGTAGTGATAGGAGTATTTGAAATCTGTTTATTAGTCACTATTGGCTGCTCGATAATAGTCGTATTTGCAAATTCTCTATTTGTCAGCTGTGTTGTTAAAGTAGAGCTAATTACTGGATCTGAGTCAGCAACACTAATATTTAACTTTGGTGATGCGGGGCTCTCAGAAATTGATTGAAAGGTGGCATCTTCATTAGTAGTAGATTGAACAAGAGATTTGTTGTCTCCCTCTAAATCTTGAAATAGCAATGTTATCCCTAAGGCAGTAAGACCGACAAAGATTACCGCTGCTGTGAGAGTAAGAAAGTCTCTTCTGTGTTCAGATCTTAACGAGATTAGATATCTTGAAAGGTGACTATCTTGTTTCTGGTTCTCAGTTAAATTTTCAAGTTGATGTGTTTTGTCTAAGAAGTTACTATCTAATTCATTTTCAAATCTAGATGAACTTTCATCTGATATGTCTAATTCAGGATTTGCTCTGATTAGTGGTTTGCTAGCAACTTCTTCGTTAAGATCTATTGGCTCTGTGGCTAATTCATTAAGCACCACAAATAACTCATCTGTATCTGTCTGATCTTTTATGGCATTCTCAATTTCTGAAGTAAGACTTTTATCGTTTAATTCAGTTTCGCTGGATTCAGTAAAAGCATTATTTTTAACTCTAGACCTGAATTCTATTACATTTGAATTTGTTGATTGATGTTCTGTTTCTTTTATCATTATTTTTCAGATTAATTTGGCGGATCAGACAATGATAATAGCTACCGTGAATTTTTTGTCAATTCAAACAACCATGGATCAACAAGCTAGTCGCAGCGGTTTGATTGTTACTTGATTTCTAAAATTTTCCAAGCACGTTTGCTAGCTTTGTCGGCTAATTTCAGCAAACCTTCTAGAGAAAATGGGGCATGTTTTGGGGGAGTATCTTTCCAAGCTTTAGGAGAGAGCGGTTTATCTGGACGGTTCTGAGTTTTAGGTAATGGTTCGACAACTCTATTGCGCAGGTACTCTATGTTGACAGTTTCAGAAAAATCATCTGAATACTTATCTTGGATCTGTTCAACAACCTTGGATCGGTTCTTTCCTCTAAAAGACAGAAATTCAAAAGGGTCTTCTTCGAACATGATTGCAGCTGTTCCGAGCGTGATGAGGGCATGATTACATCTTGGATCAGGGTTTGGGCAAGAACAGTTTATTTCAAAGTTCTTATTTTGAATAAATTTAGCTCTTAGTTCATCAAAACTCTTGACTAACTCAGTACCAGTAATGCCGCCAATAAATGCAGTAGCTAATGAAGGTTTTGAACTTATGAGTTCAAAGAAATTATCCCAAACTGTTTGAGTAACTTGATTTGTTGTGATTAGAACTTCGTACCTCATCCGACGACCTGACTGAATAATCGAAGTTATTTCTCCAGAAGATATAGTTACCTCAGCATTATCTTGACGTTCAGCCAATTCCAAAGCTCGGTTTACTAGATCGGGCTTGTCAGCAAATACTGATTTAAGCCAAACCTGGTCAAGTCTAAGTTTCTGATCCATACTCGGCCTCCTGAACAGAGTTCTCTGATAAAGAAACTAATTCAGCAAGTTGTGAATCGTCTAGTTCTGAAATCCAGGACTCTCCAGAACCAACAATTGATTCAGCTAGAGCACGTTTTTGTTCCAAAAGGCTTGCAATCTTGTCCTCAATCGTACCTTCACAGATCATTTTATGTATTTGGACAGTATTTTTTTGCCCGATTCTCCACGCCCTGTCACTTGCTTGATCTTCCACAGCAGGATTCCACCATCGGTCATAATGCACAACATGTGTTGCCTTTGTGAGATTTATCCCTAACCCGCCTGCACGAAGAGATATAACAAAAACTTCGGCTTCTCCTGCTTGGAACTTATTTACCATCTCATCACGTTTAGGGACGTCTAGAGAACCATGTAAGAAGAATGTTTTGTAACCTAGATCAGTTAGATGTTTTTCTAAAATTTTGCCCATAGTCACATACTGGGTGAATATTAGAGTTGATTCGTTGGATTCTTTAATAGTCGTGAGAAGATTAGTTAAAGCATTTAATTTTCCGGATCGGTTTGCGATATCTGTATGTGCTTCCTCTTGAAGAACTTGTGCAGGGTGATTGCACACTTGTTTTAGTCTAGTTAATAGAGCTAGAATTAATCCTTTCCTGCTGATGCCTGTTGATTCTTTAATTTCTGAAAGTGTTTCAGCTGCTATTGCTTTATAGAGAGATGCCTGTTCTGAAGTCAGTGGTACATATCTGAACGTCTCTGTTTTAGGAGGGAGCTCTGGTGCGATTTCTGCATCCGTTTTTTGTCTTCTTAATACAAAAGGCTTCACTATATTCCGTAGTCGATTTGATGCTTCTTCATCATTAACTTTTTCGATCGGCCCTGAGATCTCTCTTCTGAAAACTGCTAACGGTCCAAGTAGTCCTGGGGTTGTCCAATCAATCAGAGCCCATAAGTCGACAAGTTGGTTCTGGATTGGAGTACCAGTAAGCGCAAACTTACAGTCTGCGTGAATTGTTCGAACTGATTTTGCTGTATTAGAAAATGGGTTCTTCATCGAATGGGCTTCGTCTGCAACTAAAAGACCCCAGTTTATTTTTGACAATTCAGCTGCGTCTCTGCGAACTACACCGTATGTTGTTAATAAAATGTCTGAGTCTCCGAATTCAGATAGGTTCCTGCCAGCACCGTGATATCTGTGTACCTCAAACTTCGGAATAAATTTATTTGCTTCTCTTTCCCAATTGCCAACAACAGAAGCAGGGCAAATGACTAGCGTAGGAGATGATTCTTTTTCTTGTTTTAAAGCATGCAGGGCTAACATCTGGATAGTTTTTCCTAATCCCATATCGTCAGCGAGAATCCCACCTAAACCTAATTCATTCATTTGGCTCAGCCATGCCAAACCTCTTTTTTGGTAAGGGCGAAGCTCAGCATTAAGTTCAGCTGGTTCATCATAGGATTGAAGTGAGCTTATGTTTTTAATCCGATCAGATAATGAAGCAAGGGCTTCGCCTACCTCAATATCGTATGTTTCTCCACCTAAAGAGATTTGTGAGCTTAACGAGGCAGCTAAAGCACTTGAAGCATCAATAGTGTGTTCATTACGAACTACTTTGCGGATATCTTCAGAAATTTTTATCCACTTACCTCGTAGTTTTATTACTGATCTTTTACTTTCAACTAATTCAGCTAGTTCTTCCTCAGAGATCGTTTCTTCTCCAAATTTACCAGTCCAATTGAGTTCCATTAATGAAGATAGATTTAGTTTTGTTTCACCACCAGCATGATCGATCTTGGGAGTAAGCCTGATTTCCTCAATGCTTGTATCAGGTAAAATGGCTGTTAGCCCAATGGAGCTTAATTGTCTTCCAAGCGAAGTATAAAGTAGATCTACTTCAGATGAGTCTAGATTAATCGACGAAACAGGTTCAGCTTGTGTTAGGGGTTGAAGTCTTGTCCACATTCTTGTTGCTGATCTGAGTATCTTTTCAATTTTAGAATTTGTTTGATTACTTAACGAGATCTCGCCTTTTGAGAACTGTCTTAGTAAAGGTAACCCAATTCTCGATTTCGGCTCGTTATGTGTCTCTAGAAAAATCTTTGCAGCAAATTCTTCTGATTTAGATTCGGATAAGTTTATTTCGAAGCGTAGCCATGGAACTGTATCTGCGCATTCAGTTACAAAGTTTGTCCAAGCAGCCGCAGAGTCAACTGTTGTAACTTCGTGCGAAGCGAATACTTTATGTCCAGCTAAAGCTTCAGCATCTTGAGATCTGACGAAACAATCAGCAATAGCGTCAGAGAAAGCGAGCACAGCTGACCCGGGTGAAATTACAGAGTCTGAATTGTTTAGTTTGATAGCGAAGCAAGTATTTGGGATTGCTTTAGCTAGTTTCGATTGTGTAACTCGGTGGTGCTCATCTAGCGGCCCAATTCTCCAAGTATCACTGCCAGATTTTGTTAAAGATGGAAATAATCTTCCTTCGGCAATAAGTACTAAAGTATTTCTAAGAATATGAATCCAAGCTTTTACTGAACCTGAAAAAGCATCATCTGAATCATTTTCACTATTTGTTGAGATGATTTCTATTAAGTGAATTGTGACATCTTCGAAAGGGATTTGTTTGCAATAAACTTCTTCAAAGTCGTCATTGTCAGGATTAAGGTCAACTAATTTAATTGTGGAGTCAGCGTATTTATCTAATTTTTGAATTTGTTCAATTAATCGTTGGTCTTTAGACCAGATTAACAAATCACTTTTTCTCGGTGGATCCGATCGTCGAATCGTTGCTTCAGCCCCGGACTTTAATATGTTTAATAATTCTTGATTTGTGCCGGCGCGCATCAAGACATGCTAACAGCTCAATACCAATGTCGCTAACAGAACTTTATGTTAGATTAAATCTTTTATTTCTGATTCTGGAATTGGAGTTGTTCCTCTGTAGTGAACTACTTTCCCATCCGATTTTGTTTTAAGATATCTAAAGCCATCTTGTTGAGATTTTGCCAGAAGTCCAAGATCAATATCTACTTCTTCATCCCAAGTCGATTTGTCAACTTCTATAGCAATACCAGGTCCTAGATCTTGTCCTGAAGAGGCTGAGTCTGTTCTTTTTTCTTTCCAAATGACAGAAGTAGCTTTAACCCGAGCTTTTAAATGGCTTTCAGTTCGTAGATAAATCCATCCAGATTTTTTTAAATAATGAGGAAAAACTCTGACGTTAATGGATTCGCTGCCAACAATACTCTTTAGGTCATCCACAGGCAGTGACATGTCCATGTCGCCGCCTAAAGGAGATATTTTATCTGTTCCTGACTGAGGACTTTTAGTTGCTCTTTTAGCAGGTGCAACATTTGGAGTAATCTTTTTTGGCAATGCCAAACATTCTAGGCAAGCAGCCTGAACTTCTTCGTGTTCGCAGAGTTCCATTGAGGTTGCACTAGCCATATATATTGATCAACTACTTTCTTGTTCAATACAATTGTAGAGAACATAGTTATGAAATATGCATAGGGATATTGATTTGTTGGTATTAGATGCCTTCGGCCGGGGTGCCTGTATATCTATTTGGATCAGAAGGTACAGGAACGATAGTGTTACTCCAAGCCAAGATAGTTGAAATCCAGTCACAAACTGAGCTCCATGCTTTGGGGTTCCATCCATTTGCAACCTGTAAAAAACCATCTGATCTTACATGTACTAAAGCTGGCAAAGTCTCTAATTTAAGTTGGCTTATAATTTCTCTATCTGGGTCTGGAAAGGTAAGGTAATTCTCAGCGAGAGGTCCAAGAAATTTTTTGCATCCCTGCTCATCGGCTGCGCAAATCCACCCAACCCTTACGTCAGCAGGTGAATAATGATCAAATATTCGAGTGGCTGTGTCTAATATCCAGCTACTTTCAGCTGTGTAAGGATCAATAGCTACAAGCAAGAAAGGGAAAGAGGTAAGCCAGTCTCGTAAAGCATAAGATTTACCAGATGTTGACTTCATCATTAACTTTGCAGGTGCAATACTTGTTGAAGTGTCCACGGCGGCGAGCGTAGCCGAATTTTGACTATAAATGCAACCTTTTAGCTGATTTAAATCAAAGGAGAGAACCATGGAGTACACATTCTCAAAATGTTGGGAATAATCCCTGTTCTCTCATTGAATTAATTTGCCTGTATGAATGATAGCCAAACGGACTACTTTATAGAGCCATGTCGCCCCAGTGCGATGCAAATCGTCTTACTGCTGTGGTTACATGGAGTATCGGGTTTATTAATCAGGGAAAAAATATGATCTCTACTCAAGCTATTGACAGAACTTCTACCAATGAAGGAATTTCGATAATAGAAGAAGACTCACAAGAAGCTGGTTTTCGGTTCTCTGTGATTTGGGGTCTTATTGCTTTAGCGTCAATTGTTCTTCTAGGGATTTTTGTGCCAAGTGGGTTAATGCTTTTAGGGTTTCTTGCTGTAATCGTAAGCACTCATGAAGCTGGCCACTATTTTGCTGCGAAAAGAGGTGGGATACTACCAACAGAGTTTTTTTGGGGATTTGGGCCAGAAGTTATTTCGTTCGAAAAGAATGGTTGTCGTTATGGGATAAAAGTCCTAGCCCTTGGAGGCTATGTGAAACTGGAAGGAATGGCGAATTCCTCTGAACTCCCTGACGGGTTCAAAGAGGAAGATACATTTCGTTCGGCCTCACATAGGGCCCGGCTCTGGACAATTCTTGCAGGTCCGGCAGTTAATTTGGTTTCTGCCTTTACTGCATTTATGGTCGTAGCTTTAATGAAGGGTGAGTCTTTCTTAAGTTCGATATTAAAAGGCTTTGAAGGTACTTGGTTTGTCATTGTTGTGACGGTTGAAGCACTTGGCGGTCTGGTTACAAATATCGGTGGTTATACCAATTCAATATTTGGTGATTTATCAGATACACCTGTTAGATTTGCTTCTTTTCTTGTTCAAGCCAACATTTCTCAAAATGTGGTGAATAATGGAATTTCTCCTTCACTTTTTTGGTTCGGAATTCTTTCTTGTGCGATAGGAATATTAAACCTATTACCACTTCCTCCTTTGGATGGTTTCCATGCGTTTGCTGCTGTTACTGAAGGAATAGTTCAGAAGGTGTTCAAGAAAGAAAATTACAAATTTAATTCTAAAAAATTCTTACCTGTTGCTTATGTAACAGTTGCTGCTCTCATATTGTTGTCTTTGAGCGCTTTAATTATGGATTACAGATCTTTCAGAAATGGTGAGTTTGTAATTGAGCAATCTATGTCACAAGAAGTAAAAGTGAAAAATGAAAAAATCTGATAAAAATAAAGAGTTATATATTTATCCTAATTGGATTTCAAATCTGTGTTTATTATGGGTTGTAGCTTCTGTTGGCATTGGAGCTTTTTTTGTTGGTCAGGCTGTTCATAGCGGAAACATTTCGAACACCATTTTGTTCTTTTTTCTTGCACTTTCCTGTACTGCATTTTATTTATATCTGTTTTACTTATCGGTAGGGCTAAATCTCTTCCAAAGTCAACCTGATAGGTATTCCGATTGATAAATATGAGAGCTTAACTAAAAACGCATGTAGTCTATTTGAGTGGCAAGTATAAAAGGATTCGC